>Ga0182024_10015512_pt1 | contig 14568 bp, 20 predicted proteins | sample P32metaG_FD_120480 | JGI IMG/M metagenome (GOLD analysis project Ga0182024, IMG submission 120480) | Permafrost microbial communities from Stordalen Mire, Sweden - P3-2 metaG (Illumina Assembly) | ecosystem: Environmental > Terrestrial > Soil > Wetlands > Permafrost | place: Sweden: Stordalen... | reverse complement strand
TCGACATGCGTGGCATTGTAGTACGCGGACGACCGCGGCAATCCGCGTCGTCAGCGCCTATCGACTTTCACCCCGGGCTGCTAAGGACGAGATGCCGTTTCCTGCTCTGGCAGGAGGTGGCGGACGCGTCTCCTGCTCCGCTGCAGGAGCTCCTGCAGGTCAAGTACGGTTTCTAGACTTCCGCGCATCGGGCCGTCAGCGATGCTTTCCTAGTCGTCCCCTCGAAGGTGTCGCCGGTCAAGGGCCGTGGCCTATCGCTTCCGGCCGGACCCGGGTGTGTCCGCAAGTCTCGCGCCTCGTCCCCGGTGACCGCGAGAAGAGGTCACTATGGGCACGGCGTCAACGAAGAGCGACGTCAGGCGTCTGATTGGATCTGCCGTCTCAAAGACCGTCCGGCGGAGATTCGAAGCTGACGTTCGCGTCCACAGACGCCACCAGGTGCAGGGAACACCGCTGAGTGACGCGCGCATATGGGTTGTTCCCACTTGAGTTGGCATGTGCGTAACGGCAAACCGAGAAAGTCGGTCGCATAGCCGTACTGCACGATTCAACACTCCGTCTGAAGTGTGATCTCCGGCATAGTGAATTCGAAAGTTGTGCGGCAGGAAGACATCGCCGGCAACTGGCGAGAGCCGCTCGTTAAACGCATCAAGCTGACCGAGTTCCGTGTCGCCAATGAGGCCAACTCGCCAACTCGGATCGTAGTCGACGGACGTGCGAATGACGTCGACGAGCATGGCCCAGCCGGCAAGTTCAGGATTTACGTCCTGCAGACCGTGCATCTCAACAAGAGCGCACGGCTCGGCTCTCAGCGCAACCAGTTCAGCGCCGACTCTGTGTGCTTCGACGAGGGCGACGGCGGTGACAGCAGCACGGTCTGATCCGATTACTCGCGGCGTTGTGTCCGCGAGATAAAGGCGATCGAAGCTAGCGAGGTTGGCTTCGAGATTCGCATTGAAGAGCCCATCTGGGGCGAGTCGAATCTTCGAGATTGTCCGTGATTTGCTCTCGCCCTTGTACGTCGTTTCTGCCCAGGCCCGAACTGGACGCATTGGCTTGCCTAACGCGTCGTAGAACTCAACTTCTCCGGTACGTCGATTGAGACGCGTCCCCGCAATTGATACGGGCTCGCCGAAGTCGAAGGTGAGTCGCTGCTCCCTTACATGGTGTGGTTCGGGATGACACTTCTTTCTTTTCTTCCCGCTACCACACCAGCAGGGTAGATTTCTGAGCGCGCCTGCGCTCATACAGAGGGTCGGCGCGCCGCCGCCGTGCCAACGGCCGCGATCACGGAAGAAAAGGAGTGCCGCCGCTCATAGCCCTGGAGAGGGGAGCAGTCCAAGAGTCTCCAGAGGAGACACACCTGGCTCTTCGTGCCAATTGCCAGCCGCAAGCCGTTCTACGACAGAGGCCGGCAGGGGACGATTGGCGGCCGAGTGTCGCACGAATCGATGGCGGTACTCGACCGGACCGCCCGATTGCGTAACCCAAACAAACAGTGCACCGCCCACACTCGAACCTCTTGGCGTCTTGACTAGGTGTTCCGTCACGTCGTGCTCGAGCCAACCTTCAGGCAACTCGACGGGAGAAATGTAGAGGTCATCGACGATGACGACAAGATTGCACCGATGGGACGAGAACTTCGGAATCGCTTTGTCGATCGCGTAGCAGGCAGACGCGCTTGGGCCCACCGACCGCGCCTCGATGCCCTCAAACTTAGACTGCTCCTTGCGACCGCGACTCCGCTCTTCGTCCGAAAGCTCGCCTTGCCAGCCAGGACCCTTTACCTCAACGAAGACTGGCTCGGTATCGCCGTACTGCACATCGATGTCGCCGGGACGCTCAGGTACGGCTCGCGGCTCCCACTGCAGAATCCGAAACCCGTTGCGCCAAAGAAAAAGGCCTGCGCGCGCCTCAGCCCAAGCGCCTTCGGACTCGCGAGCCGCAAATCGCCTGCGAAAAGACTCAAGCACTCCCTGGTCGAGGAGGAACGATAGAACAGCCTCGGCGTCGTCGGCGCGCGCCTGCCAGTATGGAAACAATGAGTCGCGACTCCACACCGAAGCGTCGAGCAAGGCCTGCGTCAACGGCCCGATTTCGATTCGTTCACGCGGTGGCATTCCTCGATAGTAGCGGAAAGCGTGGTCCGAAATGATCGCCGCCGAGGCCTCCGTTCGCCCGTGCGATAATCGATCCTGGGAGGCTGTCGCCCATGTCGAGTGAAGTCGCTCTTCCGCTCGTGTCCCGCGTCAACGCGGGTTTTCTGCCGGTTCCAGCGTTCAAAATTGTTCCCAACGTCGACGCGAGTGAGGGGCCGCTCATCATCGCTGGCGCTGATCCGAGCGCGCCGACCTACGTCTGCGGGAGCTGTGGCGCGACGCTGATCGAGGGCCTTTGGGGACCGACCTTTGAGCCGCACAGCGCGATCGAGTGTACGGCTTGCTCGGCGTGGCACTACCCACCCGTCGAACCGCTGATCTTGCGCGCCTAGGACTGGGGGGCTTTTCCGGAACCCTGGCCGTGCCTGGCCCAGTGCGTCCGATGGTCGCGATCGCGTCCACTGTGACGCAATCGTGACGTGACCCGATCGATTCCGCGAGATCTACAGTGGTTTACGGGGATCGACGCTCGTGACGCGAACGCCGCTAAGCGGTTGAATCTGTCACGGTTATCGCAATCGAGAGCACACCGTCGCGCACCGCCAGGTGGATTTCCAAGCGTGCTCCTTCAACCACTCGGACATCTCTCCGCATTTGGAATCAACAACTTACGAGCCGGTCTGTCGCGAATTATGGCACACGTCGCCCTCGCCGGGAGCAGCGGACCCGATCACGAGTGTATTCAATGACTTGACGTCGATGGCGCAGCAACATCGCCAGGAAATGTGTAAGGCCAGTTCACACGTCGAGCCAGTTTTCGATTTTCAAGCCTGACACCCGACTGAACTCCGCCACATTTGCCGTCACGCAGACCGCGTGGAGCGCTCGCGCGTGCGCAGCGATTAGCAGATCGTTCGCGCCGATGGGCGTCCCCTGTTTCTCGAGCGTCGCTCGAATCGCCGCATAGTGACGATCGACGCCAGGCTCGAGCGGCAGCACGGCGATCGCACCAAGGACGGCCTCAACTTGCCGCGACAGCTTCTTCGAGTCGCGCTTCGCCGCGCCGAAGCGCAGTTCGCAGGCGACGACAATGCTTGTGATGACGCGGTCCTCGCCGAGTTCGGCGATCCGTCCGGCGATGCGTCCCTGCGGTCGCCGGACGAGGTCGGAGAGAATGCTGGTATCGAGCAGGTACGGGCGGGCGGCCATCTTAGATGTCTACGGGCTCTGGAGCCGGCCGCTCGATCGGCGGGAACGTTTCGTCGAGCGGTTGTAGTCTGGAGAGCACCGCGAGCAACGATCGCTTCGCTAAAGGCTCCAACACGAGCCGGCGCCCCTCTTTCCGCAGGATCGCCTCATGGCCGGGCAGTTCAAGCTCGCGAGGAATCCGGACAGCCTGATTGCGACCGTTCTTGAACAAGCGGACCACCCGTTCTGTTTCCATCGGCGCCTCCTCTCGGTGGCATATGCTTGACATATGCTAGCGTAATTGAGCGCTTCGAGGCAACCGCGAGCCAGGGGCGAGCGAACGGGCGGCGGGAGGCTGGCCAATCGGCCGTAAGCGATCCTGAGAATTGTGTAGAAACTGTGTAAGGTGACCTCGAAACCGCCGGCGAACACCGACGGTTACGGCGTCACACCAGGAAACATTCTGTCTCGGGAAGTTGTTGAATCGATCGCGCGAAGAGGTATTTCCGTATCAGTCTGTGAGCGTCACCCGGTTCGCTTTCCGAGCGTGCGCCTTCAACCACTCGGCCATCTCTCCGCGAGTGGAATCAATAGTTTAGCGGCGGGCGGCGATCCCGCCAACGTCAAACTGTGACGTAAGGCCCTCGGAGAGCGCAACGAGCAGCGGGACTCCCATGCCGTTCTTGGGCGCTTCAAGGCTATGACCGCTCCTGTCTCCGTCCGCGCCGGCGCTCGTGCCCCCGTTCGTCTCAGCGTCGCGGCGCGCGTGATTGAGCGCTTGTCGCTTCGCCTCGATGCTGATACCCATGCGACACGTGTCCCTGGGTCACAGCCTGCGACCTGTCGGGTGAGCCCCGGCTCGACCTCCGAAACTGGTCGCTCTAAGAGGACGACGATCCTGAGCGGGCAAGCAGACCCGACAGGCGGCCAGTGCGCCAATGGCGTATACTGAGCGCCCAAGCGAAGATGCTGGGGCGCCTCGTTCGGGAGGAATTCAAATGAAAGCAGCCGCATTCGAAGCGTTGATGACGAGTGTTCGCCAGGCCGGTCGGATTCAGCGAGGCAGCCTCAAGGCGTCGCGCACGACGGTCTTCCGCCCGGCGGACGTGCGTGCGGTTCGAGCGAAGCTTGGCGCGTCGCAGACCGACTTTGCCTTGCTGATCGGTGTCAGCGTGGCCACCTTGCGCAACTGGGAGCAGGGGCGACGTACGCCGGATGGTCCCGCCCTGGCGCTGCTGCGCGTGACGTCGCAGAATCCGAAGGCCGTCGTGGCGGCCCTTCATGGGCTCGGTACTCGAGGTGCGGCGTAGTCTCGCGTGCATGTCGTGCGTGCGTACGACCACATATCCGCCGGAAGCTGCAGACGTGCGCGAGATGCTCGATGGACGCTACGAACTTGAACATGAATGACCGGCAGATTCTCGTGACGCCATTTGCATTCGCCAGTACGGCGACCGATGTGCTCAAGGGCGTAGACTTGTCGGGCAAGACCGCACTTGTAACCGGCGCGAACTCTGGCATCGGTTTCGAGACCGCCCGGGCTTTGGCCGCTGCTGGCGCGGCGGTCGTTATCGGTGCTCGCCGTGAGCAGGCGGGCGCGGATGCCGCTGCGAGGGTCAAAGCGTTAACCGGCAACCACAAAGTGTCGCCCGTGTTACTGGACCTGGCCGATTTGGGTTCGGTCAACCGCGTGGTCGCCGCCTGGGAAGGCCCGCTCCATGTACTCGTCAACAACGCCGGTGTGATGGCGATCCCGGAACTCACCCGCACACCCCAGGGCCACGAAATGCAGCTTGGCGTCAACTACCTGGGACATTTTGCGTTGACCCTTGGGCTGCACGCAGCCCTCGCCTCGGCGCGTAGCGCGCGGGTCGTCTGCGTCAGCTCGAGCGCGCACCTGCACAGCCCAGTCGTGTTCGGCGATCTCGACTTCCACTTCCGGGCCTATGATCCGATCTCCTCGTACGCCCAAGCGAAGACTGCGTCCATCCTGCTAGCAGTCGAAGGGACGCGCCGTTGGTCAAAAGAAGGCATCTTCGCGAACGCCCTGAACCCGGGGGCAATCGCGACCGGGCTGCAGAGGCACACTGGTGGACTGAAGACGCCCATCGAGCGTCGCAAGACAACGGAGCAAGGAGCCGCGACGTCGATACTCTTAGCCGCATCGCCCCTGGTCGAAGGTATCGGCGGCCGCTGCTTCGAGGATGTGAATGAAGCGCCAGTTCGACACGAAAGCCCGGGCATGTTCGGCACGGGCGTGGCCGACTGTGCTCTGGACCCCCGATATGCCCAGCTTCTCTGGGAGATCGCCAGCGAGATGCTTGAGAAAGAGGCGGCACGTTAGGCGGTCGGATGCAAATGAACCACCGAAACCCTCTTTTTCAGGGTGTTTCGTCGAATAGAGTGTTGCTTTGAAGGCGCAAGTGTTGCATAATGATATCCAAAACACTCTAAAAAAGAGGGTTTCGATGGTTATATTGCAATGGAATTCCAGACCCGCTCTTTATCGACGAAGGAAAGCCGCGTCATCCTTGCCCTGACCGAGCAAGGCCGCCGCGACGCCACGCGCGAGGAAATCATCGGCCTCCTCGGAAGCACCCCCAAGGCTGCGGACGCTGTAATCGCGGGCTTGCGGAAGAAGGGCTGGCTGGAGCGCGCGGCCTGGGGCAAGTACCTCCTGGTTCCCTTTGAGCAGGGTCCCGACGCGCTCGGCGACAGCAACCTGCTCGCCCTCGCAAGCCGCGTCGCGGACCGTTACTACCTCGGATTCGGCACGGCCGCCGCCCATTACGGCCTGACGACGCAGCACCGCAAGGTCATTTTCCTGGTGACGCCGTCAAAACTGCGCAGCAGGAGCCTCGGCGGGGCGCGCTTGCGCATCATTCATCAAACGGCCAAGAAGTTCTTTGGCTTCGAGTCCGTCGATGTGCTTGGCCAAAAGGTCATGATGTCGGACCGTGAAAAGACAGCCCTCGACTGCGTCGACCATCCCGAGCTTGCCGGCGGGATCGGCGAAGCCGCTGCGGTACTCGCGAGTGCTAGCCGGCGGTTCGACTGGACGAAGGCGGCCGGCTATGTTGACCGGTTCAGCTCAAGCCCGCTCCCGCACCGTCTCGGCTGGCTGCTCGATCACGTCAAGGCTGACGTGCCACAGGAGATCCGCGCGCACCTGCTCGATGTCTCGACGCGCACGCGCAAGACGTGGCTCGGCCCAGATCCAGCGCGCGGACGCGCGGAGGACGCGATCGGCCTCGATAAGACCTGGCGTCTGTTCATCAATGTGAGCGCGGAGGAATTGCGCGGCAGCGCGGGATTGGGGCAGCGGAAGACGATCACAAAGGACCGCTAGACGCATGCTGACACGTGCACAGGTCCAGCGGGACGCCACAGAGTCCGGCCTTCGCGATCTGATGATCGCGGAGAAGGAGATCGTGCTGACCTATCTGCTGGAACTCCTGTCCGAGCGCGGGATTCTTGCCCGGCTCGCTTTCAAGGGCGGGACGTGCCTGCGGAAAATGTTCGTCGGCAGCCACGGCAGATTCTCGACAGATCTTGATTTCACGGGACTCGAGAAGCACGACCACGAGGATATCGTCCTCGCGATGATGGACGCATTCGATCAACTCTTTCACGGCATCCAGTTTTCGATCCCCGACGACGGCTACTACGAGACGCAAGGCGGCCTCTCCTGGGGAGTCAACCCCGCTTATGTCCACGACTGGAATGCGGCAGGCAGCGAAATCAGGCTGCAGGTCAGCCGCCGCGAAACGCCGACCCGTGCCGTCGAGCCGCGGGCGCAGATCGAACAGAGCTATTTCCGTCAGTTGCCGTTCGTGCCGACGGAGATGGCGTCGTCTCAGCCGGCCTAGACAGTATGGCTGGCGGACTCAATGACCCGCCTCACGTTGTTATCGTGGATTACTCGAGCCGGCGAAGGCGTCGGGCAGAGCCACACACAACGGAGGCAGGTCATGACGAAACGTAGCATGTTCGTGGGACTGGATGTCCACAAGGGGTCGATCGATATTTCCGTGGCCGAAGACGGGCGCGACGGCGAGGTCCGCCACTACGGCGTGATTGCGGGCGACCTGACGGCGCTGGCCAAGGTGCGGCGGGCCCTTGGGGCGCCGGACCGGCGCTTGCGGTTCGTGTACGAGGCGGGGCCGTGCGGATTTGGCATCCATCGCTATCTCACGGCCGAGCACGAAGACTGTGTCGTCGTCAGTCCGTCGAGCATGCCGAAGCGCAGCGGCGAGCGGGTCAAGACCGACCGGCGGGATAGTTGCGCATTCCGGTCATCGTGATCGCTCAGTCCGGTCATGGTGATCGCCGATTCTGGGCAAGCTGATCACTCCTCGGAGCGAAGCGACGCGAGGGTCAGCGCATCTCGGGCTCTCCTTCCGTCAGGGACGTCATCTTACTGGCTCTTGATCGTTCGCGTACTCGAGCATGAGGGCCTGTGGAGCGTTGTGGGCGGCGCGCTCTGGGCGCCGTACAAGGACCTGTGGGAAACGCGCTCTGGGCGTTTTCCATAGGTCCGGCACGATCCATAGGCCGGTCCGGCGATCGGGGGCGGCTCAGGATGACCCAGGCGCTCCGATCGGAGGCCGGGTCGACCTCGGCTATCCCCCCGAAGACCCGGTGACGGCGCGCTCATGCCTTGGCTTTCGTCGTGCGCCGCGTGTCTGGGTCGCGCATCGTCGGTCCCTTCAGCGTGAGCCGGTGCGCGTGATGGATCAATCGATCGCAAATCGCATCGGCGACGCTCGGTTCGCCGATGGCCGCGTGCCAGGCCGCCGGCGGCAGCTGGCTGGCAATGAGCGTCGAGGTCCGTTCGCTCCGGTCTTCGAGGACCTCGAGGAGATCGCGCCGCTCGGCATCGGTGAGCGGCGCGAGCAGCCAATCGTCGATGGCGAGCAGATCGAGCTTGGCGAGTTTCGCGAGCAGCCGGCCATACGAGCCGTCGCCGCGACTGACGGCCAGGTCGTGCAGGAGCCGCGGCGCCCGCACGTACGTCGCGGTGAAGCCGTGGCGACACGCGCTTTCCACAAAGGCCGACGCGAGCCAGGACTTGCCAATGCCGGTCGGTCCGGTGATCAGCAGATGATGGTGATCGCGGATCCAGCCGCCCGTGCCGAGACTCAGGACCACATCGCGCGCGAGCCCGCGCGGTGTGCTGAAATCGACATCTTCGAGGGACGCCGCATACCGCAGCTTCGCGTGGCGCAAGCGCTGGGCGAGTTTTCGGGCCTCACGCGCGGTCCATTCGGTGTCGACGAGCAAGCCGAGCCGGTCGTCAAAACTCAGCGCGGCGTGTTGACTCGAGCTCCGTTGTTGTTCAAACGCCGTGGCCATCGCCCTCAGGTGGAGTGCGTGCAGTTTCTCGATCGTCGGATGGGTCAGCATAAGCCTCCTCGTAGTAGGTGGCGCCCCGCAGGTTCTCGTGCGGAAGCGTTGGTCGCGCAGGGACCGGCTCGTCGAGCGGGAGCCGATCCTGCTGGTGGATGAGAATGTGCTCGACCGTGCGATAGCGGTAGGAACGGAGGTGCTCGGCGCGCGCACAGGCGGCGTCGAGCCGGTCCAAACCGTAGACGCGTCCCAGACGCATGAGCCCGAGACACGCGCGATAGCCCTGCTCCAGGTGCGGCCGGCGCTCGAGGATGCCGGCGACAAGCCGCCCCGTGGCGGCACCGGTCTGCGCCGCCCATCCGATCAGCCGCGACGGCGTCCATTCGGCGTGGGCGCGATGCGCCCGCGGCATGTGCGCGTGGTCGGTGGCATAGTGATGGCGGCCGGTCCGCCGCGCGTGCGAGGCGGCGCGTCGGCCTTTGAAGAAGACCTCGACGGCGCTGTGCGTGGTCCGTGCCTCGACTTTCTCGTGGATGAGTTGGTACGGCACGCTGTACCAGTTGTGCCCGACCTCGACGTGATAATCGATGTTCACGCGACAGGGTTTCCACGTCGCCAGCTCGTACCGGTGCGCCGGCAACGGGCGGAGCGCCGGCCGGTCGAGCTGCTCGAAGAGCACGCGCCGGCTCACGCCGACCAGCTTCATCGGTCGGTCATTGATCGCGTCCAGGCACACGCGAATCGCCGCATTCAAATCCGCGAGGGTGAAAAAGGTCCGATGGCGAAGGACCGCGAGAATCCACCGCTGCGCGATCTGGACGCTGACTTCGACCTGCGGTTTGTCGCGGGGATGCGCCGCGCGCGCCGGTAGAACGATCGCGCCGTAGTGGCGTGCGAGCTCGGCATACGTCCGATGGATCTCCGGCTCGTAGTAATTCGCGGTCGTCACGCCGCTCTTCAAATTGTCGGGGACCCCAATCGCGGCGCTGCCGCCAAAGTACTCCACCATGCGCACGTGCGCGTCCACCCACGCCGGCAGCGCCTGGCCTCGGCATAGATCAGCCCGCTGGCGCCGAGCACGCCGACGAAGAGTTCGACCGGCACCAGCTCGCCGGTCGTCGCGTCCACGAGCGACGGCCGCTTGCCGGAAAAGTCGACAAACAGTTTCTCGCCGGCGCGATGCACCTGCCGCATCGAGGGCTTGAGCACCCGGGCCCAGCGGCGATACCGCTCGCAGAAATGGCTGTAGGCATACCCGGTCGGGTGCGCGGCGCGATACTCGGTCCAGAGCAACTGCAGCGTGACGCCGGGCCGCTTCAGCTCTTGGTGGAGCGCGCTCCACGCCGGCAAGCCCTGCGCGCGCGGACCCTGGTCCGCCGGCCGGCCAAACACGCGCGCCTCCAGCGCCGCGTCATCCAGCCCGTCGGGCAGTGGCCACGTCAGGCCGGCCGCCTGGGCGCGGGCCAGAAACGACGACACCGTCCCCAAGCCCACCGTGCACGCCTGGGCAATGGCGCGGTGGGTCAGGCCCGCCTCGTATTTCAAGCGTAGAACGTCGCGGAGTCGTCTCATCAGGTGCCGTGTGGCTGCCATCCAGGGGGTCCCTCCTTGCGGGAAACCTCCCAGGATCGCTCACAACGCCCGAGACGTGTTCAGCGTGGCCGGAATCGCCGTTCACGATGCCCGGAATTCGTGTTCACCATGACCAGAATCGGTGTTCACGATGGCCGGAATCGGCGTTCAGCATCAGCGGACTCGGTGTTCACCTTGAATCGGAATGCGTGTTCACGATGGACCGGAATACGCACAAAAGGACGGCACGGTCGGTGAGATGCGCCTTACGCGATCATTGGACACGCAGTTCGGGCTCGACGGCGAGGCGATGAAGGCGGCGAAGGGCTGGGTCTTCAAACCCGCGACCTGCAAAGGTCAGCCGGTCAACATGATCGTGACCCTTGCACTCGAGTTCAGGCTGCATTGAACATCTAGTCTCGGCTGGAGCGACTACAATCACGTCCGGAGGCACAGCATGGCGCGACCGACACGGATGACGACGGATTGGGCACGACTCGGCGCACGGACCCGGCTTGCGCAAATCGACGAGGAGCGGGCAGAACTCCTGAAGGCGTTCCCGGAATTCAGGCACCGCAAACCTGAAGTCTCGGCACTTCGTCCGAGACGTCGGATCTCGGCGGAGGGGCGTGCGGCGATGAAAGCGGGGATGAAGGCGTACTGGAAACGGCGGAAGGCGGCGGAGAAGAAATAAACCTGCTCGATCTGAATCGTCGTGCTAGTCGTCTCCGGGGTCGGCACACCTGACCGATCTGGGTCACTCACTTCCGCTTTCTTGCCCGCCGTCCGTAGCCGCTTCGGGGTCACCACCAGCGTGAACGCTCAGAGCCTATTACCGCCTCGGTCGGGCGCGTTCGCGTCCCTGGTCGCCTCTGTGTCGCGGGTCGCCTACCTATTTCGTCCTACCGGGCGCATAGGGCGTCACCGAAGGGATGCTGATGTTCTTTAGGGTCTTGGCCTCTTGACAAAGTGCGCAACGTCCTCAGCCGGGGTGTCCGTTTGCCGACGACTTGACAAGATGCTTCCTAGGCGACTACCTGCTGGACTTCGCCGAACGCGTGCAAGCGGCGTTACGCGCGTTAGCGAGACGGCGGCTCGGCGACGGTCGCGGACATCTCGCTCCCGATGAGTGCTTCCACACCAGCTTCGGATCGAGCATCCTTGACGAATGCAAAACCGGTTTCAAAGAGTGCGACCGGTTCCCGCGAGAGCATTCGGCAATGTATCGCTGTTGCGGCAATGCGCATGACCTCGCAGCCGACCCGTGGCGCTATAGAGAATTCGTACTCGGCATCGTCTTCAAACTCAACGTCGCTTTCAATGCGAAAGCCGCCGAAACCGATGTTCACGACGGCGACTTCGGCGTCAAGCTCCACGACGCGGGCTCGCATCGGCGGATCAATGGGAATTCTCGGACTCCGGCGACGGTCGGCACTCATGCTGGCTCCCTGCCCGCGCACTGAGGCGGACGGGAAACGATCTGTGCAAGTGTTGAGCCGTTTGGGGGCGTCTTTCGGAACGGCATCTTTGGATCAGAAAGGACAGGAGCGTCACCAGATGCCGGGAGGTTGACCGAGTTGTAAGTCCTCCGTGCGCCGAAGCGACACAGTGGCACGCCGCGCGCGAGGGCACTCTGGCAGTCTCGTACGATAGAGTGGACCCATCGGCAGCCGGATTTGTCCGGTACTCCAGCTTGCCAAGGCTGCCGAACTGCTCGTCGGAATGCGAGCAGGCAATGTGGCTAAAAGGAGGCTCGCGTGTACACCCCTGCCGGCGCAGACGCCCGCGCCAAGCACGTCACCCCTCAGCAACCTGCCGACCGCTTCAGCATTGGCGTTTGGTACAACAACGCCCTGTGGCAACCAGTGGTCCCGGATGAGTTCGAAGTGTTGACGTTTCCGACTGCTCGGGACTTGGCCCATTGGATCATCGAGTCCGGTCGGTGGTTGACGCGGGTGCAAGGCTTGGTCGAGGAGACGCTATGAGTCGCACTGGCTCATTCATCGCCGCCCAGCGCCGCGTCAGACATCTCAACTCCCACGAACTCGCCGCCGCCATCGGATACACGAACGTTGTGAAGGGTGCTCGGCGCATTCTTGCCCTTGAACGCGACGGCATCACGGTGCCTGGACTGCTCGACAAGATCATCAGCATTCTCGGACTGGACACTGATCACGTCCACTCGCTTGTCGCTGAAGACCGGCGAGAGTTTCAGGAGGCTTGGGAAAGTTGGGTGAACGAACCCGTTGCGCCGGAGTTGCGGGTCCGGATGATCCCGGCAGTGTGGGGCAGGGAGATTGTACCGCCCGGTCTATCGAACGACGAAGCCATCGCATACGCCAGCAGCCGAGCCGTCGAACGGCAGCAGACTTATGTCTTGATCCCGTCGAGGCGCGAAGAAATCTGGTGCTACCCGACCGGTAAAACCCTCGTGCGCCCGATGAAGATCGGCGAGGTCGCGGGACCATTCACCCGCCTTCGTGGTCGCGGCGAGCGGGGGTTCGTTTTCAGGTGAGGACGAACCCTACCAGTCGCGGACGCCTGCCGAGGACTGAGAACGTTTCACAACGCGCTCGAAGTCTTCTTAATGCGCTCGTGGGCTCCACTCAATTCCGGAAAAGGTGTCCCGACAATGAACGCGCATCGGGGCGGATGAGGCGCGTTGCAAGCGGAAATCAGGTCGTCAAGCGGCTCCCGCGTCGTCTCGGTCCAATACTTGAACTCGAAGGGTGTCGGTCAGTTCTCGATTCCAGCCCTTCGGCGGTCTCGGAGTCTTTGGTCGAAGCGGCTCCGTGCTGAGAAACAGATAGTACTTCTGAACCATCGTCCAGATGCAGTCGAGGGCTTGGTTGATTGCAGTCGGTGTGATGTCAAAATCCTTGACTGGCGTGCGATGGGCAACGAGGCGTTGCGCATATCGAAAAGCTTCGCCAGCTTCGGTTTCAATCGTTCGCCGGTCAGCTACAACGGACAAAGGGTTGATGTAATCGCGCTCGCCTTGGTCCCACTCATTCTCAGGTTCGAACGTAACCAGAGGGAAGGAATCGAAACGAGCCTTTGCGATAGCCTTCTTTTCTGGGTACCAGCACCAGCAAACGCTCGGACAACCGTATTCCATGAACCGTCGCCGGTTTGCAATGTCGGGGCGCTGCTCCAACTCATAGAGCAGATGTCGAAGGTTGATTACTCCTTGCTGGTCGTCGAGTTCCCGTCTGACCGCCATGATGGCATCGGTGCCCCATAGCATTGTCAGCCATCCACGAGTCTGGTCGGTACGACCGCGTTTCGGGAGCGCCCGAGCAAGTGCCCGATCGACGGCTCGGTAGCGCGTACGATTCTGAAGGACGAAGATCCACTCGTCGCCGATTTTCGCGATGTGCGTTCGCCACCGGTCGAGGAGGTCTTCCTCGCTCATCTCCGCAACGTCTTTGGTCGCCATGTGCTTCAGACCAACACCAAGTCTACCAGCCAAGGCTAGAATCAACCCAGTAACGCGGGGGTGTCCCATGTCCGTCCACGCGAAACGCGCCATGTTCGTCATCGCCATCCTGCTAGCGTTCACGATCTGGGGCGTCGGGCGGCGCGTCGGGCTCGTCGTCTCCGGAGATGCCAGTTCGATGATCGTCGGATTTGTCGCCGTTGATGCGCTGGACAGGTTCGTGGTCCTCGTGGCAGCCTCGGCGGTCGTTTGCCTGTTCTTCCACTGGCAGCACCAGCAGCAGACCCGAAACCGGCAGTTTCCGGAGCCGCGCCGGTAATCCACCGAGATCAGCCCGAGATGCGGACAGCGCTTGTTGCAATCCTCACCGCGCTCATCGCCCGGACTGGTCCTGTCGGTCGTCATGACGTGGGCGGGCAATCGTTCGATCACGCAGAACGTGACGCTCGCCGCCCTGGGCTCGTCGGCATCGCGCTGCTGCTGCTCGGGCTTCGAGTCACTTGGAGCCACCCTTGGCGGGATAGGTCTGGCGTTAGGTCTGGATGCGCTCTGACATCCAGCGGTAGGAGTAGACTGACTGGTGCGAGAGCCCATTGCGTCCGGTCGTGCGGACAGCGCCAGACCGCACGAGGTCAAGGGAGAGCCGTTATGCGCACCGTCCTGTTGGGTGGACTCCTCCTACTGCTATCTTCGTCTTGCGGAAGCAATCCGGTAGCTCCGAGCAATGCAGCCCAGTTTGTTGGGTTTTGGCAGAACGTCAACCTGCAAACACAGGGACTTCCTCAGATCAGTATCGGAACCCAAGGGAATGTTGTGTACGTTCACTCGTGGGGCTCGTGCGAACCGACGAATTGTGACTGGGGCGCAGTCGCGGCGACCTCAACGGGTGGAACGCTTCAGGCGGTGTACAACCTCAACGGT
>Ga0182024_10015511_pt1 | contig 14570 bp, 14 predicted proteins | sample P32metaG_FD_120480 | JGI IMG/M metagenome (GOLD analysis project Ga0182024, IMG submission 120480) | Permafrost microbial communities from Stordalen Mire, Sweden - P3-2 metaG (Illumina Assembly) | ecosystem: Environmental > Terrestrial > Soil > Wetlands > Permafrost | place: Sweden: Stordalen... | reverse complement strand
GCGAACCTGCCGTCCTTGCGGCGCACGCCGGCATGAATTAGACGCACGATGATATCGGAGTCCTCGGGCCCCCAACCGCAGTAGTCGGCGTCGAAGCCGTCGACACGATCGAGATCAGACCGCGATAACTCCTTCACATGCGATGATGACATCTATCGCTCGATCCCGGCGATAGTAGCGCGACGTTGACTTCTGATCCACGTTTTTCGCGGCATCATGCCGTCTCCTTAAGCGAGGGCCTTAGGAGTGCCTCCGCCGGGATATGCCATTCCTCATGCAACTTCAGCGCCTGCTCCATTGTCAAAGAACGCTTGCGCCGCATAATTTCCGAAGGCCCTTGACCGTGAACCCAGGAGCGTCGCCAGATCGGCTTGACCGAAGCCTGCCTGCTCCATCCGGAAACGGATGGCATCCACGGGATCCGGCGGATCGATGGGCCAGCGCTTTTCTTCATAGTCCTCGATCAACGTCGCGAGCACGTCGAAGCGATCGCCCTCCGCCGTTCCCGGTTTCGGCTGAACATCAAAATAGCGGGCAATCTCCTTGAGTGCCCAGTCATAGTCAGCCTCGGTCTTAATAGCACGCACATTCATCTTCATCACACAGTCTCCGCGTCGATCCGATCGTACTCGCCATGTGTCCCGACGAACTTGATGAGGACTCGTTTGTATGGAAAAGCCACGTGCGCCACCAACCGATATTTGTTGCCGCTTATGTCAAAGACCACGCGGTTGTCGCCTACGAAATCGACGGTCGTTCCAAACATCGCTTTCACATCATTCGGTCTATGCCATTCCGCTCGAGACAAAATCCGTTGCCGCGCTCAGTAGTGCGTCTCGGCCACATCCGTCCGTGCAAAATCGTCCCCCTTGAACAGCAACGGGGCTTGCTCGTCGTTGGCCAGAGCATAAGCAAAGCAGTCGCCGAAATTGAGCTTTGCGCCATGTCTTCCGCGGCCATCGCGTCGGAAGGCTCTGCGAGCGATCTCGGCTTGCTTGGCCGTGAAGGGAACAATCTCAATCTTGAGCTTCGCAAGCAGGAGATCGAGATCGCGCGACCCCTCATCGCCCCGGCGAGCCTGCATGACCAGGCCAGCCTCGACCAGATTTGCGGCCGACAACATCCGATCGGATGCGGCCGCGATGGCGCGCGCGATCCGATCAGCCTCTGGCTCCTGGTCCAAGATCGCGACCAGCGCCGACGTATCGATGATCATCGCGGCAGCCCATTCTCGTCGTAGCCGATGATGGCGTCCGCAGAGCGTGCGTCAAGCAGCGGCAGGGCGGCGCAGTGCCGGCCGATTTCCATGACGTCTTCGACAAGACTCTCGATGGCCTGTTCCTTGCGCTGTTCCCGCGCCAAGCGCTCGCGAAGCGCGTTTATGACGGCCTGAGTGAGCGTCTCACCGGTCCGCTGCGCTACCGCCCGAGCTAGCCGGTCGGCTTCGGGGTCCTTGATGCTAAGCGGCATATAGGCTCCTAGGTTCCTAATCGTATACCTAAGAATATCATGAGCTGTTTACTTTGGCAAGATCCCAGTTTGCCGCTCGGTCCTATCGATGAAATCGTCGGCTTCCGCGCCCAATGCGCGATTAAGGCCCATCGCCCGACCCGGCGGCAGTAGCGCGACGTTGACTTCTGATCCACATTTTCCGCGTCATCATGCCATCTCCTTAAGCGGCAGCCTCACCGGAACAGGAACAGACGGCGCGCGCCTTGCTGCGCGAACATTTCGGCAGCGGGCACGCAGAAGGGCTGAAGGCCCGCCTTGCAGCGGCGCCGCTTGAAGGCATCGATCTTAGCCGCGAGCGCGACCTTGGTCGGGACGTCGATCTGTGAACTATCTGATCGACACGAATATCATTTCCGAGGTTCGCAAAGGCAGAAGATGCGATCTCAACGTCGCAAGTTGGTACGAAAAGGTCGATGACGCGAGTCTGTATCTGAGCGTGCTGATCATCGGCGAAATCCGTAAAGGCATCGAGCGGGTCCGTCCGAAGGACAATGCTCAAGCCAACGCGCTTGAAAACTGGCTCCTCGCCGTCGATAAGGCCTTTGGTGAACGCATTCTGCCTGTCGATCGCGCGGTTGCCAATGAATGGGGGCGACTCAACGCCAACCGCCCACTGCCTGTTATCGACGGCCTTCTGGCGGCGACCGCCAAAATACATCGCATGACGCTGGTCACACGCAACACCGCCGATATCGCCAATCTGGATGTTCACGTTCTCAATCCCTTCGAGCCCAGATGAACTCCGACGCGATAACACCACTTATCGTCCTGTGCAGATTTCCGGAACCAGCTCTAACTTTGAAGATTTTTTTGTGAGCACCATCGGTGCATTGGTCGGCGGCACTATCGCTTGGCTTATTCTGCGGACTTTTCCGCGATCAGAATAATCCCGCGCAATTGCGACGGTCGTCTTGACCCTGCCGCCACCACTGCGCCGATAGGTGGGCTAATCAACGCCGAAGCGCGATGTTCTCGCTCGCCTCAATCGTCCTCGCCGGCGATCTGCACGACCAGATCGACAATGCTGCGGCGCAACTTTTTGTTCTTGATGTGCGTGAACGCCTTGGTGAGCGAAAGGCCGTCGGAGGTGGCGAGAAAATTCGACACAAAGTCCGGTGAGATTTCTTCGCTCATGTCGCTGCCATGGCTTGCGTGGCGCGGCGCCCCGTCGAAGAAAAACGAAACCGGTACTTTCAGAATGCCTGAAATATGCTGCAAGCGGCTGGCGCCGATGCGATTGCTGCCTTTCTCGTATTTCTGCACCTGCTGAAACGTTAGGCCGAGCCCGTCGGCCAGCTTTTCCTGACTCATGCTCAGCATTAACCGGCGCATGCGCACGCGCAAACCGACGTGCACGTCGACCGGATTGGGTGTTTTTTTAGCCATCTATTGTCCGACGCCGCAATAATGCGGCATAACGTTTGGATATGAGAGGAGTCGCGGTTCGATGACAACTTCCTCACGATTGCCAGCAGCGTTCGACTAATCGTGCGATTGTATATAAATAATTTACATAAAAATGTTGTGCTCGACCGCAGGTTGCGCTCTCTCGGTGTAAACCACAAGAGCCTTCAACATGCCGGTATCCGGCTGCCGACTGAACGCGCCTTAGGCGACTATGTTCCACAACCTTATAAAGTCTGTGCCTGATTCTTAGGCAAATTATTTGACCGACATTTGCCAAATGACCTCTCAGGACGGCGCAGACGGTAGCAACGGCTGTGTTTCCCAGACTGAGCAGCGGCGATTGCTTTGACTGTCTCCGAGGGAAGCAACGGAAAGCGATCATTATGGTATTTATCTACCGATACCCGGCCAAAATTCTATGGGCACACAGCCAATAGGCAATCAAACAGGCATAAGAGTTTTCTGCAACTCGGCTCCGCTCAAGGTGTCCTGCCTCAATAACGCGCCTGCCACTCGTTTGACGTCTTTCCATTGCTGCTCAATGACATCTGTCGTTCGATATTCCAGCCAGGCAATATATGCGATTGTTTCGCGTTCATTATCGATCAGACGACGTGCAATATCAAACGCCTCGAGCCAATCCATGCTGGCGTGATCATTGCGCCGTGAGCGGCTTGAGTACCGTTGCTGTGCGACAGGGCCAGCCAATTTAATCATTATTTTCTTTTCGGCTCTCACGCGCGCCTTGTCGCCAATATCAGGGCTGAGATGCTTTTTGTCGATCAACCTTTTGTGGTCAACGCGACCTAATGCGCCTTTAGACGGTTCTATGGTGACTCGGATTGGGGCGCGACCCGTCAGGTGCCAATACACAACCACATGACCGGCCTCGTGGTAGGCGATCGATTTTCTGCTGCGATCTCTCATTACCGGCTAGGCCCTCGCCTGCACGGTACTTTGCCGCCATAGACAGGTTGGATTTTGATCCGCCTCAAAATTCCCAAAAAAATGACACCCGCACTCCAGTTGAGCTGAAAACAAGGGGCCGCGACCTCCAGTCCGGAGATGTTTGGGTTATGCCGGCGACGCTCAGCCCCCTGACGCTGATCATTGTGGCTGCTGATGTTGCAATGCAAGATGGGCAGCGCGCTCGTTGCAAGGCGCAATGACCAGGATGCAAGCCGCTTCACAGCAGGCGGACATACGACCGCTATTTTTGGCTGCCTTAGTAAAGATCGCTATTCAACGGGCATGGCCATAAGAACCCTATAAATCCGATCATTTAGCGCCGCTGACATTTGATATTTAATCTGAAAACTCAATCCGGCCGTTATTACTACTTTAGCGAAAGTAGCCATGGAGGGGACGTGCGATAATGTTACAAGCATAACGTTGCCCACATGGGCCCGGCTCCGGGCAGCGCATGTGCGATAAATCACCATTATCGCGGAAGTCTCTGAAACCAACCTGGAAAGCCCCCCATGGATCGCATTTTGAAGGGAACAGGCTTGTCCGCAGCTGTCGCACTTGTTGTTCTAAACTCGATAGGCACCCCGGCATCGGCTATAACCGTTAAGCTTGCAAAAAAATGCCGGGACATGGCCATCAAGGCGCATCCGCCAGCATTGCCGGAGGCAAAAAAAGGCAGCGCCCAGGCGGAGCGAGAGTTTTACCGGAACTGCATTTTAAACGGCGGCATTGGATCTGACGACGATACGCACAATAGTGCAGCACCTCCAGCGAAGTAAGCCAATTTCAGGTACGCGGTCCGAGACGGATGTCCCCAATAACCAGCACCTATCGGCGCCACATCCATCGCCACTCAAGTGTAATATTGCGTGGGTCGCTTTTCGCTAAATTGGAGAAATCCAATGGCATTGAATTGCGATCGCTGAGGTTACCGGAAGCGAGGATTGCGTTGTGAAATCATACCTTACGGATTGGATTCGAGACTACTCGAGGATTTGTTAGTGCCGGGTTCTACAGCGGCACCCGATTGCATTTGCGGTTTGGAAATGCAGCTTGCCGGCTCAAAGCGGGCCGACATACCCAACGGCACAGAGGTCCGACACTACAAGTGCCCCGCCTGCAAGCACGAGCTTAGGCTGACGGTTTGGTCAGAAAGCGAAATTCTGGTCCGCCCAAACTCCGGTCTTTGATTTTTTCGGCGGCGCCTTTCCAAAAATCTGCCTTCAGCGGTGTCGACTGCTGGGAAAATAGTTCGTGGACTCATAATCGGGCAACGTCGGCGTGGATGTCCGCGCCGAGGCAGGCGGCGAAGGGTGGCACTCATCCAGCAGTTACGCGAACGCTGGCAAACGCTATTTCGCAGCGAGGCAGGTGGCGAATGGCTCGGCCGCGATTGACCCAAAGCGGGGATCAAGCAGCCGCGCCACTGTCTCCAGCAGCTTACGCTTTGCGGGCCGCCAGCGCCAATGGCGGCTAGTAGCCGCGATTGCGATCGACCAATTGCGGCAGTGGAAGTCCGGCGCGGAATTTTCTGACGATGTCGCAGATACGAGGCGCGAGGTCCGCTGGAACAAGCCGACGTGCCACGTGCGGCATGACAGTTATCTTGGGATGGCGCCACAGCGGGCTATCACTGGGTAGCGGCTCGACGGGGAAAACGTCAAGAGTGGCCGCAGCGAGGTGCCCGGAATCGAGCGCCGCGATCAAATCCGCTTCGACGACATGCTCGCCGCGGCCGAGATTGATGATCGCCGCGCCCGAAGGCAGTGCCTCGAGCGTTTCAGCACCGATAATGCCGCGTGTCTCTGCCGTAAGCGGCAATAGGTTCACGACAATTTCGCTGCGCGCCAAGAACGCATTGAGCCGGCCGCTCCCGCTGAAGATTTCAATCTCGCCGCCCGCGCGCGGCTGGCGGACCCAGCCAGCGACCTGGAAGCCGGCGGAAGCCAGCACATTGGCAGCCGTAAGCCCGATCGCGCCCAGGCCCATTATACCGACCTTGCGCTCGGCAGCCGGCTTGATTGGCATCTTGATCCATTCGCACCGCTGCTGCGCGCGCAGATAGTCCGGCATATAGCGGTGATGGCGCAGGACGTGCAGCAAAGTGGTTTCGTTCATCATCGTATCGCCGTTGGGATCGCCGATGCGCACAATCGGCACTGCGGGGAGATCGGGATCGCGGAATAATGCATCAATGCCCGCGGTCAACGAAACGATGAGGCCCAAGTTCGGCAGTTTGCGCAGCGCGCCGGCCGGCGGCGGCCCGATGGCTACAACATCGATCTCAGCCCCATTGCCAAGCTCGGGCCAGATCCGCACCTCCAGTTCCGGCGCCGCTGCGGCAAAGGCGCTCCGCCAGACCTCGGCTCCGCCGAAAGTGGGCGTAATCAGAAGGGCCATATCGCACTGTCTCCGTTCGTGTCTGCGGCTCGTGCAGGATTATTCAGTCCGGGACCTGATGCAATATGACGAGGTGATCGAGTAGTTGTACCGTTTGCTGCGGTGCAATAGTCCGCTTATGGCATGGTGGATTCTTGGGGAAGTACCTCGCATTGACGGAGTTGACGGCAGCGAACTTCTCGACGGAAGTGCAATAGACGTTTCAATAGCGGCGAGCCAGCGACTCCAATTCAGGCGACGCGAACTTGCACCAAATAATGCTCGACCTCCTGCCGCAGAAGGTTGGATTGCTCGGCCAATTGGCCGGCGGCGGCAAGCACCATGGTCGCGACTTGGCCAGTCTTGACCGCTGTGCTGGAGACCTCGCGGATATTTACCGACACGTCGCGGTTGCCCTTCGCCGCGGCGTTGGCGTTGCGGGCGATTTCCTGGGTGACCGAATCCTGCTGACGCACCGCGCCCGCCACATCATTAGCAAGGTCGTTGAGCTCAATGATAGTCGTGGCAATCGCCTTCATGGTCTGGACCGATCGGAGCGTCGTTGACTCGATCGATTGAATCTGACGCGTAATGTCCTCGGTCGCCTTGCTGGTCTGGGCAGCGAGCCCTTTCACCTCCTGCGCGACTACCGCGAAGCCGCGGCCGGCCTCACCGGCGCGGGCGGCCTCGATCGTTGCATTGAGGGCGAGCAGATTGGTTTGAGCAGCGATGTTTCGAATTAGTTTGCTAACCTGGCTGATTTCGTCGACCGACGCTGCCAAGTTTTCGACAGCGCTGGTGATAGCCTGCGCTTCGCCGGCGGCCTGACGTGCGACAGTGGCGGACTCGGCAACTCGCCCGGCGATGTGTTCAATCGACTGAGCAATTTCCTCGGCAGCCGCCGCGACGGTCTCGACATTTACCGTCGCCTTTTCGGCGGCCGCGGCGGTCGCCAATGATTGTTCCTGATTGTACGTGGCGTTCTCCGCCATATCGCGCGCAGAACTGTCCATCGCCTTCGCCGCTCGGTCAAGCGTCTGGACGACACTTGCTACGGCGTGTTCAAAGCTTTGGGTTGCGGCTTCAACCAACTGCCGACGGGATTCCAATTTTTCCGCCTGCGTGGTCTCTTTCTCGCGAGCGGCAGCTGCGTCGGCTGTCGCCTGACGGAAAAACTGCAGCGCCCGCGCCATATCCGCGATCTCGTCGCGGCGGTTATCATGCACTTGGACCGACAGGTCGCCGTCGGCGACTCGGCGCATGGCGTCGCTGAGCAGAGCCAAACGGCGGGCAATATTGCGGCCGACATAAAGCCAGGCAATGAGCGCTGCACCGATGAGCGCTATCAACGCGAGCACGATCAGGAGAATCTCTCCGGCACGAATCCGCCGCCCAGCATACAGCGCATTGTGGCGGGCGTCACTTCCCTGCTGGTCCACGAGAACATCTACGGCCTTTTTAAGCTTGGCGGCGTCCACCTGCGCGGCCGCGAACGCCAGTTGTGCGTCGCGTTGACGATTTATCTCGAATGACCGCAATTGGATGATGCCGTCGTCACCGCCGATCGTACCGAGCTGGTTATAAAGCGCCGTCAAATTCTTTTTTTGCATGGGATCGGCAATGGCCTTCAAATTCGTCTCGATTTTTCGCTTTGCCGAGCCAATCAAATCGCGCAGCGGTTCGAGCCGCGTTGCTTCGGTAACCAGCGATGCTTCCGTCAATAGGCCCGCCAACAGGTTTGCCTCGGATTCTGTTTCCAATAGTCGGCGCAGTGCTTCGAGGTCGGAATTTAGCTTGGGGTCGACCGTAGCCGTCTTGCTGCGCATCATGAGGTCGAAATTGGCGTCGTCGATGGCAGGAGCAAGACCAACGAGCAAGTCTTCATGCGCCTTGCGAACCGACGATGCCATGTAACGCCGCTCATTTGAAATAATGATACGGTCCTTGACGGCTTGATTGAGAGCGTCAAGCCGCTGCACAAGCGCCTTGCGCGTCGTATCAATTTCATCAGCGGTGCCAATGCCGAGTTCGCGCAGGCGCATGATGCCTTCTTCAAGACTATTTGCTTGCCGATCAACGCCCTTGGCGGTGTCGAGGCGTGTCTTGTCATCGACCGCCGTCATCAGGCGTGGGGCGGAGGAAACCAGGCTGCTGGCTTCCTCGGCAAGCCGCAGCGAGACCACTGTCGCTGGAAAGCTATGGGAAAGAATTTCGTTCGTGATCACGCCAATGGCGTTGAATTCGTATAGCGCGGTGAACGAGCCGACGATCGTGAGCGCCGCGGCAATTCCGAAGGCGAAATAGAGTCGCGCGCGTATCGTTGAGAACCACCCCACAATGTGCGCGGCCACCCGATTTACCAGTCTGAACCATATTGATCGTGTTCTACGCATTCGGAAGATGTCCATTTCGCTATTGTTACCCAGAAAATTTTTCAAGCTTTTGAACGGGCTTAAACGACCCGTCAGATCGAAGGATTGTGAAATAGACCCGATCCGACCCTTGGTTATTTGACGGCCCGAAACGGAGTGTCACCCCGCCGAGATCAAAGGGGGCTTTTGCCATTGCATCGAGCAGCGCCTCGCGGGTCGGCTCGCCGACAATGCGCTTCAAAGCCTCTACCACGACCCGGCCGACCAAATAGCCTTCCAGCGACACGAATCCGGGTTTTGCGTTCGGATTAACCGTCGCCAGGGCCTTCGTATAGGACGCCACGACCGGCAATGACTTATCCCATGGGAACGGGACTACCTGACTGATGATCACGCCGGTGCCTTGGCTGCCGAGCTCTTCGGCGAGCGAATCCGAGCCTACGAATGAAATTGCGACAAAAACGGCATCCATTTTTAGTTGCCGTACCAACTTGATGAATGCTGCCACCGGTTTGTACGGGCCAACGGTCACCACAGCTTGCGGATCGCCTTTCATGATATCGAGCAAGGCGGATTTAATTGCGGTGGTGTTGCGTTTGAAGGATCCAGACGCCACAAGGGACATATGGCGTTTGGCCAGGGCCTTGTTCACTCCTTGCAAACCGGCCAGGCCAAATGCATCGTCCTGGTAGAGAATAGCGATTTTCTTGATGCCGAGATCTTTGGTCAAATGCTCGATCCAGGCTTCGGTTTCCTGAAAATAGGAACTGCGGATGTTAACGACGTAGCGGTTGTAAGGGTCACGAAGAAATTCGGCGCCGGTAAATGGGCCGATAAAAGGGACTTTGGCCGCGGTTGCAATCGGCTGACCAGCTTTCGATGTCGGCGTTCCGACGGCCCCCACGAGCGCAAACACTTTGTCCTCGGCGATGAGTTTCTTGATAGCTACGATGGTTTGCTCAGGCTCATATCCATCGTCGACTGATTTGAGTGCGAGTGTGCGTCCGTTGACGCCGCCGGCGCGATTGGCTTCATCGAAGGCTGCAAGAATACCCTCGCGCATGCCTTGGCCGAGCGCTTGCGCTGGGCCAGTAAGCGCTGCGACTTGGCCAAATAGAATCTTGTCTTTTGAAACGCCATCTTCTGCAAGTACTGGGAGAACGGCAGCGCTTAACAACGCAACGGCTAAAATGCCGAGGCATGCGCGGTGGATCCGCATGGCCAAACCTTCCCGGTTGAATTCTCAGGCGAAATTTTCGCGTTGGCTTCGCGTAAGCCTGAAGACTGCATCGTTGATTAGTACGGTTAATGAGTCGTTAATCTTTTTCATCTGCGGGCGGGAAAATCCGGGAAATTTACGCGCTCTCTGGAATTCAAACTGAGGTGCTATCGACCAGTGGTTCGATTTCGGAAAATGCTCGTTACTCGAAGAGCATAGGCCGAACTTCCTGCGTTCCAGCCAAGCGTATCTTGGTGCGCTCAATATCAACCCGCATTCCCCGGATGAACCACTGAACTGCACCGCTCTCACGCCGATTCAGATATAGGCATCAGCATCTTATCCTGGACCGAGCGAGGCGCTCATGGCGCACGCAGCGGGTGAAACGGAATCGGACGCTCCTCGGCTTAATTTTGACCGGCGCCTCAAGTTAGAGTTCCACGGTTCCAGCGTCACCTCTGATGCTGTCTGCTGCCGTTCCGGGAGCTGGATGACGTGCTCGGCCTGATGGTCATCGCGGGGCAAAATCTGGCTGATGCACGCACCGGCAGGAACGGTCGGCATGATCTGATGGGAATGCTGCGGCAGTCTGTGTTCGGTCGCCTTGCCGGATACGAGGACGTGAACGACGCCGACCGGCTCGGGCGCGATCCTGCGATGCGCTGGATCGTTGGCGGTCGTGCTGCAACGAAGCAGGCAGCCTCTACCAGCCAGATGGGACGCTTCGAGACCCAGTGGCTTGCGAATGATGCAAACCTTGTCGCGCTCGCCGATCTCTCCGGGCGATGGATTGACCGGGTGCACAGCCGCCGTCCGCTGGACGGCACGCTGCCGCGTTTGTCGCTTATTGTGCTAACAACGGACAAACGGCGGCCCTGTGGCCGAACTGCTCGGCAGCGAATGACCCAGGCCGTGTGAAAACTCCAACGCTCGCCGCGCGCGTAGTAACATTTTGGAGAAATTCCGCGTCATGAGAACTGATAATGCTGCGGACATACGTTTGGTTGCCACGTTGGAGAATAGTACTTTCTACATTTTCCGGATGTATGAGTTTTCACACAGCCTGGACCCAAAGCGGACGTTTCCCATCTAAAGGGCTAGTCAAACGATTTCAACTTCCAGCCCGTCGTTGGCTGCCTCGCAATCTTGCAATTCGCTCACCCTCCCCAACATCTCGGGCGACATGTGCGTCAAGACTAGCCGTTTGGCACCGATCATCGACAGTTTCTCGCGCAGAGTTACGTAGTCCAAATGAAACCGTACCTTGCGCTCGAAACAATACGCTTCTGCAATTAGCAGATCGGCGTTGTGGCCTGCGGCGAGCAACCCGTCGACCCACTCGGGCCCTGGTGCCGATTCCGAAGAGAAGCGCGAGCCCGTGAGCGACATCAACACTGCAGTGGTGGATAGTCTAAAAGTGCTTACCTCAAACGGCCGATTAGAGAAGCGGACATTCGGTTGGCTCGATTCAGCGGCAGGTCACGAAATGCCGATCGAATGTTCGGCAGATTTGAGTGAAGTCCCAATTTCCACTCTTGGCACCGAACGGACCTGCCGGACCTGTCAACAATGATCCTTGCTAGAAATTGAACATATCCATGAGGTCGCCAATGGCCGGACCATTGATCGGCACGTAAGGATTACTATCCGCCGCGACCGGATTGGGAAGATTGTCACGACTTCGATCGCTGATAGGCGGTACTGCCCAGTTCTTCTCAACGAACTTGAGGATCGAGACGTGATCCGTATATGTGTGCACCACGCGGCCGCCGGTGGCGTAGGGGGAGACCACGATGAGCGGAATACGGGTTCCGTCGCCGAAGAAATCGATGGGCTGGATGTAACCAGAATCCCAGTAGCCGCCACCCTCGTCAAAGGTGACAAAAATGGCGGTGTTGGCCCAAAGTGCCGGTTGGCTCTGCACCTCGGTCACAATTTTGCGGACGAACGCTTCGAAGACACTGATCTTAGAAGTCACCGGATGGCCGTCGTTCAGACGACTAGGGTGGATGAAGGAAACCGCCGGCAGCGCGTCGCCCTGAATATCGCTATCAAGATCGGTCGCGTCCTTGATGTGCTCGTTGCGCAGCGACGCATCCGTCATGATCGACGGAGTATATTGCAAGAAGTTGCAAATCTTGCAGTAAAGATTGCTGCGAGGATCGCGGAGATAGGTATTCCAGCCCTCGCCATAGTATCGGAACGATATATTCTTTTTGAGCAACGCATCGCCGATAGTCGGCAGCTTTGCCGGTGGCAAGGTGTAAGGCCTGGTGTTGACGGTACCGTCACCCAAGAATCCTGGAAGATAATTGTTGACCAGATAGTAGCGCCCCGGGTCGCAATTCGGCTTCGGCTTGTTGGGCAGCGAGTTAAGATAATCGACAATCGGCGCAACCCCGGGCTGGGTCAGATCGGCGCACGCCACGTAAGAGCCGCCGGCATAGCCATCCTGGATATAGAAGTTGTTGGTTCCCGCCTGCGGATTTGGATTTTCGATCTGCTCTTGTGGCGGGATTGCAGCGTTGCCTTTGCCATCGCTGTACCAAATTGCGTCGCCCGTGCCGAGCATGACGTGGTTCGCGCCGGTGCCACCGGCGACCGGCTGATGGTAGTTGTCGCTCATCGCATAAGTATCGGCGAGTTGTTTCAGGTAGGGGGCATCGTTGTTGTGGACGTTATAGAACCCCATCGCGGCCGAGCCCTCGCCGGTGCTCAGGTCGTTGAACTCCGCGGGCCTTGGTTTGCCGTCACCACCGCGTCCGACAGTCACCCCGACCCAGACGAACAAATCATTGAGGCAGCCGCTGGGATTGTCGGCGGATGCGTGGTGGACGCTGCAATCCATCTGCTGCCGCATTTGGAAAAAACGATGAACCGGATCAGCCGTGTAGGCGTCGTAAGGAATGCCGGGCGTCAATTGATAGGGACCGTTTGGCAGCGTGGTCGCATTCGGCCGTCGTGTGTCTATGGAATTTGGTGGAAGGCCGGTAGCCCCGGTCAAAAGCAAGCGCTGGTCAGAGGGCGGAATACCAACATCTCGTGCGGCCATCGACGCCTGCGTGAACGGAGGGCCGCTTTCGCTGGCGGTCTGCGGGGCGCTACCGGTCATTGCGGGCGGTAGCATTGCATAGGCTTTCTTATGGGCAGGAGCAGATTCGTAGGTCAGGGTAACCTGAGCTTGGCTCTGTGCTGCCTTCGAAAAGTTCGGCCCGGGTGTCCCATCTTCCTTGATGATTCCTTCCGACAATAAATTGAGTACCGATTGACTCGGCCGCGGCTTATAGGCGGCGAAGATGTGGTCGAATGATCTGTTCTCGCCGATGATGACGATGATATGTTTGATCGGAGTAGCGGTCTTGGCGTCGTCGGCCCACACGTTTACAGCAGTCATCGTAACAAATGAGCCAGCTAGAACACCGAGCAATAAAAGTTTCTTCATAGCGGCCCCCGTTATTTGTCTGATACCTGCGCGTCAAATGAACTCCCAATTTCCGCGGCTGGCAATCGACTGACCGCCGATCAATGTCTGCAATTGGCACATGACTCCGTTCGCGGCACCGCACCATTTAGGACGCGATTGGACAACAGCGGACAACGGTCGATTTTGGCCCGCACCAGCTATGACGTGAATGACCCATAAGCGACATTGCGGAGCCAAGTAACTACGTGCAGTCCGGTCAATGCTGCCGGTAGGCCCTATGCAGCGCCGGTGATTGCTGAAACGCACAGGCAACGACGCGTCATCGCCTATGGGCCTTTGATCCTCGTCAATGACAGCCGAGAGAGTAAGTAGTAGCAAAAAAAGCAGGGCGACTTATGTCGTGTAGGGGGTGATGAAATGAACCCCAAGCTCACCATGCTCTTCATGCTCATTGGCACCATAACAGCCTTTTACGCCTTGACGATAAAAATCTGGCTAAAATAAAATGCTGCTGGCGCAATATCCTTTTGGTATTTTTGTCGTCAATGGTGAATGCAAGCAACCTTTAAGGTAGTCTCACTCGGTCGCAAAAAATGAAAGGAAGCAACCCATGAAAGCTTCCGATGTTATGACCTCAGGCGTCATCACTGTTGGGCTTAACATCTCCGTTGCAGATATTGCGCGGTCCTTGCTCGCCAACCAAATTAGCGCAGTCCCGGTGTTGGATGAGCAGGGGGCGCTCGTCGGGATTGTCAGTGAAGCCGATTTGATTCACCTCACAGGAAACGATTTCTTGAAGTCGCACGGCGTGAAAGCCGCTGATGTAATGACCAAGCCGGCAATCGTCGCGAACCCAGAAATGGGGCTCGATGAGCTGGTCGGCTTATTCGATAAGCACCGAATCAAACGCGTTCCTGTCGTCGATCACGGAATAATCGTCGGCATTGTGAGTCGGACTAATATTCTTCAGGCTCTTGAGCTTGCACATAACGCAATAGCCGACGCGGCGTAGGCGCTATGCAGCGCCGGATGTCCGCTTTTGGGGAATACCGGTCATCAGTGGATTTTGGCGCGAAATGTTTTGTCTGCTTATGACCGATGGTGTTGAAAAAGGGCTCGTTATTTTCGGCGAACAGTGATTCCGTCTGGCTGGGGCTTTCAGCGGCGGAGGTTGCCATGATGGGTCGGCAGACGGGGACAAGAGTACCCGTGTGGACGGCACCTTCTCGCGCACCGACTTTACCTTCGACAATGAGCGCAACGTCTACGTCTGCGCCGCGGGCAAGTT
>Ga0182024_10015510_pt1 | contig 14570 bp, 12 predicted proteins | sample P32metaG_FD_120480 | JGI IMG/M metagenome (GOLD analysis project Ga0182024, IMG submission 120480) | Permafrost microbial communities from Stordalen Mire, Sweden - P3-2 metaG (Illumina Assembly) | ecosystem: Environmental > Terrestrial > Soil > Wetlands > Permafrost | place: Sweden: Stordalen... | reverse complement strand
GACACCGTGCTGTCGGCGTCCCAGGCGGTCGAAACCGCCGCCGAAAAATTGCGCGGCAACGTCGACGGCTTCCTCAACAAGGTGGCGATGTAGGCAGCCCGCGAACCGCGGCGGCGCTCTCACATTGCCTCGCCCGCCAACGACGTGCGTTCGACCGCGTGCGGCGGCAGCACCAGCCGTTCGACGAGACCGATCAGCGCGAACAGCAGCACGCCGAGAAGCGTAAGCGCGACGATGCCGGCGAACAGCAGCGCCGTATCCATGTTGCCGTTGGCGATGAGCAGCAGATAGCCCAGCCCGCCCTGGCCGCCGACGAACTCGCCGACCACGGCGCCGACGACGGCGAACGTGACCGAGATTTTCAGGCCCGCGAATATCGACGGCAGCGCGTTCGGCAGCTGGATCTTGCGGAACGTGGCAAGGGGGCCAAGCCCCATCGACCGCGCGAGGTAGATCTTTTCGCGCTCGAGCGACGCCAGCCCCATCGCGGTATTGATGACGACGGGGAAGAACGCGATCAGGAACGCGATCAGCACCTTGGGCACCAGGCCGAAACCGAACCAGACCAGAAACAGCGGCGCGATCGCGACCTTCGGCACCGCCTGTGAGGCGATCAGCAGCGGATAGATCGTGCGCGCAAAGGGCTTCCACAGGAAGATGGCCAGCGCCAGCGGCACGCCGACGGCGACGCTGAGCGCAAAGCCGAGCAGGACTTCGAGCGTCGTCACGAGGCTTTGCCTGAGCAGCATCGCGGCATTGAGGTCCATGGCCTGGGCAATCGCGCTCGGCGCCGGCAACAGATACGGCGGAAAGGCGAACTGCACCGCCGCCAGCTGCCAGACTGCCAGCAATGCCGCCAACATGCCGATCGGATAGGCGAGGCCGGCGATCCGATCGCGTCGCGCGCGCTCGCGGCGTCGTTGCTGGATGCCGGCCTCGACCTGTTCGATGCTCACCGGATTTGGCGCGGCCCCTACGGGCGAATTGTCGTTTGCGGTCATCGTGGTTCCCCTTCGGCGCCGAATCAATGCTCGCGCAGCACGCCGCGCGCCAGGAACAGGTCCAAAATCTGCCGGCTGTATTCCGCGAATTCCGGCATCTCGCGCATCGCCAGCGTGCGCGGGCGCGGCAGCTTGATGTCGATGATGCGGTCGATGCGTCCGGGCCGCGGCGTCATGACGATGACGCGGTCGGACAGGAACACGGCTTCGGCGATGCTGTGGGTGATGAACAGCACCGTCATCCGCCGCTTGCTCACCAGGGCCTGGAGATCGAGGATGAGCTGGTCGCGGGTCAGGGCGTCGAGCGCGCCGAACGGCTCGTCCATGAGGAGATGGTCGGGATTGTGGATGAGCGCGCGGCAGATCGAGACGCGCTGCCGCATGCCGCCCGACAATTCGTGCGGATATTTGTCTTCGAAACCGTCAAGCCCGACCGAGGCAAGCTGCGCCCGCGCGCGCACGGCGGCTTCCTTGCGATCCATCTTGCGCGCTTCGGCCTGCAGCAGGACGTTGCCGAGCGCGGTTCGCCACTCCAGCAGTACCGGGCTCTGAAAGACGATGCCGATGTCGGTGCGCGGTCCGCCGACGCTGCGGCCGCCGACCCGCACCGCCCCACTCGAGGGCGCGAGCAGGCCCGCCGCGATCATCAACAGCGTGCTCTTGCCGCAGCCGCTCGGGCCGACATGGGACAGGAATTCGCCGCGACGCTGCGAGAAGGATATATCGTCCAGCGCGCGCACTTCGCCGTCGCGCGTCGCGTAAACCTTGCACAGATTTTCGATGCGCAGATACGCTTCGTCTTGGTCGGCGATTTTGTTCACGCTGCTGGCGCCGCTCACGACTCCTGCGGCGGCACGAATTCGGCGCCGGTCGGCACGAATTCGTTGGTGTAGAGGTCGGCCTCCTGCAGCGGAGTGGTCACCCCGCCGTATTGCTGGAGCACCTTGACGGTGGCGGCCCAATCCACGTCGGAAGCCCAGCCGAGCGGCTTCTCCCTGGTGTTTGGCGTCACCCAGGTCTTCCACGACAGCTCCAATTCGCGCCGCGTTATCACCGGATCGACGGTCTCCAGATATTTCTTGACGGTGGCGACGGCTTCCTCGGGATTTTTCCGGCCGTACAGGAAACCTTTGATGGTCGGCGCGACGAACGCGCGCATGAGCTCGGGATCGCTTTGGAGCAGGTCCCGGTGCACGATGATGCCGTTGCTCACCACGGTGACGCCGTAGTCGGCGTACCAGAAGATGCGCACCTGCTTCTTGCCACGGATTTCGATCGACGGCACGTAGCCTTGCGCGAACCCCCCGATGGCCGGCACCTTGTTGTTGATCAGCGCCACGCCGACGCCGGCCGGATCGACGTTGACGACTTCGATCTTCGAAGCGTCGAGGCCGGCGCCCTTGACGAAGGCTGGCCATTGCTGGAATTGCGCGCTGCCCGCGGTGACGGCGATGCTCTTGCCTTCGAGGTCCTTCGGCGTGTTGATGCCGGAATCGGCAAGCACGACGACGGCCGCCGGGTTGCGCCGGAAGATGCTGCCGATGCTCCTCAGCCCCATGCCCTTGGCGACGCCGTTGCCGACCACATAGCCGTCGGCGAAGCCGAACTGGGTGGCCTTGCTGGCGACGAGTTGCGCCGTGCTGCCGGAGCCCTTGCCGGGGGTGAGCGCGACGTCGAGCCCGGCCTCGCGATAAAAACCCTTGTCCTGCGCCAGCATGAACCCGACGTTTGGGCCCTGAAAAATCCAATCAAGCGTCAGGCTCACTTGTTTGAGGGGAGCCGCGGCCCGCGTCCGCAGCGGCGCCAAGGGAAAAGCGGCCGCCGCCGCCAGCGCGGAGTGCTTGAGAAAGCGCCGCCGCGACACCGGCCCGCGCGATGCAGTTCGACCGCTCATGACGGATCCTCATGCTCCCGGTGCAACGACGGGCGGAGCATACAGGCAAGTCGCGGCAGCTGTCATGCCATCATGTCGCGCGTTTTCGCACCGGCTCCATCGCAACGCGCGCGAAGGTCGACATGATCTTCAGCCCGGCCTTGATCGAGCCGAGCAACGAACCGGCGACCTTGGATTGCCCGCCGAGGCGGCGGCGATAGCCGACCGGAATTTCGAGCACGCGCAGTCCAGCGCGCGCCGCGCGCATCTGCATTTCGAGATTCCAGCCGTAGGTCATCTCGCGCATGCCGAGCGCCAGCAAGGTGTCGCGGCGGATCGCCCGAAACGCGCACATGTCAGTGTAGCGCATGCCGTAGAGGAGCGAGGTCAGCCAACCGGCGATGTGGCCGGCCAGGATCTGGTGGGACGCCATGCTGCCCGGCGCGCGCTCGCCGCGCGCCCGCGAGGCGATGACGAAGTCGTAGGCGCCGGCGCGGATCGGGCCGACCATGGCGGCGATGGCGGCCGGATCGTCGGCGCCGTCGCCGTCCATGAAAACGATGATGTCGGCGGCACCGGCGGCCTTGGCGCCCTCGAGGCAGGCGAGGCCATAACCGCGGCCGACCGCGATCACCTCGGCGCCGGCTCGACGCGCCTCTTCGGGCGTGCCGTCGATGCTGCCGCCGTCGACGACGATCACTCGACCGACCGCGTCGCGAGGCAGCTCGGCAACGACCGAGCCGATGGATTCGCGTTCATTGAAAGTCGGAATGACGACGGCGACTCCGCGCCCGTCCGGCGCGTCGGCCGCCATCGCTAGAGACTCCACCGCAATCCGCAGCCCGCGCAAGCCTGCGGCGGCCGGTCGGAAAGCAGCGCCCGGCGGAAATCGCCATAGGCCGGCCCGGTCCAGATTTCGCGCAGCGTCTGCTGGGTGGCGTCGCCGAGCGTGTAGTTCTCATAGCCGCGCTGCGAGAACGGCGCGATGCAGCACGGTAGCGCGCGGCCGTTGGCGGTGAAGTACATGACCGTCCATGGCCGCCGGCACAGCGACCATGGCGAGCCGTCGCCGTTGCGCTTGAGGCTGAGCCCCGGCTCGGCGGCGGCGCCCGATGCGCTGAAGGCGACGCCGAGCGATTTGGCAAGCGCGGCGGCGCGATCGATGTGGATCGCCTCTTCGCCCGAGAGCTGCTCGTAGAGCGCCTGGTCGGGCCGCGCCAGGCCGACCGCGTCCTCGTTGAAGAAAACCAGCCGCTGCAGATGGACTTCCTTGACCCCGGTTTCCGCAGCGACGCGCACGAAGTCCGGCAATTCCTCGATGGTCTCCCGCAGCCCGGTGAGCCAGGCCGACACGCGCGGCCTGGCGTGACCTTCGCGCTCCTGCAGCGCGCGGAAGGCCCGCACGTTTTTCAGGATGCGGTTGAAGTAATTCTTGCCGCGAATGACGCGATAGGATTCGGCATTGGCGGCGTCGAATGAAACCCGCAACTCGTCGAGGTCGGCTTCGATCAGGGCGCGGCCGTTTCTCTCATTGAGCACCGTGCCGTTGGTGTTGAACAGCACGTAGGTGCCGCGATCCTTGAGATAACGCACCATGCGCGGCAGATGCTTCACCAGCATGGGCTCGCCGACGCCGTGCAGCACCGCGCGCGCGAGCCGCGGGATCTGATCGACGATCGAGGTGAACAAGTCCCAGCTCATGTCGGCCGGCGGCTCGAGCTCCGCATAGGTGCGCGGGCAGGTCGTGCACAACAGGTTGCAGCGATTGGTCGTCTCCAGATAGAGGCAGACCGGCTCGTGCTCGGGAAACTCGCCGTCGGCCTGCACGCTCTCGAAATAGCGCTTGGGATCGACCGAACGTTGTGCCGCCGCGATTGCCATCAGGCTTCATCCTCGAATCGATCGCGCCGCGCGCGGCTCAGGCGTGCAATTGCTCGATCTGTAATGTGCCATCGGTGCGCTCGTCGAAGCCGTGATCCCGCCAAAGGCGATCGATCAAGGTCTTGGTGGCGGCGGCGCGATGCGGGCGACGGGTGTCGGAGCGGCGCCTGACCGTATCGCGTCCACGCAGCTCGCCATGCAGCCGGCGCAGGCTGTCGACATCGTCGACATCGTACCAGACCGGCAGGTTGTGAACGTCGAGATCGATCTCACGCGCCCGCTCCAGCGTCTGTCCGGCGACGCGCTCGGTGCTCCACGCGATGTCTTCGAACATGCGCCGATGCGCGGCTTTCAGACCAAGCAGGTAATAGCCGCCGTCGCTCGACGGACCGAGCACGGCGCGGTCGCCCGGCTGCGCCAGCGCCGCGGCGGTTTCGATAAGCAGAGCGGTCGGCAAGGTCGGACTGTCGGAGTTGAGCACGACGGCGGCGGCGTGACCGCGCGCAAAGATTTCCTGGATGGTGTGCAGCAGGCAATCGCCGAAATTCGGCAGCCATGCTGCGATCAGCCCGATCTGCGGCGGCAAGGTGCGGCGGAAAAAGTCCTCGAACCCGGTCGGGCCATAAGCCGCATAGCCGGCGATGCCCGCATCAGGCGCGGCATTTCGGGCCGCCAGCAGAACGTTGTCGGCGACGTCCTGCAGAAAAGCGGTATTGAGCGCCGCCGCCTCATCGAATGTCAGCGGCGGCACGAGCCGCGTTTTGGCGCGCCCGGGCAGCGACGCTTTTGCCATGAAGGCGATGCCGCAAAATGCCGGCTTGTTGGACGGAGACGACTTGTCGGACGCGGGATCAGATTTGCCGCCGAATCGGTCCACTTGATGCAAGCCTCGATGCAAGCGATGCCCCCATATCATCCAAAGCAATCGATCCCGTCACGCAACAACAAATGCTTGGCAGAGCGGTTGGCAAAGCGCCAATCACTTCCGCCTCACCCCTTACAAGCCCGGAGACACCGAAAAGTTATTCGCTTCACCAAGTCGTGATCGTGAAATCAGCGCCGGCCGAGCGCAACGCGGATGCTGGCGTCGTTCGGCAGCACCGTTGCGTCCTTGCCTTGCCAACTCGGTGCCGCGGCGTATTCGCTGCGCGGCATGTCGAGCGAATCGAGTTGCCGCCCGAGGATCGCGACGGCCTCGATCGGGACCGCGACCTGACGCGTTCCCCAGCCGAACCAGCCGCCATAGGAAACGATGAGCTCGACCTTGTCCTGCGGCGTGCGGACCACCTGCCGGACGAAGCCGATTGTCGAATCGTTGTCATCGAGCACGCGCAGGCCGATCAGATCGCCGACGCGCACCGGCTGCGGGAAGCGCCGGTTCATGCGATCCTGCATCGGCATGGGGTTTGCGGCGTCGTCGGCGCCGGTCGGCGGCACCATGGCCTGGGCCACGACGACCAGCCGATCCGCCCGTGTCCCGCTCACCAGCGCGGTCACCGCGCCGAATGCCAGAATGATTGCCAGACCGACTGGCGTCGCCCGCTTCCGCATTGCAGGTATCTCCCGATCAATAACGCCACGCGAATTTGTGAAGCGGCCGCGCTTGCACCGGATATTTGACGCCCGTACTGTCCTTATCACTGCGCGGCCAAATCGAGTGATGCAGCGCTACTATCGTTACCGAACGATCGCTACCGCGGCTATCCCTTCTGCACCGTCCTCGACCGAGCATCGCGAAATATCCCCGATGTCCACGCCGCCCGTCAAATCGACCGCCCGCACCGAACGCCGCCTGCACCCGCTCCCGGTGCGCATCATGCATTGGATCAATGCCGCGGCCATTTTCATCATGATCGGCAGCGGCTGGAAGATCTACAATGACGAAGTGATCTTCGGCTGGCTACATTTTCCGGACAGCATCGTGATCGGCAAATGGGCGCAGTACGGCCTGCAATGGCATTTCTTCGCCATGTGGATTTTCGTGATCAATGGGCTTGCCTATCTGATTTACGGCACCGCCAGCGGACGGTTCCGGCAAAAGCTCTTTCCCCTGTCGCTGCGCGAAATCCTTGCCACGGTCGGCGATGCGCTGCGGTTTCGCCTGAGCCATGATGATTTGACCCATTACAACGCGGTCCAGAAGATCCTCTATCTCGGCATCATGCTGGTCGGCGTTGTCATCGTGATTTCCGGCCTGGCGCTGTGGAAGCCGGTGCAGTTTTCCGAGCTGGCGGCCTTGTTCTACAGCTTCCAGACCATCCGGCTGGTGCATTTCCTCTGCATGGCGGCGATCGTCGCGTTTCTGCTGGTCCACGTGGCGCTGGCCTTGCTGGTGCCGCAGAGCCTTCTCGCCATGGTGACCGGCGGTCCGGTCGTGGACGGAAAAAAGCCGGCGCCGGCGCCGCTGCCGCCGCCCGAGATCGAAGCAACGCCCTGATGCGGTTGAACACGATGCCCCTTCGAACCCCCACGCCATCGATATTCCGGCCGCGCAAGGCCCTCGACCAGAGCATGCTGACGGAAAACCGCAGGCTCCTCGCCGACATCGACCGGCGCAACGTGCTGCGCGGCGCCGTCAGCCTCGGCGCGCTGACGATGTTGACCGGCTGCGACGTGAGCGAGAACGACGCCGTGCAGAAGGCGTTGCGCGCGGTGTCGTCGTGGAACGACGGCGTCCAGCACGCGATCTTCCGGCGCAACCACCTGGCGCCGACCTTCAGCGCCGCGCAGGTGGTCAAGCCGCCGCGGTTCAACGCCTATTACGACATCGAAGACGTCAAGCCCGTCGACGGCGCGACCTGGAAGCTGGAATTGACCGGCCTGATCGCCGACAAGCGGCCCTGGACCGCGCAGCAGCTCTCTCAGTTGCCCGAGCAGGAATTGATCATCCGGCATATCTGCGTCGAGGGTTGGGATTACATCGGGCAATGGTCGGGGGTGAACCTGAAATATTTCCTGCAGCGCATCGGCGCCGACCTGACGGCGAAATACATCTCTTTCAAGGGCGCCGACGACTACACCGAAAGCATCGACATGGAGACGGCGTTGCACCCGCAGACGATCCTCGCCACCAAATACGCCGGCGAGACCATCGCCGACCCGTTCGGCTATCCGCTGCGGCTGCGCACCGCCACCAAGCTCGGCTACAAGAATACGAAATGGGTCATGGCCATGGAGGTCACGAACCAATTTGCCGAAACGTTCTGGAGCAAACAGGGTTTCAATTGGTTTGCCGGCATTTGATGCCGAGCGGCGTCACTGCGTGCCGGCAACCCGGACGTAAATTCGCCAGCGTCCTTCGCGCGTTTCGGCAAGGCGATAGTCCGGACTTAATCCGAATGGATCATTGTCCCAGGCCTTGTCCTGCGCGGTGACCACGACCACGTCGCAGCGATATTTCCCTGCCATCTCGCCCACATCGTCCGCAGTGCCCTGTCCTGCGAAAACGCGGATGAACTGCGCATTGATCGCCTCGCGGCGCGCCGGCGGCAACGGCGCGAAGGCAAGCGTCAATTCGCGGCCGGCAAAGCACGAGCTGCGATCGGCCAGCAAGGCCCAGGACAGGTTCGCTGGCCACGGCACCAGGTCCTGCAGGAACAGCGGGTTGTTGACGACGCGGGCGGTCGGTTTGGCGTAACGGCGCACCGCCTGCCACAGCTCCGGCGTCTGCGCGAACACCGCAGCGTCCGGCACCGGCCGGCCTTCGATGTTGAAGCGGATCAGCTGCACGGTGTCCGGCAGGCTGAAAACGAGCCCGCCCAAGACGGTTGCGATGATCACGGCGCGACGGGGCGAAAACATCATTCCGGCTGCCGCGCCGGCGATCAGAACCATGGCGGCGGGCAAGACGGCGCGCAGACCGAGATCGTTGTTGTCGCCAAGCGTGCTGACCAGAAGCCAGGACGTGGCAAGGCCGGCGACGGCGAGCGATGCCAAGGCCGCGGCGGCGGCTCGCTCTGGCCCCGGCCCGGCGCGGCGCAGCGCCACGACGAGCGCGATCACGCCGGCCGCATAGGCTGCGGGCAGTTCGAGCGGCAACAGGATGAGCCAATAGGCCGGCACATCGAGCACGCGGCGCAGGATTTCCGGAAACAGCGGGCCAAGGACTTCATAGTGATGGATCACAATCGGGCGGCCATCGCCGCGCGCCGCGACCGCCGCGAATTGATCGAGCAGGAACGGCGCGGCGAGGCAGGCCGCGAGCGCTGCGGCCGCCGCCAGTCCGCCCAAAAAGCGAAGGCGCCGCGCCGGCTCCTTTCCGGCGGCCAGGATCGGGGCCGCGACCAGCGCCGCGATCGCAAATGTCACGCCGCCCACATAGGTCGAGCTTTCGAAACCGGCGGTCGCGACCAGAGCGAGCGTCAAGAGCGACGCAAAATTCGGCCGCTGCGCGTAGCGGGCGATCAGCAGCATCGCCAGCACCACGCATGACGCCGCCATGAGATGCTGGGGCGCCCACGCCGACTGGAACAGCCAGCCGGCAAAGCCGTTGGGGGGCGAGAGAAACGGGACCAGCGCGGTCGAGCCGAACATCCAGCCAAACGTCGTGCGAAGCGAGGCTGCGGCGGCTACGAGCACGACCCAGATCGCGGCGCCGGGTCGCTTGCTGAACCAGACCGAAAAGCCCATCAGCAGCGTCAGCGACGCGAATGCGGTGAACCAGGTGAGCCCGATATCGGCTTCCCAGCCGCTGACGTGGAGCGCCAGCGCCAGTTCCGCGGCGCTGAAGTGCCAGAGATAATAATAGGCGAGCCGGCCGGCGATGGTCGATTCGCCAAAAGTCGGATCGATGGGGGGCAGGCCCTGCCGCGCCATCGCATCGATGATCGCAATCTTGGAATGATCGATTATCGGGTCGGCAAGGTGGACGGCGTCCGCCGATAGTTTGGGCAGGATCGCCGCGGCCGGCGCGAGTGCGAGAACCGCGGCGGCCGCCAGCATCCATGCGGGTATCGTCGGCGCGCGCTCGGCATCACCTTGCGCTCCGCGCGCGAGCATGGCGGCGCCGGCGATGGCGACGCAGGACGCCGCAACGCCGATGACGCAGACTTGAGAAAATCCGATCAAGAAGAACAGCGGCAGGCTGGCGGCGCTTTGGATCGCCCAGCCCAGGACCGGCGCTGCGCCGATTGCAAGCGCCCGGGGCAGCAGGTGGCGGCCCAGCGCATATCCCAGCAACGTCCAGAACGCGGTCGCCACCAACGCGCAGAGGACAGCATTGCCGGGCGATGCCATAGGGAGATCGAGCCCTCGGTCTTTGAAACTCTAATCGCGCCGCGGCCGCCGCGCGAGCCGTCAGGCGGCCTGCAGCAAGGCTTCCACTTTGGGCCACGGATCGGGCGCGAGGTTTCGGAATGGCGCCCAATCGGTCTCGGACATGCGCTCGAAGATCGCGGCCTTGACCGACGGCCGCGCGCGCATGCGGGTCCACCAGTCGGCGACGGCCGGGCGGCGATCCCACAGGCCGCGCAGCTTCAGGAGATCGAGCCGCAGGATGTACGGAACAACCGCGCAGTCCGCATTGGAAAAGGCGTCGCCGGCGAGATAGGTGCCATCCTGCAGCGACTGATCCATCCAGGACAAGAGCTTCTGATGTTGCGCCAGCGCGTCGCGGACGAATTCGGAGTCGAGGCCGTGCTCGATCACGCTGCGCTTGTATTCGGCGCGGCGCTTGAGCGGCGCCTTGTTGATTTCCGCAAGCCACACCTCGCGCGGCACCTTGAGGAACGCCGGGCGGAACGCGGTCGCGAAGGTCAGGATGGTGCAGGAATTGTGCAGATACTCGTCGATCAGCTTGTTGTAGAGCCGCACGCGATGGCGCAGCTGCGGCGTCCGCGGCATCAACGGCGGATCGGGAAAAACCTCATCGAGGTAATAGAGGATCAGCGAGGACTCGATGATGGTGTTGTCGTCGTGCACGAGGGTCGGTACCACGCCGTTGGGATTGAGCTTGAGATAAGCGGGATTGTTCTGGTCGCCGCGCAGCGTGAGAAGGTGCTCGGTCGCCTCCAGCCCCTTCTCCTTGAGTGCGATCCGCACCTTCTGGGCGCAGACCGAGTTGGTGTTGTGATAGAGCTCGAGCACGTCGTCCTCCCGGCCGGCACTGGCTTGATAACGATCATGGTCGGCTTTCGCCCCGGAGTCGAACTTTTATTTTCCGTTTGGCGCCGCGACTAGGCGGCGATATTCGAGCGGGTGCTGAGATCGTCCAACAGCGCCGCGATCTGCGAAGCCGGCAGCGGCCTGCTGAACAGGTAGCCTTGAACCTCGGTGCAGCCTTCGCGCCGCAATTGCTCGAGCTGATCCTCGGTCTCGACGCCTTCCGCGGTCGTCGACATGCCGAGCGTGCTGCCGAGACCGGCGACCGCGCGCACGATGGCGATGGAATCCGGCTTGTCGGCGAGATCGCGGATGAATGAGCGGTCGATCTTGATCTTGTCGAACGGGAACTTGCGCAGATAGGCGAGGCTCGAATAGCCGGTGCCGAAATCATCCATCGAGATGCGCACGCCGAGTTCCTTCAGCTGGTTGAGCGTGGCGAGCGTGCTTTCGGTATCCTGCAGCAGCACGGACTCGGTGATCTCGAGCTCGAGCCGCTCGGCCGGCAGGCTGGACGCGCCCAGTGCGGCGAGGACATCGAGCACGAGCGTGCCGCCCTTGAACTGCACCGGCGACAGGTTGACGGCGACCCTGATGCCGCCGGGCCACTTCATCGCTTCGGCGCAGGCTTGTTTCAACACCCAGGCGCCGATCGGATTGATGAGGCCGATTTCCTCGGCAAGCGGAATGAAGTCTGCCGGCGGCACCAGCCCGTGCTCGGGATTGTGCCAGCGCAACAGCGCCTCGAAGCTGGAAACCGTGTTGGTGTCCAGGCGCACCAGCGGTTGATAGAAGGCTTCGAACTGTCCGAGTGCCAGCGCCTTGCGCAGATCGAGCTCCATCGCGCGCCGCGCCTGCATCCTGGCGTCCATCTGCTGCTCGAAGAAACGATAGACGGCGCGGCCATCCTCCTTGGCGCGATAGAGCGCCATGTCGGCGTTTCTCATCAGACGATCGGGATCGGTTCCGTCAATGGGCGCGACGGCGATGCCGATGCTGGTGCCGCCGACGACCTGGTGGCCCTGGATGTCGTAGGGTGCGCTCAAGTCCCTGATGAGACGAGACGCGAGCGCCGTGGCGCCGACGGGCTGGTCCTCTCCGACCTGGATGACGGCGAATTCGTCGCCGCCGAGCCTTGCCACGCAATCGGACGGCCGCACGCAGCCCCGGATGCGGTCGGCGACCGCCTGCAGCAAGGCATCGCCGGTCGGGTGGCCCAGCGTGTCGTTGACGTCCTTGAAGTGGTCGAGGTCGAGGCAGAGCACGGCAAGGCTGCCGCCGCGCCCGACGCGATGCAGCGCCCGCACCATCTCGTCGCGCAAGCGCACCCGGTTGGGCAGACCGGTCAGCGCATCGTGATGCGCCAGATATTCGATCTGCGCTTCGGCCTTGCGACGCTCGGTGACGTCCTCGTGGGTCGCGACCGAACCGCCGTTGCGCAGCGGCTGGTGCGATACGGCGATCATGCGGCCGTCGCGCAAGGTATTCACCGAGTACCAATTTGCTCCGGAAATGACGGCGTCGAGCCGCTTCTCGACGTAATTCTCCGGGCTGGTCACATAGGCGCCGCTCGCCAAGCGTTGTTCCAGGATGGTGCGCAGCGGCGTACCGGGCGTGGTGATTTCGGCAGGCAGCGCATAGAGCTCGGCATAGCGCCTGTTGCAGATGATCAATCTCTGCTCGGCGTCGAACATGCACAGGCCCTGCGGCATGTTGTTGATGGCGCCATGCAGCCGCTCATATTGCTCGTGCACCTCGGCTTCCGACCACGCGATCAGGCGTTGGCGCGCCTCGGCCAGTTCCTCGATCATGCGGTTGAACGAGCGCGACAGGACTCCGATCTCGTCGGCCCGTTCCGCGACAGCGCTGTCCGGCAACGTGCTCAATTCGCCCCTCTCGCGAATTTTCACGGCGTGCTCGGTCAGCCGCAGCAATGGTGCGGTCAGGCGATGGGCGAAGATCAAGCCGAACACCACGCTGCCGAGGATCGCCAGCACGATGCTGGCGGCGACCGCCGTGTGCGCCTGCGCGATGCCGTCGACGGCGCGCTGGCGCGCCTGCGAGTTCAAGCGGGTTACGGTGTCCTTGACCTCGTCGAGCATCGCCAGATACGCACGATCGATCCGATCGAGCACGGCCCTGCCGCTGCCGACATCGGCCTGCGCGGCCAACGCCTCGCGCTGATGCGCAAACAAACCGTCGGCGCCGAGAATGAGGTCGCGCAGATAGGCAAAGTTCTCGCCGATCTCCGCCGCTTGGGTATCGCCGCCGACCAGGCGGAGCCCGCGGCCGAGCGCCCCCGAAACGGTGTCGATCCTGTTGAACGCTTCGGTCGCGCTCGCTTCGAGCGCGGCAGCGCCAGCCGCAGTTGGCTGCGCCATGAGCAGCTTGATGGTCTGGTCGATCTGGTCGACCTCGCCCAGGAGCTTGTTGGCGTTCTGCACCAGCGGATAGGTGTTGGTCAGATTGCTCTCGAGCACATCGGCGATCCCCGCCACCGTGGCCGTGCCGTTTTGCGTCCGCAGCTTGACGTCGTTCGCGCTTTTGTTGAGTTCCGCCTCGGCACGGGTGGAGACCGCGACCAGCATGGCGGCAATCTCATGCCGGTATGCGGCAAAATCGGCGAGAGCTTCCTTGGTCCGACGCGAAGCGCTCTGCTCGCGCCGATAAGCCCCCACCATGTGGTCGATCGTCTGCGCGAACTCCTCGCCGAGCTGCTCGGTCACCGCCACTCTGCCGTCGATCCCGGCCTGCGCGGCGAGCCGACGCAGTGTCTTCAGGCGATCGCTGCTCTCGGCGTGGAGCTGCGACAGCTGCTGGTCGAGGTTGGCGACGGTTTCGCCGCCGAGCACGACGCGGAACGTCAGCGAGCGCAGCTTGCGGGCGTCGTCGAGCAGCGTCACGCTCTCCGTCAGCAGCGGCGATGTCACCTCGGAAAAGACCGCGACATTGGCGGCGATATGCGTGACGTAGACGAGGCCGACGCTGCCGCACAGCGCCGCCATCATCGCCGCGCCAAGGAAGGCGAGGATCAGCTTGCCGCGAAGTGTGAGCGAGCGCAGCAATGCCGCGCTTCTTGAGCGGCGCAGGCGAGAGAGGCCCCTGAACATCGAACGCATCCCATGTTTGTTTGCGTTCTACTGCTTTGGTCTCAATGAATTATTGCGATTGAAATACGTAAAATTGCGTGAACTGTGCGAAAAGTTGCACGACCCGCGTAAAACTTGGGCAGTCGGAAAATTGCGGATCGGCGTCGGCGGGGATCGGGTTCCGCGCGCAAGTTGCAACGCCACCGGATTGGGGTTGCCAGCAAAACTCAGCGGGGTAATCTGGTAACGGGGCGTGCCGATCGCCCGGGGGGGTTTGCAAATGAGCCGTTACGCCGACGCCGTCGCGAAGCTCTTGGCCGCGGCGTTCGTCGTCGCGGCCTGCCTGTCGGCGCCGGCGCACGCCGAAAAGCGCGTGGCGCTGGTCATCGGCAATGCCGACTACAAGAGCGTCGCGCGGCTCGAAAATCCGAAGAACGACGCCAGGCTCATCGCCGACACGCTCCGCTCGCTCGGCTTCACGCTGGTCGGCGGCGGCGCCCAGACCGATCTCGACAAGGCCGGCCTCGACCACGCGGTACAGAATTTCGGCGATCTGCTGCAAGGCGCCGACGTCGGGCTGTTCTACTATGCGGGCCATGGCGTGCAGGTGCGCGGCGCCAATTACCT
>Ga0182024_10015509_pt1 | contig 14571 bp, 12 predicted proteins | sample P32metaG_FD_120480 | JGI IMG/M metagenome (GOLD analysis project Ga0182024, IMG submission 120480) | Permafrost microbial communities from Stordalen Mire, Sweden - P3-2 metaG (Illumina Assembly) | ecosystem: Environmental > Terrestrial > Soil > Wetlands > Permafrost | place: Sweden: Stordalen... | reverse complement strand
CTTCGTTGCAGAGCCACTTGTCCGCATCGACAGAGCTACGTCACGGGCGGTCGCCCTTTGCAATTTGTTTTCGACCAGAGATGATCGAAATTTTGAGAGCTTCGTGCGGCTCTATACGAACTGGCTCGCGATGCCGCAGGTGGCCGGAAGCGAATACGAAATGCCTATTCGCAAAGAACTGCGGTTAGTGCACTATTCCTCCACGGAAGCAAAAATCCACGAGTTCAGAACGGCGGAGGCGCTTCGCGAAATCAGCAGGCTGAGAGCAATCGGTGATAGCTACCCTTCGATTATCGGAACGTTGCTAACCCGGAAAATTGGGAAAATGCGTGGCCGATCGAAGCGTCTTGCAAAGCGCTGAACCGATATTCAGATTCGAGTCGAACTTGAGAGGTCAAATGCAGGGCCAGATTCCGAAGAAGATCATCCAGTTTCGAATTGGAAAGCCGGTGAAGGAGTCATTGGGCAACCGGGCTGCGATGTCGAATTTAAAATTATTGAACCCGGGCTTCGAATATTTATTCTTTGATGACGCGCACGTTAAAGAATTTGTCGAACGAGAATTCCCCGAATACCGTGAAGTTTTTGATTCCTTTCAATCTACTATCCAACGATGCGATTTTTTTCGATACCTCGCCGTCTATCGTCTTGGCGGATTTTACTTTGACCTCGATGTGCTGTTGGCGTCTGGTCTTTCAGACCTCTTGGAGCAAGATTGTGTTTTCCCTTTCGAGAGAGTCAATTTCAGTCATTTTCTGCGTAAAGACCTTGGAATGGACTGGCAAATCGGGAACTACGCATTTGGAGCAAAACCGGGGCATCCATTCCTCGATGCGATAATCAAAAACTGCGTCAGAGGCCAGAAGGACCGCGGCTGGGTCAAGCCCATGATGCGCGGATCTCCACCATTGATCGAGGACGAATATTTCGTTTTGAATTCAACCGGGCCTGGGTTGGTTTCTAGAACCTTTGCTGAGAACCCAGACTTGGCCCAGACCGTTAAGGTTCTTTTTCCGGACGACGTGTGCGACGTTCGCAACTGGAATCTGTTCGGTGATTATGGCGTCCATCTGATGGATAGCTCCTGGCGCGAAAAGAGGGGTTTTGTCCGTCAAAGACTCACGAATTATTGCCGTGACTGGATCCAGCAAAGGCGAATACAGGACAGCCGTAAACTCGGAAAATCTCGGCATCACCCGTCCAAGCTGCCCGTGAGCGCTGCTGCAGCGGATGAACTTCACCCAACCGAATCAAGATAGGAGAGCAGACGGTGGCTAGTCCAACCCAACAGTTAGACAAGATAGCGGCCATTTGGAAGGAGCACCTGGAGGTTGCCGGGAACCTTTCAAGATTGGCGTCAACTGTGTCGAACGCCGTTGATCTTATGTACACGGCCCTGGCGGCCGGAGGGCAATTGCTCGTTGCAGGCAACGGAGGATCAGCGGCCGATGCACAGCATATTGCTGCGGAACTCACAGGCCGTTTTCTGCTTGAGCGGCGCCCATTCCGCGCTCTCGCGCTGCACGCGAATACATCGAGTCTCACTGCGGTCGGAAACGATTACGGATACGAGCACGTATTTGCCCGGGAACTCACTGCCCACGCCCGGACGGGCGACGTGCTACTAGCGATATCTACAAGCGGCAACAGCCCGAATATTCTGCGCGCTATTGAAGCGGCTCGCCAATGCCAGGTGGGGGTAATTGGTCTGACAGGGGAAACGGGCGGTCAAATGCGAGTGGCGTGTGACATTTGTATATGCGTACCGACGAGGTCCACACCGCGAATGCAGGAGATGCATATTACGATTGGCCACACAATCTGCGAGCTTCTGGAAGAGAGGCTGGCGAGGCTATGAATTTTGGCTAGAACCTTAGATCGATGTGAAGATGCCGTCCTAGACTCCCTCTATGAACGCCAGAACCTTATAGAAACTGCTCCTCGCATGGTATATTGCAAAACGAATTGGGAAGTAGTGACAGTGTTGTGCCGTTTTTCACGCAACCCGTGAATGCAGGTTTCTATTTGCACTGAAAACACAGGCCGGCACAATGTTTGGTGGTCAGACTCGAAATACATCAAGATGATAGGGACTTACAAATCCGATCAGGAACGGTTCCTTTGACAGCGTCCAACAAGGCTCCTGAGATCTCAGTGGCTTTACTTACCGGTGGTGGCGACAGGCCTTACGTATTCGGTCTGACAATGGAACTGATTTCAAAAGGCGCGACAGTTGATCTTATTGGTAGCGACGAGCTGGACCTACCGACGTTCCGTGATATCCCAAAATTAAATTTTCTCAATCTGAGAGGCAATCAGCGCAGGGATACCAGTTTGGCGACCAAGGTGGTTAGAATATCCAAATACTATGCCAAGCTGATTCGCTATGCCGTCACAGCCAAGCCAAAAATCTTTCACATCCTTTGGAATAATAAATTTGAGCTCTTCGATAGAACGCTGCTTACGCTCTTTTACAAGTTGATGGGGAAGAAAGTTGTACTCACGGTCCATAATGTGAACGCAGGTAAGCGGGATTTGAAAGACTCGGCAGTCAACCGGCTTACGTTGCGGATCCAATACCGGCTCGCGGACCATATCTTCGTTCATACAGAAAAGATGAAGGATGAACTGATTAAGGAGTTTGGTGCGCGCGTTCACCGCATCACCGTCATCCCATTCGGAATAAACAATTCTGTAGCGAACACGTCTCTCACGCCAAGCGAAGCAAGGCAACGCCTGGGTATCCTCCACGACGAAAAGACGATTCTGTTTTTCGGTCTCATTACACCCTATAAGGGGTTGGAATTCCTCGTCGCCGCGTTTCAACAAATCTTGACACATCGCGATGATTGTCGCCTGATCATAGCCGGAAGACCGAACAACTGTGAGAGTTATTGGGCTGCCCTTCGGCGAACAAGCGATAAGGACATACAAAGCGGACGAATACTGCTCAGGGCCGACTACATCCCAGATGATGAGACTGAGATCTACTTCAAGGCCGCAGATATTCTCGTGTTGCCCTACCGGCACGTGTACCAGAGTGGCGTCTTGTGCTTGGGATATAGCTTCGGGGTCCCTATTCTTGCTGCCGATGTTGGATCTTTGAAGGACGAAATCATCGAAGGCAGGACGGGCTTTGTGTTTAGGCCCGAGGATTCCGTTGACTTGGCGAAGACCATCGAACGGTACTTTGCAAGCGATCTATTTGCGAACTTGAGCAGTCGGCGGCAGGAGATTCGGAATTTCGCGACAGAGAAGCATTCCTGGGATGTCGTCGGTCAGCTTACTATGAGCGTGTATGGAAATCTCGTTCGATCGGTCTCGCTTAAGGAACTGCCAAATCGCCAGGCAGCGAAGGTTTCGCCTCTGGACTGATCTGTTTCTCCACTCTCAATTTTATGTGATTACAATGAGATCTCGTTGTATGGCGCGATGAAATTCTATCAAATTGATCCAACAACTGACTTCCGCTGGGCGGAACTCGTGGCTCGGCAACCCGGGGCCTCCGTATTCCACACCGTGGGCTGGCTTAAGGCACTTCAACTTACCTATGGGTATGCGCCAGTAGCATTCACGACGTCTCCGCCAACCAGCGAACTTAAAAATGGGATAGTGTGCTGTCGCATCGATAGTTGGCTTACTGGGCGTCGCCTTGTATCGCTACCGTTTTCAGATCACTGCGAACTCCTCTACGACTCAGCAGAGGACGCGGACTTCTTGATCCGGAACATCCAAAACGCTTTGACAGAGCAGAAATGGAAATATCTGGAGCTGCGCCCGGTCCATATGCATTTCGCCCAAACGGACGATACTTCTGACTTTCTAGCCGTGGGGAAATATTTTTTGCACCGGCTAGATTTGCGTCCGGACTTAAATAGCGTTTTTGGGAGTCTCGATAAAGATTCTGTTCAGCGGCGGATTCAACGCGCTGAGAATGCCGGTCTATCGGAGAAATGCGGCAGTTCCGACGAGCTGCTCAAAGATTTCTACGCTTTATTTGTGATTACGCGAAGACGGCACCACTTGCCTCCCATTCCGTACGCATGGTTTAAGAATCTGATTCGGTGCCAGGACAAGGCCCTTGAGATCCGGGTTGCCTATAAAGACCATACCGCTATCGCTGCGATCCTCACGTTGCGATTCAGGAGTGTTGTTTACTATAAGTATGGATGCTCAGATGCACGCTTTAACAGGTTCGGGGCAACGCCGTGGCTATTATGGAGGGCGATCGAAACCGGCAAATCGAGCGGAGCAAACCAGTTTGATATGGGACGCACGCAAGAGGACAACACGGGGCTTCTTGCCTTCAAAAACCATTGGGTGCGCCAACCGGAGCGGTTGGTGTACTGGAAATTTCCCAAATCTTCTGCCGTGGCTTCAATCGATCGGTGGAAATTGCAGATGGCAAAACGTATATTTTCGCACATGCCCGACAGGTTGCTGACGATCACTGGAAAATTGATATATCGACATATTGGGTAGAAATCGGGGAAGAAAGTATCTCCAGCAACGCGATAGACCGGAATTGCAAATTGAATTGAGGAATGTGACCACGATGGACGTAGCGCTCGGTGGAAGTATTGTTCCTTACTCCAAGAGTTTTCTGCGGCAGAACGAAGAGGTTATTCGGACCCATGATTAGGACTCTCTTAGACTACTACTGTTTTCCGGACACGTTATTCGGTCACCTCTCCCCTGTTGCTGACTTAGCGTCCGGAGAGGACGGCTTCTTCCAATTTGGCGAGAAAAATATTTGTTACGGAAAAAACCGGACCGGCGTTTCGATGGATGTAGCAGGTGCCGGCCGATTCGAAGCGTCGAAAGATGTTCGGATTGACGGACAAGCGATCAGGCTTCCCTTCGATTTTACTGATGTGATCGAAAATCTTCGCCGTGAACGCTATCGGCGGAACATGAGTTTAGGAAAACAGGCGTTCTCCGCCGGCAAATCGGTGCGCAAACTCTACTATATGGTGCGCGAATGGTTGCCGGTTTCCGTTCGGCGCCAATTGCAGCAAGTTTACCTTCGCGATTGGAAGCAACTTCCGTTCCCAGCCTGGCCTGTAGACTTCACCGTCGACAATCTTCACCAGGAATTATTGCGTCTGTTGATGGCTGCAAGCGGTACTGACAAGGTGCCCTTCATCTGGTTTTGGCCGGATGGTGCGTCCAGCTGCTTAATCATGACGCACGACGTGGAGACTGCCGCAGGCCGCGACTTCACTTCTGGGTTGATAGATCTTGACGCTTCGCGCGGAATAATAGCGTCGTACGAGGTGGTTCCAGAAGAGCGCTACGAAGTTCCCGATGAATATGTGCGGAAGATCCGGGAGCGCGGATGCGAATTCAACGTCCACGATCTGCGCCATGATGGACAGCTATATCAAAGCCGAGACACATTTCTCCAGCGGGCCAAAAAAATTAACGAGTACATCACGAAATTCGGCGCGCGTGGTTTCCGTGCCGGAGTGATGTATCGCAATCTCGATTGGTACGATGCCTACGAGTTTTCCTACGACATGTCCGTGCCCAATGTTGCCCATCTGGAGCCACAGCGCGGCGGCTGTTGTACCGTGATGCCGTACTTTGTCGATAAGATACTTGAACTTCCTCTGACCACCACGCAAGACTATTCGCTGTTCTATATCCTGAACGATCACTCGATCGATTTGTGGAAAAGACAGCTGCATCTGATTGGACAACGAAATGGATTGATGAGTTTCATTTCCCATCCGGATTATTTGATTAATGCACGCAACCGTCGGGTGTATGAAGCGTTGCTCGACTATCTGCAACCGATGATCGCCCGCGAAAACATCTGGGCCACTCTGCCTGGAAACGTGGACCGCTGGTGGCGTGCTAGGAATCAGATGAAAGTGGTTCCGAGCGGAGACGGTTGGGAAATCGTTGGACCGGAGAAAGAGAGAGCTCGGTTGGCGTACGCTGTTTTGGATGGCGAGCACTTGAGGTACGAAATTGCTGGAGCTGTTAAAGAGAACGTCCGAAGCTAATTTAAGATTCTCCCACCGACCGATCGCCATGCTATGACGCTGAACCACAGTCCCCATCCTCACAAAATAGGCGCTGTCGTGATCGGCGGCGATTACCAGGGACTGGGCATCGTACGCAGTCTGGGCCGCAGACAAGTCCCGGTCGTTCTAATTGACGATGAGACTTCGATCGCTCGCTTTTCCCGCTACACTTCATCTGCGGTGAAGGTGCCTTCGTTCGGGAACGCAGCGGAGACTGCCGAGATCCTGATTAATTTGGGACGAAAGCGAGGCCTGCAAGGATGGGTTCTGTATCCGACTCGCGACGAGACGGTCGCCGCCATCTCCCAACACAAAAAGGCGCTTGAGGAGATCTATCGTGTTCCGACTCCCGATTGGAACACGATAAAACAAGTGTGGGACAAACGAAACACCTACGAATTGGCTGCGCGACTTGGAATTCCGACCCCTCGAACACGGTGGATTCGCGACAGAAAAGAATTGGGCCATCTTGAGCTGAGTTTTCCTGTGGTGATCAAACCGGCCATCAAGGAACACTTTTTGCGGGGGACCGGAGTGAAGGCGTGGCGGGCCAACGATCGGGCACAATTGGACAAGCTTCTTGACTGCGGCTCACGTTTCGTGCCGCAAGAAGAGCTGCTGATTCAAGATTTGATACCCGGAGATGGCAGCAGCCAGTACTCGTACTGCTCGTTTTTTAGGCGGGGTCAAGCAGTTTCGAAACTTGTCGCGTCCCGGCGACGGCAGCATCCGCTCGAGTTTGGGAAATCAAGCACATATGTAGAAAGCGTTGAACTGCCACTGCTAGAAGAATATTCCGAGCGATTCCTCCGAGCCATTGATTACTACGGGTTGGTGGAATTGGAATACAAATATGACTTACGAAATGGTCAATATTGTCTTTTGGACGTGAATGGACGAACCTGGGGCTATCACACTATCGGCCGTGTTGCCGGCTTGGACTTTCCGTATCAACTCTTTCTGGATCAGTTGGAAATGCCCGTCGAGCAATCCCGAGGCAAGGCTGGAGTTCGCTGGATTCGATTGCTCACGGATCTGCCCACTGGGGTACTCAGTATTCTGCAAGGCAAATTAGACGTCAGGACTTACGTTCGCTCACTTCGGGATTTCGACGAAGAAGCCGTCTTTAGTCGCGATGACCCTATGCCGGGTCTCGTAGAAATTGCGTTGATACCGTATTTGGTAGTTAAGCGCGGCTTCTGAACGAAGCATCGGAGCCAGGCAGAAAATATGGATGTAAAATCGCTCTAATGCCGACATGTGACGTAGCTATTATCGGTGCGGGACCGTATGGATTGTCAGCGGCCGCACATTTGCGCCGGGTGAAAGGTCTAGCTGTTCAAGTTTTTGGTCAACCCATGTCATTTTGGGACCTTCAAATGCCGCGCGGAATGCTCCTCCGCTCGAATTGGTCCGCAACGCAGATTAGCAGTCCAGACTCATCCTTTAGTCTTGAGAGATTCCAGGAGGCAAGCGGCGAAACGTTTGATATGCCTGTGCCCCTCGAACGCTTTGTCGAGTACGGAAAATGGTACCAGCGTTCTGCCGTAGCAGACCTCGATCAACGTAAAGTCAGCCGGGTGGAAAAAGATTTAGATGGCTTCCGTATCATCCTGAATGACGGAAATATGCTTCGCTCCCGTCGCGTGATTATTGCGGCGGGCATCGGTTCGTTCGCGTGGCGTCCATCGGAGTTTGAGAATCTACCGTTATCACTAGCATCACACACTTCCAAACATCGCGACCTTCGTGTATTCGCCGGCAAGAGAGTTTTAATTGTCGGAAGCGGGCAGAGTGCGTTGGAATCGGCCGCACTTCTGCACGAAAACGGGGCCGAACCAGAGGTAGTCGCCCGATCGCGGACGATTCACTGGCTGCAAGGTTGGGCGTCGAAGACTCTGCATCACAGAATGGGCGGGCTCGTTCGACGACTTTTATACGCGCCGACTGACGTTGGGCCAGCCGGACTCAGCCAACTTCTCGCTCGTCCCGATCTTGTGGCCCGTCTTCCGCGCTCTCTGCAAGATCGGTTGCGCAAACGCGCGGTTCGGCCCGCCGGTGCCCGCTGGCTTGTCGACCGGCTTCGGAATGTGCCCATTCGACTGGGCTGTTCCGTTAGATCGGTCAATCACGTCGGCGAACGTGTCACAGTGCACTTCGATGATGGAAGTGATCGGACGGTTGACCACGTCCTCCTTGGTACCGGATATCGAGTTGATGTTTCCAAATACGAGTTCTTGTCTCCGGAACTCAAACAGTTAATTTGCTGCTTCAACGGTTATCCCATTTTAAAGGCTGGGCTTGAAACCTCAGTCGACGGATTGCACATCCTGGGCGCTCCGGCTGCGTGGAGCTTCGGCCCTCTTATGCAATTTGTCTCGGGCGCTCACTACGCCTCACGAACCATCACCCGACATATTGGCGGCAAGGCTTCTGCCGCCGTCGAGTTACCCTTGAACAAGCCACAGGGCGCCGCTGTCTTCAAAGGCTCGCCGAGCGCGCCCCACGAAAGAGACGCTAGATAGAACCCTGAAGTACAAACCGTTTCAAGGTGCCCAACTGAAGTAACGGAGTTGCGAACCATTCCCTTCTTCGACGACAGCGGCCACGTAACCTGGCTCCGGAGAAAAAGAACGCAAGCTCCATCGGGAACGATCAGAAGTGTTTAGTTCTGGCGATAGGCCGGGTGTGAGTGAAACGTCAAAGCTGTCGAGCGGAATGTGCAGTCCATCTCCCTTGGCCTTGATGTAAGCTTCCTTTCGCGTCCAGCAAAGAAAGAATCCCTCGGTTCGCAATTCGGCCGGTAGCCGACTCAACTCGTGGATTTCCTTCGCCGAGAAATAGCGCTGCGCTATGTCGTCACTTGCGAATTCCGACCTGATCATCTCCACATCGATTCCGATTTCACGCCCGCGAGCGATTCCGATCACCGCGAGTCCATGCGAATGTGAAAGGTTAAAACAGAGGGGATGGCTCGAGCCCGCGCTGGATATTGCAGGCTTACCTCGCGCGCCATACACGAAATCGATCATTTGCGGCGCACATTGAAGGTATCGGCCGAGCACATCGCGAAGAATTCCACGCGCGGCGATGAAGTGATTGCGATCCGGCTCAAAGATAAACCGCTCTGCGCGCTCAAGCTCGTTTTGCGCTAGTGTGGACTTCAGACGCCGCAAAGTGGACGGATCGACCTCCAGCAAAGCGCGCCAGACGTGCACTGCGTCGTCTGGTAAAGCGGGCGTTTCGACTGGGGATAACCACTCGGCCGTTGTATTCATGCTTGCAGGGCCTAGAGTACTAGCTCTGGCTTCTTCCGGTTTCTCATAGTCCTATGTGTCTCGGTACGATGGTACTCTTGTAAGCAGCTAATCTCGTGTGTATCATTCCCTTGCAGCCTAGGTAAAGCCAAATTGGGCTTTGCCTTTTCCTCGTATGGTTGCTATCTCTTAGTTACGCTGGATTTCTATGGTTACCGACGATCCCATCTCGTCCACCCCCCCGCTATTCAGCGTGATCATAGGAACGCATAACGACTGGGTACCACTCGATAACTGTCTCGCTTCTCTTGCCCAACTAGCTGCCGAGCCGAGCTTTGAAGTTATCGTCGTGGACGATGGCAGCCGGGAAGAAGCCCCTCTATCCGTCCGCCGCTGGGAAGGGTCTTATCCGCTGACATTGGTCAGACAGGCACACGCGGGAGTCGCGGCAGCCAGGAATCGAGGGATTCACATATCCAGAGGCTCCGTGCTGGTATTTGCCGACTCCGATTGCAAATTCCAAGCAGACTGCTTGGTGAATCTTGCTTCTATTATAGCCGGCTCACCCCAGCACAGCTGTTTTCAACTCCGCCTCATTGGAGACCCCACAACATTTGTCGGCAAGACAGAGGAACTGCGGTTGGCGACCCTTCAAACTCATTTGTGCCGGCCAGACGGCTGCATTCGATACCTAAATACCGCCGGCTTTGCAATCCGACGAGCAAGGGTGAATGCCGAGGGATTTGCGTTCGAGCCTGCCGCAATTCGAGCGGAAGATACTCTGGTGTTGGCGAATCTGATGGAGGGCCGGGAACTTCCCTTTTTCGCTGCCAGCGCTGTGGTACAACATGCGACCTCGCTATCGCTAACAGATTACTTCCTCAAGGCAATATGGTCCGCGTATCAGGAGGGCAGAACCTACGACATTATCGCCTCTATGGGAGTTAGAGTTCGAGCGAATTATCGCGAGCGTTTAGACATGCTCTTCTCTATGTGGAAGACATCCGAACAAGAATCGATCGGAAAATCAACATTTTTTGTGCTTGCGGTCAGGCAATCGTTGCGTCTCCTGACGTCGTTTATTTATCGATTTCTTCACGGGACCGTCCAGCTTTCACATCTCGACAATTTATTTCTGCGTGACGCAAGTTCTCGCCGATTGAGTGCGCTGGCACTGCCAAGTCGGACGCACCTGGAAATCTCTGACTCCTTGGCTCCAAGATATCAGAGCAAGATTCAATAACCTTTTCCGTATAGAGTTTCACGACTCGCGCCTCGCCCGTTTGAGCGGGACCTGGAGGGCCGCAAGGAATATCGGTGTTTTCATCCATGCTCCACAATGTGCGGTGGAATACATTGAGGCTATTTTGAGAAATCGTTTCCACTGGCAGCGGCCTAACCGGCCACCAAGCCGCCTAAATTCGGAGATAATCCGTTCATTTTCAACAGGATGCTTGATTTTTAACGTGGCCCAAGAATTGCACAATTCGTTCGCGACGAGCAATATTGCTGGCAATGATTCCGATGCGCGTGTTAAGAATCGCGACGGGATCGAAAACCAATGGAATCTGAGGTGACACCCACTACCCACGTGATAGCGGAACCTACTACCGACTTAGCGAGCGCTTCCATCAGCAAGCTCGAAGACGACACTAGCAGACAACTCACGCGTATATGGCAAGAGCTCCTCGGTATTGAGTCGATCGGTCTCGATCAAAATTACTTCGACCTCGGCGGGGATTCGGTTCTCGCAGTTCACCTGTTCGCGCAAATCGAAAAAGCATTCAAAGTCAAATTGCCCCTGGCCACCCTCTTCGAAGCTCCAACCATCCGAGAGCTAGCTCAAATTCTCCGTAGCGAAGTTCCATCGTCCGGCTGGTCTCCTTTGGTTACAATCCAGCCTTCAGGTTCACGCCCTCCGTTTTTCTGCATTCATGGCGCAGGCGGAAACGTTCTAATTTACCGCGAGCTTTCGCAGAACTTGGGTTCTGACCAGCCGTTCTACGGATTGCAATCCCAGGGTCTCGATGGAACTTGCCCGCCGTTGGCAAGAATCGAAGACATGGCAGCTTTATACGTGAACGCGATTCGGCGCCAACAACCGCGCGGACCGTATTTAGTCGGCGGCTACTGCGGTGGCGGCGTCATCGCCTACGAGGTGGCTCAACGATTGCGAAGCGAGGGTGAAGAGATTGCGCTGCTCGCGTTGTTCGACACTATGAACTTTTCTAAGATTCAGCCCCCTTCGATGTGGGGCTGGACCTATTATGCCGGCGAACGGCTGGTCTTCCACGCAGCCAATTTCATGCGCCTCGACTTCAAGGGTAAAACCAGTTTCTTTCGAGAAAAGCTGCGAGTGCTGAAAAATCGCCTGCCGGTATGGTGGGGAATGATCTTGAGCAAGTTTGAGAAAAACTCGGAAAGTGTTGGCTCGGAATCGCGGGTTCTCGGGAATATCTGGCAAGCGAACGACTTGGCGTGCCAAAAGTACGTACCCAAGCCTTTTGCCGGCGTTGTTACTGATTTTCGGCCGTTGAGGCAGTATCGAGCGTTCGACAAGCCGGATGCGAAATGGGACCAGCTCGCGCTAAAGGGAGAAACGGTCGTGGTCCTGCCTGTTTATCCCGCTGGCATGCTTCTGGAACCATTCGTCAAGCATCTCGCTGTCGCTCTGCGCGAAGCCATCGACCGCGCGATTCGTAAATAACAGAGTTTCTTGGCTGCCTACGCGCTTGATTAACAAGCTTCGGTCTCCCGACAACCATATTTTTGCTGGGATGTCGGGTTGCTGTGCAGGACATGGCACCTGATAATAATTGCTCCGTCGGGACGATCATGGAACGATGGCTGTCTACTTTGTTTTCGTAAGTGCCGGACAGGGACGCAACTTGAGAGGAACTTGAATGGCGGTCGGCAACGATTGGTCTAAGACCTGGACTTTTTTCGAAGATGCTTGGCACGAAGGGAACGTTCCCATCATGGGTCCCCGCACGCACGCCGCATGGCTTTGTTCCATCGTTTTTGATGGCGCGCGGTATTTCGAAGGGGTTGCGCCGGACCTAGAGCTTCATTGCGCGCGCGTGAATGAGTCCGCTGTAAAACTTTTCCTTAAGCCCAGTGTTTCAACGGAAACCTGGATCAAACTCGCGCGAGAAGGCATCGCTCGATTCGACAAGGACGCAGCGCTATATATTCGGCCCATGTATTGGGCGGAGAAGGAAGGTCCGTGGGTTCAGGCGCACGATCCGGAATCTACTCGCTGGTGTCTTTCGATCTACGAAGCGCCGATGCGGCCACCGAAGGGTTTTTCGGTGACGCTATCTCCTTACCGCCGGCCCAGCGTCGAGACTATGCCGGTCGATGCTAAAGCCGGATGCCTTTATCCCAATAACGCTCGCGCGCTTTTTGATGTACATGCGCGAGGCTTCGATAATGCGATTGTTTGCGACATGCTGGGTAACGTCGCGGAGCTGGCTACGTCCAATATTTTTATGGGAAAAGGCGGCGTCGTTTACACGCCGATCGCGAATGGGACTTTTTTGGCGGGCATTACTCGCCAGCGTGTGATTGGATTGTTGCGAAAAGCCGGCATCACCGTCGTCGAGAAAACCCTGAGTTATAAAGATTTCAAAGAAGCTGATGAGATATTCTCTACTGGAAATTATTCCAAAGTTGTACCTGTGACGCGCATCGATGATCGTACACTTCCATTTGGTCCCTTGTATGCCAAAGCAAGAGAGCTTTATTGGGCGTTTGCCCATTCATGATTGCCGAGGTTTTTGCGAAGTCACTGAGATCGTCTGCGGATCGGTAGTGTGTTGGCCCCTGCCTGAAGCAAATATCGTTGATTTCGACCTGCTGAGCCTCGAGTGATGCAAAAGTCCGCCTCAATACCTGTCGAAGTGCTGACTCCTATTTGGGAACGAGTGCTCCAAAGGCAAGGTATTGGCTCCGAAGATAACTTCTTTGATCTCGGTGGCGATTCTCTACTGGCAGTTCAGCTGTTTTCGGAAATCGCTCGCGTGTGCGGACGAGAATTAGCGCCGGTTACAATTTATTGCGCTCCCACTATCGCAGCGCTGGCCGACATCCTGGATGAACCTACCGCTCCACGCTTCCCGCCGCTGTTGCAATTAAAAGAGGGCGCCGGCACCCCGATTTTTCTGGCACACGGGCTGGGCGGCACGGCCATGGATTTTTTCCAGCTCGTGAAATATCTCAAAACACAACGGCCCATTTATGGAATGCAGGCGAAGGGCACGGACGGTGTCGACGAACCTTTTGACCGCATCGAGGATTTGGCACAGTTTTATCTCGATGCGATCAGGAAACTGCAACCGCACGGACCTTACTTTCTGGTCGGTTATTCCTTAGGAGGCCTCGTCTCTTTGGAGATGGCGCAACGGTTGACCAAAGACGGGGAAAGGGTTGCGTTGCTGGCTATGCTGGAAAGCTACCCACACCCGCGATTTCTCTCGTTGAAACAACGCATTCGTCTGGGCGCGCGTTTGGCCAATCAGCGCGCGTCCACGGTCGGAAGATTGCCGATACGGCATGCGCTTTCCTACATAATTCGTCCATCGGAGCGCCGGTTGTACGTATCTCGAGATGGAAATGGCGGCGCGCCAATCCAAATGCCGGCTGGAGCGTCCCATACTCCGGCTATGCAACGCGCACGCGAGCATGCATACCGGGCCTTGTCGCGCTACCGGCCCCGCTTCTATAACGGCACGATCAAATTCGTGAGGGCTGACGTAGTGACCGATTATCCAGATGATCCAACTGCGATTTGGTCTAACTTGGCGGAGAGTTTTCAGGTGGAAACGGTGCCGGGTGATCACCTGGGAATCCTGGGCACTCACTTCGAGAGCCTTGCGTTGGTGGTTTCGCGCTACCTCAATGAAGCTCTCAATGAAGCTTCCTCTTAGTCGCAAAACCGGTATGCTAAATCGATCTGTAGGGGGCACACTCCAATAATATGGATGGAGCTGAGAGTTTAGTGCGCACTTTGTTGGCTGGAGGAGTGAACACCTGTTTCACAAATCCAGGGACATCGGAGATGCATATCGTTGCGGCGCTCGACCGAGTGACCGAAATGCGTTGCGTGCTGGCTCTTTTCGAAGGCGTAGTAACGGGAGCAGTGGACGGTTACGCGCGCATGACTGCGAAACCGGCCTGTACACTTCTGCATCTTGGTCCGGGCCTCGCCAACGGTCTTGCGAATTTGCACAACGCGAGCCGCGCGCAAGTGCCCATCGTCAATATAGTCGGCCAGCACCCTG
>Ga0182024_10015507_pt1 | contig 14571 bp, 10 predicted proteins | sample P32metaG_FD_120480 | JGI IMG/M metagenome (GOLD analysis project Ga0182024, IMG submission 120480) | Permafrost microbial communities from Stordalen Mire, Sweden - P3-2 metaG (Illumina Assembly) | ecosystem: Environmental > Terrestrial > Soil > Wetlands > Permafrost | place: Sweden: Stordalen... | reverse complement strand
GAAGTTCCAAAGAAGGTAATTCCGGCATTTAAGACCATTAATGACTATTGGCTTGAGTTAACAGAAGCTCAGCGAAAAGAGATTATCAATACGACATTCTTAGATGCAGCAAACAAAATTAAGCTGACCCCTGAAGTGATCAAGGATCAATATTACTCGCTCGAAAAGAAGGAACAATTTCTGAATAACATCTTAGTAGAAAATGCTACTAAAAAAGATAAAGTTCAGCTGATACCTGGAGTGATCAAAGATCAACTTAACTCACTCGAAAATAAGGAACAATTTCTAAACGATCTTTTAATCGAAAATTCTACCAAGGAGGACAAAGTTCAGCTGACTCCTGAAGTGATCAAGGATCAATATTACTCGCTTCATGAACCTGAGAAACTTCTGAATGATCTACTCAATGAATATTCTCCGACGCAGCGACAGGAATTCATCAACAATCTGCTGGAGTCCTACACGAATCAAGAATTGATGTTAAATTTGCCGGATGAAGAATGCAAGGCAGTGGGTGATAGAGCCAATCCTGTCTATTTTGGAGCAACTCCCATTGTCGATTGGTTAAATACCGCCCATTTCAATGGGTTTTTCCAACCCACGATGACCTATGCCCTTGTCAATCGAGATGTGTTCAATGAATTTGACTCCTTCAATCAATGGAATCTATGGGTTGAGCCTTTTGGGTTCTACACTAAATTTAGACGAGATGTCGATCCCTTGAAGTTTAATATGTATACAGCTGGAGTGAGTGCAGGGGGAGAGTATACTTTTTTTGATCGGTTGGTCTTGGGACTAGGTCTTGCCTACTCCCATTCTGGAGTCGACTGGCAAGAACATCACAGCACGGCAAGCCTTAATTCCCTTTATTTTGGCCCAAGGCTAAGTTATGTATTTTCTCACGGATATCTGAGCGGCACCCTTTTCGGAGTTGCCAATTTTTATCAAATTGACAGAGAGATAAACCTTTTTCCCACCAAAATGAAACCCGGATCTACAACAACCGCCTATCAAAGCTGGGACGTGGTGGCTCGGCTTGAAGGGGGGCTAGCCTATGAAGCAGGAAGCCATTTTTTTCTCTATCCGACAGCAAGAGTCGATTATCTCTATGTCCTTCAGCCCGAGACTTCCGAGAAGCTAGATGACGAGATAGAAATGAAAATAGAGGCTTTCAATGAAACATTTCTTTGCTCTAAGGCCGGACTGAAAGTTACACGAGAATTTTTTGGCGAGACCATAGGCTATCTTATTCCTAGTGTATCAGCCGGTTGGATCTATTTTACACCCCAGTCCAACAAGAGCTATCAATACGAGATGGAAGGATGCAGCAAGTTTGAAAAAGAGGTAAAGAGCGGATCTTGGAATCAATATTATCTCGGAGCGGGTTTTGCCCTCGTGCATAAAAAAGGAATTTTGGTCTCCTTAGATTATGAGCTGACCCTCGGGGCCGATTCTCCCCTTCAAGCAGGAAACATCAGAGTTGAATGGAGCTGGTAACATATGAGTATTGTCAGAACAGGGTTTAACGCAGTTTCTAGCCTTTGTTATAACCATAGATGGGAGATTGCCAAGGCGATCCCAATCCCTCTGAGTATTGGTTTAACCTTAGCTTTTAGAGCTTCATGGCTCTTAGATCCTTATACCAATTATAGGGGAATCGCCTGTGCGACAGCTTTTAACACCGTTGCATATTTCGTTTCTCATCTGGTTTTTCAAAAAGGGTGGTTAAGTTATTGGGAGCGAATAAATGCAGAAGCAACTCAAGAAAGTACAGAAGCTAGTGCTGTTCGAGAGAGCACGAAGGCCTATGAACAGGCAAAGCTTGTCCTTGAAAAAGCTCATACAGCGATCAGAGAAATCCGTCTCAAGCTAGAGAACGCAACCCGCGACAAGGCACTTGAAGTTGCACAGAGCAAGGCAGCTTTCGCAGCGTTTGAAAAAAAAGCCCAAGGTACTCAAAAGGTTAGGGATGAATTTATCGTCGGCTCTATTTTTCCTGCTATCACTGGACTCGAAAAAAACAACGAAATCGCCAAATTAGTTGAAGAAGAAGCACAAAATGAAAACTCTAAAATCCCTTCAGTTCTTAGAAGGTTATGCTCCATTTTAGAAGAACTTAGACTGACAATACATAATTCAGAAGCTAATAACAAACAAACACTAAACATTCCTCAAGCTAAAGAAAAACTATCTTCAATAGTTGGTCAGTTTAAACAAATTTTATTCGAACTTTCAGGCAATAATGAAGAACTATCTAAACAAATTATAAAAGATGAAGAAACACTCCAGAAATGGAAAAAGAAGGAATTACCGGCCTCACAAGATAGGCTATCAGAAAATAGTCGCCTTAAATTTTCAGAGGAAGAGCAAAAGAAGGACTTGGCAGCCGATTTAGAAAAAAAATCAGAGAAAATGCGTACCTTAGAGACTGAAATTCAGCAGGTTGAACCTCAGGAGGCTAAAAAACAATATGAAATAGCTGATAGAGACTGCCGTAAAAATGAAGTTGAATTGGGATTATTGCAATCGGGAGATGTTAAAAAGCCGTTGCCTTCAGAAGATTTAGATAGAATGTCTTTGAGTTTAGCAAGCTTGAGTGAATTAAATGAACGACTGCAAATTCAACGTCAAGCAGCTGAAAAAGCGCAAGAGGAGGCTGACAGGCTAAGAGATTCATGGAAAAAAGCAGCGGAACTGATGGGTGCAGCCCTTAAGGAACACCGCGAGTTAATAGCTAGATATTTGTTAGCCTGGAAAAGTGGCTTACATCAGGAAATAGAAAATAAGAAAAAAAGAGCAGAAGACCCCTCTGGGTTTTTATCTGCTTTTTTAGGAAGTAATCAAGATGAATCAGAAGTAAAAAAACAAAAGCAACCTAAAATTGAAGCATATTTTTCTGAGCTTTCATTGGTATTGAATGAATGGAAGGTCCAAAACGATCAAGATCTAAGTTCAATCGTAAGATCTCATAGTTTTCGTCTTCCTATCGAGATTCCAGATTGGCATGATAATGAAATGGAAAGATTTAAGCGAATTGCTCAGTTTCGTAAAAATGTCAAATTGATCCAGGAGCTAGATTTAATATTTCCCTGTGTCATGAGTATGTGTGCATATTTCGAGCAAACAAATCATGAATCTAAAGAATTAAAGAATTCAGAATTGCAAGTTCATTTTAGTAATTTTTCCGCCTTTTTGTATCCTTTAGGGGATGATTTCAACAATAAATATTCTGCATTTAAAAGATTGACTGGGCTTTATTTTCATCAAGATCATTTAAAGGATTATGCTAAACAGCAATTTAATGAAATTGAAGCCGAGATAGAATTGAGGAGAAAAGAAAGCAGTCATTTAAAGGAACATCTAGGACTTTTATCCAGGGTGCGTGAAACAAAGAAAGTGGCCTATGTCACTCAGAATAGGGAGTATTTAAAAAAACGTGGTGAATATCTAAGTTTGCAAGAACAAATTGCTGATATTGACAAAGAGGTGAAAAAAATCGATGAAAATAGTTCAAGAATTGAAAAAACGCTAGAATTAAATAGAAAAAATGTTCAGGAAATCAAAGAAATAATTCAAAAATTAACGATGAGGATTGAAGATAATAAAAAAGAGTTTGCGAGAAACAAATCGAAGTTAGAAATATTAACTCCTGAAAAAGCAAAAATTGAAGCATTAGCAGACACTTCGGCAACTCATGATGCGCATCCCAGCTTATTAGAACAGCTTGATCTGCTGCAAGAAGCGTTTCAGCTAGCCTTGAAAGAGGCGGAAGCTGCGAAGGGTGCCTGGGAAAATAAAAGAGCTGTCTTATCCCAAAACACCAAAGATTTAACAGAAGCTGAGGAAAAAAGTATTGCAGAACGTGATAGCAAAAAACAACAGTTAGAAACGGTTCAAAAAAAGTTCGCCGAATCTATCGGAGGGTTAATGAAAGCCCAATGCAATACAACGCGTTATACGACTTTTTTAAGCATTAGAGACAAATGCCAATCAGCTATAAAATTCTATCAATGGAAACAAAATCTCTCTAAGGAGGTGACGAAAGAGACGACAAAAAAGACGACGGAAAAAGGAATTGCCCTTCAAAATAATACAACACAAATGATCCAACATAAAATCCAATTAGCACTAACGAAACGGTCCATGAATCTGGAGAAAGCTAGATTAGGTAACTTGAGCCATCCACATGAAATGTCTGAGATTGATACAGCCCGATACCAATTCAGGGTCCATCAACTTGAACGGCATCATGTGGATCAACAATGGAGGGTTGAACCTATTACCAATAGGTCGAGTAGAAAAGACAGAATCTTAGAGATCCTTGTGAGCGAGGAGAGAGTTGTCTACGAATTTTATTGTAAAAAAATTGTGATAACTCCACCTGAAGAAAGACTCCGTATTAACCAATACGTGGTAGAAGCCTTCGTGGCTATTCTCGATTTAATGACGACAAAAATGTATGTTGCAGTCGAAAGGCATAAGGACAAAAAACCAACAGCAGAGTTTATTGTTTTGCCCGAACTGCTAAAATCTATTAAGGGCAGTCAAGATCTCGGAAATTTACTGATAAAAGCTGATTTTAAAGACAACCTTGCAGCTGCATTGTGTGCTGCGCTCGAACGAGATATCCAAGCTCATAAAAACCCCAAAGATCCGCCGAGTTTGAGCAACTTTTATGATGAATTAAGGCGCATTGCAAAACGCTTTCCCAATATCCATGATGGCAAAGTTCCCCTGATCGTTGCAAAATTAGAGTTAATTAAACATTTAGCTTCAAAGCCTTATAAAGAAGATAATGGTTTTAATGGCAGTTTTGAGCAATATCAAGAAGCTAAAGATCTTTATAGAGCCACTAAATATGAAAAAAGAATAGAAGTTGAACGATTGCAGAAAAAATATATCGAAGATAAAAATCTATTTAAGAAGTATCGCTCTGACATAGAAGCAAGGCAGCAGATCTCCACAATGGAAAAAATTCGCCGGCAGCCTTGGGTTGAAAAAGTCACCTATCTTATTCCCGCGGGAGCGCTTTTATTGCTTTATTACAATGAGAAAATAAATAAATTTTCTACATTCAATGGATATTTATCAGGCCCAACCGGGGTCATCATGTGGGGAATGATGACAGCTGTCCACCTGTGTTTTCAATTCATATTCCCACGAGCTAAAAGAAGCAGTCCCTCAGCTCTTCCTGCTTAGAGGATTCAGGTTGGTTTTTAATAAGCTTATTTTTATACAATGGTCTCTACAAATTTTCTGAGAGCAAAAGGATAAATTTTTTAATATTCACATGAAAAATCTAGACGAACTACTGGAAGAAGCCAAGTGGGGAAAATTAACCGAGAAAGAAATAGCCTCTGTTGCTGAAAAAATTAAAGCAGCTGGGCCTGATGAAGACTCTGATCTCTATACGTTGATACATATTTTAGGAAGAGCTGAGGCGACACAATACAAAAAATTAGTGGAAAAATTTTTATATTATCCAACATCTCCCATCATCAGCAGCATCGCCTTAAAGACCTTATGCAATTATTGGGGTTCCGCTCATGAATATTTGGATAAAATTAAATCGTTTATTAAAGGCGTGGAATGGGATCCAGATAATGATGTACGTCTGATAGCTCTCAGTTGTGCAGGACAATATTTAAAAGAGTCGCAGGATAAGGAACTATTGCAGTTATTATTATCTACCTATGAGAATGAAGAGGAAGATGAACTTTGCCGAGAAGCGGCCTATGAAGCTATCGCTCTTGCAATGGGTCAAACGTGGAACGAAATACTCAATGAAGAGCGAAATTTTCAATAAGATCGATTTATCATGTTGATGAGTCTTGGTAAGAGATTTTCTCATTAGGTCCGGCAACCAGAACTTTATCATCTGGGGTGAACAACATCCATTGTTCGTTATCATCTTCCGCATTATTAGAAATTAATGATAGAGTAAGGCCACCCTCAAACTCTAGTTTCATATCATACGTGTCATTAAGAACTTCAAGCTTTAAAAGCTTTTTATTTTCAAGCTGTTTTAATGCTTCTTTAATGATTTCTCTATCATCATCGTTAGTAGCTAAAAGTTCGTCAGCTGTTTCTAAGTCCCAAAAACACATGTAAACCCACAGGTACCATTCGGGTCTTATATGAACTTCTTTTTTCTTTTTTAGAATGATTTCTTTTTGAAGATCTTTGCCAAAACCCATTGTGATAAAACTTCCATGCCCGAGTTCAACATTCCTGACAGGTTGATTAATTAATTGTTTGAACAAGTTTTTAATAAATTCAATATTTTTATTCATCATCCTTCCCCATACATCGTCGTTCCTTCATCTACTATACCATGAAAATCTAATCCCTCTTTACTGATTCGTCTGTGTAACCGTGTGACTTCATCCTTTGACAATTTCTTATCAATGTTCTTCTCGATTTTTTTAACTGCTGCCTTAAATTCCGCATTTTGAACATTGTTTGGTCCAGGAGTTCCATCGCGTTGTCGATTTTCTCTACTCCTTTGTCTGGATGATAATCCATCTTGATTACCCTTTTTGAATCGCTTTTTCTCTTGTTGAGGTGGGTCGACAGAGTCATCATTGGCCGCTAGGGCGGGTCCTATTGCCGCAGTAGCGGCGGCGGAGATGGAGGCGGTAGGGCCGGCCTGGGCTCCGCCATGCTGAGCGGAGGATTGACCGGAAGAGGCAACGGATAAGAGGCCGCCTTTTGCACATTGAAGCTTGCATCCAGCCCCTAGGGCTGTTTTCCCATCGATTTCAAGGGCCGATTGTCCCGGAGTCATGACGCTGACGCTGGGAGGAGCGCAAGGAGTGGGGGCGTTAGGAATTAAGAGGCATTGGGCACCGGGGGGCGGAGGAAATAGGAAATTGCCAGTAGAGGCTAATTTTTTAGAATCGCCTTCTGCTGAAGAAGAAGGAACTGAGATTTTCAATTGGCTTGCACAGAAGGTGCAGCTAAATCCTGTTCCGTCTGAAACAAGATCGCCCATTTTCAACCTCCCATCTTCACTTTGTCTTTGGCATTGATGACCGGTGCGTCCCAGAAAATCTTATTCGCGGCTTTTTGAGTGAGGGTTTTGGTGGCTTCGATGATGCCTTCTTCACATTTCACAGTAAATTTCTTACATTCAATGGAAACTGAATCGGGTTTTTGAATGAAGGTGCTCTTGCCGTCTTTTCCTTCGGAGGTGTGGGTGATCGAGGTGGGATTGTAGATTGTTTGCTGGGTAACACCTGAAGATTCATCTTTGACCTTGAGGGTCAATCCTGATTCCCGGTCAAATTGGATAGTGGCTAAATTTTTGCCCTTTTCCTCGACTGTCATTAAGATTTTTTTCTCCTGAATTTGGATGAGCTGGGTTTGGTCTTGTGATGAAGATTGCTTGATCACTAAAATAGGATCTTTCCCATCTTTTTGTTCCAGCTTTTGGACAACGAAGTTGTCTTTGCCGTTGGAGAAAAATACGATCTGATGGGCGAGAGTGTCGAGGGGAAGATGGGTTAAAGGCTGCCAATCGAGAACTCTCTCAATGGCAGCTGTTAGGAAATACATGGCCAGCATGACTTGCTGGTCTTTGCAGAGGGGAAGATAAATCTGCCCGGAACCGATATGAGGGGTAAAAGGGACAACGACTTTTTTATCGGCGCCGGCAAGAGGAACAACAACTTGGTACTGCCCTAAAGGGTTTTTTTCGGTTTTTTCGACATTGAAAGTGGCTTGCTCTTTATCTCCTTTTTCACAAAATATCTTGCCGGGGATGGAAAAAGGGTAAACAGGATCGTTGAACGCCGGCCGTGGGATATGGGGTTCATCCTTGGACTCGGCTGTGACTTGGATCTCTAACTGGAAAGGTTGAATCGCTATATTTATTTCTTCAGAAACGGTAGTTTTCCGGGCATGGATGGAGATCTCTCTGAGACGGAAGGTCTGATCTTTAAAGGCGGCCTCTTCACACCAGACTCCGCCTAACTTATCATTCCCTTTGATCTTGATCAAAACCCCTGGAAGGATTTTGTCCAAGTCGAAAGGCTCTGCAAGGTCAGCTAGGTTAAATCTCACCAGCGGTTTTTCAGGGGATAATGTGGAGAGGGTGGCTTGGCTGACTTGTTCTGGAAAAAGATGGTAATTGGTGTCATCAAAAGCATCTTTTCTCACCGCTTGAAACCCGTTAGGGTTCTCTTCATCTTGATTGTCTTGAGTTTCGGCTGAATGCTTGATCACCCGCTTATGATGGCGCGGAGGGTCGGGAAATTGGCAGAGAGCAGAGGTCAGAGACCATTCAGGAACTGTGATCGGTTCTCCCTCCTCGCTTTTCTTTCCCAGGATGGCGTAGGAATTCTCCTTAATGTTGTATTCTAAAATACCATTTTTTTGTTCAAGATACCACATGAGGAAAGAATAGAAACTCACCTGCTGTTGTTTGGGCATTCCTCTTTTAAATTCAAGCGAGAAAGCGAGAATCGGGCTAACTTCATTCAAAGCTTCCCAGTCGTATTTTAGGGTGATGAGGGGATTTTTTTCAGCATCCAGGACATCCTTCATTGTCTGATCAACGAAAATTTTGATGGGGTAATGAATTGTCCAGCTTGCTTGAGCGGGATCAGTGAATCGAATTTCATAGGAGCGGGTTTTCTTTTTCTGAACTCCCTTTCCCTGTGTTTGATAAGATCGCTCATGGACAATGCCCTGGATCTCGAGAAGAGGCGCGCCTGCTTTTTTAGGATCGGTCGATTTAAACGTGACAGTAACTTTCATCACTTTTTCAGAGGCAAAAAGTTCATGAATTTTATCTTGCTCGAAAGTCCTGAAACCGACAAACCCCTCATAACCATACGGATGGAGATCTAGATTGATTTTTTCAAGATTGCTAGCAAAAATTTCTTCTTTTTTTCCATCGACTTCAAGCTGGAGAGAAACTTGAAGGTCCATTGCTAAACTGAGGGATTCATGGGTATTCATACTTCCACCTCGACCTGAATAGGATTTTGAGACTGTCGAAACCCGACATAAAACGAATGAAAACGGCCGCCTAGATGGCAGTTGATTTGCAATTTGAGGTTTGAAATGCTTTTGTTCTCGATCACTTGGATGTCAATGAGTTTAATCCTCTTTTCGAAACAATCAATATTATATTTAATATCGGACACAATCTCAGCAATGACATCGTTCCGAGACTTGCTGCTGCAGTAGGTTTGCAAGCCCAGCCCTTTTTGCCACGCCCCAAACGACTGTTTGGTATTGAAAAGAGACATGAGGCTATCCGCCACCTCTTGCTCAAGGCTTTTCTTCTGACCCTCTTTACGAAATTTGTTCAGCAATCCCATTTGTAGATGGTTATCTCCAATAAAGAAATGCCTGCAGATCCTTCACGTCATCTTTGTAATTAAACGCGACCCTTCCTTCTTTCAACGCATGTCCCCATTCCAGGTCCCGCTCAACGGTGTAAATGTTGGCCCTTTTTGAAAAATTGTGATTGAAAGGGACGCGTTCAAGGCGGATCAGGGAGATGCCTTGGACGCCAAAAATAATCGTATTCATCAAGCGGGAGTAGGCGGCTAGTTTGACGCCCTCGATATTGGGGTTGCCCAGGGTCTCGACTTTTTGCAGAATCAGGTAGACTTCTCTTGCATCTTGCAACTCTTGAGGGAGTTTTTCTGAAACATAGCAATGATCCCGCTTTTCGAATTGGAGGCGGGAGATATTGTGATCGCCCATGTCATCGACTTTTAGCGCCTCCATCAATTTCACGAATAGAGGCCCGAGCTTTTCATGCTGATAGGGAAGCATCTTAAAGTTGGTCTTATCATTGTACAAGATCGCAACAGCGTCTAAATACTCACTAAATGCTTGATAAAGGAAATAGGGATGTGCGGCCACTTGCTGTTCCAGATTGATGATTAAGCGGCGCATCTTTGCAATTTCAAGCAGGCAGAGTTTAGTTTCCAGCGTATGGCCTTCAAAACTATGACCGGTGGTTGATTCCAATTCAAGAGAGCTTTGGAACTGTTCGAGCCTTGTTTTAAGCTCGATCATTGGTTTCAATAAAAAGGGGGTTTCATACACAGTGAGCAATGGAGGAATATAGTCGGGTCTCAGACTCCAACGATTTTCTAGATCTTTTTCAAACTCGGCTAATTTCATGACCGATTTGACCGAGTGGGCATTGCTTTCGACAGATAATTCCAATTGATTGACAACGTACACAATTTTGTCGTACTCGGTGCCGGAATCGAGGTACTCTTCTTCTTCATTCGTTGTGGAGAGCAGATGGAGGTAAACGGCGAGCTCGGTTTTCCCCATTTTATTTAAATCTAATGAATTGATCGTTCCGTTGGCGGGAACATCGATAAGCAGCCCTGATGGAAAAATAACCGTTAATTTAGTCATGGAAATGATACCTTGACTCATCAAGGTATCATCCCATTTTAAACAGCCTATCCCATAGAAGGGGAGGCCGATATGTTTAAAATACAAACTTGTATGAGCAAGTAAAGAGTCTTCCTGCGAGACCAAGTGTCTCGGAAGAAGCGGCTGTCCGATTTGCCAGGAGACTCTTTTTAACTGCTGCACAAATTATCCGCCGCACTTCTGACCGAAGGGGAATGCTTTTTTCCTTTCGGTATCATAGGCAATGTGCAACAGCTGATCTTTCTTGTCGCTTCCGACAATCGCCAGTCTGAATACATGATTCTTAATTTGATCATACTCATGATCATAGGCATCCTCGACGTTTGAAGGCTGTTTTTCAGACAATTTCCCTTCAATGACCTGGCCATCGGTATGAAAGCATTTAAAATAAGTCGCAGTGGCAACGTCATATTTGTAGAAATCAAGCTTAAATTCACAATCGGCCGATTTGTCATGGGAGTCCATCGCATCTTGAAGAATCCCTTGAGTCGCCGCAGGAATCCTACCTTCTAAAAAAAGGACTCCGCCTGGGGTTTTATCCCAAATAGCAAGTGTTAGCATTCCAGCAAGAGGGACTCTCTTGGAGGGGTCCATAGGATCGAAAAAATTGAACTCTTGTTTTAACTCCTCCCCTCCGACCTTAAATGATACCATATGACCCACGAATTCGCGGTTGTCATGTTTAAAATTTGCAATTTTAGGTACTTTAGCTTCTTGCTTGTAATCTGCCATATTTATCTCCCTGATAAAAGTTATTTAACCTTCAAATCCTATTAACCCAGTCTAGACTCCAATCGGAGTTCGACATCCAAACCTTCCATTTGGAGGTGGGGTAAAACGCTAATTGAGCAGTCATACCACCCAATTTTTCCTTCTTTTTCTTCGACCGTGATACTTGCCGCTTTAAAGGGGTATCGACGGAGTGTGATATCGTCAGGATTGACGGTTGCTGTGACATAGTCCGTAATCCAGCGGTTCAAAACATCTTCGATATAATCGGCATTGGCCGACGATCCAATATTGTCTCTGGCAATGCTTTTGACATAGTGGGCAATGCGCGTAATAGAAAAAGTATACGGCAGGTTGCAAACGAGCTGGGCATTTTCAGAATCTTTCGGATCTTTGAATTTTTTTGGCCTTTTCAGCGATTGAGCGCTAAAGAAACAGGCATCGCCTGTCCCTTTTCGGTAGATCAGGGGGATAAAGCCGCTGTTGGCAAATTCAAGTTCGCGGTAATCGGGGATCGCCATCTCGACAGGGATCTTAATCTCCTCTTCTCCGCGGATATTAAAGGTATGAACAGGGAGGCCTGAGATCAACCCTCCTGCCTTAGGACCCCTTAGATATTGGCACCAGCCGGAAGTTGTGAAGGAACGGACAAGGTTTTGTGCAAAAAGGATGGCTGAGTTGCCCCATAAATATTTTTCATTGTCGTCTCCCCAGGTGTATTCAAGGAAATTGAACTCTCCGCAAGGGTTGTTCACAGGATGCCATGGGAGTCTTAAAATATAAGAAGGAAGACAAAGTCCTAGATAAGCGGCCTCGTCCGAATCCCGCAGAGCATTAAAGGCGCCATATTTAGGATGGTTCATCAATCCTTCCAGGTCTTTGATGGCAGCGAGTTCTTCGATCGTCTCGCAACCAAAAAACTGAGGAGAGATGGAGCTGATGAAAGGGGCGTGGCTGGCATTGGCCACCTTCCCCATCATTTTTAGCCATTTCAGATCGGCTGGGGTATGCTCAAATTGATAGAGTCCAATGATAGCTCCATAAGGCTTCCCGCCATACTGGTCATACTCTTTAAAATACATTTTTTGAAAAAACGCGGAACCCGTAAAATCTATGGCGTTGTTTTGGAAATCTTCAGCCAATTCTTCTTTGGAGACGTCGAGAAGATCGATCATGATATTGGCTCGGAAATTTGTTTTCTCGAGCAGGTTGAAGATCCCGCGCCAGGTCGATTCCAGCTGTTGGAATTGAGGATGGTGGATCACTTCATTAATCTGATCATTGATCATCTTGTTAGTGCGGGCGATTAGCTCCTGAATCTTTCCTCGATCGAAAAACCCTTCGGTTTGTTCAATATTTCCGAGCAAAGCTGCCAGGGAAGAGACAAATCGGGCTTGGTTGGAGACGTTCTCATTCACCTTGGAGAAATCTTGGCTGATCACAGGAGTGAGCGTCTCTCCTTCGCGGGGTCCCATTTTCATGCTTTCCAAAAAAAGATCTAGTGAAATGGTCTCTTCGGGACTATCAATGACGGAAGTTTCTTTTTTCACTGGTTCTCCTTTTGTTTTTCCGATTGAGCAAAACCAATTCCTGTCCGGGGCAGGGTAGGTGCAAAGGCTTTCAACTCTTCTTTCATCTTCACCAGAGCTTCTGGGTTGGAATAAAGTTTATTGAGCAGTTGGGCGAAATCTTTTTTATTGGCAATCGCAGACTGGACTTCTTCGAGCAGTTTCTTGAATAACAGGAGCGAGTGGATTTCAGGAACCTGCTTGGCCACTTCATGAGGGGAAAACGAATCGAGGCTGTTAATGGAGAGTTTCACGTTGAGATTCTCTTGCGATTCAGCTCCAATCTTATTGAGGACCACGATTTCTAATGAAATGCCCATGTCCCGCATGATGTCATTGGTATTAGAGCCGTTGAGACTGCGAGGAGCTCTTTCATCTAAATCTTGCTGACGATCTTTAGATGTTCCAAGAGAAAGATCTGCGGGGATCATCAGCCGGAACGGTAAATCGACTGTTGCAGGTTCACCTTGGATGTCAGTTCTATAAGTTAAAGTAATCCTAGACTTGGGGGTTTCGTCTTGTACAGACATGAGTCACACTCCTTATCGGAAGCTATTTTTTGAGAAAGTTCAATATTTTCGCCGGAAGTCGACAACAAATTTAGCCCAAGCCTTTTTTTTTATCTAGTAACTTTTGTCAGTTCGCAGAAAAAGTGCTTTTTTTAAGACACCTTGCTATTGCTGCAAATCTATTTGTCGGACTATGAACCTATCCCACTAAATTCTCACATGATCTTTTCGCACTTTTCAGCAATTTATTGCTTCTTTGATTTGTTTTTTAAAAGAGGAGTTATCTAAGACAGCCCTATTATTAGAGCCGGAAGCTGGATATTCCAGATAATACGCAGCAACTTTGAAATATACTGCCCGCGGTCATAAATTGATGATTTGGGGAACTGCTCACTGCTTTAAAGGTCAAGGAACTCTCCCTCAAACTCGTGGTGCTGTGATTTGGACACTGCTCTGTTCTATTCCCATTGGGTTTTTCTTATTGCTGATCTATTTTACTTTTAGACGACAGGATCTTGGCTCCTTATCCCTCCTGATTAGAATTGCCTCTTACGCAGGAGTGCTTACAACATTGATCTATGGATTCATCGTCTTGCTTAAAGCTGTTTCTGCGACACACCATTTTGGACTTTGGCGTGCTTTTTTTTTCGACTGTTTTGGGACTTATTGTCCTTTCAGCAATTTTATTTGCTGGACGGTCTTTCTTTTTCTAGATAGATGCGGGGAATCCGCTCATTGAGCAGACAGAGGATCTCATAAGGGATTGTCTCACAAAGCTGCGCGACTTCTTTTAAGGTAATTTCTTCATTACCCTGCTTGCCGATAAGGACGGCTTCATCGCCGACATAAACTTCTTGATCTCCTACATCGACCATGAACTGATCCATGCAGATAGTCCCACAGATGGGAAATCTTTTCCCTCGGATGAGGACAGAGCCTTTGTTCGAAAGAGACCGACGGTACCCATCTCCATAGCCAACAGGGATCGTGACGATGCGTGTCTGTTTATTGGTGACAAAAGAATGGCCGTAGCTGACCCCTTCTCCGGGCTGCACGACTTTAAAATACGATACCTTAGCCTTGAGAGAAAAACAGGGAGCGATAGATTGAAGAGCTTCGGGACATGGATCGGGCAGATAGCCAAAGGTGATGAGCGAAGGCCTGACCATATCGAGATGGGCCTCAGGAAAGTAAGCTGTTCCCCCTGAATTTGCCAAATGGCGGATCAGCGGAACGCCCTGGAATAGGGGGTCATTGACCAAGGCTTGAAAATCAGCGATCTGTTTTAAAGCGAGCGGATCTTGCGGCCTGTCAGCGGTCGCTAAATGAGAATAAATCCCCACCACTTCAAG
>Ga0182024_10015506_pt1 | contig 14572 bp, 8 predicted proteins | sample P32metaG_FD_120480 | JGI IMG/M metagenome (GOLD analysis project Ga0182024, IMG submission 120480) | Permafrost microbial communities from Stordalen Mire, Sweden - P3-2 metaG (Illumina Assembly) | ecosystem: Environmental > Terrestrial > Soil > Wetlands > Permafrost | place: Sweden: Stordalen... | reverse complement strand
GTCGCCCTCTATCCCACGCCCGTCGGCAATCTTACCGAAGCCCTCAAGCGGCTCATGCAGGAACCCTTCGGCTGCTTCGAGCAGACCAGTTCGACGACCTACCCGCTGGTGATGGCCGACCAATATTTCCTCATTCACAGCGGCGTCGATCCCCAGTTGATCGCCCAGAGCAACGACCTCCTGCAGAAAGGCTATCAGCGGCTGATCGGCTTCGAATGCCAGAACAAGGGTTACGAATGGTTCGGCGAAGACCCCGGCCACGAATGCCTTTCCGCGTATGGCCTGCTCGAATTCACCGACATGTCCGCCGTTCGGGCGGTCGATCAGACCATGCTCACCGACACGCGCAACTGGCTGCTCGCCCGCCGCGACGGCAAAGGCGGATTCACCCACGAACGCCGCTCTCTCCACACCTGGATCACCGATCCGGGCTGCGCCAACGGGTACTGCACGTGGGCACTGCTGGAGACGGGCCAGACGGGTCTGGATGCCGAAGTGAAATGGCTGGCGGCCGACGCGCAAACCGACTCCAACAGCTACGTCAAAGCTCTCGCTGCCAACGCGATATATCTGGCCGGCGATCTCACCACGGCCCGGCAGTTCATGGATGAACTCGCCAGCCGCCAGGAAAGCGACGGCCACGTCTCCGGCGCGACGACCAGCGTTGTCGGCAGCGAAGGAGACAGCCTCATCATTGAAACCACCTCGCTGGCCACGCTTGCCTGGCTGCGCGATCCCGCATTTTCCGACCACGCCACGCGGGCCATCGAATTTCTCGCCACCGCCTGCCAGGGCGGCCGATATGGTTCCACGCAATCCACCGTGCTGGCCCTGCGCGCGATTGTGGCTTATGACAAAGCCCGCTCGCATCCGACCGCGCCGGGCAATGTTCAGCTTTTCATCGACGGCGGCCCCGTCGGCTCGCCGGTGGCTTTCGACGCTGCCAGTCAGGGCGCTCTCCTCCTCCCGGAATTCGCCGATCGCCTCATGCCCGGCAAACACGACGTCGAGCTTCGCATGGCCGACGGCTCCTCCATGCCCTACGCGCTGGATGTCACCTTCCACAGCCGCACGCCCGCTTCGTCGGAGCTTTGCAAGATCGGCATCGACGTGTCGCTGAAAGACACGGAGCTTACCGAAGGCAGCCCCACTGAAGCGGACGTGGTTGTGACCAACCGCTCGTCCGCCGCGGTGCCGACCCCCATCGCCATCGTCGGCCTGCCGGGCGGCCTGGAACCGCGTTACGATCAGCTCAAGGAACTGGTCAAGTCGCAACGGATCGCCGCCTACGAGGTCCGCGGCCGCGAGGTGATTCTGTACTGGCGCGACTTGCAGCCCAACCAGCGCGTCGAGATTCCGCTGAGCCTGACCGCCGCCGTCCCCGGTGATTACACCGGCCCCGCCAGCCGCGCCTATTTGTATTACGCCGACGAAAACAAGCAATGGGTCGAGGGGCTGAAGGTGTCGATTACGGCCAAATCCTGAACACCCCTTGTCCGTGGCGCTCTGATTCGGATTTCCACGCCGCAAAACCATCCGATAATCCGTCCGTTTTCTTCGCCGCCGGTTATTCTATCCATAGCATGATGGAGACCGCCGATTCCACCCTCCTCCAGGCCTATCTGTGCGACGGGTCGCAGGCCGCGTTTGCAGAACTCGTCGCCCGACATGCGGATTGGATTTACTCGATGGCCTTGCGGCTCGTGCGCGACCGGCAGCTTGCCGAGGACGTCACGCAGGCGGTCTTTCTCGCACTGGCCAAAAACGGACGGGGACTGAACGGTCGATCCATCCGCGGCTGGCTCTTCAAGGCCAACCGCTTTGTCTCTTCAACAGCAATGCGCGCCGAGTACCGGCGAAAAAAGCACGAGAGGCAGGCCGCCATGATGAAAGCGCCGCATGTCCAAGCCGCCTCGCCGGGCGACTGGGATCAGATCGCCCCACGGCTGGAGGGATTCGTCGCTCGTTTGCGAAAAAGCGAGCGAGAAGCCGTCCTTCTGCGGTTCTTCCAGAAAAAGTCGATGTGCGAAGTCGGCCTCACGCTGGGCGTCTCCGAGGAAGCGGCGAGAAAACGGATCGCCCGCGCGGTCGACAAACTGCGCCGCAGTTTCAGGGACGCCGGCGTATCGGCGCCTGGAGACGCGCTGGCCGCGACTCTTGCGACGAACGCAACTCACGCGGCGCCGGCTGCGCTCAAAATATCGTGCGCGTCCTTGTCGGTATCCAAGGCGGCAGGCACATTTGCCCTGGTAGTTCCAAAAATGATCCTTCGCACCAAATTGCTCGCCGGCGCGATGGCTGGCGTGATTGTGGCGTTGGTCTCCTCCACCGTGGCGGCCATTCTGCTGGCGCAGGCGTCTGGCAGCCCTAATCCAGCATCCACCGCCGCCGCCGCCGCGCCGCCCGCTTCGCAACCCGCGATCGTAACCGCCGCGCCGGACGCCACAGGCGATCAGAAGCAAATGGAAAGCTGGTGGGCCGATCTGGCGGAATCCGACCCGCAGTCGTCTCGCGCGCTGCTCCACTTCGCCGCTCAGCCAGAGAAGACCGTCGCCTTCCTTCAGACCAAGATGTTGCCGCTGACGCTTACGCCCGAGCGGGCCAAAGGCCTGATTGAGCAATTGAACAGCGACGACGAGGCAACGTGGAAGGCGGCGTTTGAGGAGTTGCGCTATTTTGATCCGCGATTGGCCATTGACCTTCAGACGCTGATGAAGACGGTCACGCAAACGCCGGCACGCCAGCGGCTCGTGGCTGTGCTCAGCGACCGTGCCCCGGAAACCCTGGCCGGACGAACGATAATCTTGCGGAAAACGAGCGACGGATTTAATTTCTACAGTGACGCCTACGGATCATGGTGGGCCGAGAACCAGGTCTCGCGGCTCAGCAGCGGCGGGTGGAATTCCAAGCAACTCTGGACGCGAGCCGTTCGCGGTGTCGTGCTGCTCGAGCAAATCGGCACGCCCGACGCCGTCGCGATACTGAGCCAGATGGCCGACGGAAACCCCGATGCGCTGCCGACGCAGGTGGCCAGGGATGCGCTCGTGGCGCAGCACTGATCTTTGATTCATCGCCACGGCCTCAAAGTGTCGATCGTGGCTAAATCCCCAGTCATCCGCTATTCTTCCCCAACGCGCTCCTTTTCCCAGGTTCCGCCGCACTCCCGTGGCGATACTTTCGGAAGGCCCGCGAACCATCGCCTATGCGAATTGAACACCTTGCCTACAACGTCGCCGATCCCGTCAGCGTCGCCGCCTGGTACGTCCGCCATTTCGGCTGGCAGATTCGACGCAGCGAAAGCAGTCCGCCGTTCGCCCATTTCATCGCCGATTCCTCCGGCCAGGTCATGGTCGAAATCTACCACAACACCACGGCGCCCGTCCCAGACTATCCCTCGATGCATCCGCTCGTGCTGCACATCGCCCTCGTCTGCGGCCCCGACATCGACGACGTCCGCCAGCGCCTTCTTGAAGCCGGCGCCACCGACGCCGGCGGAATCATGGTCACGCCGCGCGGCGACCGCCTCGCCATGCTCCGCGATCCCTGGGGAATGCCCATCCAGCTTTGTTTCCGCAAAACACCCATGACTTGACTCTCTTTTTTAGCCGCCGCCCTTGGGCGGCGTGTTCTTGACGCTCCCCCAGTTTTTATCGAAGGTGTCGTAAATGGCCCTCGCCTCGCTGCACAACATTGAAAAGACCTTCGGCCGCCGCGTCATGTTCGACCAGCTCGGCTTCTCCATCGACCGCGGCGAGCGCGTCGGCCTCATCGGCGACAACGGCAGCGGCAAGACCACGCTCTTCCGCGTTCTCACCGGCCAGCTCCCCGTCGATTCCGGCTCCGTCTCCGTCGCCGACGGCATCAAACTCGGCCACCTTTCCCAAGACCCCGTCTTCGACGCCGCCAACACCGTCATCGACGAAGCCGAACTCGCCTTCGCCCGCCTGCACGATCTTTCGCATCGCCTGCGCGAACTCGAACACGGCATGGCCCACCTCACCGGCGACGACCTCGACAAAATCCTCCGCAAATATCAGGACACCCAGCACGATTTCGAGCTGGCCGGCGGTTACGCATGGCGCCACAAAATGGAGGCCATGCTCGAAGGCGTCGGCCTTCCCCCCGCGACGTGGGAGCAAAACGTCTCCACTCTCTCCGGCGGCCAGCGCTCGCGCCTCGCACTGGCCAAGATTCTCATCGGCCAGTGCGATCTGCTTCTGCTCGACGAGCCGACCAACCATCTCGATCTGGCGGCAATCGCCTGGGTCGAGGAATATCTCGCCTCCTTCCCCGGAGCGGTCCTCATCGTCAGCCACGACCGATACCTGCTGGATCGCCTCGCCACCCGCATCGTCTGGCTCACCGGCGCGAAACTGAAAAGTTATCCCGGTAATTATTCCGCGTTCGTCGAACAGCGCAAATTGCAGGAACTCTCGCAACAGCGCGCTTACGAGGAACAGCAGGCCGACATCGCCAAGCAGGAGGAGTTCATCCGCCGCTTCGGCGCCGGCCAGCGCGCCCGCGAAGCCAAGGGCCGCGATAAACGCCTCCAGCGCCTGCTCGCCAGCGATGATCTGATCCAAAACGTCGAGACCGCCGCCAAAATCCGCCTGCCCCTCGACACCGACCGCCGCGCCGGCGACCGCGTGCTGCGCGTCAAGGAACTATCCAAAAAGTATGGCGACATTCCGCTATGGAACAACATCTCGCTGGAGATCACCCGCGGCGAGCGCATCGGCATCATCGGCCCCAACGGCTCGGGCAAAACCACCTTGCTCGAAGTGCTGCTGGGCCGCCGCGAAAGCGACGCCGGCGACATCCGCTGGGGCGCGAATCTCAAAATCGGCTACTACGACCAGCGCCTCGGCGAATTCAATCCTGACCACACCGTCGCCGAGGAGGTCCGCGGCAAACGCGACGTGAGCGACGCCGATCTCCGCTCCGTTCTCGCCCTGATGCTCTTCCGCGGCGCCGACATCGATAAGCCGATCCAGCTCCTCAGCGGCGGCGAGCGCGCCCGCGTGGCGATTTCGCAGATTTTGGTCGATCGTCCAAACGTTTTGGTGATGGACGAGCCGACCAATCATCTCGACATCAACTCCTGCGAAGCCCTCGAAGCCGCTTTGCAGGATTTCCCCGGCACCGTCGTCTGCGTCAGCCACGACCGCTATTTTCTTGACAAGGTCGCCCAGCGCCTGCTGATCCTCCAGCCGCCGGACATCATTTCATTTGACGGCAACTACACCGCCTGGTCGAACCACACGGCCAAAAAAGCCGCCGCGCCCCAGCCGCCTCCGCCGCCGCGCCGCCGCGCACCGGAGCCTGCGCGCAAACCGCAGCAATCAAAAAAGAAATCCGACAACCCCTGGTCCCGCCCCTTCGGCCGTCTGAGCGTCGAGGATTTGGAGAAGCAAATCACGCTGACCGAATCCGACCTCGTCCGCTGCCGCGAGCAACTGAGCAATCCACAGATCGCCCGCAACCCCGACCGCAGCCGTCAGCTTTCCGTGGAACACGAAGCCCTGGCAAAAAAGTTGCGCGAACTCGAAGAGGAATATTTCGCCCGCAACGCCTGAAGTTTAGCGGCTCCCGGCGCGCTCGGACGCTTCCCGCACTCGCCGCCTGCGCTTCAGCAATCCAAATCCGCCAAGCACCATCGCTCCGATGCCCGTGGGTTCAGGAACCACGGCCAGCGGCGCCGCGCCGACATTCAGTGGAATCGGGCTTGCCCCGCTGATCACCGTCGAGAACGTCTGCACCCCGGCAGGCCCGCTTCCCGAGAACAGCGCGCTGAACGTGAACGCCACTCCCGTCTGCACGACCACCTGCATGAACGGAATCGGACCATCAACCGTGCTCTGAGGAATCGCGTAGCCGGCCTTGATGTCAATCATGACCTCTTGAAGAGAAAACAACGAGCCGTTGTCGATCTGCCCAATATTGACCGTGCCGCCATTCTCGAACGCCGCGTTTAGGTTCGCCAGCGTCTCGGTTTCATAGTTCGCGGAAATGTTATTCGCGATGCGATACGATTGTGTTTGCAGGTTGGTGTAGACCTTGAAAAGGTTCCCCGCCCCCGGCGTGATAAACGGATTGTCGCTGATGTCGCCGGGCACGAACGGGGCGGCAAGACCTTCCCCGATATTGTAGTTAAACCCAAGGCCGCCAAACGTCCCCGCTTCCGGGTCGCCATAGACGGACTGCTCTGTGTTGTTCTGGCTTTCAGCGATGCCGTTGGCAGGGGTCAGTGAACCGTCGAGGTTGGCCGTATATCGCGCAGTGGCCCCGGTTCTGCCATTGCTTTCGACGTCGACGCCGAACGCCCCCGGATTGGCGGTGCCCGCGTCGAGAATGACCTGCGCCGCCTCGATCGCCGTTCCCGTACTCCCGCTCGTCTGCGCCGCGAAGACCCAGGTCGTGTAAGGCTGCGTCGTGCCCACGACGCTGGTTCCCACCCCATAGTCGTCGCTCAGATCGTATGCCGTCACCGTGAAGTCGCCCCGCGCCGCCGGCGCGCCGATCCACGCCGCGAACCCCGCCGCGGCGAGCACGGATGCCACTGCGTTCGCATTTTTTCGCCTGCGGTTTTGCATTTTTTCGCTTCCTTACGCTCTCAGGTGTCTTCGTCGCCGCAGCAACCCAATCGCGCCAAACGCCAGAACGCCGGTGCTTGATGGTTCGGGAACCGAAGGCTCGAAGACTACGCCCGGTGTTGCGAATCCGGTGTATGCCGGTATTTCGTCGTCAAGAACCCAGGGCGTCATCGTCACGCCGCCGAAATTGTTGTTGCCGCTTAGGCTCGTAACCATAGTGCCGTCACCGCCTCCACTACTGCTGCTGACGGAGCTGCCACTCCCACCGGCATCGCTTCCGCTGCTATCACTCGCGCTGTCGTCGCCACCACCGCTGACTGCCGCACTACCACCGTTGCCGCTGCTTGTGGCAGCGCTCCCGCTTCCGGGGCTTCCGCTGCCGCCGGCGTCGGCATCGCCACCGCTCCCGCCGCCACTGACGGTGCCGCCGCTCCCGCTGGCGCTGCTGCTTCCGCTGGTGCTGCTGCTGTCGTCGCCCTCGCTACTGCCCGCGGCGCTACCGCTGCTCCCACCACCACCACTGCTGCTGACCGCGCTGCCACCTCCGCCACCACTGGTTCCAGTGGATCCACCGCTTCCAGTGGCATTGCTATCGCTTCCAGTGCTGCCGCCGGCGCCGGCAGCGGTGCTTCCCCCACCGCTGACGGTGCTTCCGCCACCACTGCTACTCGCCGTGCTTCCACTGCTCCCGCCGGCAGTGCCGCCACTCCCACTGCCGCCACTGACAGGGCTTCCGCTTCCGTACCCACTGCTTGCACTACTTCCGCCGGCTACTCCACCGCTTCCGCTGCCATCGCTCCCGCTGACCGGGCTCGCGCTAACCTCGCTGATGGCGCTGCCGCCGGTGCCATTGAAAGCCGCCGTAAACGACTCAATATTCCCCTGGTTTCCAGCCAACTGCATGTTTGCCGTGAACGCCGTACCGGTCTTGACGACAACCTGCATAAACGGAATCGGGCCGCCGGCCGTGCTTTGGGGAGTCACACTGCCGCTGGTGAAGGTGCTCATCTCCAGTTCAAGGGCATACACCGATCCATTGTTGATCTGTCCGGTGTTGACCGTGCCCGTATTCTTGAACGAGGCATCGAAATTCTGCAGAGACCGGCTCGAATAGTTCGCCGCCGCGTTGTTGGATCCAGTGTAGTCCTGCGTCTGCTGGTTCGTATAGGTCTTGAAGATGTTGCCAGCGCCTGGGGTGACAAATGGATTTCCGCTGATGTTGCCCGGATCAAAAGCCGCGGGCGCGCCTTCATTGCCCGTGGCAAGATACCCAATGCCGCCGAACGTGCCCGCCGCCGGATCTCCGTAAACCGACTGCCCCGCCGCCTGGCTTGCCGCGATGCCGTTGGAAGGAGCGACGGAACCGTCGATGTTGGCCGTATACCGCGCGGCCTCATCGCTCCGGCCGTTGCTCTCGACATCGATGCCGAACGCCCCCGGATTGGCGGTGCCCGCGTCGAGAATGACCTGCGCCGCCTCGATCGCCGTTCCCGTATTCCCGCTCGTCTGCGCCGCGAAGACCCAGGTCGTGTAAGCCTGAGTCGTGCCGGCGACGCTGGTTCCCGCCCCATAGTCGTCGCTCATATCGTAAGCCGTCACCGTGAAATCGCCCCGCGCCGCCGGCGCGCCGAGCCACGCCGCCAGTCCCGCCGCGGCGAGTACGGATGCCACTGCGTTCGCATTTTTTCGCCTGCGGTTTTGCATTTTTTCGCTTCCTTACGCCTTCCGGCCTCTTCGCCGCCGCATCAGTCCCACCGCCCCCATCGCCAGAACGCCGGCGCTCGACGTTTCGGGGACAACGATGGCGTTCGGCGGCACCACATAGTCGGGGTTTTCCTGAATGACGGTCAGGGCATCGCCATTGATAACCGTCGAGTACGACTCCGGGCCATTTGCGCCGCGGTATCCGGCGAGCTGTGCATACAAGGTGAAGGGCACGCCGGTCTGGACTACAACTTGCAGGAATGGATCACCGCCGGCTTCGGTGGGCTGAGGAATCGGATTGCCAACGGAGTTGCTTAGATCCGCCATCAGCAATTGCAGAGAGAACAGTGAGCCGTTGTTAATCTGTCCGGCATTGAAATTGCCGCCGCTCTGAAACGCGGCGTCCAAATTCGCCAGGCTCGCCGTCGCGTAGTTCGCCGTGGTCTGGTTGGTTGGCGTGTAGTCCTGCGTCTGGAGGTTCGTGTAGGTCTTGAATATATTACCCGCACCCAGCGTGACGAACGGATTGTCGCCGATGTCACCCGGCACAAACGGCGCAGCGACTCCGTAGCCCGCATTGTAATTGTACCCGATGCCCCCGAACGTGCCCGCTTCCGGGTCGCCGTAGATAGACTGGTCCGTGACGTTTTCGGATTCCGAAATACCGTTGGTGGGCGCGACTGACCCGTCAACATTGGCCGTATATCTTGCCGTCGCGCCGGTCTTGCCATTGCTTTCGATATCGACGCCAAACACGCCCGGATTGGCTGTGCCCGCGTCGAGAACAACCTCAGTCGCTTCCAGTGCGGTTCCATCCGCCCCCGTCGCTTGCGCCGCGAAAACATACGTTGTGTAAGCCTGCGTTGATCCAACCGGCACGGCCGAGCCGTAGTCGTACACGCTGACCGTGATCGCCCCGCGCGCACAAGGCGCGCCCGCCCACGCCGCCAGTCCCGCTGCCGTCAGTGCCGATAGCACGACGGCCCTCTTCCTCTCCCGGTTCGCGTTTCGCATCGTACGCTCCATTCGCCGTTGTACGGGCGAAAAAAGATGCATCCGAAGATGCGCTTCCACGCTTCCGGGATTTAGGTCCGACTATGATAACCAACGCGGTCAGACAGGTCCAGAGATTTCCGAAATTTTGCACCCGCCCAATTCACGCCTTGATCCATCGCCGCCACAGCTCGCGATACGCCGCCTCCACGTCGCGCGCAAATCGCGGTCCGTCCATGATCGGCGAATCCGTCAGCCGCTGCCGCAGCGTTCGCCGCAGCTCCGCCAGCCGCGGCGGATCGCCCGCCAGTTCCACGGCGATCTTCACAAAATCCTCATCGCTCCACGCCGCCAGCTCGCGCAAGCCCAGGTTGGACAACTGGCTCCATCCCGCCCGGCCCATCGCCGTGCGGCCCACGCGGCTCACCACCGGCACGCCCATCCACGCCGAGTCGAGGCTCGTCGTGTGCCCGTTGCACGGCATTGTGTCCAGGCACAGGTCGATGCGATCAAATTCATTCAAATAGCGCGTGCGCGACTGCCGGCCCACGAATTCAATCCGATCGGCCGCAATTCCTTCGCGCCCCATTTTTTCCAGCACCCCCGCGCGCGCCGATCCCGGCGGCGCCAGCAGCACCAGCCGCGAACCCGCCGTCCCCTTCATCACCCGGCTCCACACTTCCAGAACTCCATCATTGATCTTGGAAAAATTATTCAGGCAGCCGAACGTGATGTAACCGTTCTTCAGGGCCGGCAACGCCCCGACCGGCCGAAGCTGGCTCGCATCAAGCTCCATACCGGGCGGGTCATAGCACCAGAACGTATGCGGCAACCGCACGCATCGCTCCGAGTAGTGGTCATCGTTCTCGCCCGGCGGGTCCAGATGCGGATCGGTAAGCCGTGCATCAATGGCGGCGACGCCCGTCGTCCCCGTGTACGCCAGCCACGCCACCTGCACCGGCGCCGGCTTGCGCGCAAACACCCCCAACCGCCCGTCGCCCATGTGCATGGTGAGATCGACCAGAACGTCGATCCCATTCTCCCGAACCATGTCCGCCAGCGCCTGATCGCTCATTCCCGTCGTCACCCGCCACACATCCGCGCACGGCCGCAGACGCTCCGTGATGCGATCCGCCCGCCCCAGATCGGCGTAGCAAAATATCTCGAATAGCTCGTGGTTATGATGAGCCAGCAATTTCGGCGTAAACAGCGACTGGCAATGATTCCTGAAATAAGGCGAAACATATCCGATGCGCAGCCGACGGTCAGGCGAACGATCGTTTCCATGCGCCTGGGAACCAAATCCCTGTGCGTGACGCTGATTCCAAATGCTCGCTTCGCGCAGGATTGCCGGCCCGTCGTATTCCGGCGAAAAATACATCGAATAAACGCGGTTGCTGTCAGCGATCAGGTGATTGGGGGCCAGTTCGACCGCCCGCTGATAACACTCCATCGCCTCGCGCAGCCGGGCGATGTCTTTGTACGCGTTTCCCATCGCATTGAGCGCGTCGGTGTCCGTCGGCCGCCACTGCAGCGCCTTCTTGAAAGCGACGATCGCTTCGTCGATCTGCTCAATCAGATTCAGCGACTTGCCCAGGTTGATGTGCGACTCAACGCGATCCGGCCGAAGTAAAATCGCCCGGCGGTACGCCGCGATGGCCGCAACGAAATCCCCCTTGGTGAAAAGCGCATTGCCGAGATTATGTGACGCCTCGGCCAGATCGGGCCGCAATTCCACGACGCGCTGCAGAACGACAATCGCCTCGCCGACAGCCCCGCGGGCCATGAGAAGGCCGCCGAGTTTGGTCAGCGCTTCGGCGAAATCCGGCTGCCGCGCCACCGCCTGCCGATATGCGGCGATCGCCTCGTCCCACTGCCCCTTGCGTGCCAGCGCATCGCCGAGATTAGAATGTGCCGCCGCCAGGTCCGGCCGCAATGACAGCGACCGTCGATACGCCGCGATCGCCTCATCGGTTCTTCCCAGTCCCGCCAAAGCCAGACCGTAATTGCTGTAATAATCCCCCGCCGCGCTGGGATTGAAGGCGATGGCTTTGCCGATCAGCTCCAGCGCCGCCTCGTGCCTGCCGAGTTGCGAGTGAATGACCCCCAGCAGATGCAGTGCGTCCGCATGATCCGCCTGCCGCGCCAGCACCTGCCGATATAATTTCTCGGCTTCCGCGAGATTGCCGGCGCGATGACGCGCAAGGCCGAGCGCGAAAGTCTGCTGAATGTCCCCGGGATTTCCCATGTGGCGCCGGTCATCACAATACCGGCAAAGCCCGCGCCTCGCCACGCGATCGCGGCTACACAACTTCGAGACGACTTCCAGGACGAAAAAAATGAAGATTAACCACAGAGGACACAGAGATTACAGAGAAAGAGCTAGAATCAAACCAGAATTCATCTCTTTCTTTTATCTCTCTGTGGCCCTCTGTGTCCTCTGTGGTCATGTCTTTTGCCTGCGTGTCCGCCGGAGCAACAATCCGCCGCAGGCCAGCATTCCCAGCATTGTCGGTTCGGGGATCGCCGCAAATGAATTCTGTGCCGCCAGGCCCGTCGAATCGACCGGCGCTGTGTTGCCGGAGGTGACGTAGGTGTAGTCATACCACCCGGTCACTGCGGGATTGGCCCCATTGACGCTCAACTCCATGCGCAGCGCGTCCCACATGATGCCGTAGGCGTGGTTGCTCACGCCGAAAGTGATCGTGTCGTTCACGCCGGCGGCGTTCAGATCGGCAATGGGAAACTGGATGGCTGCCCATTGATAAAAGCCGGCATCACCGCTGCGGGCGGCCGGATCGTCCGGGCTGAAGTTGTTGTAGCTCCACGTTTCCGAGTGCCCGTTCAGCGTGACCACCAGACTGGCGTTCAGTGCCCCGGCCGCGATGGACATGACGACGTAATTGTAATTCTGCGCGCTCAACTGCTGCTGCGTGACGTTGAAGTTCACCACCCACGCGCTGCCGCGGTAGGCCGCCGGGCCGCCGGTACTGTTCAAAACATACGCCGGCGCCGCTTCAGGGGAGCCGGCCGTGGAGTAACCGTTGCTCGATCCGTTGTAGTAAAGCGATGGATCGAACGTTCCCCACATGATGTTGGGCCAATCCTGCGTGTTGTTCGTCGCCGCCACCGCCGTGCCGTTGACGGTTGTCGCCGTCGCGTTGTAGGTGATGAACCCCAGCGTGTTGCCGCTGATGTTCTCGATTTCCTGCCAGTAGTTGAAAGCGCCGTAGAACTGCCGCAAATCCTGACCCGTGTTGGGGCCGGACGTGTAGCTGCCGTTGAGGAACTCATTGTCCGAGCGGTTGGGCGTGCCGATCGTCCAGATGGATTCGCCAAAGTTCTCCGGCGTGAACGTGACGTTCTGCGGAATCGACACCTGGCCCGCCTGAACCTGCACGCCGTCGATGCGTGTCTCGCCCCACTGGCCGAGCTGATACAGCGTCATGCGGTACGTGCCCGGCACGACATTGGGAATCGTCGCGGTTCCGTTCACGCCGAGCTGCGCCCAGTATTGGTCTCCCTGCGTCGATTCCTGCATGTTCACGCCTGGCTCGGAGAGCACGACGGTGTTGCTCACCGTGTTGGAACTCCATCCCGCCGAACTGGCTGCCGTGACCTGCACGTTTCCCCGCTGATCCGTATTCGTCGGCACATAGCCGCTGGCGATCAGTTCCGCGTCGGTGTTGTCCTCCGCCAGTGAAGTCGGAATCTCATTGATCGCGTTTTGATTCAACTGAGCGGCCGTGAGTGTGACGCCCCCTTGAACCGCGGGCTGAATGTAAAAATCGTAGGCTCCGAACAGATGCGTTGAAGCCACGCCCTGCGGCGGATCGTATGCGTAGCCGGGATAAGCCCCGGAACCTGATCCGTCGATGCCGTAGTGATCCGAGAGAAACTCCAGATTCAAAATGCCCGGATCGGTCCATGCCAGTTCCTGTTTCGTCGGCCCGCCCGTCAGCGTCTCATCCGACGGAATGGCTTCCGACACGGCAAACTGGCTGCCGTACATCGTCTCGGCCTGAAAGAACTGCGTGTAGGTGGAATAGTCGTATTTGGTGAAGAAATTTGTCCCATTGTCCCCCGCCAGGCCGCTGCCCGTCAGATCGTAGGTGACGTTCGACACCGTGCGGCCCGCCTGACCAGTGATGCTCGAGAAATTCGACGCCGTGCTCGGCACGCCGATCGTCGTCTGCGGATTCGGATCGTTGGGTCCGAGGCCCGCCTGGTAAAGATTCGGGAAGAGCGACGGATTCGAGCGGAACAGAAACTGCCCCTGTCCGACGCTTGCCGCCGGGTCCGTCGATGCGTGGCTCAGCGTCTCGTAAACCTGAATCGTTGGATCATTGGCGAACAGGACATAATGGAACGCGTAGGTGATTGGATTGATCGTGGCCTCGGTTGTCTGTTCCGCCACGGTTGTCCACACGTCCACATAGCTGTTGTTGGGCCCAATCTGCGAACTGAACGTCTGCGTCCCGGGCCCAAACCCCGTGCCGGCGGTCTCTTCATCCAGTTCGGGCGAACTGCCGCCAAGCAGATTGGTATTGCTGCCGGCCAGCTTGATCGACGTGATGTCCTCTGCTGACGGATCAAACGTAACGTTCAGATCGCCGTTGGTGATGGCCCAGTTGGTGTTGCTGGTTTTCGTCAGCGTCACCTGCCCCATCGCCGGCGACGCCATCGCCACCGCACCGGCCGCCGCCATTGTCCATTTCCATTGACGAAAAATGACACGACGCCCCGTGCGCGCGTTGTAATGCATTGTCTGATCCTCCGCCAGAGGGTTTATGTGACTCGATACTCCCTCTCTCTCCCTGTTCATTTATTATCAGTCGCACCGACCAAAAATGCAATCCGAATAATTGCTTTTTGGGGAATTCCTGGCTTTCTTTTTTTGGGATCGCCGCGCCGCAATGAGACAGGATCACGCAAATCGCCGCACAATGATGGTGTCGTTTTGTCCGCCAAAACCGAAGCTATTGCTCATCGCCACGTCCACCCGGGCCGCGCGGGCGTGATTGGGGACATAATCAAGATCGCATTCCGGATCCCGATGATGCAGATTCATGGTCGGCGGCAGCATGTTGTCCCGGATCGCCAGCACGCAGCAGATCAACTCAACCGCCCCCGCCGCCGCGATCAGGTGGCCCATCATGCTCTTGATGCTGCTCACCGGACATTGGGCCGCGCGCTCCCCGAACACCGACTTGATCGCGCCGGTTTCATTCCCGTCATTTTCCTTCGTCCCCGTTCCGTGAGCATTGATGTATTGAATGTCG
>Ga0182024_10015505_pt1 | contig 14572 bp, 10 predicted proteins | sample P32metaG_FD_120480 | JGI IMG/M metagenome (GOLD analysis project Ga0182024, IMG submission 120480) | Permafrost microbial communities from Stordalen Mire, Sweden - P3-2 metaG (Illumina Assembly) | ecosystem: Environmental > Terrestrial > Soil > Wetlands > Permafrost | place: Sweden: Stordalen... | reverse complement strand
CGGGCGGACAATCAGCCGCCTCGGCGCACTGCTTAGGCGCGGCCTGCCCAGGCAAGTGCGGCGGTTCGCTCGAGATGATCTTCTTGATCGATACCTTGTAGGTGTTGTTGCGATCTCCGCCCGTGGCGACTGGATCGTTCGTCGGGCTGAAGCCTTGCAGATAGTACTGGATGTCCCCTTCCAGCATGTCGGCGCAAGGGAGGGTTCCGCCCCATCCGTCGCCGACTTTCTTCAGCTCGAAGGTCTTGAAATCGGACATCCCGAACGCCTTGTACTTCACGACGACCTTGCCGAGAGCTTCGCTTCCGCCGTACTCGACGTAGATGGGGAGCGGCGTACGAATGACTTGCTCGTCGACCGGAGTGTGCGTGAAGTCTCCCGCGGGTGGAGTTCCTCCTCCTATAGCGACGGCCGCGGACCCTCCCCCACCCGAACCCTTCTTCGCCTCGACGTAGATGGCCTCGATCTCTTTCGTTTTGAAGTTGGGATCGAGCTGAATCGCCCCGTCGGCCTTCAGGGCGTCGACCATCGACGCCAGCGCGAGGTCCTTCTTGCTGGACGCGCTATAGATGACGGAGAGATCGCGCCTTAGGAGAGCGCGCAGGTTCGCGGCACACTTGTCGGCGCCACACTTCGTGATCGCTTGCTTTAGCTTATCGGTCGCCTTGTCGAAATTGAGGGTCAGGTAGTCCTCATCCATCGCCTTCTTCTGGAGAGCGCGAGCCTGTGCTTCGATCTTGGAGTGATCGGCCGGCGGAGCCGCCGCGGCGGCGGCACCGGAGACGGCCGCGATATCCGCGATCTTCGCTGGGGCGTCCGTAGCCTTCGCCGCTCCCCCGCTGTCGGCCTTCTCGCCTCTCAGGAAATCCGCGATGTCGTGGACGGTCTCCGCCATCGGTCCGAGACCAGGCAGGTTGTTGGAGAGCATTTCGACGGCGTCGGCAAACTGCTGAATCCGCTGAGGCTCGTTCGCGGCAACGATTGCCGAAATCTTCTTTTTCGAATCCTCTTTTTCGCCACCCACGTAGGCCAGGACAGCTTCCTCGAGCTCAGGACATTTCTTGAGCCCTGCCTCCTTGCATTTGTCGTCCAGCGGCGACTTCAACACGAGCGTGGCGCTGCCGCAGGCCTGAAGCATCACGGAGGCCAGGGCCACGAGCAAGAACGCGATGAGCTCGCGCGAGAAGGTCTTCACGAGAGAGAGGGAGATGAAACGAGGTCGGCGTTCCAAGTCGAGGTTCTCCTTGGCGGAGCGGCGCCGACGTCCCATTACCAGCAAACGGACCCTCCGCGGAGGATTAAGAAGCGATTCGCAGGCGCGCTAGGGCGCCCCTTCGGTCCGAATGAACTGTACGCGCCGGTTCAAAGCCCGGTTCGCGTCGCTCGAGTTCGGAACGATGGGCTGCGTCAAACCGTACCCCGTGGACCGGAGCCTGCTCGCCTCAATGCCGTGGCCAATCAAGTAGGTGCGCACCGAATCCGCTCGAGATTGCGACAGCTTCTGATTGTAAGACGCGCTCCCTACGTTGTCGGTATGCCCCTGGATTTCCAGCATCATCTTCTGGTTGTCCTTCAACACCTGCACGACCGCATCGAGGATCGGGAAGCTCTCGGACCGGATCGTAGCCTTGTTGAACTCGAAGTGGATCTGCTGCGTAATCCGGATCTCTTTCGCCGTAACGACGACTAGACCGGGGCATCCTGGCTTGGAGCCGCCGGGCTGGCCGGGCGTGTTCGGACACAAATCATCGACGTCGGGTACAGTGTCGTTGTCATTATCCGGGTCGGGGCAACCATCCGCGTCCTGGAAGCCGTCGATATCCTCCGGCTGGGTCGGACATTTGTCGTCTTTGTCGGGGATGCCGTCCGCGTCGTTGTCCGGATCCGGGCAGCCATCTTCATCGAGATAGCCGTCCACGTCCTCCGGCTCGAGAATGCATTGATCGCGCGAGTCGGGAATGTGATCGCCGTCGGTATCCTTGTCCTCGACGACCACGGTCTCAATAATCTTGCGCTCCGCACAGCGCTCCGGCGGGCTCTGGGAGAGCGCGGCCCGCGCGTTCGGCTCGGCGATCGTGAGCTGCGCTTCCGCCGTCGATACCTGCCCTTGGTCCAACTCGGTTGTCGCGAACCGCAAGTGCGATTTCGCCAGAGCAAGCTCGCGCGGGGCGCAGCGCATCGCGCCATTCTTCTCCGCGTTCGCGACGTCCAGAGTCAGCCCATCGATTCGCCCGCGGAGCACCGCTGCTTGCGAACACCCCACGAGGGAAAGGCAGGGCCACGTAAGAGCCACTACGAGCGCTCGCCCGGCCCGAGAGCGCGCGTGCGGTTCGCGCGTCATGGACGGCCCGCCGCGCGATGGGCTGCTTGCGCGAGTTGCACCGCTTTTTCCGCGTACTCGTCAGCGGTCTGGGCGTAGTGCGCAGCGTCCGAATAGCTCGCCTCCGCAGCCTCGATCTGAGCCTCCTGTAGATGCTCCTTCGCATAATAATACTCGTAGGGCGCCAGCGTGTCGGCGCCGAGGACTCGCGCCTCCTCGAGCTTCGACGCTGCGCCGTTCACGATGGCCGCATAGTACACGCCGCCGCAACCCGCCTGGCCCAACTCAAGCACCAGAACGCCGACGGCAAGTAGAGCCTTGAAGGCGGTTTGCATGATGGACTTCGTGAGACGCTAACGCCCGGCGCGTCGCTGGGTCAAGCGGTGAGAGCTGGCGGGAGCTGATACAAGAGGCAGCGTGCGTGAGTTCGCAATAGCAGCTGAATCGAGCTTCGCGCGCGCCCGCCTCGGCGCCGTCGTGCTCCTCGCCGCCATCGGCTACGGCGCCGCTGCGCCACGCTGTATCCTCGGCGGCGACAACGGCGAGTTCGCGACCTTGTACGCGACGGGTGGGATTGCGCATCCGCCTGGGTATCCATCGATGGTTCTCTGGCTCCGCCTCTGGCACTGGCTGCCCGTAGCGACGCCTGCGTACGGTGCCGCGCTGGCTACCGTCGTGCTCGGGGTCCTCGGAGTCTGGGCGGTGCAGCGAGCCTGTCTCGCGTGGGGCGCATCGGTAAGCGCGACCGCGCTCGCGTCGGCGGTCTACGCGTTCTCACCGATGGCCTGGAAGATGGGTTGCCACGCCGAGGTCTTGGCGATGAACGCGCTGTTCGCTGGAGTCATCCTCGCACTTTCGGCCCCTGTCGCGCGCTTCAAGGGGTGGACGCTCACGCTGCCGCTCGGCGTATTTGCAGGGCTCGCTCTCGCGAACCAGCAGTCGATCGTGTTCCTCGCCCCCGTCGGCCTACTCGCCGCCGTACGAGCTGTGCGCGAATCGGATCGCCCGTGGCGTGCCGCTGCCGCGGGGGTCGCCGGACTCTTCCTCGGGGTCGTCCCGCCTTATGCGTACCTCTACATCGTCGCAAAGACGGGGGATCCGCGCACGATGCCGATGTGGATCGAATCGCCCACGCTGAGCGGCGTCCTCTTCCACTTCAGGCGCGGCGCCTACGGAACCCTCACGCTCGCGGGAACGGCTGAGCGACCGGATGTGGCTCAGAACCTCTGGCTCTTCCTCAAGGGCTCGACGCGCCAGATGCTCGGGGTGCCCCTCGTCGTCCTCCTCGCGGTGACCATTGCCGTGGCGAGAGGGACGGACCGGGCGCTCCCTTCGCGCGTGCGAAGGTCTCGGCTCGCGTTAGCCATTGCGTTCCTTCTCGCGGGTCCCGTTTTCGTGGCCTCGTTCAATTTGCCGTTCGTGGGGGCAGCGCCGTTGATCGCCGAGCGCTTTTATCTCTTCCCCGAGACGATCCTGACTGTCATGGGCGCTCTTTCGATCGACGCCCTGGTGCCGTGGCTCGTGAGCCGGCAAGGGCTCGCGGCGGCGCTCACACTTCAGGTGGCGGTCGTCTCTTCGATACTGACCGTGCCCGAGGTCCTCGAGTACACACGGCCGACCGTCGAGAACTACATCGAAAACACGCTACGAACCGCCCCCCAGGATGCGCTCATCGTCGGATCGGGCGACCACCGCTGGGGTGGCTTCATGTACGCGAGGTATGCGCTCGGGCTACGTCGAGACGTGCAGTACGTCGTACCCGCGATGATGGTGCAGGCTTGGTATCGGCATGAAATGCAAACCGCGACCGGGGTCTCGTTCGAAACTCTCGAACGTCAGCCGGTCGGTCCGAAGACGATGATGACGCGCCTGTTGGCGACGGGGCGACCGGTCTTCTATTCGGACTGGCCAGACGCGAAGCTCGTGGACACGCCGCACTACACGGTGGGAACGCTCATGCGCGTACTCAAGGAAGGGGAGAGCGCGCCCACGCCGGAGGCGGTCCTCGCGTTGAACCTCGCGGTATTCGGCCAATACGAAGTCGAGAAAACCGTTCCGGAGAATCCGAACGGATGGGGCTACATGGTGCAGGAGGACTACGCTCGGGCCTGGGGCGACCTAGGCAACGAGTTCAAAACAGCGGGCGACAGGGAAAAGGAGCAACAGTGCTACGCGATGGCAGCTTCGTTCGCGCCGTGGCTCGTGAAAGTCGAGCCCATTCCCTAGCCCGTTCGACCCCGCCCTTTCAGATTGCGCCTCGCGTCGGACAATTGCTCCCTCGTTGTCACGCGCACGACGATCCTCATCCATAGATTCAACAAAAGCGAGCGCGCAGGTCGCGCTCGCAGGGAGACGCGCGGTGAAGAAGCGTGCGTGGTTGTCTGTGTGGAGCACGATAGCCGCGGGGCTCATTGCGTCCGCGGCTCAGGTTGAAGCGGCGCCTCAAAGCGCGACTGCGACTCTCTTCTTCGTATCCAAGAGCGAGAACAGGAATCAAGTCGTCTACGACGTTCGCATCGACGAGTCGTGCCGCCTCCTAGGCGATTCGCCCGTGTTCGCTTTTTGGCGAATGTTGGAGCTCGGGCCGACACGTACCGAGCCGCTCCTTCCCCTCGAGGCACCGGCTTACGGGATCGCCCGGCAAGAGATCGTCGAGCGCAGCGGCTCCGGCGGCGCCGTGCGCATCCGCCTGCGCGCACTTCCGGAGCGAGAGATCCTCGTGCGATCGACCGAAATCGACGGGAAGTGCGTTGCGACCGCGACGACGCACATCAACGACACCCGAGCGCGCTTATTCAACGTCCATGCACACCTCTCTTGGCCGTTCGGCATCGCGTCGCTTCTCATGACGGGGTGGGCCGAAAGCGACGGCCACCTCGTATACGAGACGCTGCGACGGTAGCGCTTTCCTCCCGAGGCCCCGGTCATGGTAGAGGGGCGGCCATGCGGCAGGAATCGAACGTGCGAAACGGTCTCTTCATCATGCTCTTGGCCTCCTTCGCGTGCGGAAAGAAGGATGCGACCACGACCACCACCGTACCTGAAGCCTCTCCGGCGGCGACCAGCGCCCCGGCTGTGACTCCCGCTCCCTCCGCCTCGGCAATCCCTGCCCCACCGGACGTCGCGGCTCCGCCGGCCGATGCCACGAAGACCGCCTCTGGACTGGCGTCCAAGGTGATCACCCCGGGCACGGGGAAGGATCACCCGGGCCCCACCGACAAGGTGAAGGTGCACTACACCGGCTGGACCAAAGGTGGTCAGATGTTCGACAGCTCGGTCTCGCGCGGCGAGCCCATTACCTTCCCTCTGAACGCGGTCATCCCGGGTTGGACGGAGGGGGTGGCGCTCATGGTCGTGGGCGAAACGCGCCGCCTTTGGATCCCAGCAAAGCTCGCTTACGGAGAGCGGCCGCGGAGCGGCGCCCCAGCCGGCGATCTCGTATTCGATGTCGAGCTCCTCGAGATCTTGGTCGCGCCCAAGCCGCCTCCCGTGCCCGAAGACGTGAAGGCCGCTCCCCCAAGCGCGACCAAGACGGCGTCCGGGCTCGCGTATCGGGTCCTCCTCCCCGGCAAGGGCACCGAGCACCCCGTCGCAACGAGCACCGTCGCAGTGAACTATTCCGGATGGACGCCCGACGGAAAGATGTTCGACAGCACGGTAACTCGAGGTCAGCCCGCTCGCTTTCGCTTGGGCGGCGTCATCAAGGGATGGACCGAGGGGGTGGCGCTCATGACCAAGGGCGAGAAGGCGCGCTTCTGGATCCCGGGCAACCTCGCCTACGGAGACACACCCTCGCGACCCGGCGTGCCAACCGGGCCACTCGTGTTCGACATCGAGCTCATCGACTTCTAGCGCGCTAGCCGCTCCGATGGGCGTTGGTCCGCGCGGCAGTGCTGCGCGAGTGGGCTGCCAAGAGACGCCATCGAGTGATATTCGTCGATGTTGGGGCGGTTGTGCCCAAATCACGGGAGGCTCGCGCATGCATCGCATCGAGTGGCTGGCTTGGGAGGCGACTGCAGGCTCGATAGTGCTGTCCATTGCCGCGGCGATCGGGTGTGGCGGAGGCTCGTCGGCAGGTTCCGACGCCGGACTGGGCGGTCCGAATGGCTCTGAGGCGACGTCTCCGACCCCGGTAGGCGATGGCGCGTCTGCGGGCGGAATTCTAGGAGCACACCCAGGCCCGGGCACCACGATCTCGGGCTGCCAGATCTTTCCGAACGACAACGCGTGGAACGTCGTCGTCGATGGGCCCGATGTGCCGGTCACTCATGCCTACGACTCCCAGCTCCAACAGGGAAAGCCGCTCCATGCCGACTTCGGCGACTATTCGACGAACCACTACGGGATTCCGTACAACGTCGTCGACGCGGGACAGCCCGACGAACCGACGACCTTTACCCTTTATGCGAGCGAAAGCGACCCGGGACCAGGAGGTTGGACGGTCCCAATAAACGCCGACGGGTCAAACGGAACGACGGCCTATCCCTTTTTCGCTGGAATGCACATCGAGGGGGATCCCGCACCAGGCGGCACGCCCGGGAATTTGCCGGGCGACCAACACGCGCTCGTTCTGCAACAAGGCTCGACGACGTGCACCTCGTATGAGGCTTGGAACTGCGTCGTGTCGGCGAGCCCGCCGTTCGACTGTGCGAATGGTGCGGTGTTCGATCTCATGTCGAACAAACTCCGCCCCGATGGATGGACTTCGGGCGACGCCGCTGGGCTCTCGATTCTCGCAGGGATCGTCAAGTTTGCAGAGGTCGAATCGGGAACGGTCACGCACGCGATCCGGGTTACCTTCAACAGCACACAAAGTGGTTACATCCGTCCTGCCACCCACGCCGCGAATTCGGCCGCTGCTCTCGGAAGCGCGTACCCTCCGATGGGTCTTCGCCTCCGACTCAAGTCGAGCGTTTCTACGTCGAGCTTCATCGCCCCGTCTCAGGTCATCATGGTTGCGATGAAGAAGTACGGCCTCCTCGTCGCAGACATTGGATCCGACTGGTACTTCCAGGGTGACAGCGACGACCGATGGGACAACATGGCGCCGGATGGCCAGGACACTCTCATCGACGAGATCTCCGGCGATTTCGACAAGCTTACGGGCGGCGACTTCGAGGCCGTATATACCGGGGATCCCGTGGCGACCGGCCTTTGATTATTGACGAGACGAGTGAAGCGGCGAGCGCGGTCGCATCGGGGTCGGGGATGTGTCATTCTCAACGCTGAAGGAGTTTGGGCTTTTCTCGCCGCAGGGCGCGGCGAGCCCGAACAAGAACTGGGATATGGAGAAGGCGAAGACGGTTCTCGCGGTCGTCCTCGGAGCGTGCGTGGTGCTCGGCGCCGCGGCCGCAACGACGGCTGCGTACAGTGACCTCGCGGGATCTCGTGGACGACCGCCCGCGACGACCCGGCCTGAACTATCCACCGCGGGCGGGGTATCGAGACGAACCGACTCGGGCTTCGTAGGCGCGGGTTGGTCACTCAATCCAGATACCGAGACCGCGATCTCCGAAGCGTTGGGCAAGGCCGGTGCGACCGAGGAGGCCGGCCTGACAATGGTATTCTACACGCCTCAGCACGACCCTCATCGCGTGGCGGGCGCGTTGCAGGGCAAGCCGGCGCGCGGTCGACGCGTCGTCGGCATGACGACGCACGACGGCATCCTCACGTCCGATGGCTACCACAGCGCGGAGACCGGCGTCCTCGGTGTCCTTTCGACTCGACTCACTGACATCGCCTCGGGCATCGGCGTCGCCTCCTTCGACGAAGCGCCCCCGCGCGACGCGGCAAAGCTCGCGCTTTCGCGCGCCCTCACGGACGCGAAGAAGACGAAGGGCGATCGGGCCACGATGCTGGTGCTCTTCTCGACGATGCTGACCGAAGAGTCGTTGCTCGAAGGACTCGCCGAAGAACTCGGCTCCGATGTGCCGCTCATCGGCGGGACGGCGGCAGGCCTCGTCTCCTCGATGGAGCGAAAAACGAAAGACGTAAGCTCTTCGATGATCGTCGACGACCGCGTGGTCGAGCGCGGAGTCGCCGTAACCCTCTTCTACGCAGCCGAGCCGTTCGCTTGGGCGTACGGCGGCGGGTTCTTGCGTGGATCGGGGCTGGGCGGGGTGATCACGAGTGCCGACTCGCGTCTCATTCGCACGATCGACGGGAAGCCTGCGGTCGACGTCTACGACGAGTGGCTCGGCGGCCGACTGAACGACGCGAAGGCGACCGGCAAGAACGTACAGAACGTTCTGGCCTTCTATCCTCTCGTTCAAACGGTGACGAAGAATGGGCTCTCACACAATCAGTTCATCCGGGCATGGCCCAGCAATAGGGCGGACGCCCCTGGCAGCCTCACGACCGGCGCAAACGTGCACGTGGGCGAGACGATCAATACGAGCGAGGGCAGCGAGAATATTCTCTTGAACCGATTCGCCGCTCTCCCGCGTCAAGCACGAAAAAACGCGGGGGACTCGCCGGTGGCCGCCGGCCTCTTCTTCTATTGTGCGGGGGCTCTGCAAACAATCCCGAGAGAGCACCGGGACAATCTGGCTTCTCTCGTACAGCAGTCGATGGGGGACATTCCGTGGATTGGCCTTTTCACGTGGGGCGAGCAAGCCAGTGTTCCGGGCATTGGCAACCAGCAAGGCAACCTCATGGCTAGTACGCTGTTCTTCCCGGCTCCCTCCCGTCGCGCCGCGAACTAAGGCTCGAATGCGTCTCGTTTGGCAGGTCTGCCTGCTGTGCCTCGCGTGCGTCCTCCTCCCGACGACGGTACTCACCGGTGTTCTCAGCTACCGCGAGGCCAAATACTCGTACGCCCAGCTCCGTGAGGAGCAGCGACTACTTGCAGTAACCATCTCGTCGCAAGTCGAGTCCGGGTATCACGAACAGATCTGGCCCTTTGAAATGCTGTGGGCCGTCGCCAAGAAATCGGAGTTCGTATTCTGGCAAATTGCGGATGGCGACGGACGCACGGTACTCGCACACGGCGCCGTCGACCCGACCTTCCCGATGGGGGCACGAGCGCTAAAGGAACCTTTTTGGACAGTCAGTGCGGACGGAGCGGCCGAAGAGTGGATCGTGCCGCTCGCCATCGGCAGCGTAGCGAAACCGTGGACGTACCGTCTCGGCTTTCGAGCCGACGAAGTACGCGATCATATTCGCCGGATCATTTTGACGAATACGCTCGTCGCCGCCGCGACATCGGTACTCCTCGTGGGAGCGTCGTTCTTTCTCGCACGCAGGCTGGTGGAACCGATGAGGTCGCTGACCCTGGCCGCAACGGAACTGAAGCGCGGCAACCTCGACGTATCTTTGCCGAGGGCGTCGAACGACGAAATGCGCCAGCTCGTGGCGGCATTTCACTCGATGACGATGAGCATCCGAAAACGCGACCTCGAGATCAAGGACCATTTGGAGTCGCTCGAGGGATCCCGCGCCGAATTAGAGGTGAGAGTACAGGAGCGCACGAGCGAGCTCGTCAAAGCAAAGTCTCGCGTCGAGGCGGCGTCGGCCTCCCTTCAAGAGAACGAAGCGCGCATGCGCGCGATCATCGAGCATGCGGCCGACGGCATCGTCACCGTGAGCGACACCGGAACCATCGAAGTCTTCAATCCCACGGCCTGCAAGATATTCGGATACGAGCAGGATGATCTCACCGGCGAAAATATCAGTTTTCTTTTCGCGTGGAACTATGGGATCGATTTCGAAGGGCAGATCGTCGATCGGTCCGGGGAAGAGCCCATCCGGCTCGGCCGCTCCGCGGAGGTGGCATGCCGGCGCAAGAGCGGCCAGGTGTTTCCTCTGCAAATCGCCCTCAGCGAGATGCGCGTTGGCACGCGCAGGCTGTTTACTGCCGTCTTGCGGGACATCAGTGAACGCCGACGCGTCGAGGACGAGCGGCGCGAGATGAACGAGCGCCTCGTCCTGGCTTCCCGATCCGCAGGCATGGCCGAGGTGGCTACCTCCGTCTTGCACAACGTCGGCAACGTTCTTACCAGCGTAAACGTTTCGGCAACGATGCTCGTGGAGGCGGCGCGCGAATCGAAGGTCGGCGGGCTCGGCAGGGCGGCGGCTCTGATGCAGGCAAACGCCGCGAATCTTGGCGAGTTCGTCACGACGGATCCCTCGGGGAAGCTGTTGCCCGAATACCTGAAAGAACTATCGATCGCACTCGAAGCGGAGCAAGCCGCCGCGCTGGAGGAGTTGGAAGGCTTGATCGCCAACGTCAACCACATCAAGGCGGTCGTGAAGATGCAGCAGACTTACGCACGCAAGGGCAAAGACGTGGCAGAGGACGTATCCTTGCAAGAGATTGTCCGCGATGCTCTGCGAATCGGAGGTCGCGAACTCGAAGGGCATGCCGTGAAGCTCGAGTGCGACTACGCTCAGATGCGCCCCATCTGCGTCGATCGGCACAAAGTGATCCAGATTCTCGTCAATCTCATCACGAACGCGATGCACGCACTCGAAGGGCGCGCGACTGACCGTCGGTTGTCCGTGCAGACCTGCTCACTATCCGACGGTCAAGTGAGCGTGCGCGTGAATGACAACGGAGTCGGGATTTCGAGAGAGAATTTGGTCAAGATCTTCAATCACGGGTTCACGACGAGGGAGGAAGGACACGGCTTCGGCCTGCACAGCAGTGCGGTGTCCGCGATGGAACTCGGCGGGACGCTGGTTGCCGAGAGCGACGGGCCTGGACGGGGAGCAGCGTTCGTCCTCACTCTTCCCTCGCGTCCGGAAACGCCTTCCTCGTCGAGCGGAGTCTACGAGCATGCCGTCTAACTCGAACCTCACCGGCAGCACGCAACGACCCCGGCGCATTCTCGTCGTCGATGACAACCCATCGATTCACGCAGACTTTCAGAAGATCCTCGGCTCAGCGAGCGCGTCGCGCGGTGGGAACTTGGCGGCCCTAGAGGCTTCACTCTTCGGCTCCACGTCTGCACGCGTCGGGACTCCGCCCCCCCCGCCTTCGCGCACGGCCACCTCAGCGGCCGACCTGAGCGGGCCTCCGCGGGCCGGCGCGCCACCTCATTTCAGCGTGGACTTCGCGTCGCAGGGACGGGAAGGCTTCGAGGCGGTGCGCCGCATGCTCAAGGTCAAGACGCCCTACGCACTCGCTTTCGTCGACATGCGCATGCCCCCCGGGTGGGACGGGATCGAGACCTCCGCTCGCATCTGGGAGGCGGACCCCGCGATTCAGATTGTCATCTGTAGCGCCTACTCCGACTACTCCTGGCACGAGGTAGTGAGGCGACTGAATCGTCCAGGGCTCCGCCTCCTTCAGAAGCCGTTCGACACTAAGGACGTGCTCGATCTCGCATGGTCACTCACGACCAAGTGGCTGAATCACGACTCGGGGAACCAGGCGTGATCATCGCATCTCCGGACGCATCCGGATCGACCCGTCCGGCTCGCGCGCGAGCGGCGGGCAGTAAACCCCGATCTCTTCTCGCCGCCACCAGTCGCCTGTCCGCCGGTGCGTCGCGGTGTCCGTAAACCAGTATTGCCAGGCAACCGCCCGTACATGCGGGGGTGGCTCTCCAGCAAATGGGTCGTTGGCGAAGAGAGATAGAACGCTCTTAGATCCTTCGAGGAGCCGCGCCTCTGTCCTCACGACCCAGGTGTACTCCTGCCACGACCCGAGCGACGCGAACCACAGGTTCCATTCGAACCGCGGTTGATACGGCGCGTAGATCCCAGGCGCTGCGCGAGGATCCTGCGGCTTGTATCGGAACGGATAGGGTCGCCATTCGTGCCCGTCACGCGAACCCTGGAACTCGATCTCGTAACGCGCCGGCGTCATCACGGCAAAGAGGCCGTAGCGGTTGGCGATTCGAAACGGCTCGATGGCTTCCGCGGGCCAAAGGAGCCAGCGGAATGGAGGAGGGGCTCCATTGAGGAGGAAGACGGCGAGGGTGCAGTAGAAGACGAGGGTAAGCGAGATCGCCGGCAATGCCATTTTCCAGGCGGGGGGGTCGTCTGTACCGGCCGAGATCGGGGTCGGGGTCGGCCATAGCCGTGCGATCCACTCGTCATCCAGAAGGAGTAGTCCCAAAAAGAGCACTAGGTAGTTCAAGAACGCGTAGTTGGCCGTGGCAATGATCCCGACCTGCAACACGGTCACGATTACGAAGCACGCGAGCCGGTACCGTCTCGGCAGAAACACCATCCAGGCGACGCCCAACTCGATGACGAGCGTCTCGAGCGACGTCGCCGCGTGAAAAGTGTGACCCCAGTGCTGCACGTACCAGCCGACCCAGGTCGGGAGCGGACCGTTCTCGTAGTAGTGATCCATCGCGGTCATGTCTCGCCACGATGCGTCGCCACTGGCGAGCTTGACCACGCCCGATTCGAAGTAGATGCGAAACCACTCCCACTGGAGCAAGAAAAGGCTCGCCCTCGATGGAGGACTCTCTTGCCCGAGCCCCGGGCGCAGGCCGGCCGGGGCGAAGAAGAGCGCCAGGAACCCCGCCTCGAGGAGCATTCCGTCCGACTGGTACGACGCGAAGTCTTGCGCCGAGCCGATGAATGACAAGAACGCGACCCATGCGACCGCGACGCTTCCGCGAGGCGACACGTTCAACGTGAGCAAGAGCGAAGCGATCGTTCCGACGACAACGAGAGCCGTCAGCGCTCCGTCTCCGGATCCGAGCCAGAGAAGCGTCGGCGCGTACCGGAACGCCGACACGCCGTGCACTGCACGGGCAACCAACGCGAGATAGTCCCTCGCCGGCAGAATCCCCTCGGGGCCGATGAGCCCGTGGATCTGGAAGGCAAGAGAAACGAATGCCGACAAGAAGACGAGCCCGAGAGAGCGCAAGAAAAGCCACCGAGGCCACAAGAAGCCTGGCCGTCTCGCGCGCGGCGCGAAGAGCCAACCGGCAATCTCTCGAGCCCGGCGCACATCCACGCTTTCTTCATATCGTGCCCTTTGCGCTCCAGCTCTGCTATCCGAAGCCATCGTGACCGTTCTCAGCGCTCGCACCCTCACCAAGGCCTACGGCCCCCAGACTCTCTTCACCGACGTATCCGTGACGATCGAGGAGGGCGATCGCGTAGGACTCCTCGGCATCAACGGCAGCGGCAAGTCGACGCTCCTCCGCGTGCTCGCCGGGCTCGAACCTTGCGACACGGGCGTCATCGACCGACGGAAAGGGGCTCGCGTACTCTACCTTCCGCAAGAGCCAGAGCTCGAACCCCTCGCGACCGCACGCGCCATCGCGCTCGAAGGGCTTGCAGATTGGTTCGACGCCAAAGCCCGCCACGAGGCCGTCACCCTAGCGATCGACACGGGCGGAACACGCGATGAGGTCGATTCGAACATCGAGGAACAAGCGAAGCTCGCCGAACGCATCGAAACGCTCGGCGGATGGGACCGCGACCACGTGGCGATCGGAATCCTGCACAAGCTCGGGATCGAGGAGACCGAACGCCCCGTCGGAAAGATGAGCGGAGGCGAGCGGCGGCGTGTCGCCCTCGCGCGCGTCCTGATCGCAGAGCCGGATCTCGCGATCCTCGACGAACCGACGAATCACCTCGACGTTGATACGATCGAGTGGCTAGAGGAGCACCTTGCAGCAATGCGCGGCGCGGTCCTTCTCGTTACGCACGACCGATACGTGCTCGATGCGGTGGCCACGCGCGCGCTCGAGCTCGACAATGCGCGGCTGCGCGAATTTCGTGGAAACTACGCCGACTACCTCGAGCAGAAGGCGGTCCTCCTCGAGCACGAAGCGCGCGTCGAGGCGAACCGATCGAACTTTCTCCGGCGAGAACGCGCCTGGCTCATGCGAGGCGCCAAGGCACGTTCGACGAAGCAAAAGGCGCGGATCCAGAGGGCCGAGGAGGCGATCGCCGCACCCGCACTCCAAGAAGCGACGCAGGCGAAGCTGGAAGCGACAGCCACGCGAACGGGGAACACCATCCTCGAACTGCACGGGGTCGGGCTCGATCTCGGAGGCCGGACCCTCATAGAAGATCTGACGCTCCATATGGTCAAAGGTGACCGGATTGGTGTCGTCGGCCCGAACGGGGCAGGCAAAACCTCACTCCTCAAGATTGTCAGCGGAGAGCTCACACCGACGCGCGGCCGGATCGTCCTCGGCGTCAATACGAAACTCGCCTACTTCGATCAGGCGCGCGCCAATCTGGTCGACGAATGGTCCATCTTCGACAACGTGGCCGAGCGCGAAGGGGCCGAAAGGACCGGTGCGGGCGTCGTTCAGCTGGGCGATCGCACGATCG
>Ga0182024_10015504_pt1 | contig 14572 bp, 16 predicted proteins | sample P32metaG_FD_120480 | JGI IMG/M metagenome (GOLD analysis project Ga0182024, IMG submission 120480) | Permafrost microbial communities from Stordalen Mire, Sweden - P3-2 metaG (Illumina Assembly) | ecosystem: Environmental > Terrestrial > Soil > Wetlands > Permafrost | place: Sweden: Stordalen... | reverse complement strand
GCGCGGACCGACATTCTGGCTGCGGATGAGACGCAGCCAGTCGATCCGTTGCTCATCCGTGAGAAGGATGCCCTCCGCGCCCTCGCTCACCTTGCCCCCGAAAACATCAAGATTGGTAGCCTCTTGGCCTTAAACCATAGCCTACACTCGCGCGCGCGAGACGGGGAGAGTGTAAGGTACTTGTTGCAAAGCGGCAGCCAAACCCGCACATTCCGGGCTGCTTGTCGCAAGGCCGTTGGGGTTGCGGTTCCGGAGGGTATGTCTTGCACGGTAACTTGGCCAAGCGCGCATTCCGCGTTGTCCTGATCAAGCCATCGCACTACGACCAGGATGGCTATGTCATCCAATGGCTGCGCTCGATGCTGCCGTCGAACAGCCTTGCGAGCGTCCACGGCCTGATCGTGGAGTGCGCTGAAAACCGCGTGCTCGGCCCCGACGTCGATATCCAGGTCGAAGCCTGCGACGAGTGCAATACCGTCGTCGACGTCGCCGGCGTGGCCAAGCGCATTCGCGCCGCGGGCGCCGGCATGGTCGGCCTAATCGGCGTGCAGTCGAACCAATATCCGCGCGCGCTCGATCTTGGCCGCCAATTCCGCGCGCTCGGTCTTCCGGTCGTGATGGGCGGCTTTCACGTCAGCGGCTGCATTGCCATGCTGCCGACGCTGCCGGCCGATCTGCAGGAAGCGCTCGATCTCGGCATTCACCTGTTCGCCGGCGAGGCCGAAGGGCGCATGGCCGAGGTGCTGAGCGACGTCGCGGCGGGGAAAGCGAAACCGATCTACAAATATCTCAACGATCTGCCCGAAATGGCCGCCGCGGTTTACCCGATCCTGCCGCGCTCGGTGGTGACGCGGGTCGCCGGTCACTATTCGAGCTTCGACGCCGGGCGCGGCTGTCCGTTTCAGTGCAGCTTCTGCACCATCATCAATGTCCAGGGCCGCAAATCGCGCTATCGCACGCCCGACGACGTCGAAGCGATCGTGCGCGCCAACGCGGCGCAAAACATCACTCGATTTTTCATCACCGACGATAATTTCGCCCGCAACCGCAATTGGGAGCCGATTCTCGACCGGCTGATCGAACTGCGCGAGCGCGAGAAGTTCAACATTCGCCTGCTGCTTCAGGTCGACACGTTGTGCCACCGCATTCCCGGCTTTATCGAGAAGTCGGCGCGCGCCGGCTGTACCGCTATCTTTCTGGGACTGGAAAACATCAATCCCGAATCCTTGATGGGCGCAAAAAAACGCCAAAACAAGATTTGGGAATATCGCGAAATGCTGCTGGCTTGGCGCCAACAACACGTGATGACCTATGCCGGGTACATCCTCGGTTTTCCGACCGATACGCCGGAAACCATCGCGCGCGATATCGAGATCATCAAGAAAGAACTGCCGGTCGACATTCTTGAATTTTTCTATCTAACGCCGCTGCCGGGATCGGAAGACCACAAGATTCTGCACACGCGCGGGGTGCCGATGGACCCCGACATGAACAAATACGATCTCGAGCACGCCTGCACCGCCCACCCTTTGATGTCGAAGGAGACTTGGACGCAGGTCTATGCGGATGCGTGGAAGCGCTACTATACCGACGCACATGTCGAGACGATCATGCGCCGCGCCGCCGTCTCCGGCATCAACCGCACCAAAGTGCTCGATTCACTGACCATCTTTTCCGGCGCGGCGCGGATCGAAGGCGTGCATCCGCTTCAGTTCGGATTTTTCCGCCGTAAGCTGCGCACGCAGCGGCGCCACGGCATGCCGATCCTCAATCCGCTCGTGTTCTATCCGTGGCGCGCGTTCGACTTTCTGAGAGCGACGTCGCAATGGCTGCGGCTCGTTTGGCGCTATCGCCGTATCATGGCGCGCGTCGCGGCGGACCCCGCCTCCCGTACGCATTTCGACGAAGCATTGCGGCCGCATACCGGCGCGGGCGAAACCGATCATTTCGTCGAAGTCTTCGCCGACAAGATTCCGCACACCCATGGCGCGCCGGTGCGTGCGCCAGCCGCGGTCGCGGCGGCGGAGTAACGCTACTGCGTTCAGTGCTCTGATTGACCGCCGATCCTGGTCTCAGTGCCGCTCATAAGCCGCCCGATATTGGTGCGATGCATGATCCATAGCATCACCGAGAGCAGCAAAAATAATATCGCTGTCTGCAAATTGCCGTTCCACCACAGCACGGCGGGCGTCGCGGCGCTTGCGAGCAGCGCCGCGAGGGAGGAATAGCGCGTCAGCGCCGCAATCGCGAGCCAGATTGCGCAAAACGCGAGCAAACCAAGCCACGCCTGAAAGCCGAGCAGGAGACCGATATAGGTCGCCACGCCCTTGCCGCCATGAAAGCGAAGCCAGACCGGAAACAGGTGGCCGAGAAACGCGCCGAGCGCGGCGCAGATCGCCGCGTCGCGGCCAAAGACCGCGCTGGTGACGGCAACCGCCGCCGTGCCCTTGAGTATGTCGCCGGCGAGCGTCGCGGCGGCGAGCGCCTTGCTGCCGGTGCGCAACACATTGGTGGCGCCGATATTGCCCGAGCCAATGTTGCGGATATCCGGCGTGCCGGCGAGCCGTGTGAGCAGGACGCCGAACGGGATCGAACCGCACAGATAGCCGAACACAAACGCGACGGCATAAGCCGGCACAAGCGACCAATCGAGCGGATGAAGCATGGCGGCTCAACAATGTCCGTACGGGAGAGGGCGCCGTTTCGATTTAGACCGCGCGAACCTTTTTGCCGCTCTCGCGCGGCTGAAATCCGGCGGCGAGCGCGTCTGCTTCGTGGTGGTGAATGATGAGATGCCTGAGCTTGTCGACGGGCGCGCGGGCAATGGCCGCCAATCCGGCGGTAAAAGTCTTGCGCACCGTGTCGGCGACGACAAAGTGGCGCGCCGCGTCCTCATCGACGTCTTTCTCGCAATACACGCAGCGCAGCCTGCATTGCTGCGGGGAGGCATCGTCGACGACATAGAACTTGTTGGCGGCATATTGCCGTTCGGCCGGATCGCCGGTGATGCAATTGGGATTGTCGCATTGCAGACCCTTGCCGATCGGCTGGGCGTAAACCGGATGGTCGGGCTTGGCGAAGCCGCCGCCGAAGCGATTGAGCGACTTGCTCTTCTGGAGCTGAAGCAGCAGCGAGATCAGCGCCATGCGGATCGGAACGCCATAAGCGGCCTGCTGGAAGTAAACGGCGCGGCGATCCGTATCGAACGATGCGTCGAGCTCGTTGACGCGTGGCAGCGGATGCATGACGCTGGCATCGGAATATTTCGCTTCATCCAGAAACTTCGCGTCGATCCTTGGATATGCACGCTCCTTCTCGGTCCAGCGCTCCTTTTGGAAGCGCGTGACATAGACGGCGTCGATTTTCTTCTGCACGAGAAGGCCGTAATCGATTTCCGGGTCGGGAATGAGCGATAGCTGATGCGGCTGATCGGCGGTGACGTACAAGGCGTCGATCGAACCGCCATGCGGCTGACCGGGATCCTTGGACACCATACGGCAGTGAAATTCCTCGCGCAGACGCCGATCGACATAGGCCGGCAATTCCATCCCCGGGGCCGGCAGCGGATCGATCGTCGCGCCGAACCGCGCCAGCGCATAGACGAATGAATGGATTGTGCGGCTGCCTTTGAGATCGCCGGAGATCGCGACTTTCATGTTCTTAAAAGTCTTCTTCTTCGCTTTCAGCGTGAACAGGTCGCACAGCGTTTGCGTCGGGTGCTCGTGGCTGCCGTCGCCGCCATTGATCACCGGAATTTGCGAATATTCGGCGGCGAGCCGCGCCGCGCCGTCGCGCGGATGGCGGATGACGACGATATCGGCGTAATTGGAGATGACCCTGATCGTGTCGGCGAGGCTCTCGCCCTTGGCAGCCGAGCTCACCGTCGGATCGGCGCTGGTGATATTCGCCCCGCCGAGCCGCAGCATGGCGCTTTCGAAGGATAGCCGCGTGCGCGTCGAAGGCTCGTAGAACAGGCTCGCCAGGATGAATTTCGACGCCAGGCTGGTGCTGCGTCCGATCCGGTAGGCGATGTTTTCGTCGGCGAGTTCCTTCAAAAACCCCTGCGCGACCTCGAAGATCGTCTCGATCTCCTTATTGCTGAGGTCGTTGATCGAAACGATATGGCGTGTCGGCGACTGGGTTTTTGTCATCAAAGCGGTGCTATAGGCCCAATCCGAGCGCTCCGGCAAGCCCGCTATGGCGGCAAGCGCGCGTGATGCACTGAAAACCTCACTCGCGTCGTGCTAACATCGCCGGCGCCACCGGCCCAAGATAGGCGACACGCCATGGCCATCCGCTCGCGCTTTGACACGCATGAGGTGTTCAACCAGTCGCCGCCCTACGAGAACGTCGATCTCTTCACCAGCGATCTGCCGCTCCAGGACGCCATAAAAGCGAACGGCGCGGCGCAGGACGTGGCCGCGCTTGCCGATTTTGGCAGGTACTGGGGGACGGCGGACATGTTCGCGCTGGCGCGATCCGCCAATGAGAATCCGCCAAAACTCCACACTTTCGATGCCCAGGGCTTTCGCCGCGACACCGTCGAGTTCCATCCAGCCTATCACCGCTTCATGAGCGAGAGCGTCGCGGCGGGGCTGCACGCTTCGACGTGGACAAATTCCGGCGGCCGGGCCGCGCCGCCAGCCGAGGTCGCGCGTTCGGCGCGCTTTTATATGGCGGCGCAAGTGGAGACCGGGCATCTGTGCCCCATTACCATGACGCGCGCAGCATTGGCCGCGCTTACCGCGGAGCCGCCGCTTGCCGCGAAAGTGGTGCCGAAGGCGGTCACCCGCAGCTATGACGCCGCGTTCCGGCCGTTTTGGGAAAAATCCGGCATGACGCTCGGCATGGGCATGACCGAGAAGCAGGGCGGCACCGACGTTCGCGCCAACACCAGCACAGCCACGCCCGCGGATGACGCCTATTCGATCACCGGCCACAAATGGTTTTTCTCCGCGCCGATGAGCGACGCATTCTTGGTGTTGGCGCAGGCGCCGGGCGGCCTCACTTGCTTTCTCATGCCGCGCTTCCGGACCGACGGCTCGGTGAATGCTCTGCGCTTGCAACGCCTGAAGGATAAGCTCGGCAATCGGTCCAACGCGTCGAGCGAAGTCGAGTTCACCGACGCTTTTGCCTGGCGGGTCGGCGAGGAGGGCGGCGGCTTGCGCACCATTTTGCAGATGGTGCAGTTGACGCGGCTCGATTGCGCCGTCGCCTCGGCGGGCCTGATGCGCATGGCGCTGGTGCAGGCCGTCCATCATTGCCGCCATCGCAGCGTTTTTCAAAAGCGGCTTGCCGACCAGCCGATGATGCGCGCGGTGCTGGCCGACATGGCGCTCGATACGGAAGCCGCGATGGCGCTGGTCTTTCGCCTGTCACGCGCGCTCGATCGCGCGGCGGACGATCCGCGCGAGGCCGCTTATGCCCGGCTCATGACGCCGGCCGCAAAATATTGGGTCTGCAAGCTCGCGCCCGCCTTCCTGTTCGAAGCCATGGAATGTCTCGGCGGCAACGGCTACGTCGAAGAAAGCATCCTGCCGCGGCTTTATCGCGAGGCGCCGGTCAATGCCATCTGGGAAGGCTCCGGCAATGTGATGTGCCTCGACGTGCTGCGCGCGCTCAAGCGCGAAGCAGAGGGCGCGCTCTTTGCCGCTGTGTCGCGGGAAGCGGGCCTGGAGCCGGAGAAATTCGATGCGGCCGACGAAGCTGCCGCGCGGCCGGTAGTCGGCAGGCTTGCTTTGCTGGCAAGCGCGGCGGCGCTCAAATCAAGCGCGCCACCCGCCGTGACCGATGCATTCGTGCGCACACGGCTCGCGAGACAGCACAGCGCGCTTTACGGCGCCGGCGATATCGACGGCGCGACTGCCGAATTATTGCTGCGGCGTGTACTGCCGGAACCGTGAATGCGCTCGTCTTAGACTGCAGCGATGCGCAAAAGCCGGTCGAGAGCGCCCTGGAGAATATAGGTTGCGGCGTGCTGGTCGATCACCGCCTTGCGCCGGGCGCGGCTCGCGTCCGCGGCAATCAGCGCCCGCTCGACCGCCGCCGTGGAGAGCCGCTCGTCCCATAGCGCGATCGGAAGCTCGGTGAGCCTGGCGAGATTGCGCGCAAAGGCGCGCGCCGACTGCGCGCTTCCTCCCTCGCTGCCGTCCATATTGATCGGCAGGCCGAGCACGATGCCGGCGGCGCGCCGTTCGGACGCAAGATCGAGGACGCGGCGGGCATCGGCGCCAAAACGCGTGCGTTGGATGGTTTCGACCGGCGCCGCCACCCGCCGATCCGGATCGCTCACGGCGACACCGATGGTTTTGCTACCGAGATCAAGACCGATGAGCGCGCCGCGTGCCGGCAGTGTCGCGGCGGCCTGCGTGAGTTCAAGAACGGGCATGCCGTTCCGTTAGCACGCTCGCTTGGTCAAGGCGATCTTTCCCGCCGCCTCGCGCCCGACTATGTTGAATGCAACGCGACAAATTCCCGATAGGACGCCGCCGTGTCCAGGAGTTCGCATGCAGCTTATCCCGACAATTCTCGCGACCGCTCTCACGCTCGTCATGTCGCAACTCGCTGAAGGCGCCGAACTCAAAGTCGTCAGCGGCGGCGCCTTCAAACAGGTGCTCACGGCGCTAGCCGCGCAGTACCAGAAGGAAACCGGCAATACGCTCAACATTACCTATCAGACCGTCGGGCAGCATCTCGCCTTGATCCGCGACGGCAAGGAGGAATTCGACGTCGCCGTGTTGACGCCGGAGGCGATCGAAAACCTCGCCAAGGAAGGCAAGATCGTCCCCGGCACGCGCGCCGATCTGGCAAGAACCGGTGTCGGCGTGGTGGTGAAAAAGGGGGCGCCGCTTCCCGACATCGCCACGGTCGAGGCGTTCAAGCGCACGCTGCTGGCGGCAAAATCGGTCGCCTATATCGATCCCAAAGCCGGCGGTTCGAGTGGAATTTATGTCGCGCGCCTGCTCGAACGGCTCGGTATTGCCGAACAGGTGAACGCCAAGGCGAAATTGGTCCAGGGCGGCGCGGTCGCCGAGCATGTTGCCGACGGCGAGGCCGAAATCGGCATCCATCAGATCAGCGAGATCCTCCCGGTCGAGGGCGCGACACTGGTCGGACCCTTGCCGGCTGAAATTCAGAATTTCACGGTCTATGCGGCGGGCGTCGGAACGGCGGCCAAGAATGACGCGGCAGCGCGTGCACTGGTCCAGTTTTTGTCAGGACCGCACGCGCTGCCGATCATCAAAGCGAAGGGGATGGAGCCTGCGGGCTCCTAGCGGTCCGCCGAGAAGGCGGTGCCCGGCGGGACACTCTGAGCGGTCTGGCGGGCGTAACGGGCCTGGTCGGCATGTTCCCAGGCGATGCGCGCAATGTCGCCGCGCGTAATGCCGATATCGGCCAGTTCGCGGTCGTTGAGCTGAGAGAGCTCCGCCATAGCCGTCCCATAGCGACGCCAAGACTGGAAGAAGCGGATGATGGATAACAGCATGTTTTTTAAACCCTTTTCTTGGAGAAGTTCCAGAATCGAATTGGAAATATAGGGATCGATGGTGCGACGCAAAATGATCTTTGCTGCAGTGCAGCTAGGTAAGTTCCGCATGCAAAATGCAATAATTTTGTAAGAATTTCGACAGATCAAGCAGAAATCGCTCGTAAATGAGCAAAGATCAGCATCTGTCATGTTTTTGGCGCAATGGTGGACGGCCCCGCCAACCGACCTTTGCGGTGTTGCTGCGGCCGTTATTGGGGCTTCCGCTGCATCAGTGCTTCTGGCCGAGCACGTCGCGCACACCGAATTGGACGGGCAACCGTTGCGGGACCATCGGCCCGATCTGAAGACTTCACGATCTGATGCCGCGCGACTGCGCCGTCAGTCCGGCGTTATTGGCCGTGGCTCGCCAGCACCTGTTCGCACGCTTTGCTGATCTTGGCGCGGTTCTGTTGCAGGCAGCCGAGTATGCCCAGCACATCCTGCGGATTGACCTCGAGTTGGAGCTGGCAATACTTGGTCACATCCGGGTGGCAGGCAGCGCGTTCTTGATCGTTGCCTTGGCCCATCGGGGAGGCGACCGGCGGCGGCTGGGGTGGCATTTGCTGCGCGTGCGCGGGCGCGCCTAAGGCAAGTGCAAAAGCGACGGTCAAGAGCGCTATGCGGGACATCCTTCCCCCTCCCGGGCATTCGGCCCGCATTGTAATACGCTCGTCTTATCCCATATTTGCCGGCCGGGTGGCACAGATTAAATTTTTGCCGGCCGATTGACGGCTGGATTTAGTGAAATTCGGCGTCGCTGGATACAAAAGCTTGCGATGGTGGGCGGTGACGGACTCGAACCGCCGACATTCTGCGTGTAAAGCAGACGCTCTACCAACTGAGCTAACCGCCCTCGCGCCGAGATGTATCGCCGCGCGTGCTCGGCGCGCAAGTGTTCCGCAATGCGACCACGGCTCCAAAACTCATAAAAGAACGCCCGCCGCCTCGCAGCGATGATGCTGCGATGGCAAGCGGGCGATTATTGGCGCGGGACCCGCTTCTCGGGTCCGCCGACAGGAGGATCAGATAGCCTCCTTGAGCTCCTTCGAGGCGCGGAAGGCGACTTTCTTGCTGGCTTTGATCTGAATGGGTTCGCCGGTGGCCGGGTTACGACCCATGCGCGCTGCGCGCTTCCTCACTTGCAGGATGCCGAGGCCGCCGATGCGGATGCGCTCGCCCTTTTTGAGGTGCTTGACGATATTGCCCACGAAGCCGCCGAGAATGGCTTCAGCCTGCTTTTTCGAAAGCTCATTGTCTTCCGCAAGGCTTGCGGCGAGATGCTTCAAAGTCACGGTAGTTGCGGTTGGTTTACCTGGCTGCATTAGACCCTCCTCGATGAAGCGGTGGCGTGGAAAAAGCGCCGCGCAGCCGAAGCAGTTAAACGATTCGGCTTCGACTGACCACGCTTGTTTTGCCGATTCCACCGATGTTTTCGAGCTTGCCACGCTTTCTGTGGCGCGTTTAGGGCGGCCCTTGGAGGCCGATTTAGGCCTTGAATCCTTGACTTGACGTGAGGTGGGCCTTAAGTGCCGACCGCGTCCGCGGGGGCGTAGCTCAGTTGGTTAGAGCGTCGGCCTGTCACGCCGAAGGTCGCGGGTTCGAGTCCCGTCGCTCCCGCCAGTCTTTTCAATATCTTAGCCTCCTTCGTCGCCCGGCTATTCGACTCCGCCAGGGCCGGTGTTTCGACTCTGCGTTCCGGCTTCGCTCACGCGCTCGACGATCACATGCTACGGCCCATAGTTAGAGCCGCCAGACCCCATCACCCGGTTCAGGGTTATCGTCGGATTCCAATGCCTTAACGCTGTGCATCAACTCTATTTGACCAACGGGAACAAACCGATGCGTTTTGCAGTCTCTCCCTGCATGTGGCCGGTACGGCCAGCCCGTCGGGCGCCGAGTCACAACAGCTCAACCAGGAGAAACGAAAATGTTCCGCAAGACAAAAATTGCGCTTTCCGCTGCAATTGTCCTTAGCACCGCCGTCACGGCATCGGCCGCGACCAAGCACCGTAGCGTCACCGATGTTCATCAGCGGGCGATCTATGACGTGGTCCCTGACTACAACGCCGCGCCGGTGTCTGGCGCCCCGGTACGGACACAGCCGGATACCTGGTGACGAACTTGCGCGCAGCCGCCATTGCTCACGAGGGTATTGCCGACAGGGAGCCGCTCAGCCGCGATAGAGCGGCTCCGGCTGGGCGAAGAAGCTCCACAGGATGTGATAAACCAGCGCGAAATTTTTCTGCTGGAAGCTCGCGTGCGAGATACCGGGCATTACGGCGAAATGCTTGTCGGGATTCGGCAGCCGCGCGAAGAACGCGACGAGATCGTCGAAGCTGGCGATGCCGTCCCATTGGCCGCGCATGAACAGCGTCGGCACCGTGATTTTTTCCGGATCGACCACCGGCAGCCTTGAGCACATGTCGACATAGGTTCCGGTCGGCACCGAGTCATCGAGCGCGGTGACGGCGTCGGCGAATGCGTTGATGACGCTTTCCTCCGCGGTGCCCGGATGATCGCGCTCGAAGATCGAGTGGATGAAGGCCTTGTCGATCGGCCGCCGGTTCTTGGCTTTGAATTCGGGAAGTTTCTTCGTGCGCTCCGCGAGCGTCGGCGAGCCCGCGCCGGTCCACACCATGGCGTCGAGCGCGAGGCGGGCGACAAAGTCCGGATGACGCTGCGCGAACAACGCCGCGCGCAACGCGCCCGACGAGATGCCGTAAACCAGGAGCGGGCGCTTGCCCCGCAGCTTGTGGATGTAAGTTGCGGCGGCGAAGCAATCGTCGGCGCCTTGCGCGATCGGCGCATTATTGTTGCGATCCTTGGTCGAGCGGCCGTAGCCCTCCATATCGACACACCAGCAGTCGAAACCACGGCGCGCGAACCAATTCATCACCGAGGAATCCGGCCGCCCTTCGACATGGAGGTCGAAAGTCGGCTGCGCCGCCATGGATGAGCCATGGACGAACAGGATCGTGCCCGCGGTGGACTTCGGATCGCCGGCGCATTTCTCGAACAGGAACAGCTTCACGTTGCCGTCCCTGGTGGTCCAATGCTCCTCGCCCTTGATCGCTGCCGCCGATGTCTTGGTCATCTCATTCATGGTTCGCACCTGATTGTTGAGGCAATTGAGTCTATTCCAGCCTGACGCCGGTGACACGGATGACGTCGCCCCAGAGTTGCGTTTGGTCGGCGATGAAGGCGGCAAATTGTTGCGGCGATCCGGGCCGCGGCACGCCGCCAAGCCCGACGATGCGTTTGCGTATCTCCGGATTCGCCAGTCCTTCATTCACCGCGGCATTGAGCTTAGCGACGATGTCGGGCGGCGTACTGGCAGGCGCGACGATGGCCTGCCATGCATCCGGCGGCATGCCCGGATAGCCCGCTTCGATCATCGTCGGCACATCGGGAAGTTCGGCGAGGCGTTGCGGGCTCATGACCGCGAGGGCGCGCAATTGCCCGCTCTTGAGATAAGGCATGATGCCGGTCGTACCCTCGAACGTCATGTTCATCTGTCCTGTCAGCACGTCGGTCGTGGCCTGCGTGGCGCCTTTGTACGGGACGAAGACGATATCGGCGCCGGTGAGATGTTTGAACATTTCGCCGTTCAAGTGCGGCGGGGTGCCGATCACCGCGCCGTAATTCAATTTGCCGGGATTGGCCTTGGCATAGGCGACGAGTTCTTTGACCGTATGCGCGGGGACCGACGTGTGGACCGCGAGCACCTGCGGCGTCGAGGACAACAGCGCCACCGCGGCAAAATCCCTCACCGGGTCGATGCCGGCGTTCTTGTACAGGTGGGGACTGATCGCGAGCACGCCCGAAGTCGCCGCCATAAGCGTATAGCCGTCGGGCGGCGCGCTCGCCACCAACCGCGCCGCCAGCGTACCGCCGGCGCCTACATGATTCTCGACCACGATCGGGCCGAGATGATTGGAGAGCCAATCGCCGATAATCCGCGCCGCCACGTCCGGCGGTCCGCCCGGCGCGAACGGCACGATAAGCTTGATCGGCTTGTCGGGAAAATTCTCCGCCGCCGCTGGCGGGCCAAATGCGGGTATGCAAGCGAGCACCAGCGCAGCACATGTGCAAAATTGGACTCGCCGGGCCGCCATCGAGCGTCTCACGCCACGGTGCCGATCTAAAGTTTCACTTAAAGTATCACGGGATCGTAATATCGCCCCCGGCGGCGGCGCCAATCAAGGCGCAACACACAGGCTTGTCTTGCACCTTTTTGTGCGCTGCGCTAAGGGTCGCAACGTTCGGCTTGCAGCGCGAATCCGCTGGATTTTAGGGCAAATCAGCGCGGTTTCGTTGTCCGCGGAACCACACGCCGCCAGGACGTGTTCGCGACCCAAGAACCGACCCAGGACCGGCACGTCACCGGCCGCTCAGAAGGGCTCTCGATGAGTCAATCGCTGACTCAACTGCTGCTGGCCTATCTGCCGCTGATCGTATTCGTCGGTGTTGCGGGCGTCATCGGGCTTGCGCTTCTGACCGTCGCTTTCATGGTCGCCTACAAGCAGCCCGATCCGGAAAAACTCTCCGCCTACGAATGCGGCTTCAACGCCTTCGACGACGCGCGGATGAAATTCGACGTGCGGTTCTACCTGGTTGCGATCTTGTTCATCATTTTCGATCTCGAAGTCAGCTTCTTGTTCCCGTGGGTGGCGGCGTTCGGCCGGCTCGGCGTATATGGCTTCTGGTCGATGATGATGTTCCTTGCGGTGCTGACGATCGGGTTTATCTATGAGTGGAAGAAGGGAGCGCTCGAATGGGATTGAGCGAACCCGTGATCGTCACGCCGCGCCAAGCGTTGCTCGACCCGCGCACCGGCAAGCCGGTTGGCGCGGACGATGCCTTCTTCGCCGATCTCAACAGTGAGCTGGCCGACAAGGGATTTCTTGTCGCCGCGGCGGACGATCTGATCGCCTGGGCGCGCACCGGCTCGCTGATGTGGATGACGTTCGGCCTTGCCTGCTGCGCCGTCGAAATGATGCAGATGTCGATGCCGCGTTACGACGCCGAGCGGTTCGGCTTTGCGCCGCGCGCTTCGCCGCGGCAGTCCGACGTCATGATCGTCGCCGGAACGCTCACCAACAAAATGGCGCCGGCTCTGCGCAAGGTTTACGACCAGATGCCGGAGCCGCGCTACGTCATCTCCATGGGCTCATGCGCCAATGGCGGCGGCTATTATCATTACTCCTATTCGGTGGTGCGCGGCTGCGACCGTATCGTCCCGGTCGATATCTATGTACCGGGTTGCCCGCCCACCGCCGAAGCCCTGCTGTACGGCGTGCTGTTGCTGCAAAAGAAAATCCGCCGCACCGCCACGATCGAACGCTGAAAATGGATGAAACGCTCGATACGCTCGGCAAGTCGATCGCCGCTGCGCTTGCCGCGTCGGTGACGGGCTATTCCGTCGCGTATCATGAACTGACTGTGACGGTTGAGCCGGGCGATATCGTGCCGGTGATGCGCTTTTTGCGCGACGACCCACGCTGTCAGTTCTGGAATCTGGTCGACGTAACGGCAATAGACTGGCCGGGGCGCGAGCGGCGGTTCGACGTCGTCTATCACCTGCTTTCGCCGAAACTCAATTCGCGCATCCGTGTCAAGGCCGCGGTGGAGGAGGGTACGGCGTTGCCCTCGATCATCGAAGTCTTTCCCGGCGCCGATTGGTTCGAGCGCGAGACCTACGATCTCTACGGCATCGTCTTCAACGGCCATCCCGACATGCGGCGGATCCTCACGGATTACGGATTCGAGGGCCATCCGCTGCGCAAGGATTTTCCGCTGACCGGCTTCGTCGAGGTGCGTTACGACGACGAGCTCAAGCGCGTCGTCTATGAGCCGGTCCGTCTGACGCAGGAATTCCGCAACTTCGATTTCCTCTCGCCATGGGAAGGCACCGACTATGTGCTGCCGGGCGACGAGAAGGCGGAGAAGAAAGCGGGGCAGGGGTCATGAAAGCCACCCTCAAGCCCGGCCTCACCCACCGCTTCACCTACAAGGTGCCGGAGAACAAGACGGTTCCTTACACCTATCCGGAATCGCCCGAGATTTCGGCGATGCCGAAGGTTTTCGCCACCGGCTTCATGATTGTGCTGATGGAGTGGGTGTGCACGCAACTGTTGGCGCCGCATCTCGATCCCGGCGAAGGCAGCGTCGGCGTGCATGTCGATATCAGCCATCTCGCGGCAACGCCGATCGGGATGACGGTGACGGTGGATGTCGAATGCGTCGCGGTCACCGGGCAGCGCGTCACCTTCAAGGTCAAGGCGCATGACGGCATCGATCTCATCGGCGAAGGCCGTCACGAACGCTTTGTGGTGATGTGGGACAAGTTCAACGCCCGGCTGGCGACGAAGGTCGCGAAAGTTGCGGAGATGGCATGATGGCCGAAGCCGCGCAGCGCAACTTCACCATCAATTTCGGGCCGCAGCACCCGGCGGCGCACGGTGTGCTGCGTCTCGTGCTCGAACTCGACGGTGAAGTCGTCGAGCGCGTCGACCCGCATATCGGGCTTCTCCACCGCGGCACCGAAAAACTGATCGAGCACAAGACATATTTGCAGGCGATCCCGTATTTCGACCGGCTCGATTATGTCGCGCCGATGAATCAGGAGCATGCGTTCTGTCTCGCAGCGGAAAAACTCATGGGCCTCGACGTGCCGCGGCGCGCCCAGATCATTCGCGTCTTGTACTGCGAGATCGGCCGCCTGTTGTCGCACTTGCTCAACGTCACGACGCAGGCGATGGATATCGGCGCGCTCACGCCGCCGCTCTGGGGTTTTGAGGAGCGCGAGAAGCTGATGGGATTTTATGAGCGCGCATCGGGCTCGCGCATGCACGCCGCGTATTTCCGCGTCGGCGGCGTCCATCAGGATTTACCGCCGAAACTGATCGACGACATTGCCGGCTTCTGCGATCCGTTCCTAAAAGTGTGCGACGACCTCGAAACGCTGCTCACCGATAACCGCATATTCAAGCAGCGCAATGTCGATATCGGCGTGGTGAAACTCGAGGATGCCTGGGCGCGCGG
>Ga0182024_10015503_pt1 | contig 14573 bp, 12 predicted proteins | sample P32metaG_FD_120480 | JGI IMG/M metagenome (GOLD analysis project Ga0182024, IMG submission 120480) | Permafrost microbial communities from Stordalen Mire, Sweden - P3-2 metaG (Illumina Assembly) | ecosystem: Environmental > Terrestrial > Soil > Wetlands > Permafrost | place: Sweden: Stordalen... | reverse complement strand
GAAGAACCATCGGCTTTCAGGACAATCGGAAAATCGGTTTGAGCGATCCATTTCTTGAGATCGCTGCTGAAATGAATTACTTCAGTTTGCGGAACGCGAATGCCTTCTTCGCGGGCCAGTTTTATGAATTTGGTTCTGGCATACAAGACGGGGAAATTTTCAGGCGCTCCGAGTGAGCGCTCGATCAGCGCGCAAACGGGCTCTCCTGCATCACCCTTGCGACGCTCCTGGTCGTACAAAAGATGTAAGTGCTGGGTGGCGAGGTCGTCGCCGGGCACGATCAAGTCAGGCTTGGAGGCGGCAATCGCTTCGGAGAACGAGGTTAGCGCATCGAAACCGCGGTAGTTGTATATTTGACGAACCGAATCTGTGTTGGCAATCGGGTGGGCCGAAGGGCAAACGGCGTCCACGGCGAATCCGGCATTTGCCAGCCCAACCGCCAGGCGAGCGGACGGAATCCAGCGAGCGGTGGTTGCGATCAGGATCGTTGGTTTCACCGTGCTGCCAGCCTCCCTATGCTCATTAGACCGCAATCGCCGTCATTTATGATGCGGTGGGCAGCGAATTCCAGGAATGGTACAACGGTTTGAAACGCAATCTTCAGGCCAAAATTGGCGGGGTACCGAGGGCTGCTTCAACCTTACTGTCGCTGAAAACAGGATGCTTACGCTGGTATCCCCATGTTCGGGAGACTATGGGTACTAGGACGACGAACAGGACTTTCTCGTTTGTGGCAAATTCATTCCGACCTCAAGAGGATGCGCAAGGCTGAGGTTAAATCGCGAAGTGACCTTATTGTAGGCAATGTTTACGCCGGTTGGGGTCCTGCGCAATCCAGACTGCGAAATCATTAAAAAAACGGAAGCAAGCCGCGCTGTATCTGGCTGCTTGCTTCCGCTCGATTTACAAAATGGCTGGTTCAGGTACGACACACGGCATTTGCAGCTAACAGACTATCGGTTGGGCGTGCCGCCCTGATTGCCCTTTTCGCTGCTTTCACGCCCGGACTCGCGTCCGGAGTTTCCCTTCTTGGAATCCTGCTTTTTATTGTCCATGGTGTCTCTCCTTGAAAGTTCTGCTGAACTACGCTTTCAGTATCGAGCTTGAGGGGAGAGCTTTCTATGCCGGACATGCTGTAATCTCATCCGTGGGAAATAGTAAGGGCCCTACATAGAAGACCTTAAGGGCCGGGTACTATTGGGGATTTTTGAACGGTCGATTACCGAAGTATTTACAACGCAAATAGAACATCTGAATGGAGATAATTCTGAGGCCAGCGCGGCGAACGATTTATTTACCAAACCGAATTTATTTGTCGATGGAAGCCAGCGATTCTTTTAAACCGAGCGCGTCAACGTAGAAGCGGTTAACGTACTCTTTCACCATACGCATGGTGCTGAATTGCGGAGCCACGCTCTTAATCGCGGCTTTCATGACTCGTACGTAGTCGTGCGGAATCTCGTCATCGGAACGGCGGTAGTAAAGCGGGACGATTTTTTCCTCGAGCAAACGATAGAGAGCGTCGGCATCGGCGTTCGTGCGATCGCCATCGATTGGATCGCCGCCAAAAGCCCAGCCATTCTCGCCGTTGTATCCTTCGATCCACCAACCATCAAGCACGGAGAGGTTGGGAACTCCATTGGCCCCTGCTTTCATGCCGCTGGTGCCGCTGGCTTCGAGCGGAGGAAGCGGATTATTCAGCCATACATCGACTCCGCGGACCATTCGCTGAGCCAGATGGTAATCGTAATTTTCTACGAACGCGATGCGGCCTGCGAATTCAGGGTCCTGGGCGAGTTGAAATACCCTTTGAATTAATTGTGCGCCGCCCACATCAGACGGATGGGCTTTGCCGGCAAATATAATTTGGACGGGCTGCAGCGGATGCAAAAGAAGCCGCTTCAGGCGGTCAAGGTCGTGGAGAATAAGATCGGGTCTTTTGTAACCGGTGAATCTGCGCGCGAATCCTATAGTGAAAATTTGGGGATCGAGCAAGGTTCCAAATGCTATGACGCTTTCGGCGCGAACACGCTTTTTGGCCCACTCCTCGCGGGCCCGCTCGTCAATATCCGCGAGCAGTAAAGCTTTCAGACGTTTGCGCAGGCGCCAGAGTTCCTCGTTTGGAATATTATCGATTGCCTGCCACGTTTTGGCGCGGTCTTGGCCGCGGATCCATCCGGCACCGATATATTTATCGAGCATCGGCTGCAACCATATCGGGTCCATCCAGGTGCGCAGGTGCACTCCGTTGGTTACTGCAGTGATCGGTACTTCTGCTTCGCTTTTATCCGGCCACAGAGGGGCCCACATGTGGCGCGCGACTTCGCCATGCTTCTTGCTCACCGCATTGCAGAACTTCGCCATGCGTAGCGAGAACACGGTCATATTGAATCCAGCATTTGGATCGACGGGGTTGGCGCCCAGCGAAAGGAAGCCCTCGCGGCTGGTCCCCAGCTGGTCATATGAATTGGCGAAATATTTATCCATCAGCGGATAGGGAAAAACGTCGGTGCCGGCTGGAACAGGCGTATGCGTGGTGAAGACGGACGTGTCGCGGACTTCTGCGAGGGTTTGGTCGAAACTTTTTCCAGCTTCGACCAGCATGCGCGTGCGTTCGACCAATGCGAAAGCCGGATGTCCTTCATTAATATGGACAGCTCCAGGGCGAATGCCTAAAGCTTCGAGCACTCGTATTCCGCCCATGCCGAGGACGATCTCCTGTCGCAAACGCTGCTCGGGATCGTTGGTATAAAGGCGATGCGTGATTGAACGGTCCGAGTCTTGATTGCCTTCCACATCGGTGTCGAGCAAATAGACCGGTACGCGGCCTATGTCCGCGCGCCATACTTGCACGCGAAGCGGCGGATCGAATACGGGTACTTGAACTGTAAGAGGCTGATTGTCTTTCTCGAGAATTTGCCTGACTGGATCGTAGGTGCGGTCCAGCATTTTTTCTTCATCTTCCTGCCAGCCGTCGTCTCGAAGTTTTTGCGAAAGATAGCCGCGAGAATAGACCAAGCCCACCGCAACCACGGGGATGGCCAGGTCGCTGCATTCCTTGATGTAATCTCCGGCGAGAACGCCCAAACCGCCGGCGTAAAGTTTTAGAGAATTGTGGAAAGCATATTCAGCGGAGAAATAGGCCATGGTGGTCTGCGGCTTGCCGTACTCGGCAGTAAACCAACCCGTTTCGGACTCGATGCTTGCTTCGAATTCATTCATTACGAGGTCGTAAATCTGCAGAAAATCGGCGTCGTTGGCTGCGCCCTGAAGAATTTCTTGCGGCAACAATGCCAGCATGCGTACCGGATTGTGGTTGCTTTCGCGCCAAGCCTGGTGGTCCAGCGAGCGAAACAGCTCACGGGCGTGTGGCTGCCAGCTCCACCACAAGTTCAAAGAAAGGCGCTCAAGCCCCCGGAGTCGCTCGGGAAGATTGGGGAGGCGAGGGTGACCCTTTGAGCCTTCGTCTCTAAGGCTAACTCCTGAATTCATTCAGAACCCTTTCGAATCTATGATTTCCAGAAAAATCCTGGGCACGACTTATAGAATGCGATGCTGGTCGCAAATATATCCTGCCTTCAACCGTCCCATCTTGCAACGCCGAAGGGCAGTGCTGGTGCCGCAACGAATATTTAGATGTAGGCAGGCCCTGAGTGATGTCAGCAACATTTCGGGGATTGAGCAACTGGGAGTGGGTCGCTGATTGTTAAAGGATCAACTATTTAGGGTCTGGCCGGCTCATTCTTCCAGAAATCGATGCCGGCGGCTTGTGTCGGAACGTCCAGGGTGCCGACATTGGTGAGCGAGGCTAGATCGATCACTTCTACGGTGCCGGGATCTGAGCCGATTCCTTCGACAGAGATGAAGGCGTAGCGATTGTCTGGCGTAACCACGGCGCCGTGAACTACTTTTCGCTTGGTGGGGATGTGGGCGAGCTCTTTGCCGGTTTTTGGGTCGAACACGGAGACGGATTGTCCTTTTTTGTTGGTGGCGATCAGGCGGCCGTCTTTGGTCATGGCGAGGTTGTACACGCCGGTGCCCGCGGGAAAGCGGCGCGACATTTTCCAGGAGGATGCATCGACGACGACGATGTCGTTCGATTTGTTACAGGCTACGTAAATTTCCGAGCCATCGTTGGAGGGCTGCGCCCAGGTGGGCACGCAGGTGAGGTCGCTCATTTTCATTTGTTTGCCGGGCGCCCCGGCCATGCCCATCTCCTTTCCGGCGGAGAGCATGAAGTAGCGCGAGACCTCAAATGTTTGCGTATCGATTTCGGCGAGCATGTCGTCCATCATGCAGGCCGAATAGTGTTTTGTACCTTGCGGATTCAGGCGCGAGCCGTGCGGCATGGTGCAAGTAGTGATGCGCTTTACCTCGGCCATTTCGTCGGTGGCTACTACGGAAATCGATGACGGGACCATGTCGCCGTGGAAGTTTGCATTGGCTACGTAGATGAAGGCGCCATCGCGCGAAATGTCGGTGGTAGCCGGAAACAGCCCGAGTGGGGCGAAGCGAATCACTTCGTCGGTTCCGGTCTTTAACTTCCAAACGGAGCCATCGGGACGGCCATGTCCGATCGATACGTATAAGTATTGTTTGTCGGGCGATATAGCAATGCCGTGGGGCCCATTGATGTCCATGGGCATCAGGCCTATGCGCGTTTCGTGCTCGATTCGAAAGCCTTTTGGACCGAAGCGAAGCAACACAACTCTGTCGGCGGATTCGCAGACGACATAGACCAGGTAATCCTGCGTTGGCGGTTGAGCGGACGCTGTGGATACAGTTGGGGAAGTGGCCGATTGAGGTTGAAGTGGAACGGAGAACTTCGTTTGCGCTTGGACGGAAGAAATATTCAAAGCGGACAAAAACACGATTCCGAGCGCTGTGCCTGCGACCCGTCTGTTCGTTGCCTTTGAAGACGGACTAAACCAACTGTAGAAATTAGGGCTCATTGAAATAGCTCCATGCAAATGATAGCGCGAACGTGATTACTATTCTGCGCCAGGGAAAGCAACTGGAAATCTAGCCAAGCTTATACACGACTAAGCGAGGCGTAGCGATGCTTGGCGGCTGACTCACGCAATGATAGATTCGCGCTGGCTGCTTGTACTCTGAAACGAAAGAAGATTTATTGAGTGCGAGCCGGCTCGACTTGTGCCAGAAGACTCTCCAGTTCGCGATGCGTCCTCCGGCAATGCGGAATCCCCAAAGCTGACCTCGGGGCTGGTTGCTCGGCTGGGAATTTTTGACGCCACCATGCTAGTCATGGGCGGCATCGTCGGTTCCGGCATATTTATCAACTCCTATGTGGTGGCGAAGCTGGTGCACACGCCGACTATGATTTTGGGCGCCTGGCTGGCGGGCGGCCTGCTCGCGCTGGTGGGTGCCTTTATTTACGCCGAGCTTTCCAACCGGATGCCCAAAGTGGGCGGCCAATACGCTTACATTCGCGAGGCATACGACCCGCTGCTCGGTTTTCTTTACGGCTGGGTGAGCATTCTGGTGATTAATGCCGGCGGAACAGCGGCTGTCGCGGTGACCTTCGGAAAATACTTTCGCGAATTCTCCAGAGGCACGGTCCCGGAAAACGTCGCGGCGGTTTCCGTGGTAGCCGCGCTTACGGCAATAAACTGTATGGGGGTGCGGGCTGGAAGCGGCGTGCAAAGTTTTTTTATGGTGCTGCGGATTCTGGCCATCGTGATGATTGTGTGCTGCGGCGCGTGGTTTCTTTTTCGATCGCCTGCGGCTCCTCATCCGAGCTGGCATCCGTTGCTTGACAGGCCAATCTCCTTTGACCTATTGAGCGTTTTTGGCGCGGCATTGATTCCGGTGATGTTTGCCTACGGCGGCTGGCAAACATCCAATTACATCGCCAGCGAAATTCGCGAGCCGCGCCGGAACCTTCCGAAAGCTCTAGTGCTGGGAGTTATCGGAATCATCGTGCTGTACGTTTCGGTGAATGTCATTTACGTGCAAGTTCTTACGACAGCCGGACTGGCTGCTACGACCATTCCAGCTTCCGCGGTGATGCACGCGGCGCTTGGAAATTTCGGCGCGACTCTGGTGGCTATAATGATCGCAATCTCGACTCTCGGATTCTTGAGCAACGCCATGCTCACTTATCCGCGCATCACGTTCGCGATGTCGCAGGACGGAGTTTTCCCCGCTGCGTTTGCGCGGCTAGGATCGAACAGCCGGGCGCCCGTGGCCGCGATCGCGCTGCAAGGAGCAATCACAATCACCGCTGCGCTACTCGGAACGTTCGAACAGATCCTGAACTACGTGGTTGTAATGGACTGGCTTTTTTTCGGGCTGACTGCAAGCTGCATTTTTGTTTTTAGGCGGCGCGAAGCGCGTGCTCAAGAGCCGGCGGGCCTGCGAGACGGGTTCCGCGTTCCCGGTCATCCATGGACAACTGGACTCTTCGTGCTGGCGGCTTGGTTGATCGTTCTAAACACAATTTACAAATATCCTCGCAATACGGGCGTTGCGGTAGGTATCCTGCTGGCCGGGGTCCCGGTCTATTATTTGCTGCGCCGAAGCGCAACGCGTTCGGCCGGTTCTGAGTGAGCAGCCCATGAGCCCGCAAAGACGAGAGATTCGTTCGGCCTATATCGAATGGGCCAAGCTGCGTTCCGCTGCGCGATACAATCTGGCGGCAAGCGATATGCTGCATTTTCCGCTGAGCGAACTTCCCGTGCGCGTTGAAGACCTGGAGATCACAGGCTCGAGCGGATATGGCTATCAGCCATTGCTCGAACGACTGTCCGCCAAAGCGAATGTTCCGGTGGAAAATATCGTTCAAGCGCAGGGCACTTCGATGGCAAATCATCTGGCCATGGCCGCTCTGATCGAACCGGGCGACGAGGTGCTGATCGAAGAGCCTTCTTACCAGGCGATCGTTTCCACTGCGGAATATTTGGGCGCAAAAGTGCGGCGTTTTCCGCGCAAGTTCGAATCCGGCTTCCAACTGGACCCGCGCGAAGTGGAGCGTAGCGTTAGTCCACGGACCCGGCTGATCGTTATTACAAATCTGCACAACCCGACTGGGGTGCGCGCCCCGGACGCAGCGATTCGCATCGTGGGAGAAATTGCGCGCAGTCTGGGAGCGCATGTTTTGGTCGACGAAGTTTATTTGGAGGCCTGCTTCGATTCTCCGTGGCAGAGCGCATTTTTATTAGGGCAGAATTTTGTGGCGACCGGCAGTTTGACCAAAGCTTACGGGCTTTCAGGATTGCGTTGTGGCTGGATTTACGCGGCCAAGCCGCTCGCGGAACGAATGTGGCGTTTGAACGATTTGTTTGGAGTAATGGCGGCGCATCCTGCTGAAATGATCAGCGTGATAGCGCTGGGTAATCTGGAAAAGATTTCTGCGCGCGCCAAAAAGTTGCTCGAAACGAATCGCGCGCTTTTAAAAGATTTTCTCGGCTCTCGAAAGGATTTGCTGACGATTCGGCCCGAGGCGGGGTGTATCGTATTCCCGCAGCTCGCCAGTGGACACGCAGACGCTTTTTGCCAGCTCTTGCTGGAGAAATACGAGACCAGCGTCGTTCCCGGGCGGTTTTTCGACGCTCCTGAGCATTTCCGCATGGGGGTGGGCGGCGAAACGGAAAACGTGCGCGAAGGACTTTCGCGGGTTGCTGCTGCGCTCGATGACCTTGCGGCTAAACATGCTTAGCGATATCGCCTGTAACCGAGGCTAAGAAAACCTACGATGAGCTTCTGCTGGCGGAATTCCCCGAAAGAAAAGCTGTAGAAATATAAATATTTGTTGCCCGACGGCCTCTGCAGATAAAATGTCACCTCGACGTAGAGAGAGGCTCAGTTTTATGCTGCGAACGATTCTTGCGGTAATGGCTTGTTGTTTGCTTCTTGGTTCGACGCCGGCGACTTCTTCACTGCAGGAACGGACCTTCGAGCTTACTTATACTGCCCAGGTTAACGACATCCCGCCGGGATCGAAAGATGTGCAAATCTGGCTGCCGTATCCGCAGAGTGACGACTACCAAAAAATTCTGAAAGCTAAAGTGACTGCTCCTTACGCTTTTCAAATTATGACCGGAGCTGAATACGGGAATCAGATGGCGCATATTGACGTTAAGAACCCGGGTACAGGCGCCATCACCGTCACGATGGAATTCACTATTCGGCGCGACGAGCATTTGAATAACGCGTTCACGGACGTATCCAGCACAACGAAAAAGGATCCGTCGAATCTCGAACGATGGTTGCAGCCGGATCATTTGGTGCCACTCGATCAGCGCATCCGCGAACTTTCGGCGGAGGTGACCGCAGGCAAGACCACGGATATAGCCAAGGCCCGGGCTATTTATGACTATGTGCTGGCAAACATGAAGTACGACAAGACCGGGACGGGCTGGGGCAACGGCGACATTTACTGGGCCTGCGACGCGAAACGTGGGAATTGCACCGATTTTCATTCACTGTTTATCGGGCTGGCTCGCTCAGCGGGCATCCCCGCAAAATTTGAGATTGGATTCTCCGTTCCGCCAGGCGTGCCAAGCGGCGAAATCGGCGGGTATCATTGTTGGGCTGAGTTCTATCTGAACGGCCTTGGTTGGGTCCCGGTCGACGCTTCGGAAGCGTGGAAAGATCCCGCGCGACGGGAATATTTCTTCGGCGCGCACGATGCGAACCGCGTTCAATTCAGTATCGGTCGAGATCTGACGCTTGCGCCGCCTCAGGCCGGACCTCCCCTGAATTATTTTATTTATCCGTACGTGGAAGTTGACGGCAAAGCATTTTCGTCGGTCACCAAGAAGTTCTCGTTTCGCGAAGTGAAGGGCGAAGCGCTCGCGGCAGCGCTTAGGCGATAGAGCGGACGAAATCGAGCTTCGAATTATCGTCCGATAATTCTCTTAGCGCTGGTTCGAGAACCTGACTTAGCCCTTGAATATTCCCGGTGCGCCGAAGAGGACCGCTTTTTCTTTTCGCTTAGAATTGTTTCGACCAGCCCTCGCGCCGCCGCGCTCAATGGGCGATCCTGCCGGTAAACCAAGTACAAATGGCGCTCGATCCGCATCTGGCGAATTCGTAATTCGCGTAAGTCGCCGCGAGCCAGCTCGGCTTCCACACACATTCGCGGGACAATTGCGACGCCTCTTTTCATCTGGACAAATCGTTTGATGCTCTCAATGGTGGGGAGTTCCAAATCCATTCGCAGTGGAACGCGATGTCGCGCGAACATTTGCACTACTTGGCGCCGGTATGGCGATTCGACGATGTGTGCGACAAAACTTTCTTCTCCGAGCTCGGAGATGTCCACTTCGCGCCGCTTGGCCAGTTTATGGCTTGGCCAAACTACCAAGGCGAGCGAGTCGCGATAAAACTTCACGGCGAGCAGCTCGCGTTCCTCCGGCAAATAGGAAATCACGCCGATATCGAGCTGATGGTTCAGCAGTTCGCGCGGGATCATGCGCGAAAACACACGATGGACCCGAACACGAATGCCCGGATATTGCGCGCGAAAACGTTCCAGGGGCGGCAGCAACGCGTGAATCGAGCTTTCATTTACTCCCAGGGAAACCTGGCCTCGCTCCATTCCCCGCAACTCGGTTAAGCCTTTGCGCGCTTCTTCGCGAAGATTAAGCATCCGCTCGGCGTATTCGAGCAAGAGCACGCCGGCGTCGGTGAGCACTCGGGCGCCTGAGCCGCGCGCGAAAAGCGGCTGGCCGACCCAGTCTTCGAGTTTGCGCATGGCAATACTGATAGCCGGTTGGGTACGGTAGAGCTTCTCGGCCGCCCGAGAATAGCTGCGCTCATTTGCCACGGTTTGAAAAACTTGTAGTACTGCTAGGTCCACGGGCCACCTCAACGCCTGATCTATGTATAAGGATAACTTATGTTACAGGCAAGAAGTATAAATTGGACAGTTTTTGTCATACGCGGTTCACTTGATGGCAGCGAGGAGACTTGATGGAAACTGTGCAGATCTTCGATACCACGCTCCGCGACGGTGAACAGTCGCCCGGTTTTTCCATGAACGGCGGGGAAAAACTGCTTCTCGCGCGGCAGCTAGAACAACTCGGAGTGGATGTTATCGAAGCCGGGTTCCCGATCGCCTCACCTGGCGATCTGGATGCAGTACGAACGGTCGCGGCTGAAATCTTGGGCTGCCGCGTTGCCGCTCTAGCTCGGGCGCGTCAGGAGGACGTCAACGCCGCCTTGCGCGCCCTGGAGCCTGCCGCCAAGCCGCGGCTGCACATTTTTCTGGCCACTTCGGACTTGCATCTGGAACATAAGCTGCGTATTACGCGCCAACATGCGTTGGAGCAAGTTGGAAAGATGGTTCTATACGGCCGCGCGCGCTGCGATGAAGTGGAATTTTCCGCGGAAGATGCCAGCCGCAGCGATCTCGATTATTTGCTTGAAGTGATCGAGGCTGCAGCCAGCGCGGGGGCTACGATTATCAACCTTCCCGATACCGTGGGGTATTCGACGCCGGAAGAGTACGGCGCGATGTTCCTTGCGGCGCGAAGGCGGCTTGTCGATTACCCCAACGTGATTTTTAGCGCACATTGCCACAACGATCTGGGCCTTGCGGTGGCTAATTCGCTCGCAGCTATCGTCGCTGGAGCGCGACAGGTGGAATGCACGATTAACGGGATTGGCGAGCGCGCCGGAAATGCGTCACTAGAAGAAATCGCAGTGGCGCTGCACGTGCGGCAGGCGCGCTATTCAGCTTCGACAAACATTTCGCTCGAGAAAATCTATTCCACCAGCCGGCTGCTGACTTCCATCACCGGTGTGAGCGTTCCGCCGAATAAAGCGGTGGTGGGAGCCAATGCGTTCGCACATGAGGCGGGGATACATCAGGACGGCATGCTGAAGAATCCCATGACCTACGAAATTATCGTGCCCGAAAAAGTTGGGGTGCCCACGCGCAGACTTGTGCTGGGCAAACATTCAGGAAGGAATGCTTTGCGCGCGCGACTCGGGGAGTTGGGTTATCAAACAACCGAAGGCGAACTCGCAGAATGCTACAAGCAGGCTATCGCGCTTGCGGATTCAGCCAAGCAGGTGACGGATCGGGATTTGCTTTCAATCATTCACAAAATCCGCCGTCGGCGCAAAATTGCACACGCAAGGGAAAATGCCGCTGCTGCGGTTGCCAATTAAGGGATTGTGCGTACTGCGAAATAGCGAAGGTAGGAATCCATGAGCAGAGTTCGGAAAACAATTGCTGTGCTTCCAGGTGATGGCATCGGACCGGAAGTGAGCCGCGCAGCGGTACAACTGCTGACCGATTGCGCGGCCGCATTTGAGCACAAGTTTGAATTTCGCGAACTGGCTTTTGGCGGGGCTGCCATCGATCGTTTTGGTGTGCCGCTTCCAGATGAAACTCTTGCGGGATGCCGCTCGTCGGATGCGATTCTTCTTGGCGCGATTGGCGGGCCGAAGTGGGATTCGCTGCCTTTGGAACAACGCCCTGAGGCTGGATTGTTGGGTTTGCGCAAAAAGCTTGGTCTGTATATCAACCTGCGGCCGATTCAGCTGCGTCCGGCGCTGCAAGGAATTTCTCCTTTGCGGCGCGAGCGAATCGACGGGTGCGATTTTGAAATTGTGCGCGAACTTGCGGGAGATATTTATTTCGGCGAGCACGAGCATCGCGGCGAAGGAAAGGACGCGAGCGCAAGCGACGTTGCCCGCTATACAGCGGCTGAAATCGAGCGCGTGGCGCGGTATGCGTTTGAGCGCGCGGCGGTTCGTAACAGACATGTTACCAGTGTGGACAAAGCCAACGTGCTAGCTACGTCCGTACTTTGGCGAAATACAGTCACGGGTGTTGCGCGCGACTTTCCCCACATTACGCTGGAACATTTGTACGTTGACAACGCTGCGATGCAGATTCTGTTGCGTCCGGCGCAATTCGACGTGATTCTGACCGGAAATATGTTCGGCGACATTCTAAGCGACGAGGCGGCAGCTCTGGCGGGGTCCATCGGATTGATTCCGTCCATGAGCCGCGGGGCCGATGGGCCGGCGCTCTATGAGCCGATCCACGGATCAGCACCATCGCTTGCTGGGAAGGATGTAGCGTGCCCATTGGGCGCAATCTATTCAGCGACGCTACTCTTGCGAGAATCATTCGGCCTTGAGGTGGAAGCACAATGGATTGAGTCAGCCATCGATCGCGTGATGGATCATGGATACAGAACGATGGATATTGCCGAGCCGGGTTCTCGCGTGTTGCGTAGCTCTGAATTCACCGAACACATTCGCGCGGAGTTACACGAGTCGTTAGTTCATTCAGAGCGCTACGGATGGGGAGTCTGAAGATATTTCGAACAGAGTCACGGTAACGGTGACTCGCCAAGACTTAAACTTTTCGGAGCACCAGGCAGCTCGCGATCATGTCATGCAGCGCCTGCTTCTTTTCCGTGAATCCCGCCATCGCGTAACCGATTCCGAGAGGAATCAATCCCGTAATAAGCTTGGAAAAATAGCGGCCGCTTGCGCGCCCAAAAGAGATTCTTCGGCCCTCGAGATCCGTCACGATTAAGCCCAGCGCCATCTTTCCGAGCGTTCCTTGATAAACAGAGCTCTCCATCCCGGCGTAATACAGCCATACCATCACTACCGCGGTGACCGCCAACACAAAGATTAAACCAATAACATCCGGCGTAAAAAAATCATCCGGGTTATTTGCTCCCTGCGCGAAGTCCTTAAAATGGCCGACGCCAACCATCGCTATCCCAATCATGGCCAGTACGACGAACGCAATTCCGGCAAGTAGGCCATCTATCAGATGAGCTACAACGCGCCGCCAGAAACCAGCGTAAGCCATCGCTGGAAATGCGGGGGACGTAACAAATCCATAGGGGCGTGCCGTGGCCAGCGGAGCCGCTGCGGCGAAACCCGGCGCGCTAGCCGATAGTATGGACGGCAGATTCACAGGCTGACCACATGCGGCGCAGAAGGCTGCGTTCTGCGGGATCGCGGTCCCACATTTTGAGCAGTACATTCGGCTCCTCGGTTTTCTTGTATTTCGAGAATTCTAGAGCTTGCGAATGACCAGTGTGCCGGCAATCATATCGTGAAGCGCCTGTTTCTTTTCCGTGAAACCCGCCATGATGAACCCGATGAACAGGATTATGCTGGAAATAATCTTCGCGAAGAATCGTCCGGTAGCACGGCCAAAACTGATACGCATGCCTTGCATGTCTGTAACTTCCAGCCCCAGCGCTTTCTTGCCCAATGTCGCTTGCCATGCCGAACTCTCGAGCAATGCGTAATAGAGCCAGTTCAAAACCGTTCTAATCAGGAAAATGTGGAAAAGCCCGCGCATGAGGGGTATCAATTCTTCGGGAGACACGGGCATACGTCCTCTCATAATTCCCCGTATCCCCATCGAAGCGATAAAGGGCAACGTCACAATTGTGAAAACAAAATGAAGGACGATGGCGTCAATGATGAAAGCTACGAAACGGAGCCAAAAACCCGCGTACGCAACCGGCGGCCGAGCGCTCGTCTGCCACGGCGCTTGCGCCGGCGGCACATAAGCAGGGGGATACTGGTTTGGAACCGGGGCCGGTGGCGGCGCCGAGGAAACTGGAGGGATCGGTGGAACCACCGACGTACTCGGGACCGGCTGGCCGCAAGCACTGCAGAAGGCCACGCCTTCCGGGACATTCGCTCCACACTTTGAACAGAACATAGCGACTCCTTACGAGATAACGCGGTCGCATACACGCGCGGGACTGTTGCGCATCGTACTGAACACCAAACCCGCTGGTCAACATGCAAAGTGCACTCGGCGAGCAAATTCACGGCGCGCGGAGCATTGCCTGAAAAAGGCGGCTCGCTTAGACTTGTTTTGGGCGAAAGGGAGAAGACATGCGAATTCGTGTTTCGAAGGCGGCTGGAATTCTTGGAGGCTGTTTGGTCGGGCTTGCATTGTTCGCCGGCGGTTACGTTGCGGGACAAAATAAGTTTGGCCAGCCGAAAACCATCATTCACATGGTGATACTCAAGTGGAATCCTGGCGTTTCTGATTCCGACAAGCAGAATGCTTTGCAGGGTGTGAAGGAAATGGCGGCGAAAGTTCCGGGGGTGAAAAATATATGGATTAAAGCGGAGCGCCTGCAGCCTCGAGACTTCAGCGCCGCGTTTGCAATTGAGTTTCAGAGCCGCGCAGCCGCCGATGCTTACGCGGAAAGCCCCATCCACCAAGCCTGGGAACAGAAATATATGCTGCTGCGCGAGGCCAGCATATCGGAGCAGGTCACAAACCCATAGCTGGGCGCGTTTTTGGTCCTCAACTTTCATTTCATGGTTCAGCACAAAATCCGCTAGGCCGCTCGGCATAGCGGTGCTAGGCTCCGCCCAACAAGGGAATTCCATCTAAACTCCGAAACTCGTTTTAATGATTTTCAACGGGCCAAATCTGAAAGAACAGGAGAGCGGCCATGAAAAAACTTGTTATCGCGACCATCGCGGCTTACGTGGTTCTGATGGCGACAAATTATTTGGTCCATAGCGTGTGGCTGATGCCGGACTATGCCGCTATCGCCAGCAGCCATCGAACCGTCGAGGGGATCATGCACCGATTT
>Ga0182024_10015502_pt1 | contig 14574 bp, 14 predicted proteins | sample P32metaG_FD_120480 | JGI IMG/M metagenome (GOLD analysis project Ga0182024, IMG submission 120480) | Permafrost microbial communities from Stordalen Mire, Sweden - P3-2 metaG (Illumina Assembly) | ecosystem: Environmental > Terrestrial > Soil > Wetlands > Permafrost | place: Sweden: Stordalen... | reverse complement strand
AGAGGCCGCTCTGCTCATGCCTAATACGTCCAGCTTTTACATCACCACCCCGATCTACTATGTGAATGCCCGGCCGCACATCGGCCACGCATACACCACGGTGGTGGCCGACGCCATCGCCCGGCGCAAGCGAGCCCTGGGCTTTGATACCTGGTTTCTGACCGGAACCGACGAGCACGGGCAGAAGATCGAGCGCTCCGCCCGGCAGGCGGGACAAACGCCACAGGAATTTGCCACCACCGTCTCAAACCAGTTCCGCAGCCTGTGGGACCGGATGGGGCTGAGCTACGACGATTTCATACGCACCACGGAGGAGCGCCACCGCAGGGGTGTGCAGAAGCTCTGGGGCGTACTGCAGGAGCGCGGCTTTATCTACAAGGGCAGCTATACCGGCCAGTACTGTGTCTCCGACGAGCTTTATGTCGACGCGCCGCCAGGTTCCCCTTGTCCGGACTGTGGGCGCATCACGGAAACGGTGAGCGAGGAAAACTACTTTTTCAAGCTCTCCGCTTTTGAGCGCAAGCTGCTGGAGTTCTACGAACAACACCCGGAGTTCATCCGGCCCGAATCCAGCCGCAACGAAGTAGTCGCCTTTGTGCGCGGTGGCTTGAAAGATCTGTCCGTGAGCCGCTCCAGCTTCGATTGGGGCATTCCGGTACCCGGGGATGCAAAGCATGTGATCTATGTGTGGATGGAAGCGCTGGCCAACTACATCACCGCCCTCGGTTACGGCAGCGACGATCCCGCAGAGCAGCAGCGCTTTGCGCGCTACTGGCCCGCCTCCCTGCAGTTGGTAGGCAAAGAGATCGTCCGCTTCCATTGCATCTATTGGCCCGCGTTGCTCATGGCTGCAGATCTGCCGCTACCCAAGTGTGTGGCAGCCAACGGATGGCTGCTCTTTGAGCAGAGCAAGATGTCTAAATCGCGAGGAAATGTCGTTCGCTCGGAGACCATCCTCGCCACCCTTGGAGCGGATGCACTGCGTTACTTTCTGATGCGTGAAGTGGTCTTCGGGCAAGACGGCAGCTTTTCCTTTGACGCCCTGGTGCAGCGCTACAACGCGGATCTGGCCAACGGTTACGGTAACCTGAACAGCCGTGTTCTGGCCATGATCACGCAGTATTTCGGCGGGGTGGTGCCGGCCGGGGACTCCGACCCGCGTATCGTGGCCGCTGCGGAAAAAGCAACGCAGGAGTTTGCCCAGCGTTTCGACGCACTGGATTTTTCCCGCGCGCTCGAGTCCCTCTGGGCCCTGGTCGCTGTGGTCGACGGCTACATCACCGAAAAGGCTCCCTGGAAGCTGGGGGCCGCAGAGGACGCCGGCCGCAGGGCATCGATTCTGTATACCTGCGCCGAAGCGCTTCGTATCATTACCGCTCTGGCCTATCCCGTCCTGCCTGATGCTGGGGCGAGGATATGGGCGCAACTTGGTTTGGGCGACATTGCCCACGCAGATCTCAAGAGTGTACGGTGGGGGCAATTGGCGCCGGGCACTAAACTCGGACAGTCAGGCCCAGTTTTCCCGCGGGCAGAAAAGGACATGGTCAAACGCATGCACGAACTGGAGACCAACGACGCCGGCAATGAGGCAAAACCGGAGCCTCCGTCTGAGGCGGCGGTCATGACCAGCGTGCCGGCTTCCCCGGCGGCGGCGCCGCAACCTACGGCTGCGGATCAGTCAGCAGCGATTACCGCGTCGCGCGCGACCGAGGCCATCGCCTCCAAGGCGCCGGCAGCTTTGACGCCGGCAGCGTCCCTGGGAGCCGCCTCTAGCGCACCGGAGCCCACCAACCGACCGGCGACCATCACCATCGACGACTTTGCCAAGGTGGATTTGCGGGTGGGCCAGGTGCAGGTAGCTGAACCGGTGAAGGGGGCAGACCGGCTCTTGCGGCTCGAAGTAAACCTGGGCGATGAAGTACGGCAGATTGTGGCCGGCATCGCCGGAGCCTATGAGCCGGAGAAACTCATCGGCCGCAAGGTGGTGATTGTGGCCAACCTGCAACCTAGGAAGTTGCGCGGGCTGGAATCGAATGGAATGATCGTAGCGGCCTCGGTTGGAGAAAAAGGCAAACCTGTCCTGGCCGGCTTTCTGGAAGATGTCGAAATCGGCGCACGGCTCAAATAAACTACCCGGTACGTTTAAGAAGGAGTAGTGCTGGTCGACTCACACGTACATCTTGACAGCCCGAGGTACGATGCCGACCGGGATGAGCTGCTGCAGCGGGCCTGGCAACAGGGCGTGCGTACGGTTCTGTCTATTGGCATCGGCGACGGGCCGGACACCATGCAGCAGGCGCTGGAACTGAGCCGCAGCTATGCCGGCAAACCCGGAATACCCCGCATCCTGGCGACGGCCGGCGTTCACCCCCACGAGGCCCAGCTCGCCAGCCCGGCCGCGCTCGAAAAACTCGACCATTTGCTGGCTGACCCGGAGGTGCTCGCGGTGGGCGAGATCGGTCTCGATTATTATTATGACCACTCGCCACGGGAGCAGCAGAAACAAGCGTTCGCGGAGCAAATGGAGATTGCCGCAAACCGGCAGCGGCCGATCATCATCCATTGCCGGCCATCGGAGGGGAGCACCAACGCCTGGGACGACACACTGACGATGATTGAGACCAACTGGGCGGAAACGAATCTGGGTGGAATTCTGCACTGTTTTACCGGCGAATGGGAACATGCCAGGCGGGCGATGGACTGCGGATTCCTAGTCTCCTTTGCCGGCAATGTGACCTTTCCCCGGGCGGAGAACATCAGACAGGTAGCAGCGAAAGTGCCGCTGGACCGGATGCTGATAGAGACCGATGCCCCGTTTCTTGCCCCGTTGCCTTATCGCGGCAAGCGCAACGAGCCGGCATGGGTGGGCCGAGTGGCAGACAAACTGGCGGAAGTGTGCGGGGTTACGGTGGAGCAGATCGCTTCCAGCACCGCCAACAACTTCTTCCGTTTTTTTGGTGTAGCGCCGGACCCAGTGTCGTAAGTCCAGGGTAGGACGCTCATAATCGAGGAGACAGCACCATGGCGGCAGACAACTCGTTCGATGTAACCAGCAAGGTCGATGTTCAGGAAGTACGCAATGCGATGGACCAGGCCATCAAAGAAGTGCGGACACGCTTCGATCTCAAAGACTCCCACTCGGAAATCAAGCTGCTGGAAGGTGACGAAACCATTGAGCTCGCCTCCTCGGACCAGTACAAACTCAAAGCGGTCACGGAGATTCTGCAGCAAAAGTTCGTCAAGCGCGGAGTGTCGTTGAAGTCGCTGGAATATGGCAAGATCGAACCGGCCTCAGGCTCAAGCGTGCGGCAGAAGATTACACTGCAGCAGGGCATCCCCGGGGAAAAGGCCAAGGAGATCGTCAAGCTGATCAAGGAATCGAAGAAAAAGGTCCAGGCGTCGATTCAGGGTGATACTGTCCGCATAACCGGCAAGGATCGCGATACCCTACAGGAGACGATTGCACTGCTCAGGGGCCATGACTTCGGGATTGACATGCAGTTCACCAATTACCGGTCGAACTAAAGCGATTTCACCAGCACCTGGAGAGTGAGTGAGCACACAAGCGATAGCGACGGCAAAGGAAGTCTTCGACCTGCTACGCCACGACTTGAGCGCCATCGAGACCGAGCTGGTGCGCGACGCCGTTTCTAATGTCGGGGCCATCACCGACATCGCCGACCACCTGCGCGAGGGCGGAGGTAAGAGGATCCGCCCTTCCCTGCTGTTGCTGGCGGCAAAATCGCTCGGCTACCGCGGACACGGCATGGTGCGGCTGGGCGCCGTAGTGGAAATGGTGCACACCGCAACTCTGGTACACGACGACATCATCGACGGAGCCGACACCCGCCGGGGCAGGCCTTCCGCCAATACCACCTGGGGCAACTCAAAATGTGTTCTGGCCGGTGACTGGCTGTACATGCAGGCATTTCACATCGCCCTCGAGGAGCGCAACTTCAAGGTGCTCGACCTGTTGATCGGTCTTACCCAGCAAATGGTCGAGGGGGAATTTGTCCAGATGGAAAAGCTGGGCAGGATGGTGGGTGAAGCCGAATACTACGATCTGATCTACCGCAAGACTGCATGCCTGTTTGACGTCTCCATGCGCCTGGGCGCGGTTTTGGCAGCAGCCTCGGAGGAGAAGGAAGAACAGATGGGGGAATACGGCCGTAACCTGGGGATCGCTTTCCAGATCGTGGACGACGTGTTGGACCTGACCGCCACCGAGCAGGTGCTGGGCAAGCCGGTCGCCAGTGATCTGCGCGAGGGTAAGGCCACCCTGGCCGTGATCCATGCCCAGCAGAACGGAACCGCGCACGAGCGCGAGGCGATTCGCAGGGTACTCGATGATCTCTGCTTCAAGCGGACAAGCCACCAGGAAGTACTTGAAATCCTCGACCGGCACGGATCAGTCCAGTACGCTCTGGATTCCGCTTTTCAGTACGCCGAAGTCGCCCGAGCGGCGATTGCCGGGCTGCCGGAGTCCGACTACAAGCGGGCTCTGCTGTGGATGCCGGATTTTGTCGTCGCCCGCGACAAGTAACAGCCATGCCCGAACCGGCAAATTCCGTCCCCATCCGCGTGCTGGTTGCTAAGCCAGGTCTGGACGGTCACGACCGCGGAGCCAAGGTCATCGCCCGGGCCCTACGCGATGCCGGAATGGAAGTGATCTACACCGGCCTGCGGCAAACGCCGGAGATGATCGTCAATGCCGCCCTGCAGGAGGATGTCGACTGTATCGGCCTGAGCATCCTCTCCGGAGCGCACAACGTGATCGTCCCCCGGGTACTTACCCTGCTCAAGGAGCGGGGCGCCACGGACATTCTGGTGGTTCTGGGTGGGACCATTCCCGGGCACGACATCGCTGCCCTGAAGGCGCAAGGGGTGGCCGAGGTGTTCGGGCCGGGCACGCCCCTCGAAACGACTGTGGCGTTCATCCGCAACGGGGTTAAGCCGCGAGGGCTTTCCATATACTGAGCCCATGGCAGCACCCGGATTCCGCCGGAAGTTCGCCGTTTTCCTACCCTCTGTTCTGGTTATCCTGCTGGTTCTGGGCGAAGGCACGCAAAGATTCTCCATTCAGAACACCGCCGGGCTATTTGCGCCCTTCTGGTTCAGGCACTTCCCCACGCTCCCCTACCAGCGCTTTTGGGAGTTCATCGAGGCTCTGCGTAAGCTGGGCCACTTGATAGGCTACGGGCTTGTCTGCGTGGCTTTTTTTGCTACCTCATACTGGTGGCTCAGCCGGCGGCGGTCTTCGCCGGGCGGTTGGGCGTTAAAGAACCGTGCCGCCGGCTGGGCGCTGATCCTGACCACGCTGTTGGGCTCCGCCGACGAGCTTCACCAGAGATACGTTCCCCAACGTACCAGCACTATTACCGATGTGGGTTTCGATCTCTGTGGCGGATATTTTTCCCTCATGATTCTCTTCGCCGCCCTACGCCTCTGGGAGCACAAAGTCAGCGCGCAATCACCCAGCAAAACGCTGGAGCAAGCCACAGGCTAGCTTATTTCTATTCGTCGTCGTAAGTGTGGCAGTTCGAAAGCAACAATGAAGCATCCGCCAGCTAACTTGCCACAATTGTTATTACGTATCTTGCGCAAGGCGGCGAAATCATCACAGTGGCGGATCTGCTCCCAGGGCAAATCCACAGGTTATCCACAATGTGGATAAAAAAGTAACTCACCCCGGGGTGTGCCCCCGCCACCCCCTGGTCCGAGAGTAGATCAGGGCGTAGCTCAGGCCATTCAGGGCCAAAACGGCTAAACCGGCAAACAGGTAGCTGGAGGGCCGCCTGAAGGCAAACCAGGCCAGCCAGCAGGTAAGCAGGTGGAGCACAACCAACCCGGCAGTGCGGAGGCCGCGGAGGTCATAAGACGCAGAAAGGAACCATGGCAGGACGACAAAGTAGAATGGCCAGCCATACTCCACCAGGCGGTCGGCACTGGCGCCGAGGACCGGAGTCATCAGGATGCTGATGAGCCCGTACACGATACAGAAGCGGAAGACGATGACCCGGCCTTTGCTGAGCTGAGGGGCGCCCATCTCCCGCCACACAGCCAGCGCGAGCGCCGGGCCGATTCCGAAAATGCCGAACCAGGCGAGGAGAAGTCGCGTGGGTCCCCAGAGAGCCGGCTGGCACAACCCGATCGCTCGAATAGCGCCGAGATGGTAACCCGACGGGATCGCAGTGACCCAGACCGGGGTGCACTCCGGCAGCGTATTACTCCAAAGTGGGACCCCGAGAACATTCTTGAAGAAACTCCAGAACAGTTTGCCCAGGATGTAGGTGCCGCCGCTCAACCTGTGTACGCTGGGGGGACCGGACTGGCCGTAATGCCGGCTGACCAGGCCGCCGCATAGCAGCGCCAGCACTCCGATAGCAGCAAAGCGGAGCCGAGTGCGTCGCCAACAGGCAAAAACCAGACAGATCGCTACCAGAACCGTTGACTCGCGTGCCAGGTAGGCAGGAAAGAGCAGAAGCATGGCCGATCCCATATGGCCGAAGAGAAGGCATAGCAGAATCGCGGCGAGAATGGCGGCATGCAGCAAGTCGGGCAGGTAGTAATCGTGGAAGATATCGACCCAGAAGGGCATGAGGAAAATCGCAGCAAGGACCGCAGTGGGAGCCCGCCAGGACCACAGCAGCCCGGCCACGAGAGCGAGCAGCGCTACCAGGCACACGATACCCAGCAGCAGGAACCCCTTGTCAGCTCCGAGGCCGGTACAGCGGCCCAGCCAGCCGGCAATGGCCGGGCCCAGAATGCGCGCGGAAAAAGGCGCGGGCACGGCTCCGCGCTGTCCCAACGCCAGCAGGCGATACTGCCCCGCATCGGGCGCATAGATGGCCCCTGGCAGCCCCAGGAAGATGGCAAAGCATAAGCTCGCAGCCGGGAGAAGCCAGAAGAGGATGCGGTTATGCAAGGAATTGCTCGAGGACGGCCACGTACTTCCGGGGCAACCGCACTTTGCGCATCGCCCGGTCGACGGTGACGTGGGTCGTCGCCCCTTCGGCGAGTAGGGTGTTGGCTTCGTTTTCAGGGCGCAGCAGGCGATAACCGAACTTGATCACCGAACGCCGCATGGCGAGCACGGTCGTTTCCAGCAGTAGCTCGTCGTCATAGTGTGCGGGAGATTTATAGCGGCAATTGGCCTCCACGACGGGGATGTGGCAATCGTCGTCAATCTCCATTTGCTTGTAATGGAAGCCGAGCTGGCGTAGTAGCTCGACCCGGCCGATCTCAAACCAGATAAAGAAGTTGGCGTAATAGACGACTCCCATCTGGTCGGTCTCGGCATAGCGTACGCGTATTCGAGTCTGGGAAACTGGCATGGATGGAGATCAGTGTAGCGAATGGATCGCTTTAGATGAGGCGAAGCACGGAGGATAAGGCTACGAGTCCCGGAGGGACGGCTGAGAATAGCCCAGGACGCAGTCCTGGGTACGCCGAAACAACTGAAATAGTCCCGTAGGGACGGCTGAGAGACTCAGGCTTGATACGTCAATTTGCGAATAGCTGGATCCCCACGACCAAGTCCTGGGTAACTTTCAGCCGTCCCTAACGGGACTGAACGCATTTGCCATTCGCAACCCAGGACTCCGTCCTGGGCTACTCTCAGCCGTCCCTCCGGGACTTACGCAGACGGTCACCTACGGCTTGAGCTTGCCGAAGACCTGCAGCTTGGAGATGTCATTGAACATGACGAAAGCGGCGAAGATCAGCAGCACTACGAAAGCTGCCTGATAAATCCGCTCTTTGAACTCCTGGTTCAGATCGCGGCGCATCACGCCTTCAATCAGCAGCAATACAATCACTCCGCCATCCAAAATCGGGATGGGGAGAAGATTGAAGATCCCCAAATTGAGGCTGATGATGGACATGAGGCCGATAATCGGCTGCCATCCGGGCTGCTCGACAGCCAAGCCGGTTTGCTTGGCAATCCCAATCGGCCCACTCAGATCCTGTACGGCAAAGCGGCGAGTGACCATCCGGTGCAGGACTTCGAGAATCAGACCGGAATACCGCAGGTTGAAATGCACCGATTGCTTCAGGGCCGCAGGCAAGGGAAGCTGCTGGATCTTGAAAGGCGGTAAATTGGGAGCAAACCCAATGCGGTAGAGTTTATGCCCGTTGCCGGCATCGGCCATGACGGGTTGCAAAGCAATCTGGAAGGTCTGGCCATCGCGTAGCGCCGTTAGCTGGATCGGCCGGCCGTTGTCCTGCTGCAGAAAGGCCAGCATGGCGTCGACGGAGTGTAGCTTCAGCCCATCGACGGAGAGAATTTGGTCCCCGGCCTTCAGACCGGCTTTCGCTGCCGGCATTCCAGCCTCGATCTGGCGCACGCGGATGGGCTCTTCCTGCATCCGGGGCACGAAACCGATGGTGTCAAAATCAAAATCGTCCGAGCCTTGAGGATTAGGAATCAACAATTGGGTGTTGACCGTCTGACCGTCACGCTTCACATCAACTGGAATGGTCTGTCCCACGTTCATAGCAGCGCGGATCGACACCTGCTCCCAGGTCGGGTTGTTGACATTGTCGAAGCGGGTAATCACATCGCCCGCCTTGAGTCCAGCGGCGGTAGCAGCCGTGTGGTCAGAAACGAAGTCGATGTTAGCCGCCTGCGAGCGAAAGGCTTCTACCTCGTTGTGCATCATGTAAAAGCCGGTCATCAGCAGCAGCGCCAGCAGAAAGTTCGACACTGGACCTGCCAGGCCGATGAGAATCCGCTGCCATCGAGGATGGGCATTGAATTCGGCCGGATCCCCGGTGGACTCTTCGCCCGGAGATTCCCCCGACATTTTCACGTAGCCGCCAAGAGGCAGCAGGCTCAGCCGGTAATCGGTATCCCCGCGGCGAAAGCCAAAGAGACGCTTGCCGAACCCGATGGAGAAGACTTCTACGCGCACACCGCACAACTTGGCGACCGCGAAATGACCAAACTCGTGCACCAGTACCATGATGCCGAGCACAACAAGCATGGAAACTGTGCTGGTTAAGAAAAAGGACATAGAAATCCGCTCATTTGCCTCTCTGCCGGATCCAGTCTGGAGAGCACCGAACTACCGGAGTATTGACTGGAATGAACCGCCTGTCGTGAGCACGCGCCTTATCAACGCAGAACAGGTGAATACCCTGAGACCACGCTTCGGGCCACCCGCCGTGCCTCCTCATCCAGGCCAAGCACGTCCTGGATGGTCTCAGGATGCCTCGGCGGCGTAGCCTCGAGAACTGTCTCAATTGTACGCGGGATGCTGCTAAAGGGAATGGTGCCTTCGAGGAATGCCCCTACGGCGATTTCATCCGCCGCATTGAGCGCAATGCAAGCGGCGCCGCCGGCTTCCGCAGCCTGGTATGCCAGGCGAAGACAGGGAAATCGTGCGAAATCCGGGGGTTCGAAACTCAGTTGCCCCAGCTTCGCCATGTCAAAGGTCAACTCGCTGGGAATCCGCTCGGGAAAGCTCAGGGCGTACAGGATCGGGACACGCATATCGGTAACCGAGATCTGCGCCAGTATGCTGCCGTCAACGAACTCCACCAGCGAATGAACTGCAGACTGAGGATGTACTGTGACCCGGACAGCGGACGGGGGAAGGTTAAACAGGCGGCACGCCTCAATGATCTCCAGGCCTTTATTAAGCAGGGTGGCCGAATCAATGGTGACCCGCCGGCCCATGACCCAGGTGGGATGGCGCAAGGCCTGCTCCACGGTGACGTACTGAAACTGGTCCGCTGGAAGCTCGCGGAAGGGGCCGCCGGAAGCGGTCAACCAGATGCGGCGAACTTCCGCTGCGGATCCCCCTCGCAGGCACTGATGGATAGCGTTGTGTTCAGAATCGATGGGCAACAGGGGGACGTTGCCTTTGCGCGCCAGGCCGGTCAGAATTTCTCCTGCGGCAACCATCGCCTCCTTGTTGGCCAGGCCAACGGCCTTCCCCGCCGCCACTGCTGCATAGGTAGCTTCTAGGCCAGCCAGGCCGACAATCGCCGAGACCACGAAATCAACCTGGGGGAGGGTGGCTGCACGCACTGTTCCTGCGCTGCCATAAACGATCTCGATGCCGGTGAGGCCTGCGGCCTTGAGCCGCGACGCCAAGTCAGCCGCCAGCGGTTCGCTGGCCAACGAGACCACTAGCGGTCGCCAACGCTGGCATTGCATGAACGCCAGATCCACATTTTTGCCCGCAGCCAGCGACGCAACTGCGAACCGTTCGGGATAACGCTCAACGATGGAAAGGGTGCTGGTGCCGATGGAGCCTGTAGAACCGAGGATGCAGATGTGCTTCAACGCAATATCCATTGAGCGTACCACAGCGCAGGCGCAGCCAGCAGCAGGGCATCGATGCGATCGAGAATGCCTCCGTGGCCAGGGAGCATGACCCCCGAATCCTTCACCCCGGCCCCCCGCTTGATCGCGGACTCAACCAGGTCGCCAAGTTGGGCGAAGACATTCAACAGGGTGGCCAGCCCCAGCCACAGGGTAAGCGGACCGGCAAAATGGAGCGTGGAAATCGACCGGCTTTCCAACCAACGGGCCAAGGCAACGAGCGCAGCGGCGACCAGCAAACTTCCGGCGACCGATGCGGCGCTTCCCTCCCAAGTCTTGTTCGGACTGATCTGCGGCGCCAGCTTGTGACGACCGAAGTTGCGACCGACGTAAAGGGCTGCAACGTCGCCCGTCCATACAATGCAAAACAGGAAGATCAGCAGCGAACGACCATCTGGTTGAAGCCAAAGCAGAGGTAGTGTTGCCAGGCTCAAACCGATGTAGAGGAGGGCGAAAAGCGAAAGGGCGCAATCGGTCAGAACACGCTCCAGAGGCGAGCGAAAGCTGCAGACAAGGAGCAGGACGAGACTGCAAAGGCCGATTGCCGGCAAAATCAGGGCCGGGCTGCGGAACGTTGCGGCGAAGAGGATGGCGATGGCGACCAGAACCAGGATCCGCCGGGAGCCGTGGGCATCTGCGATGGTGAGGTATTCCCAGGTGGCAAGTTCGGCAACCAATGCCGTTGCCATCACCAGTAACAGAAACCCGCCCTTGAGCAGAAGCAGCAAGACCAAAGGGATAAGGACGGCCGCCGTGATGACCCGTTTCATGATTTTAAGTAGGATACACGATTTGATATCATCTAGCTTAAGCTAGATGGTGACAATAATGACAGAGGTTGGGGCATTCGAAGCAAAAAACAAATTGAGTGCGCTGTTGGATAAGGTTGAACAGGGTGAAGAGATCATCATCACCCGCCACGGCCGGCCGGTAGCCCGGTTGGTGCCCGCTAACCGAGGGATTGATCGGGGGCAGGCACAGGCCGCGTTGCAGCGGATGCGGGATCGAGCGGCGCGGGCCGGACTTGGGCCGTTTGATTGGGAGACTCTCAAGGCCGACCGGGATGCATCCCGGCCGTGAGCCTGGTCCTTGATAGCTCGGCGACTCTGGCGTGGTTCTACGCCGATGAAACCACGCCCGGCATCCGTCGGGTCTTTGAGCTTCTCGTAAAGAGTGGTGCCTGGGTTCCCTCCCTGTGGCGGCTCGAGGTCGCCAATATTCTGGAGATGGGGATTCGCCGGAGGCGGCACGACATTGCTTTCCAACAAGCTACTCTCGCCGATCTATCGTTGCTGCCCATAAACCTCGATCCCGAGACAGACAGCCAGGCTTGGGATGCCACGTTGCAGTTGGCCCATCGTCATCGGTTAAGCCTGTACGACGCAGCCTACTTAGAGCTTGCGCAACGACGAGGATTGCCCTTGGCCACGCTGGACGGCGATTTGCGCAACGCCGCTAACGCTGAGAGTGTGCAACTGCTGGGAATCTGAAACGAATATCAGGTGGAAACCCGAAAGAAACCGCAGGTTGTCATGAAGACTTTAAAGCCCTCAGATCCATCCTTTCATCTGCTTGTGCTCAGGTTTGGATCACTCCCGGATTGAACTTTTCGACTTCGGGATTAAGGGCCGCGGCTTTCAGCGCAGTCAGCAACACGTCCCGCGTCTGTGCTGGATCGATAATGGCATCCACCCACAGCCGGGCAGCGGCGTACCGGCAATCCGTTTGTTCGTCGTAGCTGGCCTTGATGGAGGCGAAGACCTGGCTCTTCTCCTCTTCGCTTAGCTGCTTGCCGCCACGTTCCAACTGGCGGATTTTTATCTCCACCAGCGTACTTGCCGCAGAGGCTCCGCTCATCACCGCATAACGGGCGGTGGGCCAGGCAAAGAGGAATCGCGGGTCATAAGCCTTGCCGCACATGGCGTAGTGGCCGGCGCCAAACGAACCACCAAGAATGACCGTGATCTTGGGCACCGTGGAGTTGGCTACCGCCGAAACCATTTGCGCGCCGGCGCGGATAATGCCGCTCCACTCCGCATCGCGACCCACCATAAAGCCGTTGACGTCGTGCAGGAAGATCAGCGGAATCAGGTTCTGATTGCAGTCCATGATGAAGCGCGCCGCTTTCTGGGCACTCTCGGCATAAATCACGCCCCCGAACTCCACCCTTTTTTCCCCGCTCTGGCTGGTATGCGTCTGATGGGTTTTCTGGTTAGCCACAATCCCGACCGCGAAGCCGCCGATCCGCGCGTAACCGCAAACGACTGTTTTGCCGTAATCCGGCTTGTATTCGTCAAATTGGGAACGGTCGACCAGCCGGGCAATGACCTCGTGGATGTCGTAGCTGTTGCCGGCACCCTTCGCCGGGTCCGGGTCGAGCAGGGCATAAAGCTCCTGCGGGGCAAACTTGGGGGCATCCTGTCGCGGGTCGTACGCCGCCCGGTCAAAGGGCGCCACCGGTCCGTGGCCAAGCCTCGACACCAGGGATCGAAGCCGGGCCAGGCAAAGGTGATCGTTGGGCTCCTTGAAATCCACCGTGCCCGAGATTTCGGCGTGCATGGTGGCCCCCCCGAGTTCTTCCGCCGAATACTTCTGCCCGATTGCCGCCTGCACCAGCGCCGGGCCGGCCAGAAAAAGGCCGCTGCCTTCCGTCATCAACACGTGGTCGGTCATAACCGGAAGATAGGCTCCGCCCGCCACGCACATGCCCATGATGGCCGTGATCTGCGGAATACCCTTGGCGCTCATCACCGCGTTGTTGCGGAAAATCCTCCCAAAATCGTCCTGATCGGGAAATACATCCTCTTGCAAAGGCAGGAAAACACCTGAGGAATCGACCAGATAGATGGTTGGAATCCGATTTTCCGTGGCTATCGCCTGGGCCCGGAGAACCTTTTTCGCAGTCATGGGGAAGAACGCACCGGCTTTGACGGTGGCATCGTTGGCGATCACCATCACCAACCGCCCGGCCACCGATCCCAGGCCGGTCACTACCCCTGCGGCGGCCGCACCACCCCACTCCTCATACATGCCGTAGGCGGCAAAAAGGCCCAGTTCCAGGAATTCCTCCCCGGGATCGAGCAATAAGGCCAGGCGCTCCCGGGCCGTCAACCGCTTTTTTCCATGCTGGGCTTGGATGGCTTTGGGGCCCCCGCCTTGACGGATCTCCTCCTCCTGCTGCCTTAAGACCGCCAGCAGCGCCTCCATTCCAGCCGTATTAGCTCGGCCTTTCCTGGCGTGCGGGTCAAGTCGCGAAACGAGCAGGTTAGAGAACCGCGGAGCCGCCTCCGGCTCTGCTGGGGTAACGGGTTGGTCTGAGGTTGGGCCGGCCATACGAAACTCGTCAGCATAGCATCTCAGCCGCTCTCTGAGTTGGACAACCAGCAAATCTCAGTAACCACCACCAAGTCACTGGGGCGCTGGGCAACAAAGTCACTCATGTGCTTGGATAACGGCACATTTTTCCTCTTTGCAACATCCCCCGAACGTGACATACTGCATCAGATTATCTTTCGGCCAACCCCAATGGCTGAACGATGGGAATCGAAAGAGAATGACCATGGCTAACTTACTTTCGAAATTTACACCTACCCGGTCTTGGCCCACTACAGACGCGACGGTGGACTCATGTGAGTGGGTGCGACTCCACGACCACCTGGGAGGAATCGGGGGTCACTACCAAGTCAAGTTCACCTATCAGGTGGGCGACCAGGGGCAGGTGAATTACGGTAAATTCTGTCATCAGGGGGTACAGCACATCGTCCCTTACTGTCCAGGCGAGCGTCTGGCTATTCAATATGACCCCAAGAAGCCTGCGCGCTATCACTACAGTGGTGCCGAGTCGACTTACGAGAAGCTGGAAGCGATCCTGGTGATGACGGTTTTCGCTTTGCTCGCCGGCTACATGCTCTACACCTTCTAGGTCCTCCCCCCTGGATTCTTAGCTCAGCGCTTTCTTCGCTTGCTCCCTCCTACCCTTGTAGAATCCGTCGACCGACTGGAGCTCCGAACCCCAGTACAGAGGCCAGGTAACCTCTGCGGGGCTTGCGTTCCTTCAAGGCTGGCAAATGCGTTCATCGAGCACGGCCAGACTTTATGCATTGCATTTCTGCAACGGCACACTAGGATGGATTCGCGGTCCTCAGCAAATGCAATTTCATCGCACTCTCTCAGTGGCTCTGATTCTCGGCTATAGCGCCCTCGGCCTCGTTTTGGGCCAAGCTCAGGTCCCACCTCGGGAGAGT
>Ga0182024_10015501_pt1 | contig 14574 bp, 10 predicted proteins | sample P32metaG_FD_120480 | JGI IMG/M metagenome (GOLD analysis project Ga0182024, IMG submission 120480) | Permafrost microbial communities from Stordalen Mire, Sweden - P3-2 metaG (Illumina Assembly) | ecosystem: Environmental > Terrestrial > Soil > Wetlands > Permafrost | place: Sweden: Stordalen... | reverse complement strand
TGATCGCCGGCAAAAAACTGACCGGCAAACGGACCAAACTTTCCTGCGCTGGAATCGAAGACGATGCCGCTTCCGCTTTGACCGACCTTTTCATACGGCTGCACCACCGCCGGCGGGTTGTACTGCGGGATGCGCTGGGCCTCTGTCCACATCCGGCTGCCCGACACCGGATCGATCGGCTTCGGGTGCATGTTCGGCGCAAGGTCATACCACTTGTTGCCGATCGGATGCCCCATGAACTTGCCCGGCTCCAGGTAGTTGAAATTGTCTCCGCCCTGCCAGGGTCCCTGGTTGTCGTCGTAGAACGCCTCGCCTTTGTCATTGAAGACGATTCCGTCGGGCGATCTGATGCCTGACGCGGTGGGAATGATCGTTCCCTCCGGCGTCACGCGCAGGCACCAGCCGCGGAAGCGGGCGTCGCTGGTGAATGAGCCGGTGAGGGTGAGCATGACCCACAGATTTCCATCTTTGTCGAACTTGCTCATCCACGGATATTCGTGGTAGTCGCCGGAAATGCCCCAGTCGTCGCAGAACGTTTCATACACGCTGGCGTAGCCGCGGCCGTCGGTGTCTTTCAGGCGGGTGATCTCGCCACGCTGAATCGCGTAGAGGTAGCCGTCCTTTTTGTTGTACGCCAGGCCCATCACTTCGTGCATGCCGGTGGCCCATTTGGCGAAACGAATCCGGCGGACGTTCGGCGCAGTCGGATTCTCGACCATATAAATGTCGCCCCGGCGCGTGGATACGGCGAGTCTGCCGTCGGGCATCCATTCGAGACCGCCGCATTCGAGGATGACGCTGTCGGGTATGGGGATCTTGATGATCTTGTAGTAGTCGGCTTCGGTGGGAGCCGGTGCATCCGCCGCACGAGCGATGTCGCTGAAACCCAGCAACGCGCCTACCGCCAGAACACAGCGAGCGAGCCCGCCGTGACATGGGCTTCCAGCCCATGCCGAGAAACGCGAAACCGCGCGCGACGCCCACTGGCCGATCCTAAAAACGAATTCCCAAATGCCTGGCTTGGATTCTCGAGTAGTGTGCGACGCTCTCGGTTTGCGAGCCGCTTGCATGGGCTGGAAGCCCATGTCACAGGAAGCAAGCCTGTCTCGCACTCGTCCAGCGGTTCTAACGTGGCACGGGCTTCCAGCCCGTGCCAGGCAACTGAAGATCCCGGCGAGGCGCTGCCAACCCGATTCATTAAACAAGCTTTGTGGTTTCACCATGACATCTCCACATCGAATGCCGCGTTGCCGGCAGCTAAATTCATCGGGATCAGAAGCTGGCTTGTGCCTTCGGAATCTCTGAGCGTCGGCTCGAGCTTGTCGGCGGACTTAATCGTGATCGTCAGCCCGTCGTCCACCCGCCACACGCCCGGCGATTTCTGCTCGATCTTCTTGCCCGACGCCGCCATGAAGTAGAGATTCTTCGGCGGCGTGTTCGCCGACACCGTGAACCGCCGAATCAGGTTCGACTTCGTCGGCTCCTGCACTGGAATCGGCTGCTCGTTGATATCGACGTCATTGAGCACGTAGTGGAACGTGGGCCGTTCGAGTTTATCGAGCGCGTATCCTTTGAAATGCCCGCCGACGTTGCGGTATTTCTCGTCCGCCGGCGGATGCTCGGTCGGCACGATCTTCGGCCAGGGTGCGGCGGGGCTGTCGAGCACGGCAAACGACGGTCCGTCGGGCATGTTGATGATGTCCGTGCCAAGCGGCCCAAGCCAATTGCCGCCGCGGCCGTCCCACATGCCCGAGGCGTCGAAGAACTTTCCGCGCCAGGCCTTTGCCATGCGCACGGTGTCGGCATCGAACGCGACGTGCACCATCTCGGGGAACCCAACGAGAATCGCCCGCGGTCCGACGCCGGTCATGAACGTGCGGTGCACGATCGGCATGTCCGGGAATAATTCAAAGCCGCCGGATGGCGCGAGCCCGCTCGGCAGCGCGGCATTCTTGCCGAGGGAGAAGTAGGTCCAGATCGCGGCGACCTGAGAGTCTTCCGTCCCCCCCGCGACATCTTTAAATGCGGCCACATGCCCCGGCCAGAACTGCGGCATGCGCGTGCCGGGCGCAAGAGCCGCGGGGTTGTCGAGCCACTGCTGGAACCACGTCAGTCGAATGCGATCGTGAATCGTTCCAAGATCGGGCCCGGGCATCCCGAGCGATTTGTAACCGTTCATCCCGTGGCAGTTGATGCATCCAAGTCCGCCGCGAATGCCAACGAGCTGTCGGCCGTCTTTCACCGCCTGCTCGCTGAACGGCGGCTGCGGCGGTTCCTTTTCCGCGTCCGCCCGCTGAAATGCGTCGACAATGGGCCCCGCGACGGTCGTCGACCATTGCGGCATGCGCGTAGCCAGCACCGGCCGCACGTGTAACTTGCCCTCGAAGATGATCTGCTTCATCGCTTCGGGCAGAAGCTTGAGGCCGACGTGATCGAGCCGTGGCGGGATGCGGCCTTCGTCGCCCATGTCGAAGCTGGCGGTCATCACAAAGAAATCGTTGCGATCGGCCGGTGGCCCGCCGATGCCGGCGCGGTTGTGGCAGGCAAAACAATTCATCGCCGCCATCGTGTGAACGACACGATCCTTCGGTTCGAACGGCTTCTTCAGTCCGTCGGCGTCCGCGATCGCGGCTTTCAGCGCGATGCGCTGCTCGTCGCTGAGATCATAATTCGGAACGCCCTTGGCGATGTGGCCGCCGAGGCATCCCTCGTCACTGTCGAGGTTGAGCGACGCTAGCGCCTTGGCCGTCCGCATCGATTGCTGATTGGGGATGGTGTGGCACGAGGCGCAGCCGAGCATCGCGAACATCCGCCCGCCCATCTCGACCTTTTGTGGATCGAGCCCGATCGGCTCATCATCGATCGGCATCATCGGCGTGCCGCCGGATCGGTAGAGCACCTCGCGCGGAATCGCCGATCGCTCGATGCCGGGGCCCGACCATTCAACTTTCAGTACCGCTTCGCCGCCGCGCTGAAAGTAATTGACGATCATCGGGTGGTCGCCGGCGGTCAGCGTCACGCTGCCGCTTTTTGTTCCCTCGGCGTGCTCACCGTCGTTGTTCACGATGGGCCGGCCATCGATCAGGAGTCGCGATCCATCGTCGCTGGTAGCATAGAATGTGTAGCGGCCCTCTTTCGGAATCGAGATCGTCGCCGTGAATCGCACGGCGTAGTCCTCGCCGCGATGGCCAGGGATATCGATCGAATATCCATCTTCATGGCCGGTTGATTTAGGCGTCAGCCGCGACAGCGTGCGCTGGCTGACATTGACAACATGCTCCTCAAAATATTCGTATTTGACCCCATGCACTTTGGCGACGGCGTCTTTGGCGAGCTTCGGATTGGTCAATTGATCGCGCAGGAGATAAACAGCAATCGTCTTGGCTTCATTGGGCGTCAGTCCGACATTGGGCATGCGGCTGGCGGGGCGGTCCTTCAGCGGATTTTCCAAAAATGCCGCAAGCTGATCGATCGTTGTCTTCTTCGCCAAGTCGGGCAATGGAACGGAGGGAACTTTCGTCGGACTTCCTTTTTCCGGAGCATGGCACGCGACGCAGCCCACTTCGTGATACAGCTTGCGGCCCGTCTCGACCATCGTCGGCGTGCCCTCTTCCTCAGCCAATTTCATCGGCCCGCCGAGCGACACCAGATACTGCACAAGGAAATCGACCGCCCCATCGCGCGAATGCGGATCGGACGCATGAAACAAATCCGGCATCGTTGTACCGGGCTTTACGTCGTGCGGATGCGTGAGATAATTCTTCAGATAGGAGGCAGTCGCCCGCGAACCGATCTGCGAAAGATCCGGCGCACCTTTGGTGAGCACGCGCTGCGCATCCGGAGCCGAATGGCACTGCGCGCAATTGAGTTCGCCCAGCAACACCTGTCCCTGCTCAGCGAGGGATTTCTTGCCGTCATCCTTAAGCCGATTAAACCCTGGCACCGCCGGCGCTGTCGCCGCGAGCGAAATGGATCCCAGCGACAAACAAGCCGCGATCGCCCAATTCCATCCACCGCCTACCCGATGCTGCATCGGCCTCTCCTGCAAATCGCCCAAAGCAGAGCCCTTTCAGTCGCAAGCATTAGACTCGAACGGCGGATTTCGTTGAAGTGTTCTCGCAAACGGCCGTCAGGACAGATCGCGCGCGAAGAACCAAAGACGCGGAAGGGACGTCCGTCGCCCGGTGATTCGCGCATCAATTCCAGCGGTTACTTATCCTCAGGAGGCGTTGACGAAGGCGCTCCGGCATGCGCTCACGCACGGCTTGCTGACGGGTCGCAGTGTAGGCGCCTAGCGCAAAATCTTCCAAAAATGAGATGTCGATGGCGTTTGCCAAATTCGGGCCTGCGACTTCACGGCACGCGTCGATAAAACGCAGGTACTTTTCCACGCGCCAGTTTTGTCCACCATCCATTGCCTGCTCGACAACACGCCTGAAGTCAGCCATTTCACAATGCAAAAGCCCGCGGCCGTAGTCGTTAATCTGCGCCGTCACTTCCGGGAACTGGTCAGCGAGCGATTTAATGAACTCTTCGCGATCCATTGGACTGTAAGTTCGAATGCTGCACTCGACGGAAGCGGCCCTGCCGGCGGGAAAGAATGACCGCCCGCTCGAATTCTATGGCACACCGTTCGCCTCTGGCTGCATTTTTAAGTTAAACAGCTATTCACCTAACATGTTGACCTGTGAGTTATCACCATGGCGACTCGTTCACGAAAGAGAAATCGGTTGCAGGACGACAGCTACCTGGCGCTGATTCATCGCTTTGCATTGAAGCCAATTAAGAACGATGCCGAGCACGATCAGGCCGTTTCAATTATTGCGGAACTCGTCGGCCGCGATCTCGATGGCGGCAGCAGCGATTACCTCGATACGCTGATTCTGCTGGCGAACAAGTATGAAGATGAGCACCGTCTGCCGGCCGGCGGCTTCAAGTCGCCACGAGAAGCCTTGCGGGCGATTATGAGCGCCAACAGGCTCTCGCAAGCCGAGATGGGAAAGATCATCGGCAGCGAGTCGGCACTTTCCATGTTCTTGAAAGGTCATCGCGGACTATCGAAGGCACAAATCAAGGCGCTCGTATCGCGGTTCAGGGTCGATGCAAGTCTTTTCCTGTGAACCGATGCCTGAAAAAGCGCCGCCCACACCAGCGCGTCGTTTTTGTCGCTTCGCATCGCGTAAACTGGCGCTCCCGCCATTCGATGCGCATACACTCAACCGCGTCACTTCAAAAAGCGAGCACGTCTCGCTAAAGTGCTCCGAATTTTGCGCAGGAAATAGCCAAAGAGAACAATGCCGAAGCGGACAGACATTCATTCGATCCTGATCATCGGTTCCGGGCCTATCGTCATCGGACAGGGGTGCGAGTTCGACTATTCGGGCGTGCAGGCGTGCCGGGCGCTCAAGGAAGAGGGATATCGCATCGTCCTGATCAACTCGAACCCGGCGACGATCATGACCGATCCGGAGTTCGCCGATGCTACTTATATTGAGCCGATCACGCCCGAAGCGGTGGAAAAGATCCTGCAGCGCGAGGCCCAGGGGCCGCACCCGATCGACGCGGTGCTGCCGACGCTCGGGGGGCAAACGGGGCTGAATACCGCCATCGCGTGCTACGACCGCGGCATCTTCACGCGCTACGGCGTGCAGATGATCGGCGCCAACCGCCAGGCGATCTTCCGCGGCGAAGACCGCCAGGTCTTCAAAGACCTGATGATCTCCATCGGACTGAACGTCCCGCGCAGCGGTGTCGTTCATAACATGGATGACGCCCGCAAGGTGCTGGCGGACATCGGCCTCCCGCTGATCATCCGCCCCGCCTTCACGCTCGGCGGCACCGGGGGCGGCATCGCTTACAACGTCGAGGAGTTTGAAACGATCGTCCAGCGCGGGCTCGATGCCTCGCCGGTCACGGAAGTGCTCATCGAGCAGAGCGTGATCGGCTGGAAGGAATACGAGCTGGAGGTGATGCGCGACAAGGCCGACAACGTCGTCATCATCTGCTCGATCGAAAACATCGACGCGATGGGCGTTCACACCGGCGACAGCATCACCGTCGCGCCGATTCAAACGCTGACCGACAAGGAATATCAACGGATGCGCGATGCGTCGATCGCGATCATCCGAGCCGTCGGCGTCGAAACGGGCGGCAGCAATATTCAGTTCGGCGTCAACCCCGCCACCGGCGAGATGACCGTCATCGAGATGAACCCGCGCGTGTCGCGATCGTCGGCACTTGCCTCGAAAGCGACCGGTTTCCCGATCGCGAAAATCGCCGCGAAGCTCGCGGTGGGTTACACGCTGGATGAGCTTCCAAACGACATCACGAAGAAAACGGTCGCGTGCTTTGAGCCGACGATCGATTACTGCGTGATCAAGATTCCGCGCTGGACGTTCGAAAAATTTCCGGATGCCGACGAAACCCTGACGACGCAGATGAAGAGCGTCGGCGAGGCGATGGCGATCGGCCGAACCTTCAAGGAGGCCTTGCAGAAAGGCATCCGCAGCATGGAGGTGAAGCGCTTCGGCTTCGGCCTCGACAAGTACGACAAGTGGCTGAACGCCGAGAAAGCCACCCGTGACATGGGCTTCCAGCCCATGCAAGACAAGTCAAAAATCGAGACGACGCGCAACTCTTCGGATAAAAGTTTTCAGCACGGGCTGGAAGCCCGTGTCAAAGGAAGCAGTCTCCCCGCTTCGGCGCGCGACGACTCGGACAAAACCACGCAAGGCGAATCGCTCGATCATGAATGGCCCATCCCCGCCGACAAGCTTCGCCGGAAGCTCGCGGTGCCGAGCCAGGGCCGGCTGTATTACCTGCGATACGCCCTCAAGATGGGCTGGACGATCGAGCAGATTCACGATCTGACGCACATCGATCCGTGGTTCCTGGCGCAGATGAAGCAGTTGGTGGATTTCGAGCGGGAGCTAACGGAAGCCAGAGGCAAGCCAGGGGCCGAGATCCTTCGGCAAGCCAAGGAGTGGGGGTACAGCGATGTGCAGCTTGGCAGCATCTGGAACGTGTCGCCGGCGGCGGTGCGGTCAATGCGCACCCTGCAGAACGTCGCGCCGGTTTATAAATTAGTTGACACATGTGCCGCCGAGTTCGAAGCGGCAACGCCGTATTACTATTCGACGTACGAAACGCCGATGACCGTCAACGGCAAGCCGTTTGTCGAAGACGAAATCCGTATCACCGATCGCCCCAAAGTCATCATCATCGGCGGCGGCCCGAATCGCATCGGCCAAGGCATCGAGTTCGACTACTGCTGCGTGCAAGCCGCGTTCGCGATGAAGGAACTCGGGCTCGAGTCGGTGATGATCAACTCGAATCCGGAAACGGTTTCCACTGACTACGACACGAGCGATCTGCTCTTCTTCGAGCCGCTCACGCACGAAGATATTCTGAACGTGTGTGAACGATTAAACGGCGGCCCATTTATTGCGGACGTTGAAGATCTCACGATCGAAGACGACGGTTTCAGCCGTTTAAGGATTGATGGTAATCTTCCACCAGGAATCCCGGAGAACTGGAAAGATATCCTTCGCGAAGAAGCAAAGCTGCAGAACTTGGGTTCGATCGGAGTATTTCAAGTTGCTTGCGCAAATGATGTTGAAACACTTTTAGCGGTCACGCGTGACGGCGATATTTGGGACTTTAACTTCAATCGGCCGCGATCGGAATTTCTAGGCGCGGAGCTCGATTCGCAATCTGACTACTGGTGGAAAACAGGAATTGATGAGGGCACGCAGGAACGGATCGATCAGTTTCGTTCTGCGCATCGAAATCTGGTGCACGGCGTCATCGTCCAGTTCGGCGGGCAGACGCCGCTGAACCTGGCGCGCGGGTTGAAGGAAGCCGGCGTTCCGATTCTGGGCACGAGCATCGATTCGCTCGACGCCGCGGGAGATCGCGAGCAGTTCCGCGACCTGCTTCAGAAGCTTAAGCTTCGCCAGCCCGAAAATGGCATCGCCCGCAGCCCGGCCGAAGCCAAGGAAATCGCCCGGAAAATCGGCTATCCGGTTCTCGTTCGCCCAAGCTTCGTGCTCGGCGGGCGCGCGATGGAAATCGTCTACGACGAGAACCAGCTCAATTACTACATGACCCACGCCGTCGAGGCGTCGACGATCGTCGACGCGCCGATCCTGATCGATAAATTCCTTGACGCGGCGACGGAGGTGGATGTCGACTGCCTGGCGGATTTCGACCCGACCGGGAAATCAGACGCCGGCCAGGCGTTCGTGATCGGCGTGATGGAGCATATCGAAGAGGCCGGCATTCACTCCGGCGATTCCGCCTGCTCGTTGCCGCCGTACTCGCTGTCGAAAGAGATCATCGAGCGATTGAAGTCCGAAACCCGCGCGTTGGCCAAGGCGCTGCGCGTCCGCGGGTTGATGAACGTGCAATACGCGATCAAGGACGGCGAGATCTACGTCATCGAAGTCAATCCGCGTGCCTCGCGCACGGTGCCATTCGTTTCCAAGGCGCAGGGCCAGCCGTATGCGAAGATCGCCGCGAAGGTGATGGCAGGCAAATCGCTCGCGGAGCTGGGCGTCGCCGAACCCACGCCGCCCAAACATGTGAGCGTGAAGGAAGTTGTCTTCCCGTTCGCCAAGTTTCCCGGCGTCGATGTCATCCTCGGCCCCGAAATGCGCAGCACCGGCGAAGTGATGGGAATCGACTCAAACTTCCCGATGGCGTTCGCCAAGAGCCAGATCGCCGCCGGCACGGTGCTGCCAACAAGCGGCACGGTATTCATCTCGGTTCGCAACGGAGACAAAGACGCGATTGTACCGGTCGCGAGACAGCTCGCCGCCGGCGGATTCGAGATCCTCGCGACGCAGGGCACGTACGATGCGCTTCGCAAGAACGATGTGCCGGCGACGCGCATCGCCAAGCTCTCGGAGGGCCGGCCGAACATCGCCGACTACATCAAGAACAAGAAAGTTCACCTGCTGATCAACACGCCCACGCGCAAAGGCCCGCAGACCGACGAGGGCAAGATTCGCGCGATGGCGGTGCTGGCCAAGGTTCCCATCGTGACGACCATCACCGGCGCCAGCGCCGCCGCGCGGGCGATCGCCGCGCTGCAGCAGGCGGATTGGGGCGTGCAGCCGTTGCAGGATTTCTTCGCGAAGTAGCTGTCGCAGATGTCCCTGTGACATGGGCTTCCAGCCCATGCCGGGCGATTTTCGCCGTAAGCTCGCGATCCAAGTCGAACGGCCAAGCTTGAAGCGAAGCGCTCTTCGCTTTGTAAGGTGCGTGAAGATCGCGAGTCTTCTGACACCGCCAGCGGCGAGCTTGGACCTATTGCTGGCGCGTCATTTTAAAAATGAAAAATTCTTGCATTGGCTGGAAGCCCGTGTCACGGATGCTTCACTGGCAGTCCGTCCAGTAAGGCCCTTTATGAACCGCGCAGAAGGTAACCAGGAACACTTTGTGCAAAAGCGATTGAACCCCACAAACCGATCGAACTGCACAACGGCCTGGTGACCAACGCCTGGCGGCAGTGAGGCTCGCCGTCGCTACTGCTCAACTGTGCGGCGATCGTGTATCTTTCGGCGCATGTCGAACGTTTCGATCCATCGGATTGGCGTCTTCCCCGGCCAATTTGATCCCATCACCAACGGCCACCTTGACGTCATCCGTCGCGGCGTAAAACTGTTCGACGAACTCATCGTCGCCGTCGGCATCAATCCCGAAAAACGCGATATGTTCACCCTCGACGAACGCGTGGAAATGACCCGCGCCCTCGTCGCCGACATTCCCGGCGTCCGCGTCGAAAAATATACGGGCCTGACCGTCGACTTCGTCCGCAAAGCCAAAGCGACGGCTCTGCTCCGCGGCATCCGCGACGTGTCGGATCTTCGCTACGAATTTCAACTCGCCTTGGCTAACCGCACCGTCGGCGGAGTCGAAACCGTCTTCATCATGGCCGGCGAGCAATACGCGCTCACCAGCAGCAGCCTGATTCGGCAGGTCGTCGCCCTCGGCGGCGACGTTGGACAACTGGCCAGCATCCTGCCCGAACTGGTGGTGACCCAGCTTCGCGAGCGACAAAAGCGGAATCCCGATACACCAGCATCGTGAGGATTTCAAATTCCAAATTTCAAATTGTGAAATCCGAAATTTGGAATTTGGAATTCGAAATTACCCGGCTACTTGCCGAATCGCCTTCAACATCGCGTCGACTTCCACTTTCCCCCGATACCGTTTGCCATTGATAAAAAACGTCGGCGTCCCGCGCACGCCACTCCGCGCCGCCGACGCCAGGTCATCGGCGATCCGCTTTAGATTCGCCGCCGCTTCATATTCCGATTGATAGCGATAGATCTCCAGCCCCAGCCGCAGCGCCAGGTGAGTCAGATCGAGATTGTCCAGTTCCTTCTGATGGCCGAACAGAAAATCATGCATCTCCCAGAACTTCCCCTGGCTCGCCGCCGCCTCGGCGGCCTGGGCCGCGGCACTCGCATGCGGATGAATCGAACTTTGCGGATTATGCCGAAACACAAACGCCAGCTTGTCGCCGAGCTCCTTCCGAAGCTCTTTGACGATCGGCCAAGCGTTCAGACAATCCGGGCATTCGTAATCGCCATATTCCACCAGCACCACCGGCGCATCCGCCGGGCCTTGCCAGTGATCGCGCGGGCTGACGGGAGGATCGAGAACATCGGCGGAGGAAGCTTCGGAAGCCATGTCAGTGGATTGTAGGAATCACACGCAGCGTTGCACGGACTTTTGGTGGACATCCTCAACCAAGGTTAGCCGCGAGGCGTCAGACGAGCGCGCTGACAACGCTACATTTCCACTATGAATTAACGATGCTGAGGACCTAAGTCAGCGCTCGCCTGACGCCTCGCGGCTAACCTTCGGCGGGCGGCGATTTTGGTGACATGGAAGATTCTCGATGTCGTTCTGCGTCAAATTATCGCGAATTTATCGGCCCTGGATTGACCGTACTCCCGGATTTCTGTCTTGGGGTATACTTTCGGCATGGGACGTAAGCTGTTGCCGCGGAAGTCTTCGATTGGATGTTTTGAATCGCTGGAATCCCGCCAGCTTCTGTCTTTTTCAGCGCATATCGATTTCACGCCGGCTCGCATCGCGCCGGTGGCGGGGTATGTCGCCGATTCGGGCAACGCTTACGCCAATCGCGGCAACGGGTACACCTACGGCTGGAACGTCAATCTGCCGGCTTCCCAGTCGCACATCACGCGAACCCGGCAAGCAGCCGACGAACGATATGAAACGGTCGTGATGAGCGACGCCGCCCACGGCAAGAAGCACCCGGCGGACGTCTGGCAAATCGCGGTTCCGGAGAACGGAACGTACGCGGTTCACCTGGTTGTCGGCGATGGAACCGTCGGGTGGAAAAGCTCGACGATGGTGGATGGCTCAGTTGTCCTTTCGGGCAAGACGACGGCCAAAAAACGCTGGCTCGAGACAACCGTCGATGTCACGGTAACCAACGGCTTGATCTCAATCGCGAATGGGCCGAAGACCGCAGTCAATCGGCTGGCTTACGTCGATATCACCGAGCAAGTTGCCCCCGCCGGCCCGACGAAACCGACCGCTCCGACTACACCAACGACCCCGACTACGCCCACAACGCCGACCACTCCAACGACTCCGACCACCCCAACGACGCCCACCACACCGGCGGCGGCGTGGACAACTCCCCTTTCCTGGTCAGCGGTCGCCCCTGACCCGGCGAAGCTTGCCGAGGCTCAGGGCGTTTCAGTCAATGGCAAGCTTTACGTTTTCGGCGGCTACAACATTACGTCCCCCGACTATCAGGCGACGACCGCCGCCCAGGTGTACGATCCGACGACGAACATCTGGACCGCGATCGCCCCGATGCCGCAGCCGGAGACGCATATGGGCGTCGCGTCGGATGGCACGTACATCTACATCGCCGGCGGCTATACCTACGACCCCAAGACAACCTACCAAACCTTCGGCACCGCCAACGTGTGGCGGTATGACATCGCGACCAACACCTGGAGCCAGTATGTTTCGCTTCCCGCGCCGCGCGCGGCCGGTGCGTTGGTACTGCTCGGCGATGAGCTTCATTTCTTTGACGGCGTTGATACCAACCGCGTGGGCCACACCGATCATTGGGTGCTGAACATCACCGACGCCAACCCAACGTGGACGACATCGACGAGCCTCCCCTTCAGCCGAAACCACATGGCGGGCGTTGTGCTGGATGGAAAGATCTACGCCGTCGGCGGCCAGGCCGGCACCAACGACTCCGACCCCAGCAGCGACGTCTTGATGTGGGACCCCGCGAATCCGACGGCCTGGCAAGCCGTCGCGAGCCTGCCCGCGCCGCTGTCGCACGCGGTCGTCGCCGTCGTGCAGGGCCGAATCGTCGTCTGCGGCGGCACCACCACCGGCGACCAACCCCTCTCCAGCGTCTACAGCTACGACCCCACCACCAACACCTGGACCACCGAAACCAGCCTGCCCGCCCCGCGGCTCGCGCCGACAGGCGGCGTCATCGGCAACCAAATCTACGTCACCACCGGCTACGACAATGGCCTCCAGTCGCAGACGTGGGTGGCGACGGTTTCGTGATCGCTCTCCGTGGAGCGGGCAATCAAGTCGGATCAGCCGTCAAATCCTAATTGGGATACGAGGATTACGATGAGGGCGGCTCTGGCGATCGTTCTGCTGTGTTTATTTAGCGGTCAAGGGTTCGCAGCGCGCCGTGCAGCCAGCGAGTGGCCAAATCATAACAGGTTCTCGACATGGATCGCGATCGATCACGAAGCAATTAAACCCGCTCTATGTATTGCAATATCGTCACTCTCGCGAAATGCCTGAGCATGCAGAAATTTGTGTCGCAAAACTCCATAACGCGATACGATGCGATCTTCAGCAACTCATGAGTAATTGGAAGACGGGAAAATGCACAAGCATCTGGCGTGGGTCTTCATTCTCGTTGCATGCGTACTGCCGGCGAGAGCCACTACCCTCTACACCACCTTCGGCCCAAGCCAGGCGTTTGGCTCGGGTGGGTACACCGTTGAAGATAATCTTGGCTGGGCGTCGCCGTTTCAAACCACCGCGACGGGAGCCGTTGGAAGCGTCGATCTTGCGCTGGCACTCCAAGGCGGATCGATGTCAATCAAAGTCGTGATCGCCAGCGATTCATCCGGCTCCCCCGGCGCCGCGCTCGACACCTACACCATCACCAATCTTCCCGCCACTGCCACCGTCGAAAGCGCGGTCTCGACGTTGAACCCCGTGCTGTCGGCAGGCACCCCGTACTGGTTCGAAGTCATCGGCCAAGGATCCAACCCCGGCACCGACATCGGCCAATGGTACAACAACACCCTGGGCCTCACCCAAACCATCGACATCTCCAATACCGGCGGCTCCACCTGGAGCGTCTTCAGCGCCGGCGAATCTGACCCGGCATTTGATGTTGTGAGCACAGTGCCGGAGCCGGGGTTGTTCAGCTTCGCCGCCATAAGCGTGGTGGCGTTCACTTTCAGGCGACGGACTTAGAGCTACTGAAACGCAATTCTCAGCAAAGGAGCGGAATCGTGAATCGAATGATTGGACGCATCGGGATGGGATTGTTCGGGATGGCGGTGCTGGCGGCGCCGGTGTGGGGCCAGGTGCCGGCGGATGAGCAGGCATTTCTGGACAAGCATATGAGCGACGTTGTGGCGATTACGCCGAAGCGGTTGAATGACGCGGCGATTGTGAAAGCTTTCTCCGCGCCGATATATGAGCTGAACATCGTCATGAACATGGGTGACGGCGGCTCAAGTTCGCAGAAGCAGATCGTCGCGAAGGTGGATGACAAGCTGGTTCCGGTCAGCCGGCCGGGCTCGGACGGCGACTGCCCGCAGATCGCGAAGATGATGAACCCGGCGTTTATGCTCAAGACCGATGATGACGCCAAGGCGCTGCAGGCGGCGCTGGATCTGTTGTTTCCGACGGTCACCGACGATGACAAGAAGGCGATCGCCTTCAGCCATTCGGGCAGCAATTGGATGTTCTATCGCGGGACGTTCTTCGCAAACAAGCTCGGATTTGTATTCACCACCGACGGCTCGGGAAAAGTGACGGCGGTGAAGTTCTCTCTCAAGCTCTAATGAGCGGGCCGAAGCGCCGGCGAAGTTTGCTCGTTCTGGCCTACGCCAAATCCAGATAGCATGTCATCCACCTCGTAGAAAGGTATGGACGTCATGGATAATCCTCCCACGCGCAAACTTGAAGAATTAACGGGCAAGCTGCATCAGGCGTCTGAGCACTTCCACGAGTCCCGCGAGCATTTGGAAGAGGCGATGGACAACTCGGACCCTCAACGTCAGGAACGCGTGGACGGTGCCCAGGAGAAACTCCGCCAGTCGGAATGCGAAGTGGAAAAGGTCGAAGAGCAGATCAAAAAGACGCTGTCGCCCGAGGGAGACGCCTGAGGATTTCAAATTTCAGATTTCAGATCTGCGGCTGGAGCGGCTCGCAAGCGAGCCGGCTAAGAAGTCGTTTCAGAACCTCGTGACTTTTGTTGTGCTCGATGCAGGGAACGTCTCAAGTTGCTGGATCCATTTCACC
>Ga0182024_10015500_pt1 | contig 14575 bp, 12 predicted proteins | sample P32metaG_FD_120480 | JGI IMG/M metagenome (GOLD analysis project Ga0182024, IMG submission 120480) | Permafrost microbial communities from Stordalen Mire, Sweden - P3-2 metaG (Illumina Assembly) | ecosystem: Environmental > Terrestrial > Soil > Wetlands > Permafrost | place: Sweden: Stordalen... | reverse complement strand
GATTTCCAGGAACAATTGCGGACCATCGAGAAGCCGATTGGCATTCAAACGTCGCGGCCAAGAAGGACCCAGCTTTCCCCGGCGCTCGCGACCACTTCGATAGTCAAGGCAGGCAAGTTGTGAATTGCCAGCTGCACGAGACTGGGTGGCCGGTGTGGCCTGGTGGTCTCGCAAATTGGCGTGTCATCCAAGGTCATGCCAAAATGGCGGCCAAAGACCCTCGCGCACGGGGGGGGGTATCACACACGTCCGCGTGCGCGACGGTCCTCTCCGGCGACGTATGAGATTATCCCTCAGTTGGTTACGACACACGGACCGTCGCGCACGGCGTTTTCAATTTTATGCGCGACGGTCCCTAGAAGAGCGAAGGTGACGCCGCCGCCCGTCTCTTTCCGTTGGCCGTGCTGGGCGCACTGGTTTTGGGATCTTCCGGACCGACCAGCGGATCGCCTTCCATGACGGCCGCCAGGCGAGCATGAACTTTTTTGACGTAGTTCTTCGAAAGTTCGAAGCCAAGAAATTGGCGCCCGAGTTTTTTGGCGACGACCAGACTGGTGCCGCTGCCGGCGAAGGGGTCCAGGACCAGGTCGCCGGGGTTCGACGAGGCCTTGATGATGCGGCCGAGGAGCTGCTCCGGCATCTGGCAGCCGTGCCAGCCTGCCCGTTCCTTGAAGGTGCCGCACACGCGCGGAAAGTACCAAACATCTTCCTCGGGAGTGAAGCTTGTCGTCATGTCCTGGGGCCGAAGAAACCAGGTGTCGTCGGGGAGTTTGCCGCCTTCCTTCGCCCGGCCATCGGCGTACACCAGCTGCCGGGCCGACGGCACCTTGATGGCGTCCGCGTTGAAGGTGAACGCCTTGGGATCTTTGACAAAGTGAAACAGGTGAGTGTGGCTGCGGCTGAATTTCTTTTTGCAGTGGACGCCGAAGGTGTAGTACCAGACGACCCAGCTGCGGCAGCGAAAGCCAATCTTCTGAAAGGCCACCTTCAGCTCGGCCGCGAAATCGTCGCCAATCGCCAGCCAGAAGGTTCCGTTGGGCTTGAGCACGCGGTGGATTTCCCGGCCCCATTTCCCACACCACGCAAGATAGTCTTCCGCTTCTTTTTGGTCGTCGTAGCTGTCATAGTCGTAGCCGATGTTGAAGGGAGGATCGGCGAAGACCAAATCGACGCACGGGTTCTCGATCTGGGCGAATCCCTCCAGGCAATCGCCCTGAATCAGGTCATTCATCTGCATGGCAGCGTGCCTCCTTGTCTGCTATTAATGAGTATTGAATGGCCGCGGGCCTGCAACGGACAAATCTCTCGCGACGGCTCCAACGTCGAACCTTGCAGAGAAAAGTGCCGGCCGCATCCCTCGAACACGGAGCCCGATGATGAATATGTGCAAGCTAACTTCCCTGGCAACCATCGCCCTTTTGTTACTCAGCGGCACCACCGCCATGGCAGCCATCGAACTGGTGACGGTGACCAAGGCCACGCAGAAGGACTGCAAGCTGTCGTTCACGATCGACATTCAGCCGCATCCGAATGGATCGGGAGCCAAGCAGGTGACGCTCGTCATCCCCGCGAAGCAGGTCGAGGCGCTGCACGTCGCGGACAACTCGAGCTATGGCTTTTTTATCCGCGACGGCAACAAAACGCCGCTGAGCGTGCCGCTCGCTCTCACGAAGCAGCGTGACGGATCTCTCAAGACACAGATCACCGTCGCCGACGAGGTCGGCATGAAGGCATGGTTCTATCTTCATGTCTGGCTGAGCCCGGATGGCAGCGGCACAGCGTTTTCCGTCGATCTGGGCAGTTATCTGGCCGAGCAGGCGCCGGCCAAGAAAAAGTAGGGGCATCGTGAAAAGTGAATCTTTCAACCGTTCGAAACAGCGGCTCGGGTTTCAAACCGAGTGATCTCCTCCTCGAATTGATTGATTCGTTTCTTGAGTGAGCGCAGGGTCAACTCTCGAACATGTTCACTGCTCGCGGGACCTTGTTGTATCTTCGCGTGGAGCTGCTCCAGTTCTTCGAGTTTCTTCCGTGTGTTCTCAAGCTCGCGGCGATTTTCAATGTTCATGGGACAACCTCCACCATACCCTTGGGTATCATTTTTCGGTCCGTCGCAAAGGTCCTCTCCGTGAACTGCCGAAAGGCTTCCAAATCCACTAGTTCCAGAGCGATGAACGGCAACCCAGCAAGGAGTTCTGTTTCGGCTGCGCCGTCCCGTGGAAAATCCGGCCCGATCAGGACGACGCAATCCACGTCGTTTGGCTCCAATTTGTCGGTGACAAAACTACCGTTGACGACGATCCGCTCAGCACCGGCACGACGAGCCAGATCGACAAGCCAGCGCAATGATTCCATCTGCGCCCGCCGAAGTTCGGATTCCTCTCCGAACCGAGCAGCGATTTCCTCTAATGTGGCACGATGAATTCCCTCGGGCAAGTAGCCGTCATCATTATAGTCTGGGATCATGGGACTTCCTTTGCGATTCTCTTTCCAGGATACTAGCGACGAGAATGACCAGCAACAGTTTTGCAGCAAGCAGCCCATCTGCTCTTTCCCAAACCGCCTCCGATCTTTATCCTTTCAGAAAGACTTTTGCGTTCGCCCACTCAACCACGGAGGGTTCGTCATGACGACCGTGAACATCGGCAACATCGCGTGCGGCTCCGGCCATCCTTTGATGTGGATCGCGGGGCCTTGCGTCATTGAATCGCATGATTTGACCATGGACATCGCCGTCAAGCTCAAGGAGCTGGCGGCGACGCTCAAGATCCCGCTTGTCTTCAAGGCGTCGTTCGACAAGGCCAATCGCTCGTCCGGCAAGTCCTTTCGCGGCCCCGGCATGAAGAAGGGCCTGGAAACCCTGGCCGCGGTCAAGGAGCGGACCGGGCTGCCGGTGCTAACCGACATTCACGAATGCCATCAGGCCGAGCCGGTCGCCGAGGTCTGCGACGTCCTGCAGATCCCCGCGTTCCTGGCCCGGCAGACCGACCTGGTGCTTGCGGCGGCCGGCACCGGTCGGGTGATCAACGTCAAGAAGGGTCAGTTCATGGCGCCGTGGGAGATGAAAAACGTCGTCGCCAAGATGGCCGAGATGGGCAATCATCGGCTGCTCCTGACCGAACGCGGGGCGTCGTTCGGCTATGGCCAACTGGTCAGCGACATGCGCAGCATTCCCTGGATGCAGGACCTGGGCTATCCCGTGATCTTTGACGCCACTCACAGCGTACAGAAGCCGGCCGGCAAGGGCGACCGCTCCGACGGCGAGAGACGCATGATCCCCTACCTGGCCCGGGCGGCGGTGGCGTGCGGTTGCGACGGCGTCTTCGTCGAGACGCATCCCCGGCCGGATGAGGCCCTGAGCGATGGGCCTAACATGATTGCCTTGCACGATTTGCCCGACCTGATCTCCTGCTGCCTGCGCATTCGCCGGGCACTAAATTAGTGGCCAGTGGTCAGTGGCCAGAAAATGCAAAAGACCCCGTAATCACTGACCCTGATCACTTGAGGGACAACATGAGAGCTTGCTGTTATCTTCTGCTATTCGCCGTTTTCCTGGTTGGATGCGGCCGAACTCCTGTGGTGACGAAAGAGAAGGACAAGCGCCCGAAGGACCATGAAGTCGGACCACCGCAGGTAGCCGTCACGGCGGCGGCCCAGGCCACCGAGTCGAGCCAGTTTCGCGATGCCTTGCATCTCCTGAGCAGGTACATCAGCAAGTCCGAGGATTCCAAGAACATCGAGCAGGCAGCGGCGCAGCAACGGGATTTCTTCAAGCAAGAAATGTTCCTCAGCAACGATGAGCTGGTGGAGGCCGAATCCGTGCCGTTTCGACCGCTCGACTCCCATTATTTGGAGTGCTGCGCCTTGCTGCGCGACGCGGCCCGCGGACTGGAGAAGCCCGACGGGTCGCCGCTGGACGTGGCCCGGCACGCTCAGGGGTGGGTCTGCCGGCAGGTCCTGCTCGCGGCTCCGAAAGACCCTTCCTGGTTGCCCTCCGACGTCGTGCTGCGCATGGGTTACGGTAATGCCCGCGATCGCGCTCTGCTGTTCCTGGCTCTGCTGCGGCAGGTCAAGTTACCCGGCGACGAGCGTCTTGAAGGGTGCGTGATCGACTCGCCGGATTCGTCGTATCCCCTGGTCGGCGTGCTGCTGCCGAGCGACCTCGACAATCTGTACCTGTTCGACATGATGCTGGGCGGCCCCCTTGCCGGCCCCAAGGGGGAGGGCGTCGCCACGCTGGCCCAGGTGCGCAAGGATCCGGAGCTGCTCAAGGCGGCGGGAGTGCCCCAGAAGAGTTTTGACAGCGGCGAATACTATTTGAACTGTCCCCTGAGCGCGGCGGCGCCGCGCATGAAGATGCTCGAGAGCTGGCTCAAGGAACAGGAACGGACCGTGCTCTACCTGGACGTCGTGGGCGTGCACAAGGCCGTGGCCAAGGCGGCCCAGAAGCCGGTGCGGGCCGGCAACGCGCCGCCCCAGCCGGGCCAGCCGCCGCGCAATTCGCCCACGCGCATCATGCGCTGGTTCCAACTTCCGGAGGAGGGCGGCCAGGAGTTTTCGCCCCAGGATCCGGAATTGCTGCAAGGCGTGCTGCGGCGGGCGCGTTTCGAACTGCAGCAGCGGCGCCGGCCGCAGCTCCTCGCCAATCTCCGCGCCTTGAAGCTCATCGATCCATCCTCGACCTTTGTGCCCAAGGAAGCCGGCGACCAGTTGCTCAAAGAAGCGCTGGACGTGATGCTCAAGTTCTCCGTCCAGCCACGCGACATGATGCTGCGCGGACAAACGGCCGCCCTGCTCAAGCGTCTCAACCGCGTGGGCCGAGCGCTTGAGGAATCCGAGCTGATGGACCCAGCTGAGTTTCAGAGCGACGTGGCCAGTTGGCGAGTTCAGGCCAAGGAAGCCTATTTAGCCGTGCAACGCCGGATGCCGAAGGCGAACCATATGATGGATGCCCTCTGGAACGACTCGTACTTCGACGCGTTGACGAATGTGAATGTCGATTTCGACCCGAAGAAGTTCCAGGAACCCGCCAAGATCGGCGAAGTCTTCGATCCCTCCAAGCCGGCTGAGAAAAAGCCCCGGCGCAAGATGATCACGCGCATGGTTTTTACCGGCTGCAAGGATGTGCTGGATCAGAATGTCGCCTACTTGTGGGCCATGTCCTTTCACGAAGAATCCGAAGCGCTGCAGGCGGCGGCCGACTCGATGAAGCCCAGCAGTAAATACCTCGGCGCCGCCCGCCAGCGTGCGGCTGAGTCCTGGCCCAATGCCGTCAGCTACTGGAACAAGTTCGTCGAACGCTTTGCGCTCAGCCCGACGTCGGTGCGCGAACGACTGGACTCGATGCGCCGCGCGGCGTCCAGCCAGATCGTCAATCTTGATGACTTGCCGAACATATTGCAGGAATGGTCGAGGTCCTGTTATGCCCGGCTGAGTCTGGCCCGCGTACTCCAGCGTCAGGGCCAGGACCAGACGGCGCGGACCTTGCTCGACGGCCTGGCCCAGGACCTGGAATCCATGGCGAAAGACGCCGACCTGCAAAAGGACCTCGACTCCTACCTGAGGACAATCCAGAACGCCCGCGATCTTGGCCCATTGGTCGAATACCCGCGAAGCGTCTCCCGAGAATTCCAGGGCGACACGCTGGTAAGCCTGCGGCGACTGGTCGAACTCTACCGGCAGTAACTCTCCGCAAAAAATGTCGCCCAGGTTTGCGGAGGGGTGTCGCGACGGAAAGCATTACGTTCCAGGATGTTGAAGCGATGGCATGACCACTCCGCAAATTTTTCTTTGGGGTACCCCTGGCAACATGGATCGAACCGACGTTCGGGAAGGGCGGCTGCACAAAAAGAGGAGCCTGCACAATTAGCGAAATCGCCTATCTCGCCAACTCCGCGACCTCCTCCGCCGAAAGCTGCCGATCGAAGACCAACGTGCGGCCAATAAGTCCGCGGTAGTAAGCGTCGTGAAGGTAGAAGATCTCCGCTCCGAGGATGAGCGATGGCACGACCACGCCGTCGGCCGGGCACTTCTTTGTCACACCTTCGCCGACAACTTTGCCATCGACGAAGAGCCGTACACGCCACTGGCCGTCGGCAGGCTCCGCGGTCATGGCCACGTGATACCAGCGGTCAGCCTCGAGCTTCGTTTTGGAGCCGATGGCGTCGTTGACATTGATGCGGGCGGCGAGTTCGTAGGGAGCACGTTGCCCGTGCAGGCTGAGGATGAAACGGCGTGCACCGTAGCCGATCACGTCGCCTCTGCCGCCATGCTGGCTCTTGCCCATCTCGGGCGCGGGTTTGATCCAGGCAGCCAGGGTGAGCCCCTTGATCGGCCCGCCGCCGCCGTGGTGGCCGGACAGGGCGACCGGAACCGTGTCCCGGCCCGCATACGACGGATGGCCGAGGTAGCGGTGGCCCAGAATGCCGTCGCGGCGATAGTCCTTGCGGCCCGTGAGGTTGTCCGCGAAGCGCAGCGCGGGCCGGCCGGCATCGACGACCCAGTCCAGGTTGGCCAGATCGAGATGGCCGCCGCCGGCGTAGTTGAACACGTGCTGGCCCTTGCCTTCCTGCATCCGATAGTCGGCGATGGCGCCGGCGGGAGAGCCTGCATATTTCGGGGCTCGATCGTTCGTATGAGCGGCGACGCCGGCCGGCAGCTCGTCGCCATCCTTCAGCTTGCGAAACTCGACGTCGGTCGCCAGCATGTCGCCGGTGCCGGCATTGCCCAGCGCGATCGACAAGCCGCCGGCGTCTTCGGGCACGTCGAAAGCAAATCCTTGCCGCTGCCAGTCGAAGCTGCCGCTGCCGACGAAGTGCCGTGCCGAGGCCAGTTTTTTGCCGGTTTTGGCCTGTGTGGCTTCAAGCTCGATGCGCCCGCCTGGGCCATGTGCGTTCACCGATTTCACCAGCAGGGTGACGGCGTAGCGTCCCTTCGCCAGGGTGGGGCCGACGGGCAGAGGGGCCTTGCCGAACGATGCGGGCCCCAGCTTCATCGCGAAACCGCTGCCGGCGCCGCAGTTTTTCTCCAGCTCATAGGTTGGGCGCGTGTTGTGAGCGGTCATGAACGGCGTTCGGCCATAGATCCACGTCTCGCTCAGCGGCACGAACTTGCTGAACGTCAGCCGGGGCCATTCGTCCGCGAAGATGTAATGGCGATTCGGGTCGAGCGTGGGCGCGTCGTAAATCTTCGACTGCTGAAAGAGCTTCTCCGCCTCATCCGCCGGGTAGCCGGTGTAGCGGTAGCTCACACGAATCTTCGTTCCGGGGGCCGCGGTTTCCGGCTCAAAGCTGACGCCGGTATCGTAGAACGCGGCACAGACGGCGGTGTTGAGCTTGCGTTTGCCCACCTCCGTGATCGAGTACTCGACCGCCGGCGCGACGTGCATCTTTTCGAGATGCCGGCCATACCAGACGCGCACGCCGCCGTGCAGCTCGAGATCGTTTTGCGGGCCCGGATCGATCGGATAGACGGGCCGATGATAGAGCTCGCCGCTGCGCCGTTTGGCGATGAGATACTGCCAGCGAAACGGATCGAGCGGCGTGTGATGTTCGAAGTCGAAGCCGTAGCGGAAGTGGAACGGCTCGCCCGGCAGCACTTCCAGTTCGCTGTCGATGTCGAAAGTGTAGGTGCCGCGCCGCGTGTCGAAGCCGACCGTCAGCGTGCTGCGCGTGGCGAAGCGATTCTTGACATTGCGTGCTGACCAGGTCGCCGTCAGCGTTTCGCCGCCGTCCTTCACGGTCGGCTCGGTCCATTTGCTGGCGGCGTCGGGGAAGGCGCCCTGGTTTTCGAGGCCCCAGTGGGAGTCGAAGGTGAGCTGCGGCTTGTATCCCGGCTTGAGCTTGGCGAAGCAACTGGGATCGCCGACGTGGTGAAGCTGCAAAATCGGCTCGTCGCCGTCGAAGACCCATGGCCGGCCGCCCAGCCATTTGCGCACGGAAAAGTTAGGTCGGTGCTCCGCCGGCTTTTTTAGGGCAACGGTGGGCTTCAGCTCCTTGACCACGACCTTGCTGAAAACCACCTTCGCCGAGCTGCTGACGCCGATGCCAAGCTGACCTTTTTCGAGGGGCTGAAATTCATCGACATAACGGATCTTTTCCTGGCCATCCACGCTGACGACGATTTGGTTGCCGTCCACGCGGGCGCGCAGCTCGTGCGGCTGCTTGAGCTGAACGGCACAGGGCGAGACGCGGACATAGCCGCCCTCGGGAAACTTGACAAGCGCGACAACCTGATACTTGTGCGAAAGCTGCACGCGGTAGCCGGCGTTGGCCCCGGCACGCAGCAGCAGGCCGGCTTCGAACCCGCCGTCGCCATGGCTGGGGTCGGGCCACGCGCTCCAGGACGAGCCGAAGAAGCCGAACTGTTTGGCCGCTTCCGATATCGTGACGGTTGCGGACAGCTCGGCGTGCGTGTATTCCGCGGGCGAACGCAGAAAATGCCATTTTTCTGCGGTGAGCGTCGCCTTGCCGTCGGCGACGTTGGCGCCTTTCCAGGTCGTGGGCTGAGCTGTCCAGTTCGCGAGATCCTGGGCTCTTGACGCCGGCGCTGCCAGCAGCGCCAGCGCACCGGCAAACCAGGCGGCAGTCGAGATGCGGTGGCGAATGATCATCGTTCACTCCGATAACTTGCCGGATTTGGGTGAATTTCTCGGCTTTACCCCGAAGGGGTTGAATCTCAACCCCTTCGGGGTAAGAATCGCTCGAGGACCCAGCCTATCGTTTTCAATTGGAGAGCAGACAATACGTCGTCGTCGTGGTGCTGATGGAGGTGACGCGAACGATGTAATCGGCATCCTTGGGACCGGGGTGCCACATCGCCTGACCGCCGAGCCCGTGGCCCTGGTTGACCATCACACCGTTCGCTGTAAAGATCTGCACCTGGACGAACGAGGTACTTTGAAAACAAACGTAGGCGGGTTCGCCTCCCTTGTAGCGCCAGCGGTGCGTGTGCGTGGCGCCTTTGGGCAAGGCGGCTTGATGCCGTCGCGGGCCGCCCTGCACGCCACGCGTCCCCTCGGCGCTGCTTTTGACCGCTTTGATCTTGGCCGTCACGGCCTTCTGATCCGTGGCGAGGGCCCGCGCCTCGTCAAACAGGTCCTCGGCCTGATCGGTCAGGCTCTTGACCTTGACCTCTTCCTTGGCCGCCCCCTTGGGCAGCTCGACGGTCGGCTCCTCGGCGATCTGCTTGAGATTGGCACGGGCGACCTTCAGGTACACGCCGCCGGCGTCAATCAGGGCATCGGGCACCTTGTATTTGCGGGCGAACTCCAGCAGTTGCCCCGTCGCGGCCAGCTCGGCCACCAGGTCCACCTCCTGCTCTTCCGGCCGAGGCTTCTTTTGCGCATCGGCTCCCGACGGCAGCAGCGATAGCAGCGACGCTCCGCAAAATACAAGCACCCATAGCTTCTTGTTCGGCGACATGATGCAACTCCTCATTGAAAAAACATGTTTTGTTGATCGATTCTGTCATTCAAGAGTACACGGCAGAAATGCGGACCTGTCAACAAAAAAAACGGGAAGTTATTTCTCCAGGGCCAGGTCGGAGTTCGTAGCCGAATTGGCAAGAATTCGGGTTTCCCTTCGCCGCAGCTCACCCGAATTCTTGCGAATTCGGCTACTTGAGTTGCGTTTGCCGATACCACGCGATCGTCTTCGCCAGCCCTTCGCGCAGCGGCGTGCGGCTGGGGGAGCCGGTTTGCAACCGGTCCAGCTTGTCCGTATTGACCGCACGATAAGGTATCGCCGTCGGCTGGCTGACGTCGTAGTCAATTTCGGCGGAATGGCCGCACAGCTCCAGGATCAACGGCACCGTCTCGCCGATCGTGATGCCGTGACCGAAGCCGACGTTGACCGGATCGCAAGCACAGTAGTTCTCCAGCACCTGAACAATTGCTTCGGCCACATCATCGACGTAAACAAAATCGCGAACCACGTCCGGGCTACCCCAAACGCGAAACGGCCTCTCCCCCGCCAGCGCTCGCCGAATGAGCGCCGGCAGCACGTGCGATCGGCCCGGCTCGAAGTGATCGTGAGGCCCATAAATGCTGGTCGGACGCAGAATGCCGATCTTCAGCCCGAATTTCTTGTGATAGAGCGAGCATAGCTGCTCGAGAAAACGATTGGCGCCGCCCACGGCCAGGTACGCTTCGTGCGGCGGCTGATTGAGGTCCAGCTCCTCTTCGCGAATCGGCCGGCGGAGGTCCTGATACACCGTGGTGCTGCTGAGAACCACGATGCGCTGCAGGCCGTGCACGCGGGCCGCTTCCAGGAGGTTGGCGACGATCATGATGTTCGGCAAAATGTCGGCGGTCGGGCGCTGGCGCATGGCCTCGATGCCGGCCGTATGCGCTGCACAAATGATCATGTCATCCATGTCCCTGGCAAGTTCCAGGGCGGCTTCCGCATTCGTGAAGTCAGACTGGCGAAATAGTTCCGTCATTTGGCTGGGAGGGACGGTGTGAAACGTGGCCCGCACCCGGGCGCCGAGCGCATGCAAGCGAGGCACGAGGTTGGCGCCCACCAAACCGGTGCCGCCGGCGACCAGGATTTTTCTGCCGGTTATCACAGGCATCATTGTACAAATTGGCTCCCCTTCTCCCTTTCTCACCTTCTCCCTTTCTCACCTTCTCCCTTCTCCCCTTCTTCCGACTTGACCCGCCTCGAATGCGCCGGTAAAATCACAGATGAAACGAAGTTGGGCAATTTTCAAGTATTTGAGAATTGCCCAACTTCTTTGTTTACAGGAGCCGATCGATGACCACCGAACGCATTCCGATGACCAAGGAGGGCTACGAGAAGCTCAAGACGGATCTGTACCGGATGCAGAACGTGGAGATGATCGAGGTGGCTCACCGCATCGCCGCCGCCCGCGAACTCGGCGATCTCAGCGAGAACGCCGAGTATCACGCGGCTCGCGAAGATCAGGGCATGCTCCAGGCCCGCATCGATTCGCTCAAGGACAAGCTGAGCCGGGCCTACTTCATCGATCGCAGCAATCTGCCGTCCGACACGGCGGTCTTCGGCGCCCGTGTTACCGTCAAGGACCTCGATCTCGACGAGGAAGAGGTCTTCGTTCTGGTGGGGCCCGGCGAGGAAGATTACAACAACAATCGCATTCTGACGACCAGCCCCATCGGCCAGGGCCTGCTCGGCAAGAAGATCGGCGAGGTGGCCGAGATCAAGGTGCCGATGGGAACGATACGTTTTCAGATCGTGGCCATCGCGTTTGATCCGGCATGATTCTTCGTTTAGCCGCGACGCGACGTACTCGGAGCGGAGCGCGGTTGGGCTCCGCGCTCCGCTCCGAGTACGTCGCGTCGCGGCTAAACGAAGGACAATTCCCGCCCCAACCGTGCCAGCAGCTCGACAACCTGCTCGACGTCCGCCGCCGTGGTTCGCCAGTTGACGAAGCAGGCCCGAATGGCCAACCGTCCATGCAGCCGCGTCGTTGACAAAAACGCCTGCCCGGTGCGGCGCAGCTCTTCGCACAACGCCTCATTGAGCCTGTCCACCGCGCTCTCATCGCTTCCTCCGGCCAAACGCACCGGCACATACCGAAAACAGACAATGCTGAGCTGGCGAGCATGCAGAATCTCAAAGCACCCCGCCCGTTCGAGCAGAAGCTGGGCCAGGTCCGCCAGGCAAAGGCAGCGCTGCACCAGCCGGCGATACCAGTCCACGCCCAGCACCTTGAGCGAGAGCCAGATCTTGAGGGCACTGAAGCGACGCGTCAGCGCCAACCCGCGATCGGCGAAGTTCACTTCATCGTCAGCCGGAACGACGTCCCGCATGTAGTCCGGCCGCATGGCGAAGGTTGCCGGCAATCGCTGTCCATCGCGGATCAGCACGCAGCCGACGCCGAACGTCTGGGCGAACCACTTGTGCGGGTCGAGCGTGATGGAATCGGCTCGTTCGATGCCTCGCAGCAGATCCTTGCCCTCCGGAACAAGCGCCGCCGTCCAACCGTAAGCCGCGTCCACGTGCAACCAAAGCTGATGCGCCTGGCACTGCGATGCCAGTTCGTCCAGCGGATCGACGGCCCCGGCATTGGTGGAACCCGCGTTCGCGACCAGTGCCCAGGGCATCCGGCCCAGACGCAGATCGTCCCGCACCGCGTCGGCGACGGCCCCAACCAGCAGTCGGCCATGTTCGTCCGTCGGCAGCGGTCGCAGCTGGTCCGGCCGCAGTCCCATGATCTTGGCCGCTCGATCCACCGACCAGTGCCTTTGGTCCGACAGATAAATGACGGCTCGCTCGCGCTGCTCGAAGGACAGTCCCTCACGGGCAACCACGAGGGCAACGAGATTAGCTTCTGATCCGCCGCTGGTGAGCACTCCGCTGGCCTGAGTCGGATATCCGAGAAACTCCTTGAACCAATCGAGCACCAGCAGCTCGACCTGGGCAGGCCCGGCCGACTCGAGCCAGGCCCCGCAGAAGAAACTCGATGCGCTGCACAGCCAGTCGCCAAGGACGCTGACCAACGTTGGGGCGGTGGGGATGAACGCCCAGAAACGGGGATGATCGGGCCTCATCGCCCAGTGCGCGACGTCGTCCTGGTACTGACGAAGCACTTCCGTGATGGGCCGGCCATTTTCCGGGGCCGGTTCACGCAGCAACGTCTCCATTTCCGCGCGCGTCGCCGTGGAGCCGACGCTTGCCCGCGGAAGGTGCGCGAAGTCTCGCAGCGTCGAGGCCGTGATTTCGTCGAAAGTTTGCCGCAGTGTTTCGGGATCGGGTTGCTCGAGAGGCTGCATGCAACCGCGCCGCAATGCCACAAGCCGGGCGGACGATGATACAATTTCTGATTCTTCCATCACGGCTCCGGCGGAAGGGACACCGGAGAGCCGTGGCCGGGGTTTCGGTACTCCGAAACCCCGGAGCACGTGCAAAAACTCCGTCATTATTGCAACGTGCACAAACCGCAGTCGTTGCACGCGTTCCGGGGTTTCGGAGTACCGAAACCCCGGCCACCACTCCTCTTGAGTCCAAGAAGTTGAACAGCACTACGACTCATGTATCCGATGATGCTGCTCGATGTCTCCCTTGGCAATGTGCCAGCCGCAATCGTCGCAGGTGGGCGCCTTGTCGTAGCAGGGATCGCAGTAAAGCGGCCCGCCCTTGACGAACTGCTCGAGTCGGGTGCGATCCTCATTGGCCAGGTCGCCCGGATCTTGCGGCAACGACAGCGAGCTGCCGCAGCCGTCGCAGTGCTTGGATTGCCAGCTGGTCAGCATCGACTGATAGTGATCGTGCAGCCAACGGCTCACCTGCCCGGCGCCATTGCAAAGTGGACACGCCGTACTCATCTGGGCGGCGATGGCCTTGCGAATGAACGCGCTCTTGTTGGGCAACTGGTTGAGAAAATCGGCCAGCTCCTCTTCGACCTTGAACGCGACCACGGCGGTCTTCGGCGTTTTTCGTGCCATATTGCAATCTCCGCAGGCTCTCTTTTCGTCTTTCTTTCGTGTGTTTCGTGTGTTTCGTGGTTTAAGAATTGGAACCACGAAACACACGAAATACACGAAAGAAGAGGGAAAGGGCCATAAAAAGATCTTACCGATTGCCGGGCCAGGTCGCAAGCACAAGCTGATGTGGCGTGTTCGCAGCGTTTTGCGTACCATGAGCAGTGGTGAGCTGGCCGCGTGAGCGATCGGCCAATGCGCCCTGGGGAATAGGATTGCAGTCCCGAAGGAGACAAACCAATGGACAGGAACTCGTTCTTCCGTTTTCGTGGCAAGGCATGGCTGTCCTTCGCCATGGGATGTCTGATTCTTTCGGTCGCCCAGCCGGCCGCCCAGGCTCAAGACGCCAGTGCGCGCAAGAAAATTGCCGAGCTCAACCAGGTGACCGGCAAGGATACCGTGACCGACATGGTCCGCGTCCTGCTCACGCACCCCAAGGAAAGCAAGCAACTGCTGGCCGACGCCCTGATCATTGCCAAGGAACCAGGCAAGAAGACCGGCCCCGCCTTCAACTTCAACGGCGCCATGATCCTGGCCCAGTTCGCTCAGGAAACCAAGGACCTGGCCGCCTGCGAGGTGTTTTACCGCATCGCCATGGCCGAGTCCGCCAAGCTGCAAAGCACCAGCAAGCTGCTCGATTCCTACGGCGGCCTCATCGATGCCTTCTACCAGAACCGGAAATTCGCCGAGAGCGCCAAGATATGCAAGGAACTGCTCGACCTCAACACGGACGACGGCAAGGAACGCTCCTTTTATATTGCCGTCAAGGGCCGCAACGGCGAGACACAGTTCGAGGAGTTCGACAAGTTCGACCCCGCCGAGCGGATCAAGCCGGCCGTCAAGCGCCTTTACGTCCAGGCCCTGGCCAAGCAAGGCAAATACGACGACGCCATCAAAATGGCCGACGATTTGGTCAAGCAGAACGACCATTGGCTCATCCGCCAGCTCCGGGCCTCCGTCCTGCAGGAAGCCGGCAAGTTCAAGGAAGCCGCCGAGGCTTACGAGGATGTGATCGACAGCCTCGAGAAAGACGACAACCTGGAAGATCGCGACCGGGACCGCTACCTGGAGGCGTACCGCTATGGCCTATCCGGCGTCTATCTGGACATGAACAAG
>Ga0182024_10015499_pt1 | contig 14575 bp, 7 predicted proteins | sample P32metaG_FD_120480 | JGI IMG/M metagenome (GOLD analysis project Ga0182024, IMG submission 120480) | Permafrost microbial communities from Stordalen Mire, Sweden - P3-2 metaG (Illumina Assembly) | ecosystem: Environmental > Terrestrial > Soil > Wetlands > Permafrost | place: Sweden: Stordalen... | reverse complement strand
CGTGCCGCTCGCGGTGCCGGTCACCTTCAGGGCCGAAGTTCCACTAAACGTGATATTGCCGCTCACCGTGCCGCTGCCGATCGTGTTGCTTAAACCGCTCACCGTGATGCCGGTGGTGGTCAAGGTCGTGTTGCCGGTCAGAGTATCGCTACCAGCCAGGGTCACCGCGCCGACCGAGCCGCCACCGTATAAGGTTGCGCTCGTGTTGAGCGCATCGCTACCCGCCGTGCCGCCGGTCAAGACAAACAGGGCCGAACTCGAATTCTGCGTAATCGCGCCCGTGACCGAGCCCGTGCCGATGATGTTTGTGGTGCCGTTTACCGTGATGCCGCTCGTAGTCAAGGTTCCCGTGCTGCTCAGCGTGTTGTTACCCGCCAGGCTCACTGCGCCGACCGTGCCCGTACCACTCAGGCTTGCGAGACCGCCCAACGAATCAGCGCCGCCCGTTCCATTAACCGTCAAAGCCGAACTCGAGTTTTGCGTGATCGCTCCCGTTACCGTGCCGGTGAGAGTATTGTTCGTGCCGTTGACCGTCACACCGGTAGTGGTCAAGGTGGAACTGCCGGTGATCGTGTCGCCGCCACCGTTCAGGGTGACCGCGCCGACCGTGCCGGAACCGGTCAGGGTCGTGCTGGCTCCGTTGGTCAGACTCACCGCCGCGTTGGTCTGCGTGCCACTTTCGGTGACGCTCGCTCCGGCGGCCAGGCTGAATCCATTCGCCGTCGCCGTTTCCGTGCCTTCCAAAATATTGCTGCCACCGTTGAAGGTTGTCAGGCCGGTCAGGGTCAGAGTCCCGCCGTTGATCGTGCCGCTGTTCACCGTGGTTGTGCTGCTGACCGAGCCGCTGCCGGACAGCGTTGCGCCCGAGCCCACCGTTACCGCACCGGTGATCGCGCCGTTATCGGCCAAAGCCGCGCTGCTCGCCAAACCGGTGGCGCCAATCACCGTGCCGGTGAGGGTGTTGTTCGTGCCGTTGACTGTCACGCCCGTGGTGGTCAAGGTGGAACTGCCGGTGATCGTGTCGCCGCCACCGTTCAGGGTGACCGCGCCGACCGTGCCGGAACCGGTCAAGGTCGTGGAAGCTCCGTTGGTCAAACTCACCGCCGCGTTGGTCTGCGTGCCGCTTTCGGTAACGCTCGCCCCGGCGGCCAGCTTAAATCCATTCGCCGTCGCCGTTTCCGTGCCTTCCAAAATATTGCTGCCACCGTTGAAGGTCGTCAGGCCCGTCAAAGTCAGAGTCCCGCCGTTGATCGTGCCGCTGTTCACCGTCGTCGTGCTGCTGACCGAGCCGGTGCCGGACAGCGTTGCGCCGGAACCAATCGTCACCGCACCCGTGATCGCGCCGTTATCGGCCAGAGCCGAACTGCTCGCCAAGCCGGTGTTGCCGACCACCGTGCCCGTGAGCGTATTGTTGGTGCCGTTGACCGTCACACCGGTGGTGGTCAAGGTGGAACTGCCGGTGATCGTATCGCCGCCACCGTTCAGGGTGACCGCACCGACCGTGCCGGAACCGGTCAGGGTCGTGGTCGCGCTGGCTCCGTTGATCAGATTCACCGCCGCGCCGGTCTGCGTGCCGCTTTCCGTCACGCTCGCTCCGGCAGCCACGCTAAATCCAGCAGCCGTTGCCGTTTCCGTGCCTTCCAAAATATTGCTGCCGCCGTTGAACGTCGTCAGACCGGTCAAAGTCAGAGTCCCGCCGTTGATCGTGCCGCCGTTCACCGTGGTCGTGCTGCTGACCGAGCCCGTGCCGGACAGCGTTGCACCGGAACCAATCGTCACCGCACCGGTGATCGCGCCGTTATCGGCCAATGCCGAGCTGCCAGCCAAACCGGTGTTGCCGACCACCGTGCCGGTGAGAGTGTTGTTCGTGCCGTTGACCGTCACACCCGTGGTGGTCAAGGTGCTGCTGCCGGTAATCGTATCGCCGCCGCCGTTCAGAGTGACCGCGCCGACTGTGCCGCTGCCGGTCAAGGTCGTGGAAGCTCCGTTGGTCAGACTCACCGCTGCGCCGGTCTGCGTGCCGCTTTCGGTGACGCTTGCTCCGCCGGCCAAGCTGAATCCGGCAGCCGTCGCCGTTTCCGTACCTTCCAAAATATTGCTGCCGCCGTTGAAGGTCGTCAGGCCGGTCAAAGTCAGAGTCCCGCCGTTGATCGTGCCTCCGGTCACGCTGGTCGTGCCGGTGACCGTACCGCTGCCGCTGAGGGTGCCATTACCCACCGTCGTATTGCCCGTCAACTTGCCGTTGACCGCCAACGCCGCCCCGCTGCCAAAGCTCGCATTGCCGCTCACATTAACGGTGCTGGCAATCGTATTTCCCGTGCCGGTCACGCTCACGCCACTTGTGGTCAACAACGTGAGCGTACCGCCGGTGCTTTGAATCGTGCTGCCGCCCGTGCCGAGGGTTACCGCGCCCACCTGCTGGGCGATATTTTCAAGGTCCAAAATACCGCCGCCGCTGATCGCCAAAGCGCCGCTCGTGCTGCCCAAGCCGGTGGCATTTTCCGATTGCAGCGTGCCGCCGCTGATTATCGTCCCGCCGGAATAGCTATCCGCACTGGTCAGCAACAGCTTGCCCGCGCCCGCTTTGGTGAGGGCAAATCCGCCGCCGATGCCGCCGCTGTCGGTCAAAGTGTTGGTGCTGTCGGTCACCGTCCAGGTCTGGGCCGCGCCCAACATCACCGGGGCGCTAATCGTATCGTTACCCGCGCCGGTGGCGACGTTCACACCGTTGTTCGCAGCATTTCCGTAGGCAGTCGTCGCATCAATGGTCAGCGTAAACGCTCCGCCAATTCCGACCGAGGAAGCGCTGGTGAAATTCAAGCTGTTGATCTCAAAATTCTGGCCGAGCGTGGTGCTGGCAAAGGTCGTCGCGCCCGACGCGTTGAAGAACACGTTGCTATTCGAATTAACCAGCCCATTCGCGTTGGCCGTCCCGGCCGAATCCGTGGTGAAGTTGCTGGTATTAGTATCGCCTCCAGTGAACGAGTTCCAGAGACCATCCCCGTTCGTGCCTTTCCAATAGACCGCACCGGTAATGACGTTGGCCGTTTCTGTCAACGTCAAGTTAGCGCCGCCGTTCGCCGTTCCAAGCGCTACGTTGTAACCACCGAAGTCGCCCGTCGTCGCGCCGAGGGTAGCAACGCTGAAAGTGCTACTGCTTGATGCGAGGCCTTTGCTGGCAACCAAGGTCTGCGTCGTGCCGTTGAGGAGGTCGCTGCTTGGTCCCGTGATGTTGACGGTAACCCCACCCGCGCCGATGTAGATATCATCGCCTGTGATGGTGAGCTGGATCTTGCTTGAAGTGGCGCCGAGAGCGAAGTCGAGAACTGAGGAGTTGCCGCTGGTTCCACCAATGGTCAGCCCCGTTGAGGTTAGCGCTTGGACGCTCAGGACGTCATTGACATTATCGCTCAGGTTGATGACACCCCGGGTGCCTGACGTGTTACCGGCCGCAATCGTGATGGTACCGGTGGACGTCATCGTGAGGCCTCCCGTAAGCCCCAATGTTCCACCGCCGTTGACCGTCGTGGTTCCGCCGAGGGTAAGCGAGCCCGACACCGTCGAACCGCTTGCCACCGTCACCGCGCCGTTGATGGAGCCCGAGCCGTTAAGGGTGTTGCCCGTTGACGACGTAAAGGTCAAGGCGTCGCTCGCGTTGGACGAAGTCACCGCCGCGGAAATCTGGATGGAATTCGCACCGCCTCCGCCGGCAGGATTGATCGCCATAATAACAGCGCCCGTCGGAATGCCCGTGCCCGAAACGCCCTCGCCCACATACAGCCCGGACGTGCTCGAAAGACTGGTGACGAAGTACGTATTGCCCGAGGTGCTGGTGGTACCCGTGTAGCCGGTGGGCGCCGTGTAACCAACCGTGACCGCGCCGCTGCCCGTGACAGCGGTGGCGCTGCCCGCGGAACTGCCCGAACCAACCGTGAGAGTCGAACCGCCGGCCACGATGGTGCCGCCCTGGTAGGTGTTTCCCGTGCTGTTCAACGTAACCGTGCCGCCACCGTCGACGATGACAGGGACATATTCGTTAGGCGTACCGCTCGACTGATAATCCACCAGGGCGTCGTTGACCACCACCGAACTGCCGGAGCCGGCGTTGAGATGCAGGTTGGCGACGTGGTTGCTAGTGGAAGACGTTAGAGTTTGCAGGTAAATCGTTGGCGCACTTCCCGATGTTCCGAACGTGGCGGTCGCGTTGGTGCCAGAGGCGCCCAGGAAAACATCGGTCGCCAGATAATCTGAGCTACCGGTATTCGCATCGATGGAAATGGGAGAATTAATCGTGAGTCCATTCGTGGCATAGAGACCCGCCACATAATAATCCTGGGTGCCGGAAGGTGCCGCCCCCGTCGCATCTCCCACCCCTACGGAAAGGGCGTTGCCTGTACCAAGGGCGTTGGCATTGTTTACAATGAGGGCCCCGCCTTGCACATAGATGGCTTCATTGCTGCCACCATTACCGAGATTGGTCGTTGCCGTTTGGGCGCTGGCCAGACCGGTATTGTTCGCGCTGATCTCCCAGAATTGCTTCGGTCCCGAAACGTCCCCGGTGGGGTCCACAAGAACATTATTTAGGTCTGTCGTGAAAACGAGCGCCTGCTTGGTCCCGCCCGGAAGCCCCAGCGTGCCCGTCCATGCGTTTGTCAAATTGATCGTGAAAGGGTCAGTGTTGTTGCTCCCAAATGTGTAGTTGGTGAGACTGTTGCCCCCGTTGCTGGTCGAAAAATTAATCGGATTGGTGAAGGTATAGGTGCTGGCGCTCGTGCTGTCCGGAGAGAAGAGAAAGGTGGTGCCACTATACATCGTTATCGTACCCGTTCCGAGCTCCGCGAAAACATTGGTTGCACCCACGGCGGTCGTGTTGGTGGTGGTGGGGGTATTAAAAACAATGGTTCCATCCTCAAAGGTAAGATTCCCAAGGAAGGTGGTCGTATTATCCGCATAGACCCCGGAGCTCCCGACGGATAACCAGCCATTACCCTCTTTGACCAGGGTCGAACCACTGGCGAGCGAGAGATTTCCTCCAGTATAGATCTGGGCATAGTTGGTCCCGGTATTACCGGTACTATCGTTGTTCCAGATATTGGTGCCCGTTTGCAACACGATATCCACAAAATCGTTCGGGTTCGCGCCAGCGAATCCGCCGCCGATAAGAATGTCGTCGCCGGACTGCGTCGTATTGGTACTGATCGTAATGTTACCGAGGGTCATCGTGCCCACGACGACTTGGGTGGGGCCAGTGCCTGCGTCTAAGACATAGTCAGCCCGCTCACCGGTCGAAGAGGTAACGGTAAAATTGATACTTGCCAGGTTGATAGTGGCGCCATTCTGGTAGATATTATTATAGCCGTTGGCGTTGCTACTTTGAGTGAAATCCACGGTATCGCCGGTGGCGGGATAACCCGTACCACCGCCCGCGACGCCAGACCAACTGGCAGTATCGGTCCAGACATCGTTTCCCGTGGTGTCTAACCAAGTATCGGTGTTAGCTCGGGCAACCCCGCTCGATAAAATCAAGACTCCTATCAGACATGAGAGCGTGGCAAACGCAGATTGCTTAACGCCGCCGTTTGATTTACGAGCAGAAGTCAATTTCATAGACCTCCACAATATTCGACCACGAATTAAGTGTCAATAGAAATATCGCCAAAATAGCAAAAAAAGTGTTACAGCCACAACAAGCCAACTTCCGAGATTTTATCCATATGTACATATATGCACATTAATGTGTTACGCATTACTTGCTTCATACCGTTTCTGGCAATAAATTCGTTGGTTTTACTGAAAAACAACCAAAAAAATAAGGTCCTATCTCACGATAAACATTATTTTTGCCCCACAAACAAGAGATGCCCCTGAAATACTTGCTGAGGTGTAATCTGGCGCATAATTTTTGGCGGTGTGGCCTTGAGGAGCGGACGACGAATCGGCCGGATGAGATGGCATCCGTGTTCCTGAAATCTCGGCCCTCTGACAATTTCAAAATACGGATGACGCGATCAGGGATTGACCCCTTATCCACGAAGAGCTGCCAGGCTTGCCGGATCCAGTCCATGCGCAATGCGAACATGGGGGACGCCTCCCATCAAACGCAAATGCCGCTGACATTCTTCGAACGCGGCTTGGTATCCTTTTTCCACGATGTAGGGATAATTCGTCCACGCATAGCGGCACGGAAGAGCGCACGGTATTCCCAAATGGGCCACGAAAGTCACGGCAGGCCCGTAAAGAAGTCGCGCAAAGGGCGAGAATGCGTCGCTGAAATCCGTCATGAGCCCGCACCACGGCAATCCCCACGCCTGAATCACGTCGATATGGGGAATCACAAACTCGGCCAATATTTCGCCGCCGATCACCAATTGAGGAGAAAGCGCATGCAGATGTTCCAGCATTCGCAGGGATCCTCGCTTGACTTCCGGAGTAGGAGCAGACCCGATCTGGTCGAGGAAGAGAGCTTCAAGCTCCCAGCGGGAAACCAATGGATCAACGTAACTGAAGAAAAGATCGGTCCACCTCGGATCGTCGACATTCATGAAAGCCAGATGATTGGTAAATCCGCTGCGCAGGACGCCGGCCCACTCCATCGGTTTCCCTTCGGCATCATGGAGCTGGAATTGCTTATAGTCGGGAATCAACCCGGTTGTGATGTCGTACCCCCAGAAATTCAAGTGGGGCATAAGAATTACGCCATGTTTCCGGCAGGTGCCGACCAACTGGCCAAATTCTTTCTCCCCTCCCAATTCCGGGACGGGTGCGTAGTGGGGAAAGCGGGCGTCGTAGGGACCGCTCCAACCCGGCACATAAAGCAGCGTATCAGCAGCCAGGCCCTGGCGGGATAATTCCTTCACCAGATCTGACGCATCGCTGTAGCGATTGGCTATTCGTCCCTCTGGAAGCCAGAGATCGAATGTAACCGACCGGGCGACTCGCCGACGGTTCCCGCTCGGAACTTTGGCGGGTAATGGATGCACCTTTCGATAAAGGTCGACCGCTTTTTCCAGGGATGGCAAAGGGTCTCCCACGGCGTTTCCTCCCTCGATTTCCAATCCTTCCCTGCAACCGACAAGGCGCAGTTCAGTCTCTCCCCAAACGGGCTGAAATCCGTTCGAAGATTCGATGACCAGAAAAGGCAGTGCGGGTGCTGAACCAAGCTCTTCGTAACGCGGATCATTCCCTCGGAGACGCAAGCCGGAATTGCTCGTTATGTGAACCCAGTCCTCTGAACTTACGGTGATTTTTTTGCCAGGTTTCATAGATTTACTTAGTCTGAGATCGGTATGTTCGTTTGTTCGGTTATGGGGCAGGAATGAAGTTTTTTCGAAAGAATGCACGAAGCTATTCGCCGTCGAATGTTTGTCAATGAAATCTAGTCGCCCAGTTTACATCCGAGGCTGCAATTGATAGCATTGAGGTTGGCGAATAGGCCGGTGAAGGGACATTGCAACTTTCAATGTCATGGCATTTAGGCCTTGACATGTCCGCGAATTAAGTGCACATTGCGGAGGTATTCGCCGTCGAATATCCCTTTGGATTGTACACATGGTATTAACAAAGACTTTACTTGTGAAATATTTGTCACTGCGCTCTTTCTCCAAGGCAACCGCTCTTACCCCGTTACAAAAAGGGTTTTCGTTGGTTGAGCTTTTAATTGTTATTGGAATTGTGTCTCTCTTAAGTGCCTTGGCCATGCCGGCCTTCAACTCGCTGGCGTCTTCTCGTGGAGTGACGCAGGGACTTTACGATATTTCGACGTTATTGGAATTTGGGCGCACCGAGGCGGTGACCCGTCAGACGTACGTTTGGGTGGTATTCCAGAATGCTTCGGTCGGAAATCAGTCCACCCAGTCGGAAGTTCGCATGGCGGTCTTTGCCTCCCAGGATGGAACCGCCACGGCGACTGCGTCGAATCTGCTTAGTCTGACGAAGGTGATGCATGTCCGAAATGTGACGCTGACGAGTTGGACCGATCTGAAAGCCGCCACGACCAGCCTTCTGTCTACCTATATTCCCGTCAGTCCGGCCCCCGTGCCATCTGATATTTTCGCAAATACCAGTGCGGTCTCCTTTCTGCCGGCAGGCGCTACTGGTCGTCAATATACCGTTACATTCACTCCCCGTGGAGAAGCCATGCGGGCGCAAGCTCCCTCTCCCTATACTCCCTACGATAGCTGGATCGATTTGAGTTTTCGGCAGATAAACGGATATTCGGCGAGTGCGGATACGAGTCCAACTTCGGATGGCACGTCTGTGGACGATGCCGCCGTGATTATCGACGGAACTACGGGTACGCTGCAAAGAATCAGATTACAATGAACGGTGTCGTAAGCCGCCTGCAGGCCAGGTCCACGGAGAGGCATGTCCGGGCCTTTTCGCTGATAGAAGTGGTTTTAGCCTTGGGGTTGATTTCCTTTTGCCTGATGGTCTTGCTTGCCCTTTTGCCCGCCGCATTGACGACCGCAAAGAACACGCGGCAGCAGACAGCAGCGGCGAGTCTCGCCGAGGAAATCTCCACGAGTATTCGCAATGCCGCCACCAACAGTTCAGGAAATTATGCGCCAGCGGGATTATGGGGCGCAAATTTTACGTGGACGCTTGGATCGGGAACTTCGGTCAGCACAAATGGCAATTTCACCCTCGGCGGCGTCGCCCTCGCCACGTCCGTGGAAAGCCAGTTGAAGGCGGTAGTCGTGGTGACTCCACCGGCCACCGCAAGTTCCTCGGGAACTGCGTTGATCAGTGTCGCCTGGCCGCAACAAGCCCAATGGACCACGAACGCGGTCACTGCCATTCCCAGTTGGAATAATGCCGCCGGATCAGTCGACTCGTGGATTATTTTTGTACCGCGCCAATGAACGTTCGGAAAAATGAATCGAAGCTTGCGCCCCTTTCGACCGTCCAAAATGCTTTGCCGCATTTTCGGTCTGTTCCTCCTTTTAAGTCGGCGCGTCCGTCCGCCTTCACCTTGGTCGAACTGCTGGTCGCGATAGCGGTCATGATTCTTATCCTCGGCATCATGGTACAGGTTTCAAGCGGCACTTTGCTGGCGACAAAAGGGATCTCACAAAAAATGGAAGCGGGAGAAGGCGCCCGAGCGGTGCTTGGTTCCCTGGGCGCCGACCTGGCCAGCTTGGCCAAGGCGCAGGGGCTCACGGTCTTTGTCAGTTCGTCTCCCGGAGTCTCTTCTTCCACCCCAAATTCCGTATTGGCCTTTATCACCCAGAGTCGCGGTCCGAATACGTCTACCCGCTTTGTCAGCGTCACCTATCAGTTATCGACAACGGGACAATTGACAAGATATTCGCAGCCGATCGTGTGGACCGACCAAAATTTAGTTTCGGACGCGGTTAGCGCCACCAGCCCCGCCGCCCCAACCTTCAGCGTTCTGGCCCAGGGAATTCTTCGATTCGAGGCCGTGGCGGTCTTGGATGACGGAACCCTCCAAATTACCGCGGCATCATCCCAATCTTCGATATCCAACTCGGCTTGGAACAATACAACCATCTATGGGCAGGCTATTCCGAACATGATGATCAATGGGCAATCTACTTCTTGTTTCGGCCTGAATTTAACCGATAGAGGAGTCAGCAGCATTTCTAATCAAACGACCGGCAACAACTATTTCACCTATTCGAGGAGAAGGGTTCAAGCACTCATTGTGGGAGTGGTCGTCCTAGACTCAAAAAACTACACCCTCCTGACAAACTCCGGAAAGTTGACCTCTACCGAGGGCCTATTTACCTCCCCTGCGATTATAGCCAGTCCACCCCCCGCCACTCAAACCACTCAAACGCCCATGGATGCCTGGGAACCGATACTCTGGAATGGGAGCCTGAACGTGAACGGTTTGCCCAAGCCTGTCATTCCTGCTATCCAGGTGTTTCAAAGTACTTATCCGCTGAATTGAAGTGCTCTTTCCATGACTACAATCGATCCATGGTCAAGTGGGGCCGTCCGTCCCAAAGGAAGCCTGCGTTCCATCGGACGTCGCGGCGCCGTGGAAAGCCGCACGTCGATGGCGCTCATCTTAACGCTGGCGATGATCGTGCTGATTACAGTCCTTATCGTCGCTTTCTACACCTATGCGACGGCCAACCGGGAAATCGAAAATAGTCGCGCCAGCCAGGTTAAAGCGGAACAACTGGCTCGATCCGGCTTGGACTATGTTACCGCAAACTTTATTCAGGAAATCACCACTAATTCTTACTCGACGAGCCTTATTACCAACGGTGTGACCATCTATCGTCCAATCAACAGTACCAACATTGTACCCATTCGGACGATCAATAGCAGTCTCTCGGGCAACACCAATTTCTACAATCTCATACGTCAAAGTATTTCTGCCGCGGATGCCAACGCCTCCTCGGACGGCACGGCAACACCTTCGGAAAATGGACGACTGGTGAGCATGAACCGATGGAACGCCCCCGTCCTCAATGTGGGGTCCGGTTTCACCACAACGAGCCAGCTCCCCAACTGGATCTATGTCAACAAAACGACGGGCATTGCCACCGTTACTACCGCCAATTCGACCGGCGTGATCGGGCGCTTTGCCTATAACGTTTATGATATCAGCGGTCTCCTCGATGCCAACGTCGCCGGCTTTCCCTCAAACGTCGCGACAAGTAGTATGACGGCATCATCCGTTATGAAGACCACGCCGGCCGGACAGGGCACGGTGGCCGGAGCGGACTTGACCGTACTGGGAGCCAGCCAATCCGCGGTCGATATGCTGAGGACCAATTTTTGCGCTCCCAACGGCGATCCCAACTATACCAACCAGGTTTGGGCCGCTGCTCAAAATGGATTCCTTTCCAACATCACTACCTATACCAATTATGCGACAGGCACCGTTTCTAACTATACCAATAGTTTATTCATCAATCGGCAGGATCTCTTGCGCTATGTCCAGACGACAAATACGGCGTTAGCCAATGCCCTGCCTTATCTCACGGCCTTTTCGCGCACGCTCAACGCACCGAGTTGGGGACCGACCATTAATGCCGGCACTGGCTATAATTATCAAAGCATTGAAGATGCGACGACCAGCACCAACCGCTTTATCCCCAACGTTCGCTATTACCAGTTAACGGATTCAACCGGTCCATCGCAGACGCCCCAGTTCTACACTCATTATAACGATGATGGAACGTACACGACAAATTTTGTTAATGCGGGAGACCCGCTGATTCAACGCCGCTTTTCCTTGGCTAAATTAGCGTGGCTGACTGCCAGCGGTCCCAACACCAACGCATTCAATGCAAGCATCAGGAACAATTCGGCACTAATCAACCAAGCAATCCTCTATTGCTTTGGGTTGCAATGGAGCCCGACGTGGCAACTTAACAATAATAAAGACGGGAATGACCCTGCCGATCCCGCATGGGTATACATTGGAAATGACGGATTTACGACTGTCAGATCTTCCATTGATACATTGGATCAAGTGGCCCAAGGGAATCGAGAACCTACTTTTTTTGAGCTTCTGAAGGCCGGGATTCTCTCGGGATCGCTGGGGAAATCCGGCTATACCAGCAACGGTCAGGCATATGGAGTGTCTGACGGCGGCATTTATCAGGATGACACGAATTCAGATTGTCAGGTTATTCGCATCGGGGCGAACCTCATCGATCAATACAAATCGGACGGTTACCCCACCGCCATCGCATTCGCAACTGCCACCGGCTCCAACCCGCAGGCGTACACGTTCTGGGGCATAGAGGACCTGCCTTACCTCCAGCAGGTCGGCGTCTATGCCCTTGACTCGAATGCCCCGCCTTCAACTGTAACAACGCCGTCAGCTACCAACGGTCCCGTTTACAATTATATTTTCTATCAATTGTGGAATCCGCATGCGTTAACCACCAATATCGCCTATGCGTCCTCGCTTCAGGGACCCTCCAATTTTCGGGTCCGGATCGCTACCGATGGCAGTCCATCCTATCCTCAACCCAATTTCAACCTTCAATATTACGAAGGGCCCAGCTTCCTGCAACAGGGATCTGGTCCTCAAAATTTTAACCAGACGAACGAGCCGCCGATCACATTTAGCGTCAATTTTACCAATACAACAACTGGTAGGTTAGGCGGAACGGCCCAGCAAAGCTATCGCGAGCCTCATGTCATTCGGGACAGCACCTCAACCAACTACAACTCCATCCTCCAGTGCAATCCGACCGTACTGCCACCTTACACAACTTATGGTATCCTTTTTCAACCCAATACCAACCCACCTCCCGGATGGTATGCATTCCATTACCAGTTTACGGACACGGCGTTTGTCCTGGACTATCAGGCTACCAACGGCAATTGGTATCCCTACACATCATTTGTAGGGCACGAGGAAGGTGGCCCCGGCGGTGGATTTACTGCAATCAATGCGAATATTAATATCGATGCCGCGGCCGACACTAATACGAGTCCCTACACCAGCAGTTTTGCCACAGGCTCCCACACGGCTGCTGCCGGATATGGGAAGGAAGATCCCCGCACGTATCGGTTCGATGCTCACTGGGAGGAAGGCTTTGATGGCACCCTTCGGGGCACAACCAATTCGATAACGAATTCGGTCGGTTACACCTATAACTACCCTCCCTTTCTGGGAACCCCCAACGTAACGTATTCGCTCCCAGCCTACCTTGCTCTGAACAATACCAATTTTACCTATGCGCCAAGCCCCTCGGGATATTATGCCGACAACGACGGCATTGTCCGACTGGGAGACGATTATTGGGGCGGCGCCCCCACCAACGGCGTAAATCCCTATGGCGCCGGCACGAATATGTCCCCGGCTTACACTTATCGTCCGGTGATCCTCAATCATCCCTTCACGTCGGTGGCGGACATGGGCTACGCCTTCCGCGACCTGCCTTTTAAAACCCTCGATTTCTTCAGCCAGAATAGCGCGGACGCGGCCCTGCTGGATCTATTTTGTTTGCATGATGAACCTGCGGTTGTCGCCGGGCAAGTGAACCTCAACACGGCCCAGTCTTTGGTGCAACAAAGTCTGCTCACCAATGCGCCAGGTGTCGCGGCGGCGAGTGTCCCAACTCTCACTGCCAACTATCAAGCTTATGCTTTTAATTCCTCCCGGACGCCCACGACTTCCATTCCGTTGAACGCAGCGCAGCTTTCCAAGTTTTTAGACTACAATAACAACGCTGTTTCCGCGACCGACACAAAATCCAATCTCGAAGCCCCCGTCCGCTCGCTGTCCAGCGTGGTGCAAACGCGCACCTGGAATCTCTTGATCGATGTTGTCGCGCAAGTGGGGACTTATCCCCCGGGAGCGACACCCGCCGCCGGCAGCTTCATTGTCCAGGGTGAAAAGCGCTACTGGCTCTCCATCGCCATTGACCGGTACACTGGACAAATCGTCGACCAACAATTGGAGTCTGTAAATGAATAGATGCTACTTAATCCGCTTCTCGCTCGGGCTTCTTTTCCTCACAGGAATTTCTTCCTCAGCCCAGGATGAAACCCCGCCTGCACCACCAATCCTGGCTCCGGTGGGGGATATGAAATGGACCATTACCATCCAACCGAAACCATCTGCCCTGCCGGGGATGTACAACCCCTGGCTGTTGGAATACAGCCATGGCGGAGACTGGACCCGAATGGTGGCCACGAGTGGTCAATCACAAAAGAACGAGTGGTGGATCTCCCACGGTTACCTCTTAACCCGATCCGCTAACGACAATAGCGTCGTGTTCCAGCGCCTATTGTCTTTTGTACCCCCTGCCCCTTATGCCTCAAGTCACTTCTTCGGCGTCGACCAGATAAAGACCTCCGATAAGCGCGGCGTGACGACCTTCCAAGGCACTCGGTGCAGTTATTACAGCAGCAATCCCCCTGCCGAGCCTTCCCAACCCGCACCATCTTCATCCGCGGGATATGAAGCCTGGTTCGACGCGAAAACCGGACTGCCCACAGGCTATCGGAAGGGAGGCATAACGTACCTGTACGAGTTCGTGCCAGCCGTTCCAAACGAAATTCAAGTACCTGCCGACTTCAAGACGATCTTCGATCACTACCTCGAAGCTCTTCGAGCTGCCGGGTTAGCGCCTGCTAACTCAAATTGACGGCTCCATCGATCTTATTAAATCCAATCCTCAACTCAAAAAACATCAACCATGAAAATATTCCTGGACTGAGCAGATGTAAGATAAACGCACATGCCGTTTCTGAATTTTCGCATTTGCCTCCTCACCTTTCTGACCCTCACGCCGCCAGTTTCTGTCCCTGCGCAAACCAACGCGCCAGCGACAAATTCTGCCCCGGCAACCGCACCAGCCACGCCAACTCCCCCTCAGGTGCCGGAGGGAATTAGCATAGTTCACGATATCGTCATCGGCAAGGGAGGCGGCCACGATCTCCACGCTGAAATCGCCTATCCCAAAAACGCAATTACTCCGCTTCCGGCAGTCATTTTTATCCACGGCGGCGGTTGGATAACCGGCTCTCAAAAGCGTTCGCCCATTTTGCAACTCGCCGAGGCCGGCTATTTTGCCGCCGCCATCGAATACCGCCTCAGCGGCGAGGCCAAGTGGCCCGCGCAGATCCAGGATTG
>Ga0182024_10015498_pt1 | contig 14575 bp, 10 predicted proteins | sample P32metaG_FD_120480 | JGI IMG/M metagenome (GOLD analysis project Ga0182024, IMG submission 120480) | Permafrost microbial communities from Stordalen Mire, Sweden - P3-2 metaG (Illumina Assembly) | ecosystem: Environmental > Terrestrial > Soil > Wetlands > Permafrost | place: Sweden: Stordalen... | reverse complement strand
CGCGTAGACATGCTTGTGCGCCTTGGCCGCGGCCAGCACGAGTTCCTTATGGCGGATAGTCTCGGAGCAGATGATGACCGCCTTGATTTCAGGATCAGACCAGATTTTGTCGAGGTCATCGACGGCGGTTGAATGCAGCTCCGCCGCCCGACTCCTGGCCAGCGCCGCATCGTGATCCCATACGTACTTGCATTCGACATCCGCGGTGCGATGCTTCAGCACGCCGACGAACTCCGGCGTATGAATGTGCTCAACACCGACGAACGCGACTTCGAGCTTGTCGGCCCGCGAAGTCGACGCGAGAGACATGAGACCGAGCGATGCGGCGAGCAGTGATTTGACGAACAAGCCGTTGCGATATGCCATGATTTCCGCTCCGAAGCTGAAGTTATTGAATGTTCCAACCAAAGCATAAATGAATGCGACGATGGATGCCAAAGCGCGGCCGGACTTGTGACTTTGCCGCAATCTTTAAGATGCCGATCAGCGCACGCGCGAAACCAGAATCGCGCCTCAACTGGCAAAATGGTGAGTATCTGCGGGTTTGAGCGGTGGTGCATTCGTTAACGCTTCAGAATTGCTCTTGCTCGGTTCTGGACCAGTCTGGACCAGCCTGCTATCGTAAAAACTTTTGCGTGATGCGGCCAACCGACTTACAATCGACAGGTGCTAGAGAGCTGCGGGACGGTAATAAAATCTTTGAAATGCCCAAATTTTAGGGGGACGTCATGAGCAATCCTTCAATCGCGACCGCCATTTTAAGCTTGTGCACGGTTCTTGCTTTCTCCTGTGTTGCCTCCGCAGGGCCCACATATCAAGTCGTATACTTAAATCCATCAGGACTTTCGGATTGTGCAGGAGAAGCCATAAATGGCGGACAATAAGTTGGATGGGGTGCCAATACAAACGGTGCGGTCCCTCACGCCTATGTCTGGATTGGAAATGCCGCAAGCGGAATTGATCTGAATCCATCGGGATTTCAGGGTTCCGAAGCGCTTGCAACTAACGGCTCTCAGCAGGCTGGCTGGGGCTTGGGTTCGAGTACGGGCGGCTACGAGCAAGCGCTGCTGTGGAGCGGTACCGCTGCCAGCGCCATTAACCTCAATCCCTCAGGCTTCATAAGTTCCACCGCATACGGTGTTGCTTCTGGTCAGGAGGTTGGCACTGGCTATAACTCTGTTGTTAATGGTGAGAACCTTAACCATGCGCTTCTCTGGACTGGCACAGCAGCGAGTGTTGTAGACCTCAATCCGACCGGGATTACCCTATCTTTTGCATTTGGCGTGAACAATGGGCAAGAAGTGGGCATGGGCATTGGCAGTAGCAGTTACGGGCATGCGTTTCTTTGGTCAGGGACCGCCGCAAGTGCCATAGATCTTAATCCTTCTGGTTTTACAACCAGCGTCGCATATGGCATCAGCGGCGGACAGGAAGTGGGTTTGGGCTCCACGATGGCCAACGGGAACGACACGCATGCCTTACTGTGGAACGGAAGCGCCGAGAATTATGTTGATTTGGGCACGGCGGGTTTTGTGGGTGCTGCTGCCGTGGCAATGGGAGGCGGCTACGAGGTTGGCGGCGGCGAACTCTCACCCGGTGGATACAGTCATGCACTGGTTTGGGCTGGAACTGCTAGCTCGGTTGTAGATTTACAGCAGTTTCTTCCGGCGAACTTTGTGAGTTCTTCCGCAACTGGTGTTGACGCGACCGGCAATATTGTGGGACAGGCTGAGGACGCGTTCGGCAATTACTATGCAGCCGAGTGGGTGCTAACACCGGAACCAGCATCAATGTCGGTCCTCGGAATAGCTCTTGTCGCGATATTGCGCTTCCGTTCCCAACGACCTTCCTCACGATAATACATACCGCGGCAGCCGCAGGCCACGCCCAAGTGTGTGCTGCATTTGGTCGGCAAACAGCCGATTGATCGGGTCAGTTTGATGGCGCGTCAGTTGCGGCAGGCGCTGCGGGGAGCCGTTCACGCGCGGGAGGCGCTGGATGCTGTTGAGCAGGCGCAGCAATCTCACGTCGAGGCGGATGCGGTCGGGCGTGACCGCTTCGCAGTTGAAGCAGATCGCGCCGCCGAGCTGGCTGGAGAAGCTGACGTCGGTTTTTTCGCCGAGGACGACGCCGCAGGAGACGCAGGCGGTCAGCTCGGCAAGATATCCGGCTTCGCGAAGCAGGTCGAGCTGGAACGCCAGGAAAGTTTCCTCGCGTTTGGGGCCGGCGAGTTCTGGAATCGTGCGCTCCAGGCGATCGAACAGATTCGGATGCGGGTCGTGTTCTTCGATGAGTCGGCTGACAAGCTCGGCCGCATAGAGCCCGAGATAGATGCCACGAAGATTCTTTCGCAGCGCCAGATGGCCTTCGCGCAGACCCCATTCGCAGAGCGTCGACAGATCGCGAGCCGGGTCGTGCGAGAAGACGGCATTGCCGATGTCAAGCAGATCGAGGCCGCCGTCGAATTTGCTCGCACCAGCTTTCGTTCGGCGATGGGCGCCCTTGGCGATCACGCGCAGCAGGCCATACTCCCGCGTGAACAGCGTGAGAATCTGTGAGGTCTCGCTGTACTCGGTTTTGCGGAGGCAGATGCTGCGATCGGTGACAAGCGGCATGCAAAATCGGGTTCGTGAGATTATAGGACGGCGTTAGCATGCCATGCATCTTCGGCCGATAAAAAGCGGCTCCGGGCGATCGAGCAACATTACGCCTTACTCAAAGAAGTTCGATGATTCCGCGAATACGCGGCCTGACAAACCGTGTATACTATTATGCCGATTCATCGATGGAGTCTCCACTCGTGGAGTCATGAGTGATCGGTTTCGTGGGCTGCATCTATTGTGCTGGCACAAATTCCAACCAATTCGTACTCGGCTGACCAGGTCGTCGCGCCATACATCTACGTATTTTACGTGGCGTTCGGGCTGGCATTCGTCCTGACGCCGATCATGCGCGCCGTGGCGATGTATTACGGCATCGTCGATCACCCTGACAAGATCCGCAAGATGCACAGCGAGCCAGTGGCCTACCTCGGTGGCGTCGCGGTGTTCATCGCCTGGCTGGGCGGACTCGCGATCAGTGAGATGTTGCAGCTTCATCGCCTCGACCCCGGCTGGCCGACCGATGCGCTGGGTATTGGTCACCCGATCATTCGCTTTGGCATCGTTGTCGGCGCATTGCTGATCGCCCTGCTGGGATTGTGGGACGATGTTTACAAGCTCGACCCATGGATGAAAATCGGCGGACAGATTTGCGCCGCCACGTTCTTGCTTTGGGATGGGATCGGCGTTGATTTCCTTCGGCCACTGCTCGCCCCGGCATGGGGCATGTTCGAACAAGTGATTGGACACCCGAATTGGGGGCCGCTGCCGGAATTTATCATCACGGGCGCCAGCAGCGCATTTGTCGTTTTCCTCGTCGTCGGCTGTTGCAACGCCACGAATCTGATGGACGGCCTGGACGGCCTTTGCGGCGGTGTGACCGCCGTCATCGCGGCCGGATTTCTCGTCATTGCGATTCACCTGGGAACGCTCGGGCTCCCGTTCCAGACGAATATCGATGCTCAGCGGGTTATCCTCGGGCTGGCATTGCTCGGCGCGGTCCTCGGCTTCGTGCCGTACAATTTCAACCCGGCGTCGATCTTCATGGGCGACACCGGCAGCATGTTCCTGGGATTCGCGTGCTCCACCATGATCATCCTTATGGGCCAGGGGAACATTCACGAAGGAAATATCCGCTGGTTCCTGGCGTCCATGGTGATCTTCGCCCTACCGATTCTGGATACCGCACTGGCTTTCGCCCGGCGATACACCAATCGCCGGCCGCTGTTCAGCGCTGATAAGCAGCATTTCCACCATCAGCTTGTCGCCCGCGGCTTTACCGTAAAGCAGACGGTGCTGATCAGCTACGCGCTGGCGATCTTCTTTGGCCTGCTGGGCGTGGCGATGGTTTTCCTGCGGACGCGATACACCATCGCGGTTTACCTGGTGGTATTTGGCTCGATCATTGTCGCTGCCTATAAAATGGGGATGATTCATGAGCGCGCCGTGAATCCGCTTGCGGGCAACTTGGATGACACGATGCCCGAGGCGTTCTCGGCAAACTTTCGGGGCGGGTCGGTCATGGAGATTCCTGATCCGAACGACGAGCTCGACGGCCCCGCGCTTGGCACTGCCCACTGAGTTGACTGACGATCCGCCAACCAACCGACCTTGACCGGGTCTGATAATTCAATCAAGAATGTTGATCGGCCAAAGAGCCGATCTGAGCTATATTGCCCAAATCGGGCACCAGCTTCGATTGTGTATTTCGCGTTCTTAAAGAACAGGTGAACTGCAATGGATGTGACAGTAATCGGCTGCGGCTACGTGGGTCTAGTGACGGCAACATGCCTCGCGAGCATCGGCCACACGGTTCGCGGCGTCGAGAAAGACCAGAAGAAGCTCAAGACCCTCAAGGACGGGCACTGCCCGATTTTCGAGCCGGGCCTGCAGGAATTGATGCAGGAGCATTATGCCTCGGGCTCGCTCCAGTTCACCGACAGCGTGAAGACCGGTGTTCAGGACGCCGAAGTGGTGTTCCTTGCCGTCGGCACCCCGCCAAAGCCCGATGGCACCGTCGACATGAGCTACCTTGAAGGCGCCGGCAAGGAAGTGTGCGATGCGCTCGCCGCCAACAACAGCGATTACCTCGTCACGATCATCGTGAAATCGACCGTCCCGGCCGGAACCAATCGCAAGCTCTATCACTTCCTCAAACAGCAGACCAGCGCCCACGTGCAAGTTGTGAGCAACCCCGAATTTTTGCGTGAAGGCACCGCCGTCAGCGACTTCCTCGAACCCGATCGCATCGTCATCGGCGGCGACTCGCCCGAAGCATTCCGCATGATGCGCCGGCTTTATGATCCGATCGTGAAGCGTGAAGAAGCGTTCATGACGATGAACTGGGAATCGGCCGAGCTGACCAAGTACGCCGCGAACGCGATGCTCGCGGCTCGCATCTCGTTCATGAATGAGATGACAATTCTTTGCGAAGGCTACGGGGCCGATATCGAAGACATTCGCAAAGGCATCGGCTCCGACTTCCGCATCGGCCCGGCGTTTCTGCGAGCTGGCTGCGGTTACGGCGGCTCATGCTTCCCGAAAGACGTCGCCGCCCTTGAGCACATCAGCCGGCAGATCGGTTACGAGAGCCTGTTCGTCAACGCGATTCAGACGGCCAACAACAATCAGAAGCGTCGCTTCGCCGAGAAGATTATCCAGAAGCTCGGCCGGCCCATTCACGGCGCGAAAATCGCCGTCTGGGGCCTGGCGTTCAAAGCCGACACCGACGACATCCGCGAGTCGGCGGCTCTGGACGTGATTCGTCATCTGCTCGATCAGGGAGCGCACGTCACTGCGACCGATCCGAAGGCGATGGAGAACATGAAGCAAATCTTCAAGGATGAAGTCGAGTGGTCGCCCGACCCGGTGCAAGCGGCGGTTGGCGCTGATGCCGTCGCGCTGATGACGGATTGGGCGCAATACAGCACGCTGCCGTTCCGCAAGATCGCCGCTACCATGAATCAACCGATCATCTTCGACGGCCGCAACTGCCTGCATCGCGAAGTCATGCGTGAAACCGGCTTCCAGTACTATCCGATGGGCCGGCCGGCGGTGGAGAACAGCCTGCGGCTGAAGCGGGTTTAAACTCCGAAAACTTGGATTTCAGATTTGAGATTCCAAATTATGTCGCCGCGATGCGAATAGGTATTCGCTCATCGCATCGCGGCGAACGCATCTTTGGTAGATGCGCGTTAGAGAGCTTGGCGATCAGGACAATACCCGGCTGCGAACATATTCTGACATGTCGCTGCAATTGTGGGCCTTGGCCGCTTCCTTCAATCGTCGCTGCTCGGTTTCTGTGAGCCGGATGTTGATTTGCTTATCCCGCACCTGCTCATCCGCCGGCAGCGGAGGTGATTGGCCAGATTCGATCAGATAAGCCACCGCGGAAGTCAGAGCCTCCCGCACCGCAGCGACAGCGGCATTCGGGTTAGCTCCGTCGGCCAGCACATTGGGCAGTTCAAGAGCACTGGCCAGATATCCCACGTGCGGATCCGTCTCGAGCACGATGCGGTACTTGTCCGCCAACTTGCGGGCTCGCTTTAAGATCGCGGGATCGAATGGTCGATCCAAAGCCTCGGTGTCGACGCTATCGACAGGCTTGTTTGATCTTTTTGCCATAACAACTTCTTACCCGGCCATTGTGGACCGGCACCACGAGAATGCTTTCGCCGGGCTTCTCAAATATGTGGTGTGATCCATTGATTCGTACTAAACGCCAGCCATGAGCTTCGAGTTCACGTCGAACACTCGCAAAACGTAGATCATTTGGCATCAATCAAACGGGGTAGGAAATCCTTCAATTGCACGCCTGAAGTATATTTTTAAATATACACTTCGTCAATCCAAAAATATACATGATTCGGTGGCGTGTCCTGCACATCGCTGCGAACGTATTTTTGGTAAATTCACGCGCATGCTCGATCCCCAGATGGCTCGCCAGCGCCAGAAACGGCTGCTGAAGATATTGCAGGACAACAAACTTGATGCCGTCGTGATTGGCGCCACGCCGCACGTGTATTACCTCACGGCACACCTCCCGTTCTGGCAGAACTTCGCGGCGTTTGTCTTGCTTGCCGATGGTCGCACGGCACTCGTAACCGCTAATAAACCAGACCTCAACGCCGCTGCCGATACCATTGAGTCGTATGTGGCGTCGTTCAACAGCACGCAGCGACAAGAGCAATCGGAATTGATCGCCGGCTGGGCGCTGAAGTACTTGTGTGACAAATCCTGCAAGCGCATTGGCGTTGATAGCTCGGCAGTGACATCCATGGTCGCTGTAGGCGCCGAGGCGACGTGTCAGCCGATCGATGCCGACTTGTGGCAGCTTCGCCGGGTAAAGGATGCTGATGAGCTGGCGTTGCTGAAGGTCGCGATCGCGTGCACCGACGCGATGTACCAGCGCGCTCGAGAGATCATCGAACCCGGTATTGCCGAGCTGCGCGTGTTTAACGAGCTTCACGCCGCCGCGGTGGACGTCGCGGGCGAACCCTTGTCGGCCCATCTCGGCAACGACTACGCCTGCGCCGAAAAAGGGGGGCCGCCGCGAAACGATCGCGTCGCCCAAGCCGGCGCTCTTTACATCCTCGATCTCGGCCCCGCTTATCGCGGATACTTTTCCGATAACTGCCGAACGATCAGCGTCGATCGCAAGCCGACCGACGCGCAACTTCGGGCGTGGGAAGTTGCCAACGGGGTCTTCCCCATCGTCGAGAAGATGGCACTTCCCGGCGTATCATGTCGCACAATTTACGAAGCAGTTAACGACTACTACCAATCCAAGCTCGGCATCCCCTTCCCCCACCACCTGGGTCACGGAATCGGCCTTCAGCCGCACGAGTTTCCGCACATGAATCCGAAGTGGGACGACACGCTCATGGAAGGCGAAGTCTTCACGATCGAGCCCGGCGTGTATGCGCCTGAACTTCGCGCCGGATTGCGATTGGAGAACGACTATCTCGTCACCGCCAACGGCGTAATGAATCTCTCTCCGTTTCCGATGGAGCTGACGTAAAGCCCGACATGCGGATGACATGGGGCGCGAATATCACGCCCCTTCCACAAATCCTTGAAAGAATTATCCGATTGCTCCGACTTTACCCGCAGGGCATGATGGTGGCGATCCTCACGGAGAACAACATGATTTCGAAAATCGCGGCCGTTCTTGCGATCCTTTTCGCTCCCGTAATGGTTTTCGGGCAGGCGCTGGCTGACCACGTGCCGGGGGACGCGATGGTGTACGTGGGTTGGCGGGGCGTGGCCGATCTGGGTCCGGGGTATCCCGCATCGAATCTGAAAGCCGTGCTCGATGATTCCGATATTCGGCAATTTATCGACGAGTTTCTGCCCGCAGTGATAGACCGGATCGGCCACGAGAACCAGGATGCGGCTGGGCCACTGAAGATTTTGGCGACGATCGCCAAACCGAGCTGGCAGCGGCCAACGGCGTTTTTCTTTGCCGGCATCGACTTGCCGCAAGGTGGACCACCCGTGCCGCACCTGGGCGTCCTCTGGCAGCCGGGCGCGGACGCCGACGCGTTGATGCAGCAACTCCAGCAGCTTACCGCGCAAGCACAACCCCCATTTCCACTGAAGGTCGTGCATGTCGGCGATCTGATTGCCCTGATGGTCGGCTACGACAATCCCGAAGCGGCCCTCGCCGGTGGCAGCAAATCACTGGCGGAAAATGCCGCCTTCAAAGCCGCGCTCGGGCACGTCATGAAAGACCCGGTCGTGGCACTCTACATCGACTATGACAAGTTCCTGGGCACGCTCACCAGCGCCGCGAAAGTCGCCGACCCCAACGCCGGCGACATGATCGGCAAGGTCTTCAAGGATTTGGGAGTCGACGGGCTCAAGCGACTGATCTTAACCAGCGGCGTCGACGGAAAAGACTGGGGCACGATGGCGTTTATCGAAGCCCCCGAGCCGCGCTCCGGGCTGCTCACCCTCGTCGCTTCCAAGCCGATGGACGATGCGATTCTCAGCGCGATTCCGATGTCATCCACGATGGCCGGCGCCGGGCGGGCCGATGTTTCCCAGGTTCTTCCGACGATCCGCAAGACCCTGGAGGATCTTCATCCGCAGATTGCCGAGCAGGTCAACCAGATGCTCAAATCGATCGCCCAGCAAAGCGATGTCGACATTGAGAAGGACCTGATCAATTCGCTCGGCGATGAATGGGCCTACTTCACCGACCCCGGCACCGGCGGCTATGGGCTGGCGAGTCTCACGCTGGTCAACCGCCTGAAAGACCCTGCCAAGTTTGAACAGTCGCTCTCGAAGATCGAAGACTTCGCGCTGCAGCAGATCGAGCAGCAGATGGGCCCCGCCGACAAGCTGCAGATCCGGTTTCAGACGGTGAAGCTGGACGGCGTCACCGTGCATTACCTGGCGGTTCCGCTGATTTCGCCGAGCTGGGTCGTGAAAGACGGGATGCTGTATGTGTCGCCGTATCCGCAGGTGGCTGCCGCCGCGGCCCGGCGCGGGGCCAGCGCCGATACATCGATTCTCAAGAACGAATCGTTCGTCGCCCTCCGGCAACGTCTCGGTCATAACGAAGCAACCGGCATCACCTTCGACGACCTGCCGCGCACCGCGCCGCAAGCGTATGGCGGATGGCTGATGATCTCGCGCCTGGCCGGCTTCGGCGACCTGTTCGGCATCAAGTCGCCGCCCATTTTGATGCCGGAGCTCGGCAAGCTGATGGCCCATCTCTCCCCCGCCGGCAGCGTGAAATGGGTAGACGCCGACGGTATTCACATGCAGGCGATTGAGCCGTTCCCGGCTTCCACCGTGGTCGCGTCCGATCCCGCGATCTCGGCGATCTATGCCGAGCCGGTGATGGTTGCGACGTTGCTTCCCGCCCTCAACAAAGCCCGTGAGCAGGCCAATCAGGTCAAAAGCATCAACAATCTCGCACAGATCGGGCGTGGAGCATTCAGGTATGCGAACGCGCATGAGGGAAAATTTCCGCCCGATCTAGCAGCCATAGCACGTCAAGGGGGATTCGCCGCATCAACCTTTGTGAATCCAAGGACTTCGCATCCAATGCCGCCGCCCAATGTACGATCGCCAGAGGAAGTTGGCGCCTGGGCCGGGGAGCATAGCGACTACGTGTATGTCGGCGCCGGGAAAACCGTCAACGATCCTGCCGACGTGATCATTGGATATGAGAGGCCGGATGGACTGACCGATGGAATCAATATCCTTTTTGCCGACGGTCACTGCGAGCGGACGGGCATGCCCAAGGCAATTCAAATGCTTCAGCGGGGCCAGCAGATCCAATGACGTGTGTCGAGGAGTTAAGGCCGCCGTTTTACTTTTGAATCCGGCGCTCATAAATTTGATCATCACCAGATGATCGTTCTGATCGATAACTATGACTCGTTCACCTACAACCTCGTGCAGAAGCTCGGCGAGGTCAGCCCCGGCGTGGGCATCGAAGTCTTTCGCAATGACAAAACCTCGATCGCGCAGATCGAAGATTTGAAGCCGACGCACATTGTGATTTCGCCCGGCCCGTGCACGCCGCGCGAGGGTGGCATCAGCAATGATGTCATCAAGCATTTTGGGCCAAAGGTGCCCGTGCTGGGAGTCTGCCTCGGTCATCAATGCATCGGCTTCACCGCCGGCGCCGATGTGGTGCGGGCCGAGCGGCTCATGCACGGCAAGACCGACAAGATCATTCACGATGGCCGCACGCTCTACGAAGGGATGCCCAACCCGTTCACGGCCACGCGGTATCACAGCCTGATCATCCGCCAGGGCACGCTGCCGCCGGAGTATGAGATCAGCAGTTGGACCGACCATGACGAGATCATGGGCGTGCGCCACAAAATCTGGCCCCTGGAAGGCGTGCAGTTTCACCCCGAAAGCTTCCTCACCGAACAGGGTGAGCGGCTGCTGGCCAACTTCCTGAAAAAGTGATGGCGGAGCTAACGATCCAGCAGGCGTTCGAGCAGGCCGAGGCGCAGCATCAGGCCGGCCGGCCGGTGCAGGCCGAGCAGCTTTACCGGCAGATTCTCAATGTCGATCCGCATCATTCCGGCGCGATGCATTTGCTCGGCGTGCTCGGGCATCAGATCGGCCGCAATGACGACGCATTGAAGCTGATTGAGTCAGCGATCGCGATCAATCCCAACGACGCCGCGTACTACGGCAACCTCGGCGTCGTGCTGGCGGCACTGAATCGCATTGAAGATGCGATCACCGCGTATCGCAAGGCGATTGCGCTGGTTCCTAACTTCCCTGAAGCGCTCAGCAATCTGATCGATCTGCTGCGAAAGGTCGGCAGAATCGCCGAGGCGGCGCAAGCGCAACGGCAGGTTGTGCAGTTGAATCCAACGGAGCCGGTTGGATGGAATAATCTCGGCAATATGCTGGCCGAAAGCGGTGACAATGCCGGCGCGATTGACGCATACCGCCGGGCGATCGCAATTGCGCCGAATCTTGCCGAGGCTCATTTCAATCTCGCCAATACTCTCGACGGGCACGGTGATTGGCGCGAAGTCGCCGACGAATATCGCAAGACGATTTCGATCAAGCCCACATTTCCCGAAGCTCACTATCGCCTGGGGAACGTGCTGGCGGCGAACGATCGGCTCGACGAGGCGATCGCAAACCTGAAACAGGCGACGCTCCTTGAACCGACGCATGTAGCCGCCTGGTACAACCTGGGCCACGCACACCAGACGGCCAGGCAGCTGCGCGACGCAATCACCGTGTATCGTCGTGCCCTTGAACTCGATCCGAAACATTTCGAAGCTTGGGCCAACCTCGCCGGCGTCTATCTGGAGCTGGACGAATTCGCCCAGGCCGAGGAATTCGCCCGGCGCGGGCTGGTCGTCAAGCCCGATTCCACGGAATTGCTGACTAATCTCGGCGTCGCGCTCGGAAAGCTGAATCGCAACGAGGAAGCCGCGGCGTGCTATCGCCGGGCAATCCAGCTGCGGCCGAATTTCATCGAAGCGATTCACAATCTCGGCAACGCCAGCGAACGGCTCGGCAAATCCGAGCAGGCGATTGAATGCTTCCATCAGGCGCTGAAACTCGATCCCAATTTCTTTGAAGCCCACTGCAGTCTCGGCGGCGTCTGCTATCAGCTCGGAAGACTTGAGGAATCCGTCGAATGGTTCGAGCGCGCAATTGCAACCAAGCCTGACTTTGCCGAAGCGCATCTGAACCTTGGCATGGTCGCCCTCGTTCGCGGGGATTTCCAGCGCGGGTGGGAGGAATACGAATATCGCTGGAAAACCAAGAACATCCGGCCGCGAGATTACAAACGGCCGCTCTGGGACGGCTCCCCGCTGAATGGCCGCACGATTCTCCTGCACGTCGAGCAAGGACTCGGCGACTCAATCCAGTTCTTCCGCTATGTTCCGATGCTTCATCAGATCGGCGGCAAGGTGATCCTCAGATCCTGGTCGGCGCTCGTGCCGCTTCTCAGCGGCCAGCTTGGCGTTGATCAGGTGATCTCCGACAAAGTTCCCCTGCCGGCGTATGACGTGCACTACCCGATCCTCGGCCTGCCGCGGGTTTTCAAAACCACCCTGCAAACGGTTCCGAACGAGGTTCCGTATCTGAAACCGCAGCCGGAACTGGCTGAGAAATGGCGGCGGTCGATCGCCGCTCGATCGCCCGCGTTTAACGTCGGCCTCGTCTGGGCCGGAAATCCCGACCACAAGAACGATCACAACCGATCGATTCGCCTCGCGATGTACAACGGTTTGGCAGATGTCCCTGGCGTTCGCTTCCACAGCCTGCAGAAAGGGCCGCCCGCGGAGCAGGCCAAGTTCCCGCCGACTGGGATGGACTTGGTCGATGAGAGCCATCTGTTGACGGATATGACCGAAACCGCGGCGTTGATTGCGAATCTCGATCTGGTGATCACGGTCGATACCGCCGTCGCGCACCTGGCAGGCGCGCTGGGCAAACCCGTGTGGTCGATGATCACCATCATCCCCGACTGGCGATGGCTGCTCGATCGAACCAACTCACCGTGGTATCCAACGATGAAGCTGTATCGTCAGACGAAAGCAAAGGATTGGACGAATCCCCTTTCGCAAATCGAAGCAGATTTGCGTGCGCTGGTCTTAAAGCATTCGTAGCCCGAACTTGAACCCCGGGTAGCCGCGATCGCGCCAGCGGAGCGCGTTTCCGAAGCGCGGAGAACGCGCTCCGCTCGCGCGGTCGCGGCTACCCGGAATCTGTGCTGGGTCGATGAAGCTACTTACTTCGGGTGGTGAGCATCGCCCAATCAACCGTCTCAATCGCCGCGACAATCCCTGGCGGCAGCTTCACGCCGGGCGGACTCTCATCGGGCACGAGGCACAGAACCGGCACGTTGCCACGTTTCTCGATCACGCGCGGACTGGTCTCCTCGGCGATCGTCGCGCGATCGGTGATATAGCGATTGATCACGACGCCCGCGATTGGAATGTTTTTGGCGCGCAGCGATTCGATCGTGAGCAGCGTGTGATTGATCGTCCCCAGCGACGGGCGGGCGACGATGACCGTCGGCACGTTGATCCACGCCGCCATGTCGCGAACGTCGTGCTTATCGTCCATCGGTACGCGAAGACCCCCGACACCCTCAACGATCAGCACATCGCTGCCGGACGAAATCAGATCGATCGATCGCTGAATCGCTGACCAATCGAGCGGTTTCCTGGCGCGCTCCGCCGCCACTGCCGGCGCGAGCGGCTCGGCATAAGTCTGCGGACAAACCACATCCAGCGGAAACGCCGTATCCGCGCAGTGCGCCAGGAATTCGGCATCCTCACTAACCAATCCCTCCCGGCGATGCTTGCACCCCGTCGCCACCGGCTTCAACACGCCAACGCGATAGCCGCGCCGCGCAAACCAATTGGCGATCGCCCCCGTGATAACCGTCTTGCCGATGCCGGTATCGGTCCCGGCGATAAACAGCGATGGAATTCGAATCGGATCGAGCACAACTCGATTCTAGGACCCGCCCCGCCGCCGAAAAGGGGATAAGCCCCATTTCTAGAAAAGGGGCTAAGGACATTTATTGCCTCGAGCACTCCCGCTGGTTACTGTTGCAACTATGCCCCGTACCCGTCGAATCGCTCCTGGCGGAATGGTGTTTCATTGCATCAATCGCGGCAACGACGGTCGCGAGATCTTTGGCCAAGACCCGGACTATGCCGCGTTCGAGCGCGTTCTCGACGCAACGCTTCAGCAGGTTCCGGTTCGGCTGCTGGCATATTGTCTGATGCCGAACCACTGGCACCTTGTGTTATGGCCTCGCAAGGACGGCGAACTCGCCGCGTTTATGCAGCGATTGACGACAATGCACGTGCGACGTTGGCATCGCCATCGAAAGAGCGACGGTCGTGGCCATCTCTATCAAGGCACGTACAAAAGCTTCCCGATACAGGCCGACTCACATCTGCGAACGGTAGCTCGGTACGTGGAGCGAAACGCATTGAGAGCCAAGTTGGTCGAACGGGCCGAGCAGTGGCAATGGTGCAGCCTCTGGCGACGCGAGCGTGGCTCGACACAGGAGCTTCAGATGCTCACGGAGTGGCCGGTGTCGCGGCGCCGAGATTGGGTTCGCTGGGTCAATGAACCGCAATCCCAAAAAGAGTTGGCGGAAATCGCAGATTCGCTGAAGCGTGGCCGACCGTTTGGCGAGCCCGATTGGCAATATTCAACCGCCGACAAGCTCAATCTTCAGGCAACTTTCCGGCCGCGCGGCAGGCCGAAACGGCAAGTCGCTCCGTACTGAAATCTCGTCAAGCATTGTAGTCTCTAAGCTTCGCTCTCACCGTTCGTCCGCGAATTAAATGTCCTTATCCCCTTTTCTTAAGAAATGGGGCTTATCCCGAATGGCATTCAGTTAAGCACCTGCACTCTACCCGTTCGTTGACGCAAGCGTTTTCGGAGTTCCTCGCGAGGCTTATTCATCAGGTCATATTGTTTGGCGCGTCGCTTGATCGCCCGCG
>Ga0182024_10015496_pt1 | contig 14577 bp, 13 predicted proteins | sample P32metaG_FD_120480 | JGI IMG/M metagenome (GOLD analysis project Ga0182024, IMG submission 120480) | Permafrost microbial communities from Stordalen Mire, Sweden - P3-2 metaG (Illumina Assembly) | ecosystem: Environmental > Terrestrial > Soil > Wetlands > Permafrost | place: Sweden: Stordalen... | reverse complement strand
CTTCGTGCCGTTGCTGGCCGGCAATAATGGCGACAGCGAGGGGCTCTTCACGGGGTATTTCGAAATCGCGCTCAACGGCTCCCGTCGCCGCGAGGGGAAGTTTCAGACACCGCTCTATCGCCGCCCGCCCGATCCGAAGGCGTTCACACGCGCGGAAATCGAGAACGGCGCACTCGCCGGCCGGGGGTTCGAGCTGGTTTGGGTCGACGATCCGATCGGGGCCTACTTCCTCGCCGTGCAGGGTTCGGGCCGGGTTCGCCTGCCCGACGGATCCGAGATGCGGCTTGGCTACGACGGCGGCAACGGCAAACCCTACGTCGCAATCGGCAAGCTGCTCGTCGAGCGCGGCGAGATGGCGCTCAGCGAGGTGACGATGGCGACCTTGCGCGCCTGGATTGCCGGCCACGGCGACGCCGGCTCGGCGTTGATGCGCGAGAACCCGTCCTATGTCTTCTTCAAGGACATGGGCGGCGACGGCCCGTTCGGCAGCGAGGGCGTGGTGCTCACCGCGCAGCGCAGTCTTGCCGTCGATCGTGCGTTCATCCCGCTTGGAGTGCCACTATGGCTCGAGGCGAGCGAGCGCTTCGCCGGCGGCGTGGTCCGCCGGCTTGTCGTCGCGCAGGATACCGGCGGAGCGATCAAGGGCCCGGTTCGCGGCGACCTCTTCTGGAGCAGCGACGAAGGCGCCGCTAGCGGGGCTGGAGCCATGAACGCGCACGGGCGCTATTATCCTGCTGTTACCGGTATCGGTGGCGTCGCGCGCCGTCGCAGCGGCGGCGAAGTGAAGGAGTAGGAAAGAATGGCCGAGCCGGCGCGGGTCGCGCTGCTGGTGACCTGCCTCGTCGATTTGTTCCGGCCGAGCATCGGCCTTGCCGCGGTGAAGCTGCTCGAAGCGGCCGGCTGCACCGTCGATGTGCCGCGCGCGCAAACCTGCTGCGGCCAGCCAGCATACAATTCCGGCGACAAGGGCGACGCGAAGGCGATCGCCCGCCAAATCGTCGCCGCGTTCGCCGGCTACGACTATGTCGTCGTGCCGTCGGGCTCGTGCGCCGGCATGGTCAAGCTGCACTACCCCGAGCTCTTCGCCGACGAACCGGCAATGCGCGAGAGAGCGGAAGAGTTGGCTGCGCGCACCTGGGAGCTGACCGCGTTTCTCGTCGATGTGCGCGGAATGATGGCGGTCGCGGCGACGTGCACGCAATCGGCGACCTATCACGATTCCTGCTCCGGGCTGCGCGAGCTCGGGGTCAAGGCGCAGCCGCGGCGCCTGCTGGCGTCGGTGGGCGGCCTCAGCCTCAAGGAATTGCCCGGTGCCGAGATCTGCTGCGGGTTCGGTGGTACCTTCGCGGTCAAATACCCGGAGATTTCGGGCAAGATGGCGAGCGACAAGATCGCCGACATCGCCGCGACCGGCGCCGATTGCGTGCTCGCCGGCGATCTCGGCTGCCTGTTGCAGATCGCCGGGAAATTGTCGCGCGACGGCAGTCGGGTCGAGGCGCGTCACGTCGCCGAAGTGCTCGCCGGCATGACCGAAACCCTACCGCCGATCGGCGCCCCCCGAGATTCGGGTCGGAACGGCTGATGGACCCGACCAGCCGCGCCTTTATCGAGAACGCGCACGCCGGGCTGGCGAACCCGGTGCTGCGCCGCGCGCTCGGCATCGCTGGTACCGGATTTCCCGCCCGCCGCTCCGAGGCGATCGCGCGCCTCCCTGAATTCGAGGCGCTGCGCGACGCGGGCAAGGCGATCAAGGACCATACGATCGCCCACCTCGATTTCTACCTCGAGCTTTACGAGAAGAACGTCGCCGCGGCGGGCGGCGTGGTGCATTGGGCGCGAGACGCGGCGGAGGCGCGCGCGGCGGTGCTCGAGATTTGCCGCTCGGTCGATGCGAAGATCGTCACCAAGGGCAAGTCAATGGTCGCCGAGGAGATTGCGCTAAACGATCACCTTGAGAAGAACGGCATCACTCCGGTCGAGACCGATCTCGGCGAATACATCATCCAGCTGCGCCACGAGCCGCCGAGCCACATCATCGCGCCGGCGATCCACCTGATGAAGGAGCAGGTGACCGAGGCATTTCGCGCCGCGCATACCGACCTCGACCCCGACCGCGCGATCACCGAGGCGCCGCAGCTTTGCGCCGAGGCACGCGCGGTGCTGCGGCCAAAATTCCTCGCCGCCGATGTCGGCATCACCGGCGCCAATTTCCTCGTCGCCGAGACCGGCTCCAGCATCATCGTCACCAACGAGGGCAACGGTGACCTGACCCAGACCTTGCCGAAAGTGCACATTGTCGTCGCCAGCCTGGAAAAGATCGTGCCGACCCTGGAGGACGCCGCGACTTTACTGCGGCTTCTGGCGCGCTCGGCGACCGGCCAGGAATTTTCTTCCTACACGACGATGTCGACGGGCCCGCGCCGGAAGGACGATGTCGACGGGCCGGAGCAGTACCATGTCGTCCTCGTCGACAACGGCCGCAGCGCGATGATCGGCGGCGAGTTCCAGGAGATGCTGCGCTGCCTGCGCTGCGCCGCCTGCCTCAACCACTGCCCGGTCTATACCGCGATCGGCGGGCATGCCTATGGCTGGGTCTATCCGGGGCCGATGGGCGCGGTGCTGACCCCGGCGCTAATCGGCGTCGCCGAGGCCGGCCATCTGCCCAACGCGTCGAGCTTCTGCGGGCGCTGCGAGAGCGTCTGCCCGGTCAAGATCCCGCTGCCGAAGATGATGCGGCATTGGCGCGAGCGGCAATTTGCCCAGCGCCAGGTCGCACCGGTCTACCGCAGCGGCCTCAAATTGTGGGCCTGGGTCGCGCAGCGGCCGGCGCTCTACCACGCGCTCGTCGAGATCAAGGCGCGGCTGCTCGGCTGGCTGGGCGCGCGCCGCGGGCGCTTTCGCACCTTGCCGCTCGCCGGCGGCTGGACCGAGCAACGCGACATGCCGGCGCCGGAAGGGCGCAGCTTCCACGCGCTCTGGGCTGAGCGGCAGCGAACCTGCCAACGAGAGACGGGGCAATGAGCGCGCGCGACGACATAATCGGCGGCATCCGCAGCGGGCTCGGGCGTCCGGCGCTGTCCGAGGCGGCAAAAGGCGGGCTCGCCGCACGGGTCGCCGCGCATCGCCGCAATCTCGTTCCGGCGCGGGCTGCCTCGCTCGACGCCGCCGGGCAGGTCCGGCTCTTCGTCACCATGGCCCAAGCGGTGCAGACGACGGTTGTGCGCATCGCGTCGGACCGAGAGGCACCGGCGGAAATTGCGCGCTATCTCGCCGCCGAAAACCTGCCGGCCGAGCTTAGGATCGCGCCCGATCCGGCGCTCGACGAGTTGCCCTGGGCCGAGCGGCCGCTGCTGACCGTCCGCCGCGGCAAGGCCGAGGCGGGTGACGCGGTGTCGCTGACCCCTTGCCTCGCCGCCGTCGCCGAGACCGGGACCTTGATGCTGACCTCCGGCGAAGCGACGCCGACGACGCTCAACTTCCTGCCCGATACCCATATCGTCATGTTGCGCGCGAGCCAGGTGGTGGCGAGCTACGAGGATGGCTGGGATCTGCTGCGGACGCGGGGCGCGCTGCCGCGCACGGTCAATTTCATCACGGGCCCGTCGCGTACTGGCGACATCGAGCAGAAGATCGAATTGGGCGCGCACGGCCCGCGCCGCCTTCACGTCATTTTGATCGACGATGCCAAAACGGGCCGGCGCAAATAGGGATTCGGCGCTGTGGCAGCGGGCGATGCGCGATGTCAAACCCCTGGCGCCGCGCGCGCCGCCGCCCCAACCGTCGTCGGCGGCATATCCGCCGCTGGCGCGTCCGGTGCAGCCGCAGCCCGCGGCCGCGGCTGACCTGCCGCCTCTCGTGGTCGACCGTTTCGCCGGGATCGATCGGGCGAGCGCCGAGCGCCTGAAGCGCGGCCGACACAAGGTCGAGGCTCGCCTCGATCTTCACGGCATGACCCAGGATGAGGCGCACCGCGCGCTGCTGGGCTTCATCCGCGCCGCGCGGGCCGGCGGCAATCGGTGCGTTCTCATTATCACCGGACGCGGCAGGATCGGCGGCGGGGTGCTCAGATCGGCGGTGCCGCGCTGGCTCGACGAACCGGCGTTTCGCCCGCATCTGCTTGTCATCGCCACGGCACAGCCGCGGGATGGCGGCGGCGGCGCGCTTTACGTTATGCTGCGTCGCAACGCGACAATTCCGGAACGCTGATGCCTCAGGACGGCGATCTGCTCGCCTCGATCGATCGGCTGCGCGATGCGCGGGTGCTGTGCATCGGCGACGTGATGCTCGACCACTACGTCTACGGCGAAGTCGCTCGCCTGTCACCCGAGGCGCCGGTGCCGGTGCTGGCGATCGACAGCGAGTCGCACAATCTTGGCGGCGCCGGCAACGTGCTGCGCAATCTCGCCGCGCTCGGCGCCGGCATATCGTTCGTCTCGGTGGTCGGCAACGACGATGCTGGGCGAGAGGTTCAGAACCTCCTCGCCGCGCTCGACGGCGCCGAGATCCATGTTCTGGTTCAACCCCAGCGGGTCACCACGGTCAAGACCCGGTTCATCCACGTCAATCAGCACCTGCTGCGCGCCGACCGCGAGAGCGCTGCACCGCTCGGCCCCTATATCCGCGACGATCTCTTGCGCCTGGTGCGCGAGCTGGTGACGAGCCACAACGTCGTCGCGGTCTCGGATTACGCCAAGGGCGTGCTGACCGAGGGCGTCGCATTCGAGATCATCAAGACGGCGCAGGAGGCGGGCGCGCGGGTCGTGGTCGAACCCAAGGGCGGCGACCACATCCGCTATCGCGGCGCCGATGTGCTGACCCCAAGCCGGCGTGAGCTGGCGCAGGCGACCGGATTGCCGGTCGGCACCTCTGCCGAGGTCGTCGCTGCGGCGCAGGCGCTGATCGAGCGGTGCGGCTTCGGCGCCGTGCTGGTCCTGCTCGGCCGCGACGGAATGATCCTCGCCGAACCGGGCGGCAGTGTTCCGATTGCCCTGGCTTCCGGCGACAGCCACGACTCAGGCGGGACCGAAGACACCGCGCTGGCGGCCCTGGCGGCCGGCGTTGGCGCCGGATTGCCGTTGGCAATGGCGGCGCGGATCGCGGGGATCGCCGTCGGCATCGCCCGCAGCAAGACTGGGACCGCCGTCGCTTCGGCCAGTGAGCTTGCCGCGGTGCTGGCGGGCGGTGCGCGCTCAGAGCTCCGCGAGCACGGCCTGGGGATCGAGATGGCGGCGCAGCCGCACCGCGGCGGTCAGGGCGAAGCGCAGCGTTAAGGCGCGCCGCCGTCCTGGCGCCAGCGCCAGGACGGCTCCGTCGCGAATTAGCGCCGCGGCGAACGGGTCTGCCACTATGAGGCCACATTCCTCGGGGATGAGCGCGACAGGAAAACCGCTTGGCACGGCAAAATAGAAGCAATCGGCGAAGTCGCGGTACTCGTTCCATTTGCGATCGACTCGGAAATCGGCGACCGAGCTTTTGATCTCGACGATAATGAGTTCGCCGTTGCGACCGAGCGCCAGAATGTCGGCCCGCCTACCGTTGGCGAGCGGGAATTCGAGGAGACTCGCGTAACCGAGTTGCTCCAGCGCACGGCAAACCCCGCGGGAGAGCAACGCGGCGGTGAGGATTTCGCCGGCCGAGAGGTCGCCGGCTCCGCTGTCGGGGTCGCCGATCATGGTGTGGCTAGAGCATGAGGCAAATTGGCATGAGGTCGACGTCGAGGTTGTCCAGGTTCGGTTTCTTGCGCGACGCGTGGCGGCTGGCCTGGCCGTATTGGCGCTCGGAGGAAAAATGGGCCGCGATTGGGCTGCTTGCCGCGGTCGTGGCGCTCAATCTCGGCGCGGTTTGGCTCAACGTGCGGTTCAATTTGTGGAATCGGGAATTTTACGACGCGCTGCAAGAATACGATTGGTCGCGGTTCTGGTGGCAATTCGGCGTGTTTTGCTTTCTTGCCGCCCTGTGGGTGTCGGTCGGGGTCTACCAACTCTATCTGAGCCAGATCCTGCACATCCGCTGGCGCCGGTGGCTGACCGAGCGGTCGTTGAAAGGTTGGCTCAGCAACCAAGCCTATTACCGCATCCAGATCGATCAGTCGACGACCGACAACCCCGACCAGCGCATCGCCGACGATCTCGACAAGTATGCCTCTCTGAGCCTGTCGCTGTCGGTGGGCTTGCTCAATTCGGTGGTCACGCTGTTCTCGTTCCTCCTTATTCTTTGGACGCTCTCCGGGCCGCTGACGATCCCGCTTTGGGGCAGTGCCTCGGTCACGATCCCCGGCTATCTGGTGTTTTGCGCCATCATCTACTCGATAGCGGGCACCTGGTTCGCGCACTGGGTCGGCCGGCCGTTGGCCGGGCTGCTGTTCAATCAGCAGCGCCTCGAAGCGGATTTCCGCTTCAGCCTGGTGCGGCTGCGCGAGAACGCCGAAAGCGTCGCCTTCTATAGTGGCGAAGACCACGAATACGGGGTCTTCGACCGGCGGTTCATCCGGGTGGTGGGCAACTGGTGGGACATCATCCGCCGGCGCAAGCGGCTGAACTGGTTCACCACCAGCTACGCGCAGGTGGCGATCATCTTCCCATTCATGGTCGCGGCGCCTTCATACTTCGCCAAGACAATCCAGCTTGGCGGGCTGATGCAGGTGATCTCGGCCTTCGGCCAGGTTCAGGAAGCGCTGTCCTTTATCGTCAGCAGTTACACCAATATCGCCGAATACCAGGCGGTCGTCGAACGGTTGGCAGGGTTCCAGGGCCGGCTCACGACGATCGCCGAAGCGCAGCAGGCCGAGCACCCGATCGCGATCCATCGGGGCGGCGTCGGCGTCGAGGTCGGCGCGCTCGACCTCGACCTCCCGGACGGCGCGGCGCTGCAGCACGATGTCGCCTTGTCCGGCCGATCGGATTCGGCGGTGCTGATCACCGGCCCGACCGGCTCGGGCAAAAGCACGCTGTTGCGGGCGATCGCCGGGCTGTGGCCGTTCGGCCGCGGCCGTGTCCGCCTCGCCGAAGGCTCGGTGCTGTTCCTGCCGCAGCGGCCCTATTTGCCGCTCGGCACGCTGGCCGACGCGCTCGACTATCCCGGCCGCGACGCCCCGCCCGGCCGCGAGAAGATGGCGGCGGCACTCTACGCCGTCGGGCTGTCGCATCTGGTTGATCAGCTTGACATCGACGGCAATTGGGCGCAGCGGCTTTCCGGCGGCGAGCAGCAGCGGCTCGGCTTTGCCCGGGTGTTGCTGACGCGTCCCGATATCGTGTTTCTCGACGAGGCCACGTCGGCGCTCGACGAGCCATCGGAAAGCGAGCTCTATCGACTGCTGCGCGAGGCCGAGTGGCATCCGACGATCGTCAGCGTCGGCCATCACCGCTCGCTGAAGCGGTTCCACGAGGCGGTCGTCGATCTGAGCCCAGGCAAGATTCCGGCCGCGGCGCAATAGGGGGGCGGGGCACTGGATGAACGACGGTCCAAGAGATGCTGACGATACGCTCCGCTCCGTTCGCCTCGCCAAGCTCGACGCGTTGCGCGAATTGGGGGTCGAGCCCTACCCGGTCGCGTTCGAGCGGAGCGTCGCGGCGGCGGCGCTCGAGGCGCGCCATGCGGATGTGGCGCCGGGCGCCGAGACCGGCGACACGGTGCGGGTCGCCGGCCGCATCCGTGCGATCCGCAACAGCGGCATGTTCATCGACCTGCACGACGCCAGCGGCAAGATCCAGATATTCAGCCACAAGGACTACCTGTCCGAGGCGGGCCTGGCGATGCTCAAGCTCCTCGATATCGGCGATCTGATCGGGGTCGAGGGCATGGTACGGCGCACGCCGCGCGGCGAATTGACCGTCAATGCGACGGCGCTGACCGTGCTCGCCAAGGCGCTGCGCCCGCTGCCCGAGAAGTATCACGGCCTCGCCGACATCGAGCTGCGCTACCGCCAGCGCTATGTCGATCTGATCGTCAATCCGGAAAGCCGCGAGACGCTGCGCCGGCGCAGCCGGGTAGTGACCGAGATGCGTTCCTATCTGCTGGAGCAAGGGTATCTCGAGGTCGAGACGCCGATGCTGCACACGATCCAGGGCGGCGCGTCGGCCAAGCCGTTCGTCACCCATCACAACGCGCTCGACATGGAGCTCTATCTGCGCATCGCGCCGGAACTCCACCTAAAGCGGCTGCTGGTCGGCGGTCTGGCCGACGGGGTGTTCGAGATCAACCGCTGCTTCCGCAACGAGGGATTGTCGCCGCGCCACAATCCCGAGTTCACGACACTCGAGATCTACGTCGCCTATGTCGACTACACGGCGATGATGAGCTTGACCGAGGCGCTGGTCGCCCGTGTCGCTGAGGCGGTCTGCGACGGCACCACGATCAGTTATGGCGGCACGGCGATCGACCTGGCGCCGCCCTGGCCTCGGCGGACCATGGCCGAGCTGGTGCAGGAGGCGACCGGGGTCGATTTTCTGGCCCTCGATGCCGCCGCGGCGCGGGCGGCGGCGAACAAGCTGGGCGGCGAACTCGGCGCCGACGCGCTATGGGGCCACGCGCTCGAAACCGCCTTCGCGCTCAAGGTCGAAGACCGGTTGATCCAGCCGGTTCATGTCACCGGTTTTCCGCGCGACATCTCGCCGCTCGCCAAGGCCGACCGCAATGACCCGCGTCTGGTCGAGCGGTTCGAGACCTATGTCTATGGCTGGGAGATCGCCAACGCCTTTTCCGAATTGAACGACCCGCTCGACCAGCGCCGCCGCTTCGAGGCCCAGATGCAGGCGCGCGCTGCCGGCGACGAGGAGGCGCAGCCGCTCGACGAGGACTATGTGGCCGCGCTCGAATACGGGCTGCCGCCCTGCGGCGGGCTCGGCATCGGCATCGACCGGCTGGTCATGCTCCTCACCGACAGTCCCTCGATCCGCGACGTCATCGCCTTTCCGACGATGCGGCCGCGGTAGCAGCCACGGCCCTGTCTAGAGGCAGCGCACCGTCCAGGTCGTCACGATGTTGGGGTCGTCGAAGATCGCCCGGTCCGGGCCGCCCTTGTTGGCATGTTCGTTCAACAACCGATAGCCGTTCGGGCAGAGCTGCTCGGCGAGACGCCGGTTCGGCGCCGACGACCCGCCAGGAACGTCGGGGCTCTCGATCTTGAAGGTGCGAGCGTCGATCCGGGTCATCTGGGCGTCATTGCCGGAACAGCCGGCGAGCACAATGGCGACAAGCGGCAACAGGTAACGCATCCGATCCTCGGCCGTAAAACGACAGCATCGCGATTTTACATCAGAGAGACGGCGCGGGCCAGGACGGGGGCCGGCTCCTCGGCAGCGTCAGAAATTTTCGAGGCTCAGGACTTCGTCGTCGTAATCGTAGGCGAAGATTTCGGCATGCCGTCCCCAATTGATCAGGGTGTCGAGCACCCGCTCGGCTTCCTCCTCCGAGAGGTGATCCTCCAGCTCGCGCAGAAACCGGGCAGCGGGTGCGCGGTGGCCCGGGCGCTCGTCGAGCACGCGACGGATATGGGCGGCAAGCGGGATGTGCTTCATCACCGCGTCGGCGAAGATCTGCTTGCGGCTCAGCATATCCGCGTCGGCGTAGTGGCGGCCGGCGGCGGTCAGGTCGATGTCGCCGCCGCTGACATGGGCGAAACCCAGAAGCTGCAGCGCCTCGAGCAGCGGAAACAGCTCGTCGTCGTTAAGGCTGACCTCGTCGGCGAGGTGCGGTAGGTCGGCGTGGCCGTTGAACGGCGTCCCAGTCAGGCTGTCGATCAACCCGGTTAGCTGCTGCACCGCGGCGTCGGGCAGGCGGTAGCCGAGACCGATCGATTCCGCCTTGGCGCCGCGCCTGCCGTCGCGGCCCGGCACGGTGGTCAGCAGCGTATAGACCTGATCGACGATCTGGCGGAATTGCGGACTGTCCCAGGATCGCGGGCGCGCCATCGAGACGGGAATCTCGGCGTTGATCCGCCCGGGGTCGCTGCCGAAGATCAGGATGCGATCGGCGATCTCCACCGCTTCCTCGATATTGTGCGAGACCATCAGGATGCCCTTGGTCGGGATACGGCTCTCGCTCCACAAATCCATCAAGTCGTTGCGCAGCGTCTCGGCGGTCAGCACGTCCAATGCCGAAAAAGGTTCGTCGAGCAGCAGGATGTCCGGGTTGACGACGAGCGCCCGGGCAAAGCCGACGCGCTGGCGCATGCCGCCGGACAATTCTTTTGGATAGGCATTCTCGAACCCGTCGAGCCCGATCAGATCGATCGCCGCGACCGCTTGCCGCCGCCGCTCGGCGGCCGTTATTCCCTGCGCCTCGAGCCCCAATTCGACATTGCCGAGCACGGTCAGCCAGGGAAACAGCGCAAAGCTCTGAAATACCATTGCCATGCCGTGTGCCGGCTCGAACACCGGCTGTCCGCGGTACTCGACAACGCCGTCGCTCGGCGGGATGAGTCCGGCAAGGACGCGCAGAAAGGTGGACTTGCCCGAGCCGGACTTGCCGAGAATCGCGACGATCTCGCCTTCGCGCAGCGTGAAATCGAGGTGATCGAGAACCAGCCGGCCGATATGGTCGGGCGTGCGATAGGTCTTGCAAATCGCGGCGGCGCGCAGGAGCGGGGCGGAACCGGTCATCATCGCGACACCCTCGCCAATTTGGCCGGCGATATCAATCGAGCCGCAGTTTTTCGGCAGCGAGATTGTAAAGCCGCCGCCACAGCAGGCGGTTGAAGGCAAGGACATAGAGGCACAGCACACCGATCCCCAGCGTGATGCGGGCGGCGTCGCCCTTGGCGGTTTCGTCCGCGATATAGGCGCCGAGCCCGGTCGCGGTCAGCGTCGTGCTGCCCCATTGCACGACTTCCGAGACAATGCTGGCGTTCCACGACCCGCCGGCGGCGGTGACGGCGCCGGTCACATAGGCCGGAAAGATTGCCGGCAACATCACCCGTCGCCACCACAAAATCCGGCGCACCCCCAGGTTGCTCGCCGCCAGCCGCAGTTCCGCCGGCAGCGAGATCGTCCCGCCGATCACGTTGAACAGGATGTACCACTGGGTGCCGAGGATCATCAGCGGGCTCAGCCAGATCTCGCGATTGAGGTTGAACGCCAGGATCAGCACCACCGCGCCCGGAAAGAATAGATTGGCCGGGAACGCGGCGAGGAATTGCACGACCGGCTGGGCCCGGTCGGCGACGCGCGGATGCAGGCCGATCCAGACCCCGATCGGTACCCAGATCAGCGAGGCGATGCCGATCAGCACCAGCACCCGGATCGCGGTGATGGCGCCAAGCACAAAGGTCCAGCCGATCTCGCCGATCGGGACGGTTTCGTGGATGAAGCGCGCCAGCCAGGCAAGCAGCGTCAGGGTCGCCAGCAAGAGGACGACATCGAACGCGCGCTCGAACCATGCCGACGCGAACGCCGGCTCGCGCCTCGCCAACCGCCCACGCGCGCTCCAGCGCCGGCCCAGCACGGTCAATACGTTGTCGATCCCGCGATTGAGCATCAGCCCGCCCGACTGCACGAGATCGAAAAACTGCGCGCGCTGCATTACGATGAGGAACCACGGACGGACATTGTCCTCGTCGGCGCCAGGGTCTCCCTTGAACTTCTGCGACCAGGCGAGGAGCGGGCGGAACAGCAGCTGATCGTAAAGTATGATGACGACCAGCATGACCAGCACCGCGTAGCCGATCGCACCGAGATCCTTCTCGTTGATCGCCGTCGCGATATAGGAGCCGATGCCGGGAAGCATGATCGACTGGCCGGAGACGGTTATCGCTTCCGAGGCGACGACGAAGAACCAGCCGCCCGATACCGACATCATCATGTTCCACACCAGCGCCGGAATGCCGTGCGGAACTTCGAGGCGCCAGAACCGCTGCCAGCTCGACAGGTGGTACATGCGCGCCGCCTCGATGAGTTCGCTCGGCACGGTGCGCAGTGACTGGTAGAGGCTGAACGTCATGTTCCAGGCTTGCGAAGTGAAGATCGCGAAAATCGCGGCGCATTCGACGCCGAGGAGCCGGCCCGGGAACAGCGCGATGAAGCCCGTCACGGTGATCGACAGAAAGCCGAGGATCGGCACCGATTGCAGGATGTCGAGCACCGGGATCAGAATCTTCTCGGCGGCGCGGTTCTTGGCTGCGAGGGCCGCGTAGCCGAGGCTGAACAGCAGCGAGGCAATGAGGGCGGCCCCCATGCGCAGCACGGTGCGCAGCGCGTATTCCGGCAGGCGCCAGGGATCGAGGCTGATCGGCAGCGCGTCACCGATCCGGTAGTGCGCGCCCATCGCCATCCCGCCCCAGGCAAGGAGCGCGATGAGGCCCAGCACCAGCGGCAACGCCACCAGGTCCCAGTAGTTCGGGCGCAGCCGCGACGGCCAGGCGATGAGGGGAAGACCCCAGCGCTGTTCCATGACCTCTCATCGGCTGGGTTGCGTTCGGCGCGGCTACCTCTACCTCAGTGAAAGAGCGGCGGCGAGCGGCGAATTGCCCACCTTGGCATTGCCGCGCGACGGGATTGCGTCGCGGCGCAAAACCGCGATGATGTCGCGGATGGGTTTTCTCGATCTTGCCCGGCTGCGGGACAGCCCGCTGCGCCGCGACCCGTTCGAATTCGTCATCGTCGAGAATTTTCTTCGCGGCGAAGCCTTGCCGGCGTTGCTCGACGCGTTTCCGGCGATTGCCGGCCATGGCAGCTATCCCTTGCCGGCTCTCGCGTGCGATCCCGTCTTCGAACGGCTCGCGGAAGAGCTCGAGGGCGAAGCGATGCGCCGGGCGATCGAGGAGAAGTTCGCCCTCGACCTTGGCGGCCGCCCGACGATGATCACCTTGCGCGGCTACAGCGACGGCAAGGATGGCGGCATCCATACCGATTCGGTGACCAAGATCATTACCGTGCTGGTTTATATGAACCCGGCCTGGGGTGAGGAGGCCGGCCGCTTGCGACTCCTGCGCGGGCCGGACGACCTTACCGATTACGTCGCCGAGATCGCGCCGCTCGCGGGCACGATGGTGGCGTTTCGCCGCAGCGCCAAGTCGTTTCACGGCCACCACGCTTATGTCGGAGAACGCCGCTCGATCCAGCTCAATTGGGTCACCGATGCCGGCGTGGTCCGCCGCGAGCTCGGCCGCCATCGCTGGTCGGCCCGGCTAAAGGCGCTCAATCCGTTGCGCCGGAAATCTTAGTCATTGGCAAATCCGGTGACGGTCGATAACTTCGACGGCGATCTTGAGCGGCTCTTAAGAACGGGATGAGAGAGCGAATTCGGGTGGATCGGTTGCGCGGCTTGGCCGTGGCGGCGGGGGCCGCCACGGCGCTGGTGGCTGTGCCGAGCCTTGCGCTCGCGCAGACGCCGCCGACTACTTGGGGCTTCCAGCCATTGCCTAGGACCGCGGCGCCCGGCCAGATCATCGATGAGGTCAAGGCAGGGTTGCTCGGCCATGATGTGGGCTTTCTCGGCGACAACATAGAGCACGGGCCCGACGTCAACCTCGAGATGCTGTTCACGTCGCCTGATCTGCTCGCGGTGATCGGGTCGCCGCGCCCGCATATTGGCGCCGACATCAATACCGCGGGCGAGACGAGCGACGGTTATGCGGGCCTCACCTGGGGTATCTCGGTAATTCAGAACCTGTTCAGGTCCGGCGATTACATTTTCGCCAATGGCAGTTTGGGCGCCGCTTATCAGGATGGTTACATCGACAGTTCGCCTCCCGGACGCAAAAAGCTGGGCTCGCCAGTCTTGTTCCGCGAGAGTGCCGAGATCGGTTACCAGTTCACGCCGACAATCAGCATCTCGGCGATCCTCGACCATATCTCGAACGCCAATCTCGGGCGACATAATGCAGGAATCACCAGCGTGGGCGGCCGGATCGGCTTCAAATTTTGATCGCTCTCGCGTAATGCGATAGGCAAGCGGCAGCGCGAAAAAATCGGCTTCCGCTTCGAAGACGCCACATCGGTTGGTTAAATCAGAAGCGGTACCAGGCACTTAAAGGTCTGTGTTGCAGCAAAGCCACGCTGCGGTGAAAACGCCACTTTTCGCGCAAACCGCACTTAAATCTACTAGCGCGCAATATCTCTGCACAATATCATAAAGCAAGAGGGATCGCGCCCTCGCGTTGGGTTACGGCAACTTGAGATTGGGGGAGCAATGAGCATCAATCGGAAGATCGGCACCATCGCGGCGCTGGGATCGAGCACAGCCGCATTGGCGATGTTGACCGGGTTGGCCGGTGCCCGCGCCGACGAGCTGTCGGACCTGCGGGTCAACCAGCAGCTCCTCTCCGCACGGATCGACCAGATCGCCGCGGTCGGCCTGCAGCCCCGCGCCGGCGCGGTGGTCTCGATGGACACCAATCCGGCAGCGAACGCGCCCGCCACCGCGGGCAGCTTCCCGCGGTCGATCCTGATCCCTGGCACCGATACCTCGCTGAAGATCTACGGCCAAATCAGCGAGGTGATCGATTACTGGATGTCGGGTGGCGCGGTGAATGGCAGCCCGCAATCGACCACGGTCGGCGATAACGGGCAGGTGCAGGCGATCCCGCTGCTCAATTCGGCGGCCAATCAGCAGAACCACGCACGCGGCAGCGGCATCTTCCAG
>Ga0182024_10015495_pt1 | contig 14577 bp, 11 predicted proteins | sample P32metaG_FD_120480 | JGI IMG/M metagenome (GOLD analysis project Ga0182024, IMG submission 120480) | Permafrost microbial communities from Stordalen Mire, Sweden - P3-2 metaG (Illumina Assembly) | ecosystem: Environmental > Terrestrial > Soil > Wetlands > Permafrost | place: Sweden: Stordalen... | reverse complement strand
TCGGCGGAATCAGTCCATGCGCTGCACACCCTGGAAAAGATGGATCGGGTCGGCGTTGTTTATTCGATACGCGTCATTGTCGAACTGCCAGCGGATTCCATTGCGCACACCGACGCGGGATGGAACGCGGTCGATCGCCTCAGCAAGCGCCTCGCGAGTGACCCTCGTTGCGCCCGCGTCATTTCTATCACAACGATTGCGGAAGGCAACCGCGCCTCCCTCATTGACCTCTCGCGGGAGACGCGGCGCACGTTTCTGAGTAGTGACGGACGGGCGGCGCTGCTTGAGGTGCTACCCGCGACTTCGGTTTCCCTACGCGGTCAAGTCGACTGGGTGCGGGAGATCCGGAAGACCGGCGCGACGGCTCTCACTGGAGTGCCCGGAGCAACGCTACAAATTGGAGGCATCCCGGCACTCAATGCCGATTATCAGACGATTGTCGTGAACCGTTTTGTGCCGGTAATGGCGATGGTAGTGGGGGCAACGCTACTGGCGCTTCTGGCCGGGTTCCGATCGCTTTTCGCCGCCGTGAAGGCTATCGCCCTGAACCTGTTCTCGGTTGCGGCCTCCTTCGGAGCCTTAGTCTTAGTCTTCCAAGATGGACACGGGAGTAGCCTGCTGGGAGTTCCTGGGGGAACGGGCAGCGTATTCCCCCTTGTACCTATCGTCGCCTTTGCCATCGTCTTCGGACTAAGCATGGATTACGAAGTGTTCTTAGTCGCGCGGGTTCTCGAAGCCAGGAGGAGCGGCCTGAGCGAAATGGACGCAATCCCGGAGGGGTTGGCCAGGACCGCAGGCCTGATCACGAGCGCCGCCGCGATCATGATCGTGGTCTTCGCTGCCTTCACGTTTGGAAACTTCCTGGTGGTCAAGATGATCGGATTTACGCTGGCGGTGGCCGTGTTGATTGACGCGACATTAGTTCGAATTGTGATCGGCCCCGCGCTCCTTCGGATCGCAGGCGATTGGAACTGGTGGCCTGGGGGGCTCGCCACGGCACGGAGAACCCGCGTCGCGGCGAGCCGCGAATGAATCTTAGGTTATGCGCGATTCATCCAGTTCCGCCGTCGCCGTTTTGATCTCTACGAAGAAATGATATCGACGAAGGCCGTGCCGCTCATATCGTCAACGCCCCTAGATGCGGTTCGCGGCGACTATTCTGTTACCAGGCCGCCGACGCCCTGAATCATTTCTCGTTCTTTCCTATAGAGGGATATTTCTTCTTCACCGCGGCCTTGACTTTAGCCTTTTCGGCGGGTGTACCGCTTTGGGAGACCCGCGATAGAGCATTCTTTGCGTGGGCTTTATTTTCGATCGGATATTTACGTTTGTCGGGTTCTGCGAAAGACTCGGTGGGGAGCGCTTTTCTTGCAGAAGTTGAGAGTTTCGCCATTTGACACCTCTTTTTTGGTTAGGGATCGCGGGGTCAAGATGAATCGAACAACGACCCGCGCTACTTCGACGCTGTATTTGGCAATTTATAGGATGCTGATTTGGGTCAATCCGTATATTTTCCCTCGCCTGTCGTATGCGATCGGCACAGTCGATGACGGCGCTAACTCTGGAATCAAGAGACTCTCCGATTCGCGTAGTGTTCTGGCAAATTCCGCCCCTCAGCTCCAGCCTTTCCAATCTCGGAGTTCATCTCGCCGCCGATGAGAATGGCTCCATTGGTGACATAAAGCCACAACAGGAGCATGACCACACCATTCAAGTGACCATAACTGCGGGCATAGTTGTCCACATGGTCGAAATAGACGCGGGCGGCCAAAGTGGAGCCTATCCAAAGGATGAGCGCACAAAGCGCGCCAGGCGTGCTCCAACGCCATTCGTGATCACGGAGATTGGGCGCGAAACAATATAGCACCGCAAGCGAAAACGATAGCGACGCAGTCAGGACCAGCCATTCCAAGACGGGAAGGGCGATTGAACTCCCATGCAGATGCGCCTGGAGGTATGCGCTACCGAAGATCAGGAATACGGCTATGAAACCGGTGACTGCCAGCGAAAGTGTGAGGCCGACTATGGTGAACGCCAATTCCCACCAGGAGCGATGCTCTTTCACCTCGTAGGCCTTGTTTAGCCCGTAAATCATGGCCCAAGTGCTATTATGAGCAGCCCATAATGCTCCCGCACAGACGGAAATGAGTTGCACGCCCCAACGAGTATGTTCGTTGAACTCGCCCATCATTTTTTGAAAGAGTTGCGAGACTTGATCCGGGAGCACTTGTCTGGACAGGTCCCGAAGCGCATTCCTGGTGTGATCTCCGAAATGAGGAAATCTCGCGCTGATAGTGAACAGGACGAGGAGAGATGGGAATATGGCGAGGAATTGGTAGAAGGCCATTCGACCGCCCTGACCAAAGACGTCGTCCCGCCAGGATCCACGAGCTGTTCGACGAAGTAGGTCTGATAGCGAGAGGCCCCCGAGGGTCCAGAGATTGAAAGTGCGGTTCTGCATTTTTTTGTCAGTGTAATCGTGTGACATCGTATACATCGCTGAAGAGCTCGAATCTCATGGCGGTTGCCAGAAGAAATCTACCCAAATCCCACACAGTCTTCGATGCAGACGGGCCTCTTCAGGTAAGCAAGCGCCTGCCCATGAATACCGTCGCCTTCGGCGGCTATTACCTGCACGCCCTTTACAACACCCGCAATAACTTCTTTATGGGGAACCGGCGGACCGTTGTTCACGTACTGCACAGCGGGGCTCCCGGAGCCACAGACGTACAGGAGGGACGAATGCTGGCGGATTTGCGCGACGCGCTTCGACAACTGCGGAAGGCACCGGGGTTCACAGCGACGGCAGTGATCACGCTGGCGCTGGGAATCGGAGCAACCACGGCGATTTTTACGCTTGTGCATCAAGTGATGCTGAAGTCCCTGCCGGTATCGAAGCCGGGGGAGCTTTGGCGCATCGGAGATAAGATTCGCTGTTGCAACTGGGGCGGGTATACCCAGGGTGACGATCAGAATTTTTCGCTGTTCTCGTGGGAGGCGTACAAAACCTTTCGCGCGGGAACGCCAGAGTTCACGGAGCTGGCAGCGCTGCAGGCCGGCAATGCGCCTCTAGGCGTCCGCAGGGCGGGGTCGCAGGCGCAGGTGGATACGCGCAACGGGGAGTATGTCTCCGGAAATTTCTTCCAGACCTTCGGCGTGCAGCCGTGGGTCGGCCGGCTGATGACCGACGCCGACGACCAGGAGAGCGCACCGCCCGTTGCGGTAATGAGCTACCACATTTGGAAGGAGAAGTACGGTTCCGACCCCTCGGTAGTCGGAGCCAGCTATCAGATCAACGGGCATCCGTTTACGGTGATCGGCGTGGCTGCGCCGGGATTCTATGGAGCGAAACTGTCTGGCTGGGGCATGCCGGATTTATGGCTGCCGGTGACCACGGAGCTGCTGATCGATGGAACGACCTCGCGACTGAAAAGACCGAACACTAATTTCCTGGACCTGGTCGGGAGAGTGCGTCCGGGAGTCAATCCGAAGTTGCTCGAAGCAAAGTTGAAGGTGGAACTCCACGATTGGCTGGCCAGCCACGTACCGAATATGGAGCCAGGCGAGAAGCAGCTCTGGCAGCAGCAGACGCTGCATCTGACTCCCGGCGGGGCCGGCGTGGCGTCCATGAGGGATCAGTATAAGGATGGGTTGAAGCTGCTGTTGCTGGCGGCAGGATGTGTTCTGCTGGTGGCCTGCGGGAATCTGGCGAATCTGATGCTGGCGCGCGGGTTGAAGGATCGCGCACAAACGTCGATACGTGTGGCGCTCGGCGCTTCGCGGCAGCGTCTGGTGCGCAAGGCGCTAGTGGAGTCCGTGATGCTGGCCGTGATTGGCGGAGCGCTCGGCATCGCCGTGGCCTATGCCGGGACAAGGCTGATTCTGTATCTGGCCTTCCAGATCGGCGGCCCGAATAACTACGTACCGATTGACGCGACACCATCGTGGCTCGCACTGCTCTTCACGCTGGGAGTGTCGCTGTTGACCGGGATAATTTTTGGGATTGCGCCGGCGTGGATAACGTCCCATGCCGACCCGGTGGAGGCGCTGCGAGGGGGGAATCGTTCTGTTAGCGGACGCCGTTCGTGGGCGCAGAAGTCGCTGGTGATCGCGCAGACAGCCATGTCGCTCGTGCTGCTGTCCGCGGCAGCCCTGCTGGCTCAGAGCCTGCGGAATCTGGAGCACCAGAACTTCGGATTCGAGACGCAGGGCCGATACATCGCGTGGATTAATCCCATGCTGGGCAACTACAAGCCGGAACAACTGGAGCCGATGTTCCAGAAAATTGACGACCGCTTGCGCCAGATTCCCGGTGTGCGGATGGCGGCTCCTGCGCTTTACGCGCCAATGTCGGGCGATAGCTGGAACGACGGGATTCGGGTGGCGGGCAGACCGGAGCCCGGGGCGAAAGAAGATACAAGTGCGTCGTGGGCGCGAGTGATGCCTGGGTTCTTTGAGACCTTAGGCGCAACGATGGCGCTGGGTCGGCCGATTACGGAGGACGACACCGCGACGACGCGGAAGGTAGCGGTGATCAACGAGGCCTTTGCGAAGAGGTTCTTCAAGGGCCAAAACCCGATCGGGCAGCATTTCGGACCCGACAAGATCAAGTATTCGGGAACATACGAGATCGTTGGAGTCACGAAGAACATGCGGTACCTGACCTACGACTACAAAGATCCGGTGGGGCCGATGTTTTGGATTCCTGAAACGCAAACCGTGCAGTACGACGATCCGGCTATTGTGAGCGGCGAAATCTGGTCGCACTACCTGTACAACATCGTGATCTGGGCGCCGGGCAACCCGCCGGGAATGGAAGAGCGCGTGCGCAAGGCGTTGGCTGATGTCGATCCCACCCTGGTGCTCTACGGGGTTGATCCATACACCAAAGTTGTGAGCGCGGATTTCCAGCAGGAAAACATGATTGCGACACTGACGATGCTCTTCGGTGCGCTTGGACTGGTGCTGGCAGCGGTCGGGCTATACGGTGTGATGGCGTATATGGTGGAACAGCGGACAGGCGAGATTGGCGTGCGGATGGCCCTGGGGGCAGATCGAGGCCGCGTGGTAAGGATGGTGTTGCGTGGCGCTTTTTCGCAGGTAGGGATCGGACTCGGACTTGGCATTCCGGCAGCGATCGGGGCCGGCAAGCTGATGACCGATCAGCTATTCGGCGTTAAGCCATGGGACCCAATTATGCTGGCGCTGGCTACTGTGCTGCTCGCCTTGGCGGCGCTGCTGGCGTCGTTGATTCCGGCGCGGCGCGCGGCAGGCGTGGAGCCGATGGTGGCATTGCGGAACGAGTAATCAGTGCCCAGGCATTAGTGCCATCGAGTCCAGCTGTCAGCTGTTGCTAAATCACCAATGCACTCAGCCACTGGCAGGCGTGGAGAAATCCAAGCTTCCGAGTTGCGGGCGTAAGAACGGACAATCCGGAAGATATCTCTTGTTATGCCTGAAAAGTCGGGTTGAGAGCGAAGGCGCGGGATAACGCTGCGCCTTCGCTTTCGATTCACTCAGCCGTGTTTACGATCCCTTGTTTGTAGGGCTGGCATTTCCCTGGTCAAAGCGCAATGATCTACCGCTCCAATCGATAGCCTGGAGAATATGTGAGTTGTTCACTCCTTTTTGTGTTTCACAGGCGCCGTTTAAACTGGTTTTCTCGATGACCAATGTGGCTGGCGAGCTTGCAAGCACCTTTCCTGCCTTAAGTATGGTGGCTTCTACTGAAGTACCGGTCCCTTGCCATTCGACACGATAGTCGCCCGGTGGTACCTGGATTCCATTAACCGTGATCGTTTCAGAAAACTGTACGTTTGCTGAGTTCTTCGGCGCTGCTAATAGAGCCACCGGTGTCATCAGCGCTAGTGCGACGATTGCCATATATTTCATATGCTTCTCCTTAGGTTTGTGTGATCAAGCATCCATGGAAGAGATGACGAGCTCATCGCTCGCAACAGAGTACTGGTGATCGATCACCACTTAGACAAGTTGCAATCGCCTCGCCATCCTCGCAGGTTGAAACTTTGTTCCAAATGTTGCTGTCATTGCTGGAGTTATGGAGAGAGGCTGACAGGTATCGAGATGAGGATCGGTGTCGGAATTTTGACAGAGCGTCAGTGGGCGAACGCGGCACTCGTATCCACCGTCACTGCGATTCATCGTGCGTCATTAACGTAATGCAGGAATCTCTCTAAGTATGATGAACAGCACGCTTTAAATGACCGCGAAGAATCAGGCGATGTGCTCAAGCTCTGTTGACTTCTAGATTTCGTTTGATAGACGATTACGCTAAACAATCGAGGTTGTGCGCCGAAGCAGTAACCTTGAATGAGTAGGGCCGCGAAGCAGAGGGAAGTGAATGACGCCGACAAGCGCACCAACGGTGTTCGTCATTGATGACGATGCCGGTGTACGTGCGGCGGTCCAAGGCCTGCTGCACTCGGTTGGACTGCGCTCGGAATCCTTTGGGACGGCGCAAGAGTTCTTATGCAGCAACCGAACGGATGGGCCAAATTGCCTGGTTCTGGACGTGAGGCTTCCTGGAATCAACGGGCTGGACTTCCAGCGAGACTTGGCTGAGGCGGGTGTCCACCTTCCCATCATTTTCATCACTGGGCATGGGGATATTCCGATGACGGTGAAGGCCATGAAATACGGCGCGGTGGAGTTCCTGACCAAGCCCTTCCGGGATCAGGACTTGCTGGATGCAATCCACCAAGCGTTGGACCGCGACCAAGTGAGAAGGCAGCAACAGAATGAACTCGTCAAATTGCGAAACCATTACGAGTTGCTGACCGCCCGCGAGCGCGAGGTCATGGTGCTGGTGGTTTCGGGAATGTTGAATAAGCAGATAGCTTCTGACCTCGGCACCAGCGAAATCACCGTTAAGGTCCATCGCGGGCAAGTGATGCGGAAGATGCAGGCTGAATCACTGGCGGACTTGGTCAGAATGGCGGCAAAGCTCGAGCTGCCTCCTTACAAGAAGTAGCCTGGTTCCGCCACCCCGCTAAGACCGATGCCACAGATACGAATGCTTTCTTGCAGGGGTTCTCCACGAGGACAGTTATATGGGATGGGAGAGAGAGTCTTAGCCATGAGCTATTGGGGTAAGGCGAGTTGGATTCCCGGGTCAGCATCGGCTGTTGCCCAGCGCTATGGGCTAGCTGTCTTATTAGTCGCGACAGCTTTCGGCGTGGAGAAAGGACTTTTGCATTTCCACTTCCCTCAGCTGTTTGCCACGTTTGCGTTTACCGCAATCGCGATCAGCTTTTGGTACGGTGGCACCAAGCCCGGCATTCTCGCAGCCGTGCTGGCAGCGGTAGTGCGGAGTTATTTTTTTGATGCACGAATGACTGCCGTGTCTCGTGCGCTTTATGATCTTGTTTTTATAATCTTTGCCCTGCTAATGACTCGCGTTGTACGCGCTCGCGATGAGCTTGAGGTGAAAGTTGCAGAGCGAACCACGGAACTAATGCGTGCTAATGAAGGCCTGAAGGCAGAGATTGCCGAGCGAAGACAGGCGGAATATTTGACTAGCCAGGTGTTCGAGAGCTCACCTGATGGAATATCGATCGTCGGGAGAGATTATAGGTATCAAAGGGTAAACCCAGTGCATCAACGCTTGTCGAGTATTCCAGCCGAGGGGATAGTCGGCATGGACGTAGCCGACCTGCATGGTATAGAGATGTTTGAAGCAAAGATCAAACCGAATTTGGACCGATGCTTTGCGCAAGCAGAAGACGTCATCGACGAAGACTGGTTCAGTACCTCACTCGGCCGGAGATATATGGCAGTGAGCTATTCGCCTCTAAGGCCGTGCTCAGAGCGAGTGGAGGCGGTACTCGTGATCAGCCGTGATCTTACGGAGCACATGTTGGCATCGGAGGCGCTGCGCGAGGCGCAGTCGGATCTCGCGCGGGTTAGCCGGGTGACCACCATGGGAGAACTTACCGCCTCTCTGGCACACGAAGTGAATCAGCCGATTGCAGCCGCCGTTACCAACGCCAATACCTGCGTGCGTTGGCTGGCCGGCGACACCCCAAATCTCGAAGAGGCGCGCCTGGCTGCTATGAGAATCGTGAAAGACGGCACGCGGGCAGCGGAAATCATCAGTCGGACCCGCCTGCTGTTCAAGAAGGGTACTCCGCAACGAGAATTAGTTGACCTAAGCGAAGTCATTCGAGAGATGAGCGTTCTTCTGCGCAGCGAGGCAACACGATACAACATCACAGTCCGGACGGATTTAGCGGCAACCCTTCCCCAAGTGATAGGAGATCGCGTGCAATTGCAGCAAGTCATGATGAACCTCATCATGAACGGCATGGATGCGATGAAGGATGTCGATGGAACACGCGAGCTTGCCGTCAAAGCGCAACAAGCGGAAGATAATCTCGTTCTAGTGTCCGTCAGCGATACCGGCTTGGGACTCCCCCCGCGGCAGGCAGACCAGATCTTCGATGCTTTCTTCACCACGAAGGTTCACGGTACCGGTATGGGACTGTCCATTAGCCGATCCATCGTTGAATCACATGGCGGCCGCCTATGGGCTGCCGACAACACTCCGCGCGGCGCAAGGTTTTGTTTCACTCTACCCAGTAAAGCGGGGGCAAAGGAATAAGCACACGGCCTATCGAAATTGCAGTCGCGGCGAGACTTGTGCCACCGACTAGTCAGCCGACTAGCCGGCGCCGTTTCGCATCATCAATCGCGAATTTCTAGCGTGGCAAGAACGAAGTGTCAACACTACTCCGCCCGCTGTCAGGATTTCGACTAATACCCTCATATTTTTCAATTGATCGGCAAATTGCAAACATCCGTGCGTCTAGCAATCCGAGCTCATTCATCTTGTGCCCAGCCGAACTTCTATCTCCTTCTGGAGTGAATCGTACTTTAGAAACTTCAGCTGGAGTGTGCAGGAATGTGCAGGAATTATAGGTAGATGACGTGGATGTAGATCACACAGATTGATTCCATACCCTTCCCTCGATCCGTTCAATCTGCGCCTCGTACCACTTGCGACCAGCGCTCGCTTTGGAACACTTGCTGCGCCTCGCTTACGGCTTCTCTCTCTGGCATCTCAATTGCATTAGCTCACAAAGGGGTACTATGCGCCTCTCCAGTGAGGAGGGTATTAGAGCCCTTATACCAAAGCATAATTGCGCCGCTTTGTGCGGCGCTGATAGGTTTCAACTATGGCTATTCAAGGAAAGAGCAAACTCGTTGCAATAGTCGATGATGATGATTCGATGCGCATCGCATTGCATGGCCTGCTCAAGGCGGTCGGATTGCCTGCGCAGGCATTTGCGTCGGCGGAGAAATTCCTGGAGTCAGGCCAACAGCATCAGACCGCATGCCTGATCGCGGACATCCGGATGCCGGGAATCTCCGGCCTGGAGCTGCAGGCCAAGCTGAACGCTGAACGCTGCAAAATTCCGACTATCTTCATTACGGCACACGGCGACTCCGAGATGCGGATGCAGGCATTGAGGGCGGGCGCAGTGGAGTTCCTATCAAAACCGTTCGACGACGAGGTCCTGCTCGAGAGTGTTCGGGCGGCGCTGGAGAGTTGGGCCCGATAAGCCGCGAACGGCGGGCGTGGAGGTTCTTAGTGGGAGCTTTCGAAAGAGTTGGGTGTGGTGAACAAGTTTCGCACCAGCGCAGGTTCGAGCAGATCATCGGCGAAAGTCGCGCTTTGGAAGCGATGCTCGAACAGGTCACACGGGTGGCGCCAACCGGCTCCACTGTATTAATTCAAGGAGAAACCGGCACTGGCAAGGAGCTGATCGCGCGTGCGATTCACAACATCAGCTCGCGGTGCGGACGCTCGTTCGTAAAACTGAATTGCGCGGCCATTCCGCTGGATCTTCTGGAAAGTGAGCTTTTTGGTCACGAGAGGGGCGCGTTCACTGGAGCCGTAGCGCAGAAGACCGGACGTTTCGAGCTCGCCGACAAGGGCACCCTCTTCCTGGACGAGATCGGAGATATTCCGTTGGCGCTGCAGCCCAAACTGTTGCGCGTGCTGCAGGAACAGGAGTTCGAGCGCTTGGGCGGCACCCGGACTCACCAGGTGGACGTTCGGCTGGTGGCTGCGACGCACCGCAATCTTCCGGAGATGTTGAAGCGGGGCGAATTTCGCAGCGACCTTTACTATCGTCTGAATGTGTTTCCGATCACGCTGCCTCCGTTGCGGGCGCGCCGCGAAGACATTCCGGCACTAGTGACGCATTTTGTTGAGATGTTTTGTCGCCGGATGGGTAAGCAAATCGAACATATTCCCGAGGAAACGATGTCTGCGCTCTGCTCGTATCAGTGGCCGGGCAATATCCGCGAACTGCAGAACTTGATCGAACGTGCGGTCATTCTTTCTGACGATGGAGTCCTTCCCAATCCATTGCCGACGGAAGCGATGGGGGATGTGATCATCTCTCCGTCTGCAACTACTCTGAGGGATTCCGAACGAACTCTGATTCTGCACGCTCTTGAAGAAGCCGGTTGGGTCATCGGCGGCCCGAAAGGCGCAGCCGCCAAACTCGGCGTGAAGCGCACTACGCTGATCTACAAGATGCAGGGGCTGGGAATTTCCCGGCCACCCCTTCAAAGCAGGCAGGATGTGATTGGGACCGTGAAGCCAGAGCCTGACTCGCCTCTGCAATTGTAGTGAGTGCAACGTCGATCTTCCATTGCCGTTATCCGTCCCTCCGTCAAGCTGCGCTCGCATGGAAGGCGCCGTGACCACGGGATGACAGATGTCGGATCGCCGACATGGTCCCGACAGATTTAAGAAAGCGGAAATTGCTCAAAGCACCGGTTTTCATCTAGTTGTTCTCTTCTGCATATCTTCGGCTCATTCGCACACTCTGGCACGCGAGTTGCATATATCAAGGGAGACTGCCAAAGGGCCGAGTCTACCGGAAAGGTGGACGCCTGGCGATGTGGAATCGTCCATCACCGCCAAGAGAAGCAACGAAGAATTTACAGCGAGGAGATTGCGTGAGGGTCATGCCAGTAAACAAACTCAGTAAACGCACAGCCAAAATTGGATTTATCGGCCTGGGACTCATGGGAAGCCGACTGACGCAACGCTTGCATTCATCAGGCTGGAACGTTCAGGCATGGAATCGCAGTCCAGAGCCGGCACGAGCGATGAGTCAAAAGGGTATACGGATCGCGCCGTCGCTTGTGAAGCTTGTGGCCGATTCGGATGTGGTCCTTTCCTGCGTGGCCAATGATACGGCTGTTCACTCCGTGTATTGCGACAGTACGGGTATTTTCTCCGCGGCAAAGCCGGGCACCATCCTTCTTGAAATGAGCACCATCTCGCCGCAACTCTCGCACCTTCTGCATCAGGAGGCTTCCACCGAAGGCGTGAGGCTCCTCGATCTGGCTATCTCGGGATCAACGCCGGCAGTCGAGGCGGGAACGATCACGCTGTTTGCGGGCGGGGAGCGGAATACCTTCGAGCAATGCACTCCCATTTACGAATCCATTGCCAAGCAGTGGTTCTTAGTCGGGGGCGGTTCTTCTGGGATTCAAATGAAACTGGTTGTCAACCTCCTCCTCGGCGTCGAAATGCAGGCCATCGCGGAAGCAGTGTCCTTGGGTGAGCATCTTCAATTGAATAGGAATGTTCTGCTCGATGTCCTATCCAAGACGGCAGTGATACCTCCCGCGTTTGTGGGGAAGTTCCAGAAGATAAAGAACAACGACTACTCGCCGGAATTTCCGTTGCGGCTGATGAGCAAAGACATGGATCTGGTGATGGAGACAGCCGGAACCGCAGGGGCCAATTTGCCCGCGGCAGGCGTTGCCCAATCCGTGCTTGCCTCCAATCTCCCCTCAAATGGCGACTTGGATCTGGCTGCTATTACCCCGTTTGTCGTCGGTCAAGGAACGAGGAGTTAGTTTCGGCGTCATACCGGATCTTGTAATATCCGCCTTCGCCAGTAGCGAAAGAGCATCAGGAGATCTTATGCAACATCAATCTATTCGTGTAGTCCGTCCAGCGCAGTTCGACTCTGCGACTGCTCAAACGCCCGGATCACAGCGCTTTGCCGCTGTCCATGCAGGGGCCGGCATAGAGTCGCCTATGTGGGGAGGTCTCTTCTCCGTCGAGCCTGGAGCCCGCACCGGAATCCATCATCATGGAGAGCAGCACACGATCGCCTATGTCCTCAGCGGCTCTTCTTACGTTCGCTGGGGCGACCGAGGGGAGTTTGACGCCACTCTGCGAGCGGGCGATTTCCTTTATGTCCCGGCGTGGCTTCCTCACCAGGAAATTAATCCTTCGAGCGACGTCTCCTTCCAATGGATTGTAGTCCGCAGCACTTCCGAACCCGTCGTTGTGAATCTGCACGATGACTTCTGGGATGACATCAACTTGAGTCCGACGCATTTGCGCGTTGACGACTAAAAACATTAAGTACTTCCGAGGAGAAAGAGATGAGTTATATACCTGATGCGAAGCGGTATGACGGAGCGGTGTTTCGGCGGTGCGGGCGATCGGGGATCGTGTTGCCGCCGGTATCGCTTGGGCTGTGGCAGAACTTCGGCGGCGTCGATGTTTTCGAGACCGGACGGGCAGTGGTCCGGCGAGCGTTCGACAGGGGCGTGACACACTTCGACCTGGCCAACAACTATGGCCCACCGTATGGGTCGGCCGAGGAGAACTTCGGGCACATTCTGCGGAAGGACTTTCGCGACCACAGGAATGAACTCTTGATCTCGTCGAAAGCTGGATGGGATATGTGGCTGGGGCCCTACGGCGTGGGCGGCTCGCGCAAGTATCTGCTTGCGTCCCTGGACGAGAGCCTGGGGCGCATGGGACTCGACTACGTCGACATTTTCTACTCGCACCGGCCGACAATGGATGTTCCGCTTGAAGAAACCATGAGCGCGCTGGTCCAAGCAGTGCGGCAAGGCAAGGCTTTGTATGTGGGCGTTTCGTCGTACAGTCCGGAGCGGACGCGCGAAGCAGCACAGATTTTGAAGAGCGAAGGAGTCCCGCTGCTGATTCATCAGCCGTCGTATTCGATGCTGAACCGCTGGGTGGAGAAGGATCTGCTCGGCACGCTGGACGAACTAGGCGTGGGCTGTATTGCGTTTTCTCCGCTGGCTCAGGGACTGCTGACGAACAAGTATCTGAATGGGGTTCCGGAGAACTCGCGCGCAAGTGCGGAAGGTTCGTTTCAGAAAGAGTTCCTGAGCGAAGAAAATCTTGCACGAGTGCGGGCGCTGAACGAAATTGCGAGTGGGCGCGGGCAGACGCTGGCGCAGATGGCGATCGCGTGGGTGCTCCGTGACAAGCGCGTAACCTCGGCGCTGATAGGAGCGCACAATGTGGAGCAGCTCGATAACTCGCTCGATGCGGTGAAGAAGCTCCAGTTCACGGATTCAGAGCTCAATGAGATTGATCGCTATGCACAAGAAGGGACGATTGACCTTTGGAGAGATGCCCGGGAGGGGGCGGCGTAGCAAACACAATTGAGTGACGTAAGGAAACTGCCCATCGGCGCGTTCGGCGATATTGCTATCACGTATCTCGCAGGCACGCAGTCAAGAACCCAATACCTTTCAAACCTGAGGTGCCTAACTATGCGATTCCCATCCTCCCTCGTCTTCGTCGCAGCCGCGATGCTTCTTCCTGCGGCGCTACCGGCGCAGCAGACCATCACCGGCCAGGCCGCCTTCGCCGGCTGGAACCAGCAGCAGCCCGGCATCCGCCGCAAGATCACTCTCGCCGACCTTCCCGAGCCCAAGCCCGGCGAGGCCGTCAACAACACACCGCACGTCATTCCCCGCCCCGTCGACGCGTGGCCCATCGCGCCCGCCGGCTTCAAAGTCACCCTCTACGCCGGCGGCGACTCCGCCCCCATGCAGCGTGCCGACAACAAACAGGTCATGGCCCTCAGTGGGGGTACCTTTACCATGCCGCGCTTGATCCGCACCGCCCCCAACGGTGATCTCTTCCTCGCCGACTCCGGCGCCGGCACCATCTTCATCCTTCGCGGCGTAGGCCCAGACGGCAAAGCCGCGCAGATCGAAAAGTTCGCCACCGGTCTGGACCACCCCTTTGGCATCGCCTTTTATCCCGCTGAGAACCCAAAGTACGTCTACGTCGGCAACGCCACCACCGTGCAGCGCATCCCGTACCACTCCGGCGATCTCCACGCCACCGCGGCTCCCGAGACCATCGTTCCCGACATCCCCGGCTACGCCCAGCTCACCGGCGGCGGTCACTGGACCCGTGACGTCGTCTTCACCAACGACGGCCAGCACATGCTCGTCTCCGTGGGCTCCGGCTCCAACGTCGACGACCCCGATACCCACCCGAAGGAGTTTCATCGCGCCGACGTGCTGGAATTCACGCCCGACGGCAAGTTCATCGAGGTCTACGCTTCCGGCATTCGCAACTGTGTCGGCGAAGCTATCAATCCAATCACTGACCAGCTCTGGTGCTCAACCAATGAACGCGACGATCTGGGCAATCATCTTGTCCCCGATTATGTCACTTCTATCAAGGAAGGTGGCTTCTACGGATGGCCCTGGTACTACATGGGTGGCCACCAGGATCCGCGC
>Ga0182024_10015494_pt1 | contig 14579 bp, 10 predicted proteins | sample P32metaG_FD_120480 | JGI IMG/M metagenome (GOLD analysis project Ga0182024, IMG submission 120480) | Permafrost microbial communities from Stordalen Mire, Sweden - P3-2 metaG (Illumina Assembly) | ecosystem: Environmental > Terrestrial > Soil > Wetlands > Permafrost | place: Sweden: Stordalen... | reverse complement strand
CCGGGGCTCGTCGGCGATCAGGTCGACCAACAGGCGCGTGAGCTCGTGCACGTCGTTCGGGGTGGCGTACACGGCCGCATCGGCCGCCGACACGCGCGTCTCACGCAGGTCGAAAGCGACGACCGGAAGCCCGAAGGCCATGTACTCCATGGTCTTGTTCATGGTGCAGAACTCGTTGAGTTGGTTCTCCGGGTCGGGAGAGATCCCTACGTGCGCGGTGGACAGGATGGCGGTCACGGTGTCATCGGGAACGCGGCCGGTGAATTCGGCGAACTCGGCCAGCCCCAGCTGGTCCCGCATTTCGACCAGCTCGTGGAAACAGTCGCCCGACCCGATGAGGACGAAGCCAATGTCGCGCCGTCCCAGCTTGTTCACGATGATGTCGGCGACCTCGAGGACGATGTCCACCCCGTCCTGGGGACCCATCACCCCGATGTAGGCCACCAAGTGCTGTCGGTCCCGGAGCAGGTCCGGGTCGGGAGCGGTACGTCTGAGTCGCTCGGGGTCGGGCCCGGTGCGCACCACGGTGACATGACGAGGGTCGACGCCGTCGCGTTCGATGGCGATGGACCGGTAGGAGTCGTTGGTGGAGATGACGTGGTCGGCGCAGCGGGTCGTGCTCCGTTCCAGGAGGAGCAATGCCTTGTGGATCACTCGGGTGCCGTCGGGAAAGCGGGACACGTACGTCTCGGGGCACAGGTCATGGTGATCGAACACGAAGCGCGACCCGTGGAGGACGCGAAAGAGGACGCCGATGGGCCAGAAGATGTCGGGGGGATTGCAGCTCTGGATGGCGGCGAAGCGCCCGCCCCGCGCCGCCTTGATGGTGAGCCACAGGGTCGCCACAAAGGAGTAGAGGTACTCCGCCACGAACGACACCTTCGGGCCGCCCGGGGCATAGGCCCGGTATTTGTACAGCTCCACCCCGTCCACCACCGCGTACGACGGGTCGCCCGGCCCCTTGGGGCACACCACGGCCACCTGGTAGCCGGCGTCGGTCAACGTCCCACACTCCAGCCAGACGCGACGGTCGAAGGGCACCGGGAGGTTCTGCACGATGATCAGGATGCGCCCTCGATGTCCGTGCTTCATCCCCTGAGACCTCGCGTCGATGCCGGGGCGATGCCCCCTGTCAATGAGAGGAGCGCGCCGGTGCGGGCGAGATACACCGGCACGTTCGAGCAGCCAGGTCACATCTGATCGCTCGTCGCCAACTCGGGTCGCGACACCTCGCCCGCGGACACATCAGGCAAGGAGACTCCCGTCCTTTCGCCCTGGTGCGACGGACGGGATGACCGTGGAAGGACGGTTCGGAAGAACCGCACGCTCACCGCATGCACGGTGTTGACGAGGATCCCGATGTCCATCAACAGTGACCAGTTGTCGACATAGAAGAGGTCGAGACGGCGATAGGCGCTGAACGAGGGGTTGTCGCGCGCCTCACTCTGCCACAGGCCCGTGATCCCGGGACGCATGTCAACACGGCGACGGAGCTCGTCGTCGAATTCCTCCACCTCGTAGGGGAGGGCGAATCGGGGACCCACCAGGCTCATCGTCCCGTTGAGAACATTCCACAGCTGCGGCAGCTCGTCGATGCTGGTTGCCCGGAGGAAACGACCGACGCGCGTCACGCGCGGGTCATAGGTCGCCTTGAAGAGCGGTCCCCCCGTCCTTTCATTGAGCGCGGCGACGTGCGCGATCATGTGCTCAGCATCGGGCACCATGGTGCGCAGTTTGAGGACCGTGATCGGGACACCGAACCGGCCGACGACCGAGTGGCGGTGGATCACCGCCCCACGGTCTTCGAGTTTGATCAGGAGCGCAGCGATGACCAAGAGCGGCGCGACGAAGGGGAGGATGGCGGCGGTCACCGCCAGGTCGATGGCGCGCTTGGCGAACAGACGCCACCTCGCCACGTCCCTGGGCTCGACGTAGAGCATGGGCACCCCCGACACCGGCGCCATGCGGATGCGTTTGCTCGAGAGGCCATGCAAGCCAGGACAGATCTGCACGTGGAGGCCCGCTTTCAGGGCCCCGCTGACGGCCTCAGACCCAACACTGAATCCCACGGCGCTCCCGACGACGATGACGCCGGTGGCGCCGACACGCTTCGCCAGCGCCTCCAGGCCACTCACCTCGGCGCACCCGTCCAGGCGGTGCCAGGGCTCGTCGAGCGTCCGGTCGCCGATGACCGCCCCGACGCGATACCCGAGCTCCGGCTCGTCTGTGAACATCTTCCACAGCGCGGCGCCGTCCTCGTTGGTGCCGACGAGCACGACCGTGCGCAGGAACGAGCCCTCGGAACGCCTCGCCTTCAGCCAACGCCCGAAGCACCAGCGGACGACGAGAACCGCGACCGAGGCCGAGACGGCGCCTTCGATCGTCGGCCACGCTGACGCCGAACCGGCCAGCCATTCGCCGGCGGCGAACACACCGGCCCCGAGCACCGTGGCGAGGATGGTCCTCGCCGTCTCCGTGGATCGCAGGGCGCACACCCGAGACCGGTACAGCCCGGCTCGGTGCATGCTCACGATGGTGACGATCACGGCCGCGGCCGAGCACAGGGCCCGGCGGTCCCAGGCCATCGCATTGGCGGAGAACACCGGCGCCGTCCACGCCGCGGCGAGAGCCACCACGTCCCCGATCACGAGGTTCCGACGCGGCGTACCCGAGTGTCCACGCCATGGGCCGCCGACCAGCCCGGGCGCGCCGGGGGCATCGCCGTCAGGGCTCAAAGGGCGGCCAATGTCCGGGGGAGCCATCTCGTCGGGGACCGCGCTCATGCTGCTCACCTGGGGTTGCTCGGGCATGCGCTTCGTCGATGCCACGCCACATTCCTCACCGCACGCGCTCCGCCGCATCCCTCACTGCGGTTAGAGGGACCGAATAAGAGAGCAAAAAGCAGCGCCCGTTGATACGTGCACAGGAGTGTGCCCCTCCACACTCACTCACTCGCTCGCTCGTTGCGTGGCGGCGCGGCCACGTTCCGGAGTAAAAAGGAGCGACGGGGCGCACTCAGGCACCTCCGAGCATCGTGGGGCCAGATCTCAGTTCTGGAACTGGGCGGTGCCGACCGGCTCCGCCCGCTCTTCGGCACCGGACGACGGCAGTCCCAGCAGCCGGCAGGCGTTGTTCCTGTAGATCTGCTCGAGCACGGTGTGGGGCAGGTCGAGGCCGTAGATGGGCCACCGTCCCGATCCCGGGACCGGGTCGTCGGTGTAGGAGAAGGCCTCGTCGGCGGTCTCGAAGAGCCTGAAGTTGACGTGGAAGATGCCGGCACGGAGCGGAAACACGTCGGTCCCGAAGAGCACCCGATCCGGATGCTTCATGAGCAGCGCCCGCGCGGCGCGGGGTTGGCGTCCGAGTTGCAAGGCGACCCAGGCGACGTCGACGAAGAGGTTGCGATAGCGATCGAACATTTCCGACACGCGCCCGAGGTTCTCGGCGTAGAGCCCGTGCGCACCCACGAAGAGCGTCCCAGGATGCGATGCGACGAGGTGCTCGAAGGAATCGATGAGTCGGTGGAACTCCGTCACCCCGCCCTGCTGGCGAGAGTCCTTAGGGTGAAGCAGCAGCTCTTCGAGGCGTTCGTTGTGGCGATCGACGGGCTGGAAGAAGGCGAGAGGGTCGACCACGTGGACGAGGACCGGGATGCCCAGCGCACCGGCCTCCTCCCATACCGCATCGAGCATGGGGTCGTCCGACAGGATCCGGCGTCCTCGGACCTCCACCTTCGTGCCCAGGTCCTTCCACACCTTCAGGCCTCGCGCCCCGGCGGCAACCGACCTTCGGAGGGAGTGCACCAAACGGTCCGGACCGTCGGGCTCGCCCAACGCTCGCCAGTCAAGATGGCAGAAGGTGAAGAACCGCCCGGGGTGGGCGCGATCGTAGCGATCGAGGTTCTCTTCGAGCTCACGGCCCCAGCGCCCGTCGAGGTTGACCAGCGCAACCACGTTGGCCGAGTCCATCAGGTCCACGACGCGTCCCACGTCGTCCTGCATCCACTCGCCGGTGTCGCTGAGCCAGCGCCCCAGATGGGTGTGGAAGTCGATGGCGGGGACACACGCACGAGAAGGAGCGTGCGACACCTGTTCGAGAGTCGAGATCGGGGCGTAGGTGCTCAAGCGTGGACCGCGTGCTTGGAACCGCCGCACTGCCCGCGCCATCGGCAGGAGCGGGCCGGGTACGAACCTGTGCCGGAATGCCGCAGCAGGAGCTTGATCCTCGGGGCCGGCGTTCTCTTTGTCGTGGGCCATCGCACTCGACTCCGTCAGGTCCAGATGTCGTTCACGATGTTGAGCATCACGCGGGATCCGAAGCGATCGAGTCTCACCGGGAGCTCGGGCATGTCGGCCAGGCTGCGCCGGACCGCACCCTGGCGCTCGATGGGACAGATCACGAGCAGGAATCCGCCGCCGCCCGCACCGGTCACCTTCGCCCCCGAAGCACCGGCGTCCATGGCCCGGTCGACCGCCACGTCGATCTGGCCGTTCGACACCCCAGAGGCCAGTTTGCGCTTGATGTACCAGCCCTCTCGCAGCGCGTCTCCCAGCGCGTCCAGATCACCGTGGTTGAGGCGATGAACGGCGGTACCCGCAAGGTCGCGCAAGAGGTGGAGCTGATCAAGGGAGCACCCGATGTTGGCATTCTGCTCGCGCAGGATCGTGTCCGCGCTCCGGGTGACGCCGGTGTAGAAGAGCATGACCTGCTCCTGCAGGGCGCGCCGCTGGAGAGCGGAGAGCTGCAGCTCCTCGGCCACAACCCGGTCGCCGGGCCCGAACCTGATGTCGCGGATCCCGCCCATGGCGGCGATGTACTGATCCTGCTTGCCGATGCGCTTTCCGCACAGGTCGATCTCGATCGTGCACGCCCGTTCTGCCAGCTCCTCGGACGACACCTGGCGGCCCTGGTAGGCGAAAAGGGCGTGGAGCAACCCGACGGTCACCGACGACGATGATCCGAGGCCCGAACCGGTGGAGGGAATATCCGCCAAGGTGGTGATCTCGACCCCGCCGGTGACGCCCGTCATGTGCATCGCTTCCCTGACGAGCTCGTGCTCGAGATCCTCGACCCGGGAGACGATCTCCTTCTTCGAGTAGTTGACATAGATGTCGCGGTCGAAGCGCTGCTTGACGATGACATAGACGTACTTGTCGATGGCGCAGTTGAGGACTCTGCCCCCGTGATCGAGGTAGTACCCCGGCAAATCGGTTCCCCCCCCGACCAGGCCGATGCGAAGGGGCGTCTGAGCGACGATCATCGCACCACCTGCAGACGCCACTCCTCTTGAGCCAGGCGGTACGCGTCGGCGGTGCCGATATCGCGGAAATACCCCCCGATCTCCATGGCTCGTGCCCGGCCGACCAGGCTGGGGAGCACGTCGTAGCCGATGTCCAAGGGAGGCTCGCCCACGACGTCGTCGAGGACGCTCGGATGAAAGGCGTAGATGCCGGCATTGGCCAGGTCGCTCATCGGATTGCCGGGCTTCTCCGCGAATCCGATGACGCGGGCAGCCTGGTCGAGCTCGACGATGCCGCACGCCGAGGGCCGCTCCGCGTGGAACAGTGTCAAGGTCGCGACCGCATCACCCCGACGGTGAAATTCGATCAGTGTCCGGAGGTCGAAGTCGGTGAGGTTGTCGGCGTTGCACGCCAGGAAGAGCTCCTCATCCGCAACCCAACGCTTGTTGGCGACAAGGGTGCCCGCGCTGCCCAGGAGCTCGGGCTCGAAGGAGGTGTGCACCTTGGGAGGAGTGTGGCGGGTCTCGATGTGGGCGCGTACGACCTCGGCGAGGCTGTGCACGTTCACGAGGACCTCGTCGACGCCGGCGTGCTCGAATTCATCGAGCCAGATGTCGAGCAGCGGGCGTCCGTCGATCTTCAGCATGCACTTCGGGGTGTGGTCGGTGAGCGGCCGCAAGCGAGTTCCCAGCCCCGCCGCCAACAAGAAGGCCTTCACCCGCCTGCCCTCCGCACGACACCGAGTGCCCGCATGCGCGCGTTCGCCTGGGCCAGGATGCCCTCGAGACCGTCCATACCCTCGAGCCAAGCCGCATACGCCGCCACCGACTCGGCCGGGGTTCGTCGCGGCTCCCACCCGAGCCCGCTCAGGGCACCGATGTCGGACACGATGTGACGCGTGTCCCCGAACCGGTACTCGCCCGTCACCTTGCCCGGTAGGTCTGATCCGTACTGGCGTCTGACGACGTCGGCGAACTGGCGTGTGGTGACCTGCTTGCCCCCCCCGACGTTGAACACCTGCCCCTGGGCTCGGTCGTCCAGGAGGACCAGGACGTTGGCGTCGACGACGTCCTCGATGTTCACGTAGTCGCGAATCGCTTCGCCGTCTTCGTAGAGCGTCGGCTCGGCGCCCTGCATGTAGTGCAGACAGAAGATCCGGCACGCTCCGGAGTACGCGTTGTAAACGGACTGGCCCGGTCCCTGGACAATGCTGTATCGCAATGCGACGGTTGGGACGCCGTAGCGCCGCCCCAGGTTGACCGCCACCATCTCCTGGCCCAGCTTCGACATCCCGTAGGCGTTCTGGGGATTGGAGATGCGTTCGGGCGTGGTCCGCAACTGGAGCGGCCCGCCACACTCCGGGCACCGGATCTCCCATTGGCCGGCCGCCAGGGCCGACTCAGGGCGCATCCCGGGGAGCTGCTCGCCGTGGACTAGGCACTCGTAGAGGCCTTCGCCCATGGCGGCCTGGGACGAAGCCACGACGACGCGCGCCAAGTCGAGGCGTTCGGCCACGATGATCTCGTAGAGCAGCGCGGTGGAGACCACGTTCACATCGGAGAAACGGGCGAAATCGGTGAGGTAGTCCTGATAGGCGGCGAGGTGGAACACGGCGTCGACGCGACGGAGTAGGTTGGTGACCAGCTCTCGGTTCCGGACGTCGCCCTCGTAGAACTCGATATCCGGGCTCAGGTGGGTAGGCGGGCCCTGGTGCACAGGGGGTGTCAAGGCGTCGAGCACCACCACGTCGTGCCCCATGGAAAGCAGTCGTGCACAGGTGTGCGAGCCGATGAACCCAGCACCCCCGGTCACCAGGATCTTCATCGGCTTCGGGCCCGGCGGCGGTCCGCCACCTCGCGGTAGACGTCGAGTGTCGCGGCCGCAGTCGATCCCCACGTGAACTGGTTGGCACGCTGCAGGCCCAAATGGCGCAGGCGGTCCCAATGCGGCCCCGCGGCGTCGACCATGGCCCGGGCGATCGACGCTGGGTCAGTGGGATCGCAGAGCAGAGCAGCGCCGCCGGCGATCTCCGGCATGGCACTGACGTTCGACGTCACGACCGGACAACCACACGCCATCGCCTCGAGGATGGGAAGGCCGAAGGTCTCGTTGAACGACGGGTACACGAGCACTTCCGCAGCCTGGTAAAAGTGGGCGGTCTCTTCGAGGGGGACACCGCCGACGAAGACGACGTCCTCGGCGATGCCGAGCTCGGCGGCGAGCGAACGAAGCTCAGCGGCGTAGGTCTCGTCACGGCCGTGGCCGACGATGACCAGCTGGCGCCCTTCGAGCTCGTGGCGAGCTGTCACCCAGGCCCGGAGCAACCCGTCACAGTTCTTGTACCTCCACAGCGAGGACACGAAGAGCACGAAGGGCTTGGTGACACCGAATTTCTCCAGCTTCCTCTTCGCCAGCTCGGCGTCGGCGGGCTTGAAGAGGTCGTGGTCGACCGCTTCGTAGATGAGCTTCAGCTTCCGGGGGTCCACATCGAGGTAGCGCTCGATCTCCGAGCGCAGGCTCTCGGAGTTGATGATGATGGCGTCGGCCACTCGGGCTGATCGGGGATAGTTCATTCGGCGGTAGGCACGAGGGGCGAGGCCCAGAGCCTCGGGGTCGGTGTAGGCGTGCATCGTCTTCATGTGGAGGACGAGCGCCCAGGTGGGGTTGGCGATGGGCGCCGTCAAGGTGTTCAGGACATCGATGCGGCGAATTGGCAGGCGCAGCGGAGAGTAGAGGTGCTCGCTCAGGGTGCGCAGCGTCCGTCGCTCGTTCGACCACGGATAGGTGATGTAGTGGACGTTGGGCCCGTAGTCCTGGTGGGCGCGCCGCGACGTCGGGCTCACGAGCAAGTGGAGCTCTTCGCCCGGTTCCAGTCGCCGGGCCATTTCCGGGATGATCCGGGTCCAGAACCAATGCGCGCCCGTGGGAATCCGTGTGTCTTCGGTCAGGAGGTTGATCCCCACGCGCATGGCGCGGTGGCGGCCTTGGCCCGATGCGGCGGGGGCGCGGCGACCCGGGGTGGGCCGGGGCTGGACGTTCGTTTGGGCTTCCATCGGTCAGAAAGTCGTCGCCGCGATCGCACTCGGGGTCATGCGCGACTGACGGACGAATTGAGCGATGGAGTGCATGATGGCCTGGTGAAGGTCCTCGACAACGCCGTAGTTGGTGCAATCCACGTGGATGGCGACGTCGGCTATCGACTTCAGGTCGCCTCCGGTGAAGCCGGTGAGCGCGATGGTGCGGATGTCGTTGTCGCGGGCGAACGACAGGGCATTGATGATGTTGGTAGAGCAGCCCGACGACGAGATCGCCACCAGGACGTCTCCTGATCGGGCCAGGGACTGCAGTTGGTAGGTGAAGACCTGCTCGAAGCCGAGGTCGTTGGCGATGGCGGTGAGGAGCTCCACGTTGGTGCTCAAGCTCGTGACGCGCGGCGTCAGATCGGTGTCGGTCCGTACGCCCTTCGTATGGTCGCATTGCAGATGGTTGGCCACCGAAGCCGAGCCCCCGTTGCCGCAGGAGAACACGGCGGCTCCACTCGTATAGGCCTCGAGGAGGATGGCGGCGGCACGCTCCACCGCGGCCAAGTCGATCGAGCTCGCCGCCCGTACGGACTCTTCGAGGTACGCACCGCAGTACGAAGCGGCATGCCGGTGCGGGACGGTCGGGAATTTCGCAACCTGGGCCGGGGCTTCGGGCGCCAGGATGCCGAGATCGACGGTCGAGGTCATGCCGCGATCCGTTCGAGGATGTACGACGTGGCCGAAGCCAGGTCGGGGCAGCGCTGCACACCGGGCGGTGCGGAGCTTGGAGGCCCCAGGTAGACCGCCGACGCTTCGACTGCCTGCGCCATGCCGATGTCCTCGGGTCGGTCGCCGACCACCCAGGACTCCGCCAGGTTCAGGTTGAGGGCCTCTGCCGCCGCCTTGGCCATTCCGGGGCTCGGCTTGCGGTCCTCGCTGGAGCGGGCGAACGCGTCGACGACCCCGTCAGGGTGATAGGGGCAGTACACGAAGAGGTCGACATGCGCCCCGAACTCGGCCAGCCTTTCGGCGATGTGGTGGTGCACCCGCGCCACATCGTCGATCCCGTAGTACCCCCGCGCCACCCCCGACTGGTTCGTGACGACGGCGACCGGAATTCGGGCCCGGTTGATCGCGGCGATCGCGTCAGCCGCCCCCTCGATGAACTCGACGCGCTCGACAGAGCCGACATAGCCGTGGTCGACGATGATGGTGCCGTCGCGGTCCAGGAGGATGCCCGGTCGCGGGCTCGAACCATGCGCCGTGGGTCTCGACCCACTCCGTCGCGCAACCAGCGTGCCCAACTGACTCTCCAATCCGGAGTTCACCATCTTCGGCGCAGGGTCGTGGTGCAGCTGTCGACCCCTGGCTTCGTCCCTGGCAAGAGCGTCGGGAACCGTGTCCAGATACATCGTGACCAGGCGACTTGGTTCGCGTTCCGCTCGGGACACATGGCTCGTGCACGGGTCACAGGCGGGTGAGTTCGAGACAACGCCGAAGGCGCGTGACAACCGCGTGACGATCCACAGGTCGCTATGCGACCCAGGGGGCAGCGGCGCGCCCTCGAGCCGCGCCGCGCCGACTTTGTCACCTGTTTTCGGTGACAAAGTCACACATGGCGATGGGACGTTGCCCTGACAATGACAACCGAAGCGGCGAGGAGACGAGCGGCGATGAGAAGTCAGACACGGTGGTGGAAATGCCCCGGACCCCCCATGCGGCGGGGTCGAGGTCACGATGCCGTGGTACCGTGCGCAACAATTGGCCGCCGCGGGTCGGAGCCGATCCAGCCCGTGGCGAGAAGAGGAGTCACCATGCAGGCCGCTGGGGGGTTGGCTCGGCTTTCGCGTCGGGGGCTGGCGGTTTCCCTTGTCAGCGCCGTCCTGGTGGGCGCAGCGCTCATCACCGCAGGACCGGCCGCCGCCCGGGGTCACTCGACCCGCCCTCAATCAACCGGGGACTCCTACGGCTTCAGTGCCCCGACGTCGGCCGCCGTGGTCGGCAGCGACCTCTTCGTGACCAATGCCGGCAATAACTCGGTGACCGAGGTTTCGGCCTCCACGGGGGCGCTCGTTTCCCGGATCTCGGCCCGGCGCTACCGGTTCCAACACCCGTCGGCTATCGCCGCGGTGGGCGCCGACCTCTTCGTCGCCAACGCGGCAGGAAACTCAGTCAGCGAGTTCAGGGCGGCCGACCTCAAGCACATCCGCACCATCCGCCGGTCCAAGTACCACTTCGCCGACCCCATCGGCCTGGCTTCGTTCGGTGTCGGGAGCGCTCAGGACGTGTTCGTCCTCAACGGGTCGGGATCGGTGACCGAGATCGCGGCCGCATCGGGAGCGCTGGTCGGCACGGTGTCGGGGGCGGGGTTCGGCTTTCACGGGCCGACCGGCCTCGCCGTCGCCGACGGGCGGGTCTTCGTGGCCAACAGCGCGAGCAACACGGTCACCGTGATCAACGCCCAGAACCGAGCGCTCGTCCGTACGCTGTCGGGACCGTCGTACGGCTTTAGCACCCCGATCGGCGTGGCCTTCGACGGGTCCGACGTCTGGGTGACGAACCAGACCGCCGACTCGGTCACCGAGATCTCCGCCAGCACGTTGGAGCCGGTGTATGTGCTCGTGGACACCAACAACCTGCCGAGTGTCGGCCCGATCACCTTCGGAGACGGGTACGTGTTCACCGTCAGCCCCCCCGGGGGATCCCCCATGGTGAGCCAGGTCCAGATCAGCCCGTCACCGCCCTCGGTCGAGTGGATGATGTGCAACACCAACGGGCCCTACTTGTTCAACAACCCGCAGGCGGCGATCGTGGCCGGTGAAAACCTCTGGATCGTCAACGAAGGCGGGAACTCCCTCACCCAGATGGACACCGACTCCGGGGCCTTGATCCGAACCGTTTCCTAAAGTCTCACCCCGGCGAGGCGTGTCCGGCGGTACCACAGCTCGAGCGTCAGCAACTGCCAGATGTGTTTCGACCGGTCCTCGTGTCCGCTGCGCTCCTCCTCGATGAGTGTCTCCACGGCCTGACGCCGGAGGAAGCCCGACTCGACGAGCTCGCCCCGGACGAGCACGTCGTCGACGAGCTCGCGCAGGTCGTGGGCGACCCACGCTCGAAGCGGTGCCGAGAACGAGGCCTTGGGACGCTCGACGACCTCTTTGGGTAGCCAACGGCGTGCGGCTTCTTTGAGGGCGAACTTCTGCGTCCGGCCGTGGACCTTCTGGTCGCCGGGCAGCGAAAAGGCGGCCTCGAAGACGAGGGGGTCCACAAAAGGCACCCGGACTTCGGTGGAGGCAGCCATGCTGGCCCGGTCGGTGTAGGCCAGGTTGAGCCCGGGGAGGAAGAGGCGGGAGTCCGCCAGACACATCCGGTTGGCGTGGTCGGCCAGGTTGTTGTCGTTGTAGACCGCGAAGTGCTCATCGACGACAGCTTCCACGTTGGCGTCGAGGTCCGGGCTCACCAGGGCGACGAGTTCGGCGGGGTCGTAGAGGGTGTAACTGCGGCGGAACGCGGCCTCTTCAGGCAGCTGGGAGAACGTCAAGAACCGTTTGGCCCACCGTGCGTAGCGGAGGCCGCGGCCCGCTGCGGTCACGGGAACGTGGTCGACAACGCTGTTGACGGCGCCAAGAGCGAAACCGGGCAGGCGCTGGTACCGGGCCGCCACCATGCAGGCCAGGTGCTTGCGATAGCCGCCGAAGAGCTCGTCGGCCCCCGTGCCCGACAACAGCACCTTGACGCCCGCATCCCGAGCTGCCTCGCACATGAGGAGCGTGTTGATCGCAGCGGGGTCCCCGATGGGCTCATCGAGGATATCGACGATGCGCGGGAGCAGGTTCACCACGTCGGGGGCTATCTCGATCTCGTGGAGCTTGATGTCGTGCAGACGCGCCACCAGGCGGGCGTACACGGCATCGTCGGGCGTCGCTTCGAGCCGGTGGTCTTCGGGCCGGAACGTGATCGTGTACGCCTCGAGATCCGGGTTGTCCCGTTTGGCCAGGACCGAGACGATGCTCGAATCGAGCCCACCCGACAAAAAGGTCGCCACGGGCACGTCCGCCACCAGGTGCGCCGCCACCGAGGCCTCGATGACCTCGCCCAGGTCGACGGGTGGCCCCGCCGCGGCCGCTGCTGCTACTGCGGCGGCCTCCCAAAAGGCGCCGCAGCGGGTGCTCCCGTCGGGCCGGAATTCCGTCCATGTCCCGGGCTGCAGCTTCTCGATCTCACGGATCGAAGACCGGCTGTCGGGAACCCAGAAATACAGTATGGATGCAACCAGGGCTCCCGGCTCGATGTGCAGCTCGTGGCCGAAGGCGGCCACCAGCGCCTTGGTCTCGGAGGCGAAGACCACCCCGTTCTTCCGCCTGCAGTAGTGCAAGGGCTTGATTCCGAGGTGGTCGCGTACCAGGTACAACGAACCGCTCGCCTCGTCGAGCAAGGCGAATGCGAACATTCCCCTGAACCTGCGAAGACAGGCCGGTCCCCAGCGTCGCCACGACTCGAGCACGACTTCGGTGTCGGACGAAGTGATGAAGGACACGCCCAACCCGGTGAGCGCCCTCCTGAGCTCCTGGTAGTTGTAGAGCTCGCCGTTGTAGCAAAGCGTGAGGCCCTGCTTCGAGAGCGGCTGTTGACCTGTGGCGAGGTCGATGATCGACAGGCGACGGTGGGCGAGGTGCACATCAACTCGGTCATCGGCAAAGGAATAGAGCCCTTCGTCATCGGGTCCGCGGTGCGCGAGTGTCTTGCTCATCACACGGGCGACTGATTCTCCGTCGACCTGCTGGTAGGTCCCCGCGATGCCGCACACGGTCAGACCCTCGCGCCCGCTATAGACGCGAGGTGGACGCCGGGGGCGGGCACCGGCAGCTGAGGGACGCCGGGGGCGGGCACCGACAGCTGAGGCCGCACCCCGAGACCGCGACCCTGGGCGCCGACAGGACCGAGTGAGTCGAGCCCGAGCAACTCGACCTTCGCCCGGGCCCCCAAAATTGAGCGCGGTGGGGCCACAGCTCTAGGAGATTAGGTGCCCCACCGCAGATACGTGCTCTGTGGGGGCGAGCACCACTACGCAGCGCCATCAGAGCTCCCGATCCTGTCCGGGATCGCTGGGCAATGCAGGCCAACCTGGCCGTTCCCGGGACGGGGCGGCCGGCAATGCGCTCACTGGTTCGTCGGCACTGCTCCGGCGATGTTCGTGACGTGGACTCCGATTCCTGGAGGCGATCCCACGAAGCCGGCGTCACCAAAGGCGAAGATCCCGCCGTCTGACGCCACCAGCCAGTAGCCCTGGCTATCAGAGGTCGGCACCAGACCGACGACGGGAAGCGCCGGGGTCACCCCGATGCCGGGGAGGGACTTGTAGTACCCGGCGTCCCCGAAGGTGTAAACCTGCCCGTCCTTGGTCACGATCCAATACCCACCCCCGTCGCCGGTGGAGGAGATTCCCGCCACCGGAGAGGGTGTGCCAGTTGCCGAGCCCAGTGGCGCGGCGTTCCCGAATGCGTAGACCGTGCCATCGGCGGCCACGAGCCAGTACCCCTGGCCGGAACCTGAGGCGGCCATGCCGATGATGTCGTCGACATTGACCCCCCTCCCCGGGAGTGATCCCTGGAAGGATGCGTCCCCGAAGGCGAACACTCCGCCGTGCCGATCGACGAGGAGATATCCCCGGTTGTCTGGAGTGGCCAGGATGCCGCTGATGTCGTCGACCGAGATACCGAGTCCCGGAAGCGATCCCAGGAATGGGGCGTCTCCGAAGGCGAACACCCCACCGTCCGCGCCGACGAGGAAGTACCCCCGGTCATCCGGAGAGGGCACGAGGCCCACGATGTCGTCGACCGAGATCCCGCGCCCGGGAAGTGACCCGAAGAAGCCGCCGAACTGTCCCGTAGGGAAGCAGAACACCCCACCGTCCTGGCCCACGAGGTCGTAGCCCGGCGGAAATTGAGGTGGCGGAGGTGGAGGAGATGGCTCCGTGGTCGTGGTGGTCGTCGTGCCGTCCGGCGTCGTTGTAGTCGATGTGGATGTGGTCGTGGTCGTGCCGTCCGGCGAGGTTGTAGTCGTGCCGTCCGGCGTCGTCGTAGTCGGTGGGGATGCGGTCGTGGTCGTGCCGTCCAGAGTGGCGCACGCGCCAGTGGCAAACGTGCTCCCGGCGTCTTGCCCCGGGAACGTGTCACCCGAAGCAGCAGCGTTGCTTTCCCCCGACGTCCATTGCGACGGCGTCATGGAGTTGCCCTGGGCGAATCCCACGAAGTTCCAGGCACCGCAGTACGTGTTGTCGGAAAAGGCGTTGTTCTGGTTGTTGCTGATCTGGTTG
>Ga0182024_10015492_pt1 | contig 14580 bp, 12 predicted proteins | sample P32metaG_FD_120480 | JGI IMG/M metagenome (GOLD analysis project Ga0182024, IMG submission 120480) | Permafrost microbial communities from Stordalen Mire, Sweden - P3-2 metaG (Illumina Assembly) | ecosystem: Environmental > Terrestrial > Soil > Wetlands > Permafrost | place: Sweden: Stordalen... | reverse complement strand
GCGCTCGTCCAGGTCTCCTCGTCCGTCGAGTACTGCCAGTCGTACGAGGCCTTCCGCGCGACCGCGCCGGCGAACAGGACGACCACCCCGAGATCCGGCCCTGCTTGACCAAGTCGGCCTTGCTGGGTCCCGACAGAAGCCGGATGTCGGCCAGGACGAAGAGCCCGCCCGACCGGAGCATCCGCGTAAGGGTGCCTGCGCACCGAATGGAGGATGGATGGACAGGTCGTTAGGAGCGGCGGGGCGGCGGGGGGGTGGTCGGCGGCGGGAGCGGCGACGCGGGCGCGGGCTTCCCGAAGGGGTCGCCAGTGATGACCTTTGCAGCCATCAGCGTCTGCACTACGCGAAGGATGTCGTCGGATCCCGTAGCGACAGCACCGTGTCCCTCGCTGCTGGTGCCACCGCCGAAGTTGACGAACTGACTGTTCGAGAGGGCGCCCGCGACCTCACGGGTGAGATCGGGCGCGAGCTCGAGACGCCGCAGATCTAAGTACGCGCCGCCGGCCTCCATCAAGGCTTGTGCCTTCATCTTGATCGCTGCGGCTTCGGCCTCAGCGATGGCGCGGATCCGGACGGCCTGGCCGCGACCCTCAGCTTCTTGCTGGATCACGCTCTGCTCTGCGTCGGCGCGGGCCTGCGTGATCTGGTTCGCGTTGAGCTCGGCCTCGCGCTGCTGGCGCATGGCACCCTGCTTTTCAGCCTCGGCACGTGCAATCGACGCGCCGTTGGAGGCAATCTGCATGTTGAGCGCGCGCTCCTGATCGTTGACCTTCTGGGCCGCCTCCAGCTGAGCTATCCGAGCCCGTTGCTCTTCTTGTGCCGTCACGACGTCGGCGTCGGCCTTTGCGCGCGCCGCGGACTCACGGCGCCGCGCCTCGGCAACCTCGCTCAGCACCGCCTTTATGTTGAGGCTGTTGAACGATAGGCCGAGGTCGAGGAGCTCGCGCGAACACGCATCCTTTATGATGACCGCGAGTTCGTCGTCGTCGCCGCGGGCGGCCAGGGCAAGGTCGCGCGACGGCCCGACGACGAGGGCTGTGCTGGCAGCGGTCGCGCCAGAGCGAGCGTTGAACAGTTGGTCGTGCTTGAGAAGGTTGATCGCGCGCCGGCCGGCCGACGAGAGCACGTCGGTGAGCGTCGAGAGCTGCTCGCCACCGGGCTTGGAGAAGAACTTGTTGGCTGCCGTGTTCACCATTGCCTCGTCCTCGCCGACGCTGACGATCGCCGACGCGCGAACCGTGACCTTGACCGGCGCCGAGCGGCCGTTGGCGTCGACGTCGGCGGTCTGATCGGTGATCTCGATGTCGACGTTGATCGCCTGCGCCGGGATCGACCGGACCTGCGTGATCACGGGAACGACGAGGGCTTTGCAGGGGCCGCGGAAGATCTGCAGGCTTCTGCCGCGACTGGCGAGCAAGATCACGCCTGCGTCCACGCTACGGAGAAACGTCGTGATGATGACCGACGTGAAGAAGAGAACGGCGACAACGGCGGCTCCGGCGATGATCAGTGAGAGCATGACGACCCTCATACTCCTAATTCGCCGGGAGCACCGAAACGGTGACGCGCTCGTGCTTGGCATCGACTTCCTCGATGCGTAGGCGGTCGCCGACCTTGACGTTCAGCATGGTCTGCTCGTCGCAAAGGCGGGCCACCAGTTGCACGACCCGTCCTTCTCGGTTCGTGGACACGATGCCGCGGCCGTTACGGAACGGCACGACAGCCACGGCCTCCGCGAGGATGAGCTGGTCAAGCGAGGCACTCGGCCGACCCTGGAAGCGGAAGACGAGGTTCCAGAGCGGCCGCACCACGAAACGCTCGACGAGTAGCGTGGGCATCAGGGCTGCGAGTGCGGCAACAAGCGGCGTCAGATGGAACGCGTCGACGAGCGCGTTGCCGAACGCGCCGTAGAGCGCCAGCGCCGTGAAGACGCCCCGTGGTGAGGGGAGCCACCGCACAATGCCAGACGGTGCAGCGTCCGCCGCTGGGAGCATCTCCTGGCTCGCGCCCGGCTCCGCGGCCGTGGTGGGCTGCGCGTGGGAAGGGGTGAGCGCGGTCCGACCTCCCATCGCGGGCGCATGTCCATGCACACCCCCGTGGGCAGGAAGGTGGCCTCCTCCGGCGCCGTACCCGAGCGCACCCGCGTGCCCCTGCGTCGGCGGAGCGGTACTGTGCCGCGCGAACGCAGGGATCGCCATCATGGCCAGGCCCACGAGCCCGATGACCATCATGATCAAAAACATCGCACCCTCTTACGTAGCGCAGGCCGGGGCCGTTAGGGTGGAGTCTCGGGACGTATCTCGGCACCAAAGTCGGTCCACGCGCACACAGTTGATGTCGAGTGATGTCGAGATCGCAGTCGGGGGGCGCGGGAGGAGTCGCACGACACATTGCGCGCGCCCCGTCGTGGGTGAGAAGATATTTCCGCCAGCCATGGCGCCCCCCATCCGTGCTCTCCTCTGGGACAACGACGGAGTCCTCGTCGATACGGAGGGGCTCTTCTTTCAGGCCTCGCGGGAGGTCCTGGCGTTCGCCAGCATCGATCTCACGACGTCGCAGTACGTCGAGCTATTTCTCGTGCGCAACGAGGGGATGCAACACTTCGCCCGAGAACTCGGCGGAGTCGCAGGCGTCGAGCGGCTTCGCGCTTTCCGTGACGTGCGGTACTCGGAGCTTCTTCGTGGGGCGGACGTAAGCATCGAGGGTGCTTCCGATGTCTTGAGGGCGGTCGCGCCCCACTATCGGATGGCCATGGTCACAAGTAGCGCGCGAGAACACCTCGAGATTGCGCACGAGCGAACCGGGGTTCTTCATTACTTCGAGCTTCTTGTTGCGCAGGGGGACTACGCGAGGTCAAAGCCGCACCCCGACCCATACGAGGAGGCCGTTCGTCGCCTCGGGGTGGTCCCCGAGGAGTGTCTCGCGATCGAAGATTCCCGGAGAGGGCTCTTGGCGGCGAAGGCGGCGGGTCTCAGGTGCTGGGTGATCCCGAAGGGGCTTTCGGGGAACGCCTCGCTCATAGAGGCGGACCGCGTTCTCGGCGGGCTGGGTGAACTGCCGGCTGCCCTCGGGGTCCTCTGAACGCTCGTTCCTCAACCATGCACGAGTGCGATTACCCGGCCGGCGTCGAGGTCCTCCCGATCCTTACGTCGGCGACGATCGGCCCGCTCCCAACGAGTAAAGGGATCGATAGCGCGGTCCGGGATGTCTTGAAGGATGCCCTCGCCATCTACGAAATCGACGTGGAAAAGCTCCGCGAGGTACGGCCCGACGTCATCGTCACGCAGGATCTCTGCGACGTGTGCGCGGTCTCGCTGGACGATGTTCGAGCTGCCGTCTCCCATCTCGCTCGGAACGACGTTCGGATCGTCAACTTGCACCCCACTCGGCTCGACGGCATCTGGGCGGACATCGAGCGGGTCGCCGAGGCAATTGGACGGACGGAAGCTGGTCGCCGCGCTGTCCGGGATCTCAGAGAGCGGATCGCCGAGATAGGCCGCCGCGCGCTACAGACCTCCAGGAGACCGACGGTCCTGACTGTCGAGTGGATCGATCCGTGATGATCGGCGGATGTGGATGCCCGAGTTGGTGACGCTCGCAGGCGGCACGCCGCTCGTCACGAAGCCCGGCGAGTACGCGCCGACCCTCTCGACGAAGCAGCTCGAAGCGTTCACCCCGAGGAGTTCGGGGACCTCGCGGAGAAGCACCGGGGGAGCTTTGTCCGGATCGATTCCGACCTCGCGCAAGGCTCGTCATCGTAGCGGGGCGGCGATGGCCCTCACGTCGTCGACGGCTTCGATAGGTACAGCGGCGCATAGAACCGCCTGACGATTTCTAGCGCCCTCTCTCGCCGCGGTTCCCCCTCAATGCCGAAAAGCTCGTCCCCGGAGAATTGGATCTTGCGCCTCTCCGGCATCGTTGGCCCCTTTAGCCAAACGTCACCATCCACGCCATCCTCGATGCCGTACGCGACATCATGGCCCTCGATGTTTTCGGTCCACATGAGGAAAGGGTAATGCCCGCGCGTGAGCCGGACGAGGGGAAACGACGCCCCGCGCACGCCGACGAGGCGACGGGGGCCACCACATTCTCCCCGGTGACGCCGGCGTCTCCGTCGTCATGGACGCCGAGCCACAAGATGCTTGTCTGCACCTCGCCTTGAACCCGGACGCGGCCCCAGGCACGAGGGCCTTCACGTCCGCTGGAGTCGCCTGCACGAGGGCCGCAGACTGCATAGTCTACCCCTGCGTAGGCTGTGGTTGCTTCAACCCCGTATTTGGCGTGAACGAGGCAAGCACTGGCGAGTGTTTCCCGCCCCCTTGCCGCTTCGCTCCGCAAGCTGATGTCGGCGCGTCCGGTCATCAGGAGCGCACGTCGAGGATCTGGCCGAAAACGTGGTCGCCTACAAGCACCACGAAAACACAGACACTAGGATCGCCACCGCTGTGCTCCCCCCTCGGCCAACGGCCCATCCGACCGCGACGATGAAGAGGGCGATGACCGTGATGGCAACCGGCCATTCGTACCAGACGCCTGGACGCGCCCATTCGTTAGTGACCTGAGCCGCGACGTTGAGGCCAATGATGAAGCCGATGACCGCGCCACAGCCCACGCTCCTCTCCTCCCGCAAAGGCTCGCCCACGCCCCCAATAGTACGCCATTCCATGACGGCTGTCGCCTCGGGGACTCGGGCTTACCGTAGCGCTTCATTGTCGCGGTCGCGCACCTCCTAGATCCAGATCGCGACCGCGAACAGGTAGCCGCACGCGAGCCAAGCGAGGAAGGTAACCCCGAGCCACTCTGCCGCGCGCCTTATGGCGTAGATCCCTGCCGGAACAGCACTCGCGAGCGTCGCAGGAATGAGAAGCCAGAGCGCGCCCGGCAACGCATGAAGGTGCATCGCTGCGCCGATCCAGCCACCGATCGGCCCGAGCATCAGGAGCAACCAGGTCACAAGCGCAGGGGCTGATGAAATGGAACGGAGACGACGGCGATAAGGGCGCAGGAGCACGCGACTGCGATTCCCGCGAGCTTGAGTTCGGCTCTTACGTCGCTGTTCATCCCGGCTCCGTCCCTCGGACAAGGATAGCCAGTGACTGCCTCGGGGCATTCCAGGGATCACGAAGCTCGGTTCCGGGATGAGCGGCGTTGCCGATCGGGCGAAGGACCTCGTGGATGTACAGCAGCTCATCAAGACGCTGTCGCACTCGCGCACGTTCTCCGACCAGATCCATGACTACGTTCGCGCGAAGTACCAGGAGCTGTGGGACGCACTGCGCTCAACGGAGAAGCGGTACGTGTTGCTATGGCGGAACAAGTTCTTCACGACCGACGCGAAGTCACTCGACGACATGATCGCCACGCTCAACGGTGCGGTAGACGAGCTTCGCAGGATGAAGGCGGACGGCGTCGTTCTCGATCCCGACGGCGGCACCGCCGACGACTACGCACGACTGGTCACCACCGACCCTGACGTTGCTCGCAAGTACGACATGCACGAGGAGTCGGAGTTCGTCGAGGACCCACCGGGCAAGACTCTGGGAATCCGGCCGACGCAGCGACAGACTCCGCACCCGGCGACGCGGGCGACGGTCGGTAATCGAGAGACGGCGAGCTGAGGTCGGCACAAACCAGCGGTGCGACCAAGCAAGGCTTGTCGTCTCCTTGTCCAGGCGGAGATCTCGCTCGCCCTCCGCGCGCCCACCCGCTCGGCCCACTCGCCTCCGTGCTCGTCATGCCGCGAGAGACTGAACCATAGACCGCCCGCGCCCGCCACCTGGCCGTGCTCGTAGCCACAGAGAACAAATCAATCCAAACGAATGACCCGTTACGACCATGTCGCGGTACAAGCGGCGGGGTCACGTGACTCGAGACGACCCGCGAAGGTCTAATGTTGTCGGGAAAATAAAAATTCGTCGGTTCCCGTGATCGCTTTTTCGAAAGTGAACACACTGAGCACCTCGAGAGTGAAAACTATTCCTAGTTCGTTCCTGTTTCCCTGAGGGTGGGAGAATGAAAAAGATCAGCCGGATATTTGTTTTGTCACTGAGCATGATGGTCCCCGCCTGCGGCAGCACAACCTCGTCAACTAGTGCCGATGGGGGCGAGGACGGTTCTACTAACGTCCCGCCTACGGACACGAGTTCAAACACGGGCACTGGTGTCGACACGGACACGGGTACGGGTGTCGATACGGATACGGATACGGGCTCGAACACGAGCTCAGAGATGGGCACAGGCACTCTTACGGGCTTTGGCACCGGTACGGAGACGACCACCTTCACCGGCCGTGGCACCAGCACCTTTACGGGCTTTGGCACCAGTACGGAGACGACTACGTTCACGGGCCGCGGCACCAGCACCTATACGGGTCGTGGCACCAGTACGGAGACGACTACGTTCACGGGCCGCGGTACCAGCACCCGTACAGGTCGTGGCACCGGCACGGAGACGAACACCAGCACGGAGACGAGCACAGGCACGGGTACTTGAATCGTCGCATCGGGGGGGGGCTGCTTCGCGCACGCGTCCATTCGAAATCGCCATGGAGGAGCTGCTCCGCAACGCCCGCAGATGCGTCACGGCTGCCCGTTGTAGACCTTGATCCAGTCGACCTCCGCGCTCGTCGGGGCCGAGTCGGCCTCGAGTGGGCCGGCCCACCCGGCCGAGGACGATGCCCAGATGGTAAAAAGCACGGTTTGGGGGAGGCGTAGGTGAAGGTCTGGAGCTGCCACCCGATAGATCGAGGGTGTTGAAGTCGTCTGCCACGAAAAGACGAACGGGCCACCTCCGTCGTCGAAGCCGGAGTCCGATCCGGTCGCGGCGGGTCCGTCGCTCCCGGCGTCGCTGCTCGCGATCGCGTTCGGGCCTCCAGATGTCCCTGGATTTCCCGCGGTGCTGAAGCAGCCCGCAAGAACGCCCGCCGCGGCTGTCGCCCCAACAGTCCAAGAAATAAACCGCAGCGCCGTCCCGTAACGGGGTGAACCTGATCTCGAGTACGTCATGCGTTTGCGGCGCAGCCTGGGCTACGAACCGTCGCGCGTCTTCGCATTTCGTGGGAAGTGCATCGGGGGGCTAGTGCCTCTCGAGAGACGAGGCGGGCTGTTGCTCGAGGATGATGAACTGGACGCGACGATTCTTGGCCTTCATGGCGGGCGTGACGTTGGGAACGAGCGGCCTGTCCTGTCCGTAGCCGCGTGCGACGAGGCGGTCGGGCGCGACGCCGTGCGACGTGAGCCAGTCGCGGACGGCGTTGGCGCGTTGCTCGCTCAGGATCTTGTTGTGCTCGGTCGTGCCGGTGTTGTCGGTGTGCCCTTGCACTTCGATCCGCGAGATGCGCGCATTCTTGATGAGAGTGTCTGCGATCTCGGTCATGAGTCCGTTCGACTCGGGCAGGATCACGGCCGAGTCGAGGGCAAACTGGATCTGCTGCTTGATCGTGATCTCTTTCGCCGTGATCTCGACGAGGGGATTCTTGGGCTTCTTCAGGACGGCCAGATCGGCGTTGTTGTCCTGGCGTGCTTTGACGGTCGCCGGCTGTACGAGGGCCATGTACCCAGCCGCGTCCACTTCGAGGCTGACCGCCCCCGGGGAGACATTCTCGAACTTGAAGGCGCCCTCGCTGTCGGACGAGAGCCGCAGCTCCTTGCCGGCCGGGTCGAGGAGTTTGATTCCGGCGCCCGAGACGGGGCCCTGCGTTTCGGCGTCCCGCACATGCCCGACCACGTTGCCCACCCGCGGCAGCGCCTCGAGCGGGCAGTCGAGCTGGACGTCCTGCGCGGCGGAGGCCACTTGCGTCTCGCACGCGCCGTCCTTGTACCCGTCGGCATGGATCAAGAACTTGTAGGGCCCCGCAGGCAGCTCGCTCGTCGTGAATCGGCCGTCGGTACCGGTCGCGAGCGACGTGATCTCCGGGTGCCCGTCGAACGCGACGATCGCATTGCCGACTCCCGGCTCCTTGTCCTTCTCATGCACAAAGCCCTTGATACGCCCACCCTTGGCCAAGCCCATTGGCTTCTCGACGATCTTGGTGACCTCGACCGGCGGGCGAGCCCACACGTCGATGGCCCAACCGCCCCCGACATAGAGCGTCCACGGCGGGGTCGGCGCAACCTCTTCGATGAAATTCGAGACACCCGTGACGCCGATGTCCATCGCGAGCAAAAGATTGAACCCGTTCTTCCAAGGATAGAACCGGCTGCCCAAGGTGAGTTTGCTCGGCGCGAGAGCATCGAATTGGAGGCAGTTATCGCCGTAAGTGAGGAACGCCTGAGAATGATCGTTGCACTGAAAACCTTGCCGGTTGATGGGGATCATCAGCCCGTATTCGACGAACGGCCGGATGCGATCGTTCACGAGGAATGTCTCGATACCGAGGTTGATATCGACATGGTCCACGCGATTCACCCCGAGCCCGAAACGGTCGATGCGCGGCACCGGCTCCATCGTGGTGCTCTGCGCCTCGGTCGAGGCGAGGACATCGCCCGTGTTGTCGAGCGAGTAGGTGGTGTTCAAGCTGATCCGCAGGGGGAAATGGCTCTCCAGACCGCGCAGGTCCGCGGTGCCGATGGCGCGGAACTTCGCGCTCGTCGCGTTTCCGTCGAGTCCGACTGCGCCCGTGCCGTTGACGAGCAAGAGATCTGCGCCACCGCCGACCCAGAACACCTTGGATAGACCGCCGAACGCCTTCACGCCCAGGGTCGTGTCGCCCAGGACCTGGAGCAACGCCGGCTGATTGGCGCTGTCGGAGTTCGCATACACGCCTGTCGCGATATACGCCTCGAGCCACTTGAGGAGCGTCGCGCTCAGCGTCAGCGTCGCGCCGACGTGGTTCATCGTGTCGCTCGTGATCGGCGCGCCGCCACTGGGACTCGCACAGGGCGCCTGCGGCGTACACAGAAAGCCGGCCGAGAAAAAATCGCTCGTGAAACCCATCCTGAACTGCCCGGGCGCACCGCCCTGCGCGTGCTGCATATGCAGGAGCCCGACGCCGCCCCCCAGCGACGACGCTTCACCCAGCTGGCGGTCGCGCTCCAGCCACTCGGGAGAGCCCCCGCCTCCCTCGGCAACGGGCGCGGCAACGCTCGCGGTGGCCACGGCGTCGCCCGAAGAGGCGCCGCTCCCTGCGGCCGCTGGTGCCCCGGCTGCGGCTCCTGCTGCAGAAGTCGACGCAGGCGCTGCGGGCGCCGCCGAAGGTGCGTCCGACGGCGCCCCTCCGCTCGCGCCAAAAGTTACCGATTGCGCCTGCGCCGAAGATGCGAGGACGACCGCGAAAAGAGAAAGCGTCGAGACAGCAAGGGCGCGGTGCGCCTCAGTCGCCAAAGCCATGATGTTCAGTCTCCGTTGAGGACTACGAGCGACCTGGACCAATCCGTTTCGTCAGAGCAAGTTCGCCCTCTCGATTGTTCGTTGCAGTTCTCATCGGCCTCACGCCGCTCCACTTATTGGCACTTTCCCGAGACGCATCCCTGCCCTGCCGCGCACGTCGTCCCGCAGGTTCCGCAGTTCGTGGCGTCGGTCGAAAGATCGGAGCACGTCCCCGCGCAGTTCACGGTCCCGGAGGGACAACCACAAGCACCATTCGTGCAAACCAGGTTGCTCCCGCAGATGAGGGAGCAGAGGCCGCAGTTGTCCTTGTTGTTCTGCAGGTTGACGCACACAGGCGGCATTCCGCACGACGTAAAGCCGGAGGCGGCGCAGCGCACTGCGCACGTGCCGTCGTTGCAGACCGGGTCCGCCCCCGTGCAGGCGTTTTCACACGAGCCACAGTTTCGTTCGTTCGACGAGAGATCGACGCAGTTGCCGACGCCGCCGTTCCTTCCGGCGCACTGCGTGTAGCCCGCCGAACACGAACACGTTCCGCTGATGCAGGGGGCGCCGCCGGGGCAGGGCGTGCCGCATGACCCACAGTTGCGGTTGTTCGTCTCGAGGTCGACGCAAGCCCCGCCGCACTCGGTCTCGCCAGCGGCGGTGTTGCACGTTCCGGTGCAACTCCCCGCGGCGCACAGCGTGTTCGGGGGGCACCGCGCGCGGCACGCACCGCAATTGGCCGGATCGGTCTGCGTATCGGTGCAGGTGATCCCGCAGAGCGTCTCGGCGCCGCAAGAGCAGGCGCCGCTCACGCAGTCGGCCCCGGCGGGGCACGGCGAGTTGCACGCCCCACAATTGTTCGCGTCGTTCGAGAGGTCGACGCAGGCGCCGCCGCAATCGGTGAGCGCTCCGCTCGAGTCGGTCTCGCACGAGGTTGCGCAGGTACCGGCGGCGCAGACGCTATCGGCGCCGCCATCCGTCGCGCAGACATGGCCGCACGACCCGCAGTTGTTGGGGTCGCTTTCAGTCGCCGTACATACTCCGCTGCACCGCTGCCCGCCGTTCGCGCACTGGCATGTCCCGTTCTGGCAGCTCGTCCCTCCGGTACAACGGACGTTGCACCCGCCGCAGTTGGCGTTGTCGACTAACTCGCTCACGCACGAGGTGCCGCAGAGAAGTCCCGTGGCGCAAGCGCACTCGCCGTTTTGGCATTGCTCTGCGCTCGTGCACGCGAGTCCACAGCCGCCACAGTTCGCAGGATCGGTTACCTCGTTGACGCATGCGCCGCTGCAGTCCGTAAGGTCCGTCGCGCACGTCGAGGCGCAGACACTGTTCGAGCAGACCTGGCCGGACGGGCAGGGGTTCGTGCACGCCCCGCAGTTTTGTGGGTCCGAAGTCGTGTCGACGCAAGCGCCGCCGCAGTCCGTGAGCCCCGTCGCGCACGTCGAGGTGCAGACGCCGTTCGAACACACCTGGTCGGAGAGGCAGGCGATGCCGCACCCGCCACAGTTCAGCGGGTCTGACGCGGTGGGGGCGCACTCGCCACCGCACGCGAGCGTTCCGGCGGGGCACACCTCTCCGTCAGGGAGGATCCGGCCCGCCTCCGAGGAAGTCATGGCGTCGATGCCTGTATCGATCGGTGGGGGAACCGCCCCATCGCCGGGCGGCGGAGCCGATCCATCGATCAGCGTCGTCCCATCGATGGAGAAGAAGCCCCCTTCGCCCACAAAGCTGCTGTCCGGGTTCGGGCTTGTGGAGCTGCCATCGTTCCCCTCCGCGTTCGACAGGGGAAGGTCAAGCGCGCTACGGCCGCATGCGGCGACCGCGGCTAGAAGGAGGGGTCCAAGACAGAACGGAAAGAAAAGGGTTGGAAGGTACTTCTTCAAGCTCATGACGCACGCCTCACCACTGCTACCGTGTGTGCCGACGCTCAAAAACGATCACGCATAAATGCGACCTAGGCAAAAATCGGCACGCCCGACGCGGTCGGGCGGCCTTCTGTACCGCGGCGCGCCGTTAACGGCTCATGCGGGTACTATTTTTTCGAGCGCTCCACCGACCATCGCCTCCTCCCGGGGCGCGGCCTTTGCATACCTCTCCTTACTTTTACGGCCCGCCTCCCATCGCTTCGGTCGCGTCCAGGTAGCCCGTCGTAGTTCGTGTCCTCCAGGGGGTCGCCGTCTTCGTCGGAGACGCGATTCGCAGCATAGTGGCCTCCGAGACTGCGCCGACCTCGCTGAAGTGGGCCTACCCATCTTGAGGCCGGCGGGAATGCGGTTTGTCTGCCGGACGAGCTGAGGCAAGACGACGTCGTCGTGGCCTCCGACCGCCTTCTTGTTGGCGACGTGTCGCACGCGAACGTCTACGAATCGAAAACCTCGCCGAACAGTCGGCGCATCTCGGCCCATGACCGAGCATCGGCGATCGGCGAATAGCAGAACCCTGGCCGGCTCACCCCATCGGCGGACGGATTGGTGAAGCTGTGAGCTGTATTGCCATAGAGAATCATCTGCCAGTCCACGCGGGCCTCGCGCATCTCTCTCTCGAACGCGAGGCGGGCCTCGGGAGGGATGATCGGATCGTCGGCGCCCAGCAGCGCCAAGATCTTCCCCTTGATGTTGCGAGCTTCACCCGAGCTGGGGAGCAGCCCGCTGTGGAAGCCCACGACGGCCTTGACGTCGACACCGCTGCGCGCGAGTTCGTAAGCCGTGGTGCCGCCGAAGCAATATCCGATGACGGCGAGCCGCGACGCGTCGACCTCCGGTTGCGCGGCCAGCGTCGCCAAGCCGGCGTTGGCCACGCCGCGCCAGCGCGCAAGGTCGGAGGCGAGTTCGTGAATCCGACGCATCCCGTCGCTCACCGTCTTCCCTTCGCCGAAGAGATCGAGCGCGAACGCGACATAGCCGATGGAGGCCAGACGCCGCGCCTTCTCTTTGATGTTCTCGCTCAGGCCCCCTGCATCGTGGATGACGAGAACGCCAGGGCGCGGCGAGGTCCCGGGCTCCTCGCACGCGAGAAAGCCTTTCAGGGTGAGGTCGACGTAGCCGTAGGGAATGTCTCGAGTCCGCATGACACCTCGCAGTCTAACGCGCTGCTGCTCATAGACGGGTGGCTTCGTAGCAAATACGGCCCGAACCACCGTTGCCTCGACGGAATAGGATGGCTTCTGGACCGCTGCCGTTTTGGTCGAAGCAGTCGTACGACGAACGTCGAGGGCCGCAGAACGGTCGTGCGCAAACTAGGGACCCAATGCACTCGGGGGTGCTATCCCCCGTGACGTCAGCGCTCCCGTCCGGGCAGGAGCCGCCGTCCATCGTCAACAACTCGATTTGAAAAGAGCAAACCGATCGGACGAAGGGATACAGGTTTCGGATTGAAACCGTCCGGGAGTCACATGTGACGAACCGGTGTCGTGAGACGTGCAATCTCCTGCAATTGGATACGGCGAGAGCTCATCGTAAGGGACTGGCGTCGGTGCGTGTCGCCTTTCGCGGACTCCGTTCAGCAAGCGACCCCCATTGCGCTTCCTGTTCTCACCAAGCCGAAAAGCCATGTGGCGATGGCATGCCTTCGTCGCAATACGTTTACGGTTATATGGTGAACCTCCTTCAGGGTGGTCCAACATGGACTTCTGGCTATAGCGTCATTGGCCAAGTCGGCGTAAGTACTTACGCCGCTTCCAGCTGTAGTTATAAAGCTGAGTGGGAGGAGGGCGGGTATCAATCGCTATTTTCCTGGCAAAATTGAGTCGTCGTGTCTTGCTTTTGGCGTACTGTTTGAAACAGTCCCGCCTAGCGAACCTCAAAGGCTTCCGCACGGACCCTGCGTGCGGTCACGTCGCAGCTCACCTCGGCCCTGACACGAATCACGTAACCGGCGAGATGGGCCCCCTCGCGCGTGTATCGGATAGCGACCGTAGTATAGTCACCATCCGGAACGGAACGTACTGAAACGCAGATGGGGTCGCCGCCATGAAATTATCGTCTCTTTGCCTGGTAGTATTGAGCGCTAGTGGTATCGCGACCCCTACGGCATGTGGTGACACCAGCAGCGCCTTGGTTGACGCAGGACAGGGAGTCGTCGACGCAAAGAAGGATACGTCAACCCCCTCAAAGTGCACCTGGCCGGCCAACCTTGGCGCCGCCGACACGTCCGCCGGCCAGTGCAGTGCGGCGCCCGCCCTCGTTGCCTGCATTTCTCATGGCCTCACCGAGACGTGCCTGAGCGACGGCCCGATCTTGTGTTCCGGCGAGGATGGCGGCTCGTGCTCCGATGTATGTCGAACCGGTGAATACGCCGTTTCGTGCCCTGTTTCGCAAATGCCTTCTATGCCCTCTCCAACCCCGCCTCCAGGATGTCGTACTTCACCAGGAATCGAGAACCCGGAGTTCCTATCGTTATGCTGCCCGTGCTCGCCTTGACTTTATACAAACAACGGCAAACTATTGGGCTGGGCGCTCGCCGAGCCGCTTGCGGCTCGTGTTTGAGCGATAAGGGCAACCCTTGGTGATCAGGGAGTTCCGAAGCAGGGAACGGCGCTCGCGCCTACGATCTGCGAGCGGGTTGGCGCAACGCCAACAGAGACGACGGAATGCGATTGGGGATCATAACGAGCAACACTCTCTCCGCCGAATAGGTAAACTTGATCTCGATAGCTCATTATTGCCCATGAGCCAACGTATACGCCTGGAAAACCTGTCATGTCCCGTTCGATGACGGCGCCCATTGCAGACTCGACTTCGACGAGTAGACCATCTGGCGCCAATATGAAGAGGTGCCCGAGGAGATCGGCTTGCATGTCATAGGGGTACGCTGATGACGGCGGAGTCGGCACAGCCGGCCCAACCTCCATCAACTCGAAATCTGCGAGATCAGATGTCGCGAGAAGCGGCGAGCCGTCCTTGGCCGGCCGGCCGCAAGCCGCTCGCTCACCGCATCGCCCCACGATCGCGCCAACGTGCTCCTCTGCCCGTTCCACCGAAAACGTGCCTCGATGCCCTGCGCTGCCGCCCTCCGCCGCCTCTCCTTCCCCCTTCACGGGCCGCTGCCTCCGCGTCTCGCGTGTCCCCCGTCTGTCCGCGCTGCGCTCCCCGTCGGTCAAGTTCCCCATACCGACTCCTGACGACGCCTCGCTCGCTGCCACCCAGCGGCTCCGTCCAAAGGTCGATTACGTGACCGCGCACGCGCGTCCCGACACCCGCAACCTCGCGGGCGCGCTCCCGCAATCGACTATTGGTTATGAGCAAAACCAGCCCTTATTGAAGTGGGCCT
>Ga0182024_10015491_pt1 | contig 14582 bp, 15 predicted proteins | sample P32metaG_FD_120480 | JGI IMG/M metagenome (GOLD analysis project Ga0182024, IMG submission 120480) | Permafrost microbial communities from Stordalen Mire, Sweden - P3-2 metaG (Illumina Assembly) | ecosystem: Environmental > Terrestrial > Soil > Wetlands > Permafrost | place: Sweden: Stordalen... | reverse complement strand
TCGAGAGTTTCTCCGGCTTCGCGTCCAACCTGCCCACTGTCACGAAGCCGGAGAAATGCAATTTCCCCCTCGCTTCTGCTGTCTGCTATGCCAATGGTTGAAATCCGAAGGGCCAAAGCCGAGTAGCGTCGGCACTCGTGCCGACGCGCGGCAGTTTCGAAATCACCGGGACAGTTTACTAGCAACCGGCCAACGCGTCCCACGCGCACAGTTCTTCACCGGTCGATCCACGAATCGTTTCAACCACTTCCGCTTCGCACCTACAGCCCCTGCGCTACGCTGAAAGCCGAGAAGCCGGCTGCCTCCGTGCCGGACTCAAATGGGTTCGTTTCGTAAAACTACTTGCAAACTCGCATCCAACTCCCCGCTTGCGCCGGTGCCCCCACCGCCCCTGCCTCGCGCGAACAAACAGCGAAACCCACATTCTTTTGGCTCGCAACTAAATTCTTGGTAAAATAGAACTTAACCCCCTATTAGGAGTCCCCTTGGCCGAAGAACCACCACAAGGTCCGCCCGCGCCGCCCAGCGGTCAGCTTCCGCTGCCCGGCTCGCCCGGCGGCGATGGCAATAAGAACCTGATCCCCATCAATATCGAAGACGAGATGCGCCGCTCGTACCTCGATTACGCCATGAGCGTGATCGTGGGTCGCGCGCTCCCCGACGTCCGCGACGGGTTGAAGCCGGTGCATCGCCGCATTCTCTTCGGCATGCATGAGCTGGGTCTCCAGCCCAACCGCCCCACGCGCAAGTGCGCCAAGATCACTGGCGACGTCATGGGCAAGTATCACCCCCATGGCGACGCGCCCATCTACGATGCCTTGGTCCGCATGGCGCAGCCTTTCGCCATGCGATATCCGCTGGTCGAAGGTCAGGGCAACTTCGGCTCCGTCGATGGCGATCCGCCGGCCGCCCCGCGGTACACCGAAGCCCGCCTTTCGCGCATTGCCACGGCCCTGCTCGAAGATATCGACAAGGAAACCGTCGATTTCCGGCCGAACTATGATGACACCGAGCAGGAGCCGGAAGTTCTGCCGACGCGCGTTCCCAACCTGCTCGTCAACGGCTCATCGGGCATTGCCGTCGGCATGGCCACTAACATTCCACCGCACAATTTGCGAGAGGTGGTGGACGCCGCGATTTACCTGATCCAACATCCCAACGCCCCGCTCGCCAAGTTGCTGGAAATGGTGCCGGGCCCGGATTTTCCCACCGGCGGTTTTATTCTGGGGCGGCAGGGAATCCTCGACGCGTACACGCGCGGTCGCGGACAGCTCAAGCTCCGCGCCAAGGCGGCCATCGAGCGCTTGGGCAAGGAGCGCGAGCAGATCATCGTCACCGAGATTCCGTACCAAGTGAATAAGTCGAAGCTCATTGAGCACATGGCTTCCTTGGTAAACGAAAAGAAGATCGAAGGCATTGGCGAGATCCGCGACGAAAGCGACCGCGACGGCATGCGCATCGTCATCGAGCTCAAGCGCGGCGAGCAGTCCGAAGTCGTCCTGAACAACCTCTATAAGCACACGCAATTGCAAACCGGTTTCGGCATGATCATGCTCTCCATCGTGAACGGGCAGCCGCGCGAGCTCGGCCTGGGGGACATGCTCAAGTTCTTCCTCGAGCACCGCATCGAAGTCGTTCGCCGCCGCACCGAATACGAATTGCGCAAGGCCCGCGATCGGGAGCACCTGTTGCTCGGGTTCCAGAAAGCGCTCCAGAACCTGGACGAAGTGATCAAATTGATCCGCGCCGCCACCAACCCCAGGGAGGCGCGCGAGTCTCTGGTCACCCGGTTCGAATTCACCGAAAAGCAGGCGCAGGCCATCATCGAATTGCAGTTGCAACGCCTCACCGGGATGGAGCAACAAAAGATTCTCGATGAGCTCGGCGAACTTCAAAGGCGTATCGCCGAGTACCTGGAAATTCTCGGCTCCGACAAAGTGCTGCGCGACCTGATCGTCAAGGAATTGAAGGAAGTTCACAAGGACTACGGCGACGAGCGCCGCACTCAGATTGTCGACGACCCCGGCGAAATCCTGCTGGAAGACCTGGTTAGCGTGGAAGACGTCGCCATCACCGTCACGCGCGGCGGCTACTTGAAGCGCACGGCCATCGATACCTACCGCCGGCAAACGCGCGGCGGCAAGGGCCGCATCGGCATGGGCACGCGTGCCGAAGATTTCGTCGAGTATCTGCTGGTCGCTTCCACGCACAGCTATCTGCTGATCTTCACCAGCCGCGGCCGCGTCTATTGGCTGAAGGCTTACGAGATTCCCGATGCGACCACCACGGGGAAGGGAAAGCACATTTCCAACCTCATCAACCTGCAGCCGGATGAAACCGTGAAAGCTTTCCTTCCGGTGAAGGATTTCGTGCCCGAGCAGTACATCGTGATGGTAACCAAGCATGGGGTCATTAAAAAATCGGAGCTGACCGAGTTTGATAACCCCATGGCGCGCGGCATCATCGCCGTCGGCCTGGATGAAGGCGACGAGTTGATCTCGGCTCGCATCACCCACGGCAAAAACTATATCTTCCTGGGGTCGCACGAAGGACAGGCGATCCGCTTCGCGGAGAGCCAGGTGCGGCATATGGGCCGGCAGGCGCGCGGCGTACGAGCTATGGATCTGGAGGAGGGCGACTACCTCATCGCCATGGAGGTGATGGAGAAGGAAGGCTTGGTACTCTCCATTGCGGAAAACGGCTATGGCAAGCGTACACCGCTCGAAAACTACCGCCTCACAGCGCGTGGCGGCAAGGGCGTCATCAACATGAAGACCACCAACAAAACCGGCAAAGTGATAGCCGTCCTTTCGGTGAGTGAAGACTCGGAGCTCGTCATCGTCAGCCAGAATGGCAAGATCATTCGTATCGAATCTTCCACCATCCGGCAAGTGGGGCGCTCCTCGCAGGGAGTGCGCTTGGTGTCGCTCGACGAAGGCGACAAGGTGGCTGCGGCTTCCGTGATCCCCGAAACCGAAGATACCAATGGCAACGGCCAGGAGACGCTCCCAGTTCAATAAACGTCCAGTAGAATGGGAGCAATGGCCGAAGCGTCGGAAAAACAACAGCGGTTATTCGAAAACCTGCGCCGCATGGAGCGCGTGATCGTGGCCTTCTCCGGCGGCGCGGATTCCGCGTATCTGGCATGGGCGGCGAATCGTGTGCTGGGCGCCGGCGCGCTGGCTGTCACCGCCGACTCGGCTTCGCTGCCCGAGTCCCATAAGCGCGACGCCGAAGCTTTTGTGAAACGCTTTGGGATCGCGCACGAATACGTCCAGACCCTGGAGTTCGACAATCCGGCTTACGTGCAGAACGGTCCGGACCGCTGCTTCCACTGTAAGGACGAATTGTTCACGCGGCTGGAGCAAGTGGGCCGCGAGCGTGGCTTCGAGCACATCGTCTATGGCGTCAATGTGGATGACTTGAGCGACTATCGTCCCGGTCAAACCGCCGCCCGGCAACATCAGGCCGCTGCCCCGTTGGCGGATGCCGGTCTCACCAAGGCGGAGATCCGCGAGCTTTCCCGGCTGGCGGAACTACCCACTTGGGATCGACCTGCTTCGGCGTGCCTGAGCTCCCGCATTCCCTACGGCACGCCGGTGACGATACAGAACGTGAAGACGGTCGAAACCGGCGAAGAGGAGATCAAGGCGCTCGGATTCCGGCAGTTCCGTGTGCGCTTTCACGGCGAGATCGTGCGCATCGAAATCGCCCCCGCGGAAATGGCTCGGGCTCTCGACCCGGAGATGGCCCAGCAATTCACCAAAATATTCAAATCCCTGGGTTTTCAATATGTAACGCTCGACCTGGAAGGCTATCGCCAGGGATCGCTCAACGAAGTTCTCCACATCGCGCACTAAGCGCACCATTGACACCGCCATTCGATCTTGATATGAATCACGGGCATTGGTGCCTCGTGAATAGAAAAGACCTAATTGGAAAAATGGCGTCGGACGCAAGTTTGACGCGCGCGCAAGCGGCACGCGCGCTGAATGCCTGCCTGGAGGGGATTCAGGCGGGCTTGATCCGCGGGGATCGCGTGACCATCTCCGGCTTCGGCACATTTGGGGTGTTGCACCGAAAGCCGCGCCGCGTGCGAAATCCCGTGAACGGCCAGCCCATCGAAGTCGCCGCCAAACGTGTCCCGCGTTTCGCGCCAGGCCTGGATCTAAAGTCAGCCATCGAGCGCGCGGACTAGCCCTCAAAAAACCTAACACAGGCCGGGAGGCCTGTGCCACTCTTCGTTGCACAGGCCTCCCGGCCTGTGTCAGGTCTTTTGCCGGCGCCGTCTTCACTTGCGGCACAATAAGATCAGTGACGCCTGACGAAAAACCCAAACCCATCCCGGGTAGCGTGGGAACTGTCCGCATCTTCGGGATCCCCGTCCGCCTCCATTTCACTTTCGTCCTCCTTTTGGTATTCCTCCTCTTCATCGGAATCGGCGAGAAGCAATCCGGCGCATCCACCGTGGTATATGTGCTAGCCCTGTTCGCCTCAGTCCTGTTACACGAACTGGGCCATGCCCTAGTAGCGCGCCGTCACGGAATCGGCACCACCGAGATCGTCATGTTCCCCATCGGCGGCGTTTCCCGGCCCGAGCGGGCGATGAAGCCGCGCGAAGAACTGTGGATCGCGCTGGCCGGACCCATGGTGAATTTCCTGATCGCCGGCGCCCTGCTGGCGTGGATGGCGGCCCAACACGGATTCCTGGCCTTCGAACAACTGCGCCAGCCCACCGACGCCAATCTCATCGAGCGCATCGCGCTCGGTAATCTGGTTCTGGGTGTCTTCAATCTGCTGCCCGCCTATCCCATGGACGGCGGCCGCGTCCTGCGTTCTCTTTTGGCTCTGCGGAAATCGGAGGCCGAAGCCACGCGCATCGCGGCGGGCGCAGGGCAGGGCCTCGCCATCCTGCTCGGCCTGGCCGGATTGCTGTGGGGCAACTTCATGCTGGTATTCGTCGCGCTATTCGTATACCTGGGAGCGGCGCAGGAGGGCGCTGCGGTCCGTGGGCGGATCCTCACCACGGGCTATCCGGTCAGCGCGGCCATGATCACCGATTTCCGCACGCTGCAACACGGTGACCGGATACGGGACGCCGGCAACCTGCTGTTGGCTACCTCGCAGCACGATTTTCCGGTGATGCATGGAGACGCCGTGGTGGGCTTGTTGACCCGCTCGCGCCTGGTGCGCGCCATGCTCACCGAAGGTCCCGATGCCTACGTGGCGGGCGCCATGGATCGTGAGTTCACACGGCTCTCCCCGGATACGCCGCTCACCGACGCGCTGCCCAAAGTTTCCGCACCCGGCTCTTGCGCGCTGGTGATGGATGCCGACGACCATCTGCTGGGAATTCTGACTTCCGAGCATCTGTCGCAATTCCTGCTGCTGCGCCAGGTCAGCATGGTCCAGTCCAAAGAGCATGCGCACTGACTCGAACCCTCCCGTGCAGCGTGTTACTCTCGACCTGAGATGCCCTCTTATCCATCCATCCGCGATCTCGACCTGAAAGGCAAACGCGTGTTTATCCGCGTCGATTTCAATGTGCCGCTGGAGAAGAACAGCCAGGGCAACATGGAAATTACCAGCGACAAGCGCATCAAGGCGTCGCTGCCGACTATCCGCTACGCGCTCGAACACGGCGCCGGATTGATCCTGGCGTCGCACCTCGGCCGTCCCAAGGGCAAACCCAATCCGGAAATGAGTCTGCAGCCGGTGGCCAAACGGCTGGCCGATTTGCTGGGCCGTCCCGTCAAAATGGCGCCCGACTGCATTGGGCCGGAAGTGGAGGCGATGAAGCCCGCGCCGGGCGAAGTGCTGTTATTGGAAAACCTGCGCTTTCACCTGGAGGAAGAAAAGAACGATCCGGCGTTCGCCAAGAAGCTGGCGGCGTTGTGCGATATCTACGTGAACGACGCCTTCGGTTCCGCCCACCGCGCCCACGCTTCCACCGAAGGCATGATCCAGTTCGTGCCGCAAGCCGCCGCCGGATTGCTGATGGAGGCGGAGTTGAAGTATCTGGGAATGGCCACCAGCCATCCCGAGCGCCCCTGCGTGGCGATCCTGGGCGGCGCCAAAGTCTCCGACAAGATCGAGGTCATTCAGAACCTGAGCAAGGTAGTGGACAAGCTCTTGATCGGCGGCGCCATGGCGTACACCTTCCTCAAAGCGCAAGGCAAGTCCACCGGAAAATCGCTGGTCGAAGAGGATAAGGTCGATCTTGCCCGCAAACTGCTGGCCGAACTCGGCAGCAAGTTGATGCTGCCGGTGGATCATATCGTGGTGTCCGAGATTCAGCCGGGCGCGCCCAACGAAGCCGTGGAAACCATCCCCGAAGGTAAGATCGGCGTCGATATCGGCCCCCAGACCATCGCCAACTTTGCGCAGGTGCTGGCGGGTGCGAAGACCGTGATCTGGAACGGTCCCATGGGCATCTTCGAGAAGCCTCCTTTCGACAAGGGCACGGTCGCCATCGCCAAAGCCGTAGCCGCTTCGGGCGCGATATCCATAGTGGGTGGCGGCGATTCGGAAAAAGCCGTGAAGGCCGCGGGAGTGACCGACAAAATCACTCACGTATCGACCGGCGGTGGCGCTTCACTCGAATTCCTGGCCGGAATTCAATTACCCGGCGTAGCAGCGTTAGCGAGGTAACGCTGGCGATCTTGTCGCCGGCACTTGTTACAACAACACCAACTCGCGCTGCATCTCCCCCGTAACGCGGGCCTCTTTTTCACCCACGAACAGGTCGATTTCCGAGCGCACGCCGAACTCCGGCAGATAGACGCCCGGCTCGATGGAAAAGCAGGTCCACGGCGACACGCGACGCTCGTCGTGCGTTTCCAGGTTGTCCATGTTGGCGCCGTTACCGTGGACCTCCTGCCCGATCGAGTGGCCGGTGCGGTGCGTAAAATACGATCCGAAGCCGCGGCTATCGATGAAACCGCGCGCCACGTCGTCCACCTCATATCCGCACAGAGCCCGGCCGCCGGCCACCGCGTCTTGCACCCGTTTGATGGCCGCATCGCGCGCGCCCGTCACCACCCCGAACACGTTGCGCATTTCCTCGGTGGGTTCATCGCCGCAGAAGCCCGTCCAGGTGATGTCGTAATAGACCGCTTCGGGCCGGTCCAGCTTGGCCCACATATCCAGCAGCACGAAGTCGCCGCGGCCAATCGGCGAGGAAACCTCCTCGGACGGCTCATAATGGGGATTCGAGGCATTGGCGTTTACGCCCACGATCGGCCCGTGGTCGGTGACCATGCCACCCTTGTGGAACGAATCGAGAATGAACTGCTTCACCTCGAGTTCCTGTAGCGGCGTGCCGTTGCGTGTGCGCTCGCGGATCAGATCGAACGCGGCGGCGCGGACGCGATCCACGCGGCGGCCCGCTTCGAGATGTGTTTCCAGGGCCTCCGGACTCCACCGCGCCTCGAAAGTCTGGATCAGTTCGGCCGAGCTGACTACTTCCACGCCCACGCTGCGCACCAGTTCCACCGTCCCGGCGTCGACCATCGCGACATACGGAATGGCGCAATTCGGAGAATACTGCATGGCCACGCGCCGCTGTCCGCTCAGCAGCTTTCGCAACCCGGCCAGTTGCTCGGTCCAGCTCGAATACGGAATCTTCTCGCCCGGCAATGAAGCCAGCATGCCGCGCTCGATGCGGTGTTCCAGGCCGACGGGATCTCCCTGCGCGGGGATGAAGTAATACCAGCGCCGCGTGGCCATGCGGCCGGGAAGCCCGAGGACGCGATACGCCAACGGATCGCGCTGGTGATGATCGAAAAAAAGCCAGCCATCGAGCTTCTGGCGGAGAAGTTCATGTTGTATTTTGTCTAGTTCCATATAAGAGAAGTATTGTGTATTCTGGCAGCATGCAGGAAGCACTTCAAGTAAACCCCATTCCGGCCGACCAGGCTTGGCGCATTTTTGCCGATTGGAAAGCCAGTGGGAAGGAGATCGGAGTCTTTTTCCATTCTCAATCGGGCAGTTTTTCCGCATTGGGCACGCTCCGCTCCGCGCGTAATGGCACCATTGAATTCCAGGCCGAAGCGGGAAAGGCCGCATTCCGCCTGAAAGATGCCCAATTCACATATGGCCCCATGCAGACCTGGCCGCAGTGGCCGAACCCGCCCATCCTTGAGGTGATTGCTCTGCAGGCGTACACTTCCAACGGCACATGGATCATCATGGCCGAGGGCCTGCGGCCTGAGTCTCTGACTACGCAACTGCTCGGCTCGTAAATGCCGGTCTTTACCGAGCCGCGACCGTCAGGGAGCCGGCCGGCATTACGGGTATTTCGTCGATGAGTTGTACTACCTTGCTTGCAGCCGCCATCTGGATTGGGATACGTGGACCAACCGCCGCTGATCGCAGCGATCACCTGGATGGTCCGCGCGCTGCTGGGTGATTCGCTGCCGGCAATCCGTTTCTTACCGGCCGCAGCCGGAGCGGGATTAGTTGCGCTCACTGCTCTGATCGCGCGCGAGCTCGGCGGGAGATGGTTTGCCCAAGGTCTGGCAGCACTCGCGGTCCTGATCGCGCCCGGCCTCCTAGCGGGATTCGGCATGGAGAACAAATACTCCATGCTGCTCTTCGGGGCCGGCCTGGTGCTCGGCCTGCTACTAACGCCGCAGCGTCGCTCACTCACCAGTCCCTGGCTTTGGATCGGAGGCGCGATCTCGTTTCTAATCTTGGGGCCGAATCTGGTGTGGAACATCCAGTACCACTTTCCGTTCCTCGAATTGCAAGCCAACATCCGCCGCAGCGGGCGCGATGTTGCGTTAGGGCCGCTGGCATTTCTCGGGCAGGAAGTGCTGACCATGCATCCTCTCAATTTGCCGATCTGGCTCGGGGGTCTCTGGTTCTACTTCTTCTCGAAACCGGGCAAGCCGTTTCGCGCGCTGGGTTGGGCGTGGGCGTTCACCGCGGTCGTGATCATCGCGCTCAGCCCGCGCGTGTATTACCTCTATCCCGCCTTCCCAATTCTGTTCGCCGCCGGCGGCGTGGCTTGGGAGGATTGGATCACTCGTCCGAATCTCGCTCGGTGGCGATTCGCCTGGCCTGCCTTGAATGGCCGCCACTGGCGCGATCCTCGCGCCGCTTGCGATTCCGGTGCTCCCGCCCGAGACGTATATTCGGTACACCAAGGCCCTCCACCTGGCGCCGCCTGCTATCGAAACGCACAGGCTCGGTCCGCTGCCACAGATCTTCGCCGACCAGTTCGGATGGGAGGAAATGGTGGCGACGGTCGCTCGCGTATACAACGGCCTGCCGCCGGCCATCCGGCCCAGGACTGCGATCTTCGGACAGAACTACGGGCAGGCCGGAGCGATCGACCTCTTCGGCCCGTGCTACGGCTTGCCTGCGGCGATCAGTGGGCATCAGAGCTATTTCCTTTGGGGACCGCGCGGCTACAGCGGTGAGAGCATGATCGTGATGGCCGGAAACCAGCGGCGCCTGGAGTCGCAATTCACCACCGTTCAAAAGGTCGCCAGGGTTGAGCACCCGTACTCCATGCCGTACGAGCACTTCGACGTGTTCTATTGCCGCGGCCTGAAGCAGCCGCTCAGCGAGATCTGGCCCAGCGTGAAGAACTGGGATTAGTGGCACGGGCCTCCCGGCCTGTGTCAGGTTTTCCTAGACCCTATGCACATCCGCCTTTCCAACTCCTCCTGTGAAATTCCCTCCACCTCTACCACCTTCGTCCGGCTGGTCATGCCAGTGACGATGCGCACCCGAGCCCGCGCCACGCCGGCCAGTTCCGCGAAGAAGCGGGTGCACTCTTCATTGGCTTTGCCGTCCACGGGAGGCGCAGCCAAGTCCAGTTTATAAGCCTCGCCGAACCGCCCCGTGATCGCGGAGCGCCGGGCGCGCGGATGCACTTTTACCGTGACACGCGCCATTCGATCTGCGCCCGCAGGTTCGCCACGCCAGCCGCACCGCGCGTATCCACCACTTCAAACGCAATCGCGTCATCCAGCCAATCGTGGCTCGTCCCGTCCGGATTCTGGGTCGCCACCGTGATGGTGTAGGGCTGCGGCGTCAGCCAGCATTCCATTTGGAAATCCACTTCGAGCTCATCGCCCGGCTGAAACTCGCCGAGCTGCTTCTTCTCGATGCGCGTGTTGGTGCCGTACACCTCCATGCCAATACGCGTGCGGATCAGAATTCCCACCATGGGGTCGGAGACGGCGGCGTGAAAACGCGATCGCACGCGGATGGTGATGCACTCACCGCTGGCGACCGACTCCGCAGGCTGGCCCCGCACATTGAGGATCTCCACGCTCAGCACTTCGCTCGATCCATCGCCGTGCCGGTGGCTGGCGCGCAGCCGGCCGTCTTTCCGAACCTGCGATGCCTGCTTTTCCAGAACCAGCCCGATGTAGCGATTGATCACATCGTTGGCGGTGCCCTCCGCTTCGATGCGGCCGTTTAGCAGCAGGATCGCCCGGCTCGAAAGTTGCTTGACCAGCCCCAGGTCGTGCGACACGAACAGCACCGTCACCTTGCGTTCTCGCAGCTCCTCAAATTTCCGCACGCAGCGATTGGCGAAGACCGCATCGCCCACGGCCAACGCTTCATCCACGATCAGAACTTCAGGCTCCACGTGAATGGCCGTGGCAAACGCCAGCCGGACATACATCCCGCTCGAGTATTCCTTCACGGGGCGCTCGATGAAGTCGCCAATTTCGGCGAACGCTTCAATCGACGGCATGGCCTTCGCGATAGCCGCGCGGCTGATCCCCATGATCTCGCCGTTGAGATATACATTCTCGCGGCCGGTGAATTCGGGATTGAAGCCGGCCCCCAGTTCGAGCAGGGCGGCAGTGCGGCCGCGGGTCACGACGCGCCCGGCAGTGGGCTGCAAAATTCCGCTGACGATTTCCAGCAGAGTGCTCTTGCCGGAACCGTTGGGCCCGACGATGCCCAGAGTTTCGCCGTTTTCCAAGGCGAAGCTGATATCGCGCAGCGCCCAGAAATCGCGATGCCGCGGCTGGCTGCCGGGGAGAAGCTCCCACAGCCGATCGGAGGGGCGCCGGTACAAACGGTAAAGCTTGGAAACGTTTTGAACAACGACCAAATCTGATTCTAGTGTAACGTCCACAATCCGAGTGGCAGCAAGAATATTGGCCGCTGATGAACGCGGATTCGCCTACCAACTTCGCGTATAGCCAATGCTGGCAGTGGTGTACCACGGAACCGTCACGACCTTGTTGAACATTTCTTGAATCCAGATCGAGTTGTGATCGTTGAAATGGATAATCATACCGAGGGCGTCGCCGTTGTAGAGCCGGTTTTCGACAAAGGCATTGCCGGTCATGCTGGTGATGCCTCCTTGAATCCAGGTATAGCCGGTCACGCGTTTGGTCTTCGGCAGTGCGAAGTTCTTCATCAACCCCACGGACTCCGTATCGGACCCGAAATCGGAGTGAAGGAAGCCGTCCGAGCCGGCATTCTCATAGGTGTACCCAAACGTGATCTCGTCGCCGAACGGATCCTTCTTCAGAAACCCGAACGTGTGTCCCAGGCCGATGTTGTAGTTTGCTTTGGGGGTGTCGCTGGGCCGCACTACATCCGACCCGAACATGATAAAGAGATCGTTCGAAGTTCCTTCGGCGGCCGGAGCCTCTGGGGAAGTCTGTGCGAGTGCCGAGCCGGTGGCGACGACCAAGGCCAACGCCAGAGGGGCGAGGTGCGTGTTCATGGACAATTCTCCTGGAGGAAATGAAGTTGTGGACTAGCGTGGTCCGGGGAGTGACGTGACTGACTGGAATGTTACGCCGTAGTCTGTGAAAAAGGGATGAAAGCGAGACGGCGAAAGTTTTATCCTTCATGCGATCCTGAGTCCATGAGATATCGGATGCGCACACAGGCATGGATTCTTTTGGTCTTCGCTGCTGCAGTAGCCTCACTGTCGTTGCTGGCGCAACGGCCCGCCTCGAATGATATAGCCGCGATCCTGCAGAGGCAGACGCAAGAACTGTTCGATGCGATCGTGCCGGGTTCGGCGTCCGTATGGGAGCGATATCTGGACGCGGATATCAGCACGACGACCGAGGACGGAGAGATTTTGCACAAAGCCCAACTGGTCGCGCAGATCAAACCATTTCCTGCGGGCGTTTCCGGGAATATCAAGGTGACGGATTTCAAGGTAACTGTACACGGAACGGTGGCGGTGGCCACGCATGTGGAAGACGAATCCGAGAACTATCACGGCCACCAACTGCAGTGCCAATACCGGACCACGGACACCTGGGTTCAGACGAGCGCCGGCTGGCGCCTGCTTGCGAGTCAGGTGCTGGCGTTGCGGACGGATCCGCCGGCCATCAGCCTCACGGCGCAACAGGCCAGAGCCTACGTGGGACGCTACTCTCTGTCACCCGAAATTGCCTACGATATCCGGCTCAAAGACGGCCAACTAGAGGGACAGCAGACGGGTCGCAAGCCGGAGGTGTTGCGTGCGGAGGCGGCGGACGTCCTGTTCGTTCCCGGCCAACCGCGGTACCGCAAGATCATCCAACGCGATGCCGCGGGCCGAATCACAGGAATTGCGGAACGCCGCGAGGCATGGGATCTGGTGTGGACGCGGAACCGTTAGAAATGAGGTGTGCTTAGCCCGCCCGGCGGAGTTCGTCTCGAATCACGCGCCTCAAAGTGGTCTCCAGAGGTTCTTGCTTCTGATGCATGAAGGCGCGTAGCGCTTGATTGATGAGCGTCTGGTAGTTTCCGCCGCCGGCGTCATCAACCTGCTGGCGAAACCAGTCCAGAATGTCAAAGTCGAGCCGGATTGTGACTCGGGATTTGTCCGGCGGCACTCTCAAGACTGGCCCGCGTTTGCCCCTACTGAAGTCATACTCCTTCTTCATAACGTTCCTCGTATTGCCGAATCTCCTTCCGAGTCGCCCGCCGCGCGGAAATCACGCGAATCTGTTGGTCTCGCCACGTATATACAACCACAATGATGCGTGCTCTAGCGAATCCATGCCGATGGTGATCTAGCGCTCCTCGTCCTCAGTGTCGTCGCGAACCGATATGGCTCGCTCATCTTCCAACGTCGTAACGGCGTCGGCGAAGCGAATGCCATGCTTGCAAAGGTTCGTTCTTGCCTTGGTGGGGTCCCACCCGACCGCCATTCCTGTGTACCAGTGTACACCAGGAGTGGGCCTTTGCTTGACTGTGTCTACCACGATTCGGTGCCCGGTGCGATTGCCACGCTCACACTTTCGAAAATGCCGTCTACCGACCGGAACTCGGTGGTTGGGAACGCCGTATTAACATTTGAAGGCCTAAGATGGAGGAACTGATTGAAGTGGTATTGGATTTGATCGCGCCGATTGTCGGCGATTTGCTGGCATCGCTGCCCGACGGTTGGCCAGTTGCCCGGCCCCAGTTCACGACTTTGAACCTCTCGGGCAGCACTATGTCACCGGTTGACCACTGCAAACGGACCCCGGCCGATCCATGTGTCCGCTAACCGTTTTTCGTTACCTACCGACTAGCGAGAAGATCCTTGCCTACTCTCTGGGGTGACAGACGATCTACTTCGTCTGATCCGCGTCGCACCGGCTACGAGCAGTTGAGGTAGTAGGAATGCGACGAGGGCATTGCCGAGCATTGCTGGCAAGGTAATGACTCCCGTGAAGTCGACCCATCGTCCACGCTCGAATTGAAACACCGCAGTCGGAAACGGCACTCCGAAAACCCGAAGGTCAGAACGCAAACGGTACTCAAAATAGAGCGAGCCGTAAGCCAAAAGAATACCCGCAACAGTTGTGCAGGCCACGTAGATGATCTGATTCCGCTTTGACACGCCACGAGATCTACTACGGTTTGCCCTGAATGACAAGACTTCCAAGATGAGGAGCGCGAAACCAAGGACGGCGAGGATGAGCGGCATCGCCACCATAGTACTTCGCGATGACTGGGGTCGCATAACTAACGTTCCGCTAACCCCGTGTATCGGCCAGAACCGGACCCGAGTTCCCAAGCAGCGGAGTAGAATCGAGCCATGGAGGCCGTCGCCAAAACACTAGTAGTTGCCTTGGCTTCGGCGGTCCTGCTTGGTGGCATGTATGTCGGTATCCGAACAACGATAGAGCCAGTCTGGTTCGTCCGTTGGCGCAACAGACTGAATGGCGATCCACGAGACTATCCAGTCGAATGGCGGAACCAATGGTGGGCACAATGGAACATGGCCATTTGGGACCGTGACCGAGTACGCACGCTGGAGATGCGCATTTTCGGGGTCGTTGTTGCCGCCCTCAGCACGGTTCTCCTGGCCAGTTTGTGGATTTTCACCTACTGAGTTGTGGGCAGAAGGGCCATCCAAACCTGCCGGGGTCGATAAAAGGTCGCCCCGTTCAGTCGCTCTCGATTTTCGGTATTTCCCGACAGGGCGGCGTTGCCGTCCGCAACCGCCCCTCGGAACCCCTTCAAGGTGGTTCTGTCCGCTATCCCCGTTTCAAGTAAGCCGCTGACGCGGCGGACGCTTCGCGTGGTGCGTTGGTCGGGGTCCAGGTTTTGCAGGGCCACGTTGTTTCCACGCCACATCCGGTGTACGATCAACCCCGTGCTGCTTT
>Ga0182024_10015490_pt1 | contig 14583 bp, 12 predicted proteins | sample P32metaG_FD_120480 | JGI IMG/M metagenome (GOLD analysis project Ga0182024, IMG submission 120480) | Permafrost microbial communities from Stordalen Mire, Sweden - P3-2 metaG (Illumina Assembly) | ecosystem: Environmental > Terrestrial > Soil > Wetlands > Permafrost | place: Sweden: Stordalen... | reverse complement strand
GCGAAAGGCACTAAGGGAGCCCAGCAAGCTACGCCGAAACCTGCGGCAACGAACGCCAGCCTGGTCGATAGCTTCGCGCGCGATAGATACAAACCCTCTGTCATGAAAATTCCCGCTCTCGGTGGTATCGAACGAGACGCAAGCTACGGTTGCCCAATGATGACTTTGGAGCCGGCATTGGAAAAGATCGAGACAGTCTCCTCCGATGTACCGTACTCAAGGACGACATGGTCAAGGACTGCCAGTGCGGCCACCTGAAACGGCGCCCGAGTCTCAACTTTGTCCATAGTGACAAGCGCTGCGGTACGATCACTTCTCGCAATGAGTATGCGTTTGAATTCGGCATCTGCCATGTGGAACGCGCCAATTCCAAGAGATGCGGAAACGGCGCAAGCTCCGAGGAAACACAGATCAAAGCTCAAGCGTTCGGCTTCGCGGATCGCAGACAACCCGATGGCCGCGCCGGTTTCGCGATCGACCTCTCCTCCCAGAACAATGACTTTGAAAATTTTTCGCTCGAGGAGGGCGCTTGCGATTGAGATCGAATTTGTGGCGATGGTAAGAGAGCGATCGGGCGGCATCACTCTGGCCAAGGCCAAGTTGGTAGTACCGCTGTCGAGGAACACCGTCGAAGCTTCAGAGACTAGGGTCAGGGCGGCCAAGGCTAAAGCGCGTTTTTCTTTCGAGTCGTTCAATCGTCTGTGTTCAAACGGGCCTCCATCCGGCGCTATCGGAAGCCCGCCACCGTAAACCCGTTTGCACTTGCCCTCGGCGGCTAACGCCCGCAGATCTCGACGGACGGCGTCCTCGGACACCAGGAACTCCTTCGCGAGGGCAGTGGCATTGACGGGAAGGCCGCGCAGCAGTCGACTTTCAATCTCGTTTTTTCTTATTGCCCCCAATGAACCGTGCATAAACAAGAAATTACCATGCACGATCAAGAATCACAATAGATCCACTCTTCAGCGCCGATCTACCCTTCCGGCGGGTCTTCATCTGATTTGACCAGCTAGCGCCTTGGCGACAAAACTTGCCGTGGCTGAACCCACCTCTTCCGGCGAGTGGTCCGGGTTGTGGGGTATGTTTCGTCTGGCCCATGTCGGCCCGAAAGCAAATGGAGGCGAGTGAAGCGAGCGAGATATTTCATAAAATTCGATAAAATTTGGTCTTTTTATGACTTCAGCGCCGCCGGCCAGAGAAGCGTCCATTTGGGGAGAAGGACAGCCTGATGGGGTTGGCTCTGTCCAGGACGGCGTCAAAGGCGAAGCTGGTTGCGTCGGGAACGCGGTTCAGGGCTTCGGGCTTGATAAAGGGATTGAGAGGGCTGGTTTGGTTCCGGCCGAGGTTGGAAAACGACAAGTCGTTAGTCGTTTTCGGGGCCGGCTCGGCTGGAGGCTCCGGTGCATGCTCCGGGTGGGAGACCTGAGGCGCGGCGGGTTGGGTTTTTTGGGCGGCAACGGGATCGCCTGGGTCTTCAACTCTGGATTGGTGCTGCTGTTTGCGGAGCCACTCAGCGGTGTAGATATCCGCCTTGACGGGCGGGGCCACGGGTTGCGTGGCGGTTGGGGAAGAGCGGCGGTCTGGAATCAGTCCCTCGATAGCTACGATCATCGAGAGAGCCTTGATCTGGCCGGCGATGATGCCCCTGGTCGCTTCGTGGCTGAGAGTGGCCAGTTCCCAGAGGCGGGCCAGGATCTGGTCGCGACCAAGGTTCAACCTGCGCAGCCCGTCGGCTTCCTGATCCACCAGCTTTTCCCTGACGGCGGCACGGTGCTCGAGCATGTAGGCGCGGACGCGCGGCTTGGCTTTGGTATAGGCGGCGGTTTCGGGGTTAAGACCGACGGCTTCCGCGGCGCGACGGTCATTCATGGTTCCGGACATGATCAGGTGAGCAAAGGCCATTTCCTGATCGGTGATGGGATCGGTGACTGTGTTTTTGGGCATAGGTCGTCTCGTTCCTCGGTTTGCTGGAGTTTGGGATGGATTTATTTGCTGCGCTCCTCGTGGCACAGGAATAGAGAGCCGCAGCCGGGCACTGATGGCTGTTGTTGGTTATTTTGTGACAGGGATAGGGTGAGGTACCGGATAGTGGTGAGACTATCCTTCGCTCACGCGAAAGGCCGAAACTGCAGGCAACTGCCGGACAGGGCGCGGTTGCGTGAGGAGCCGTCGCCTGCCGATATCGTCTACGTTAAGAGATACAGCCTTTCCGAGTTAGATGTAAGTGGCAGGGCGAGTTTTTTCGGCACAGGAGTACCCGCCAAAGGTCACTCGGGGTTTGGTATGCGCGTTGGCAGCGGGATGAAATGGGTGGCAAAGCGGCTTTTGTGGGTACCCCGGCGTGATGCCGGCGTTTCCGTCGTCCACAGCTATTGTGGAAGGCCACGACGGGCGAGTTGGTGGTCTCGTAAAGGATCTGCTCGTAGGGCATCGGGGATAGGTATCATATCTCCTTTATCTTCCCCGGCTCTCGTGTGTGAGGTGAGCGTCCGTCTGTCACTCGTCCGCGTCTGTCCAATCAGATACGGTTGCATTAGGGTCACGTTCCGTCTGTCCTGCATTCCTCCCTTTGCATTCTTCCTTGCAGGTAAGAAGGAAGTCGCCTCTGCCTGTGGTCTTCCGGGCTCCGTGACCCGCCGTGGCGAGATAGCCGGGGATGATAGACAGGCAGAGGTCCCAGACGTGTCACCACGAATAGTGCACTGTGTACATGATGGTCTGCTCCCCGTTGGCCGCCACGTCGATGGGAAATTCAACTGTGCGGCTGTCGGCTTTTGTATGCTGGGCCGATGCGGACGAGATGCTCCAGTTGCTCCAGCGGTATAGATGCTCGACCACGCTGACTTTCACCGCTGTCTCCTTAACGTTCTTTACTTTGATCTCGAAGGACTCATCGACCGTCCGCCCGGCGCTATCGACATGAAAGTCCGTCTGCTTCCGCTCACCGGTAATGTCGAAGGCGCTGCCGGTGACCACGAGAATAGTGGCGTCCTTCGGCGTGTGGTCGATGGTGCTCTCGCCGGTAAATTCAACCTGTCCGCCTTGGTCCTGCCGGTAGAAACGAATCCTGCCTGCAGGGATCGGTATGCCCAAGTGGTTCGCTTCGGAATTTTTGAACTCCTGCACGATTAGGACCTTCTTCGTTTCCTGCACGCCGAATTCGCGGTCCAAGTTTAGGCCTTCCGTGTTGACTGCACTTAGCCCCGACCCGTCGTAAACGTACTTTCGGCTAATGGGGACACCAGCGGCGCGGAGAAACTCGATCTGTTTCGTCTCGCCGTCGCGCAAGTGAACCGTGCGATGTAAATCATAAAGATGGAAATCATCGAATGCTTTTTGGGTGACTGCGGGAGCCCCCGCGCTGACTGTAACCGTTTGCGAAGAGTAACGGCCTTTCAGAGGATTCCCGGATTCGATCTTGGCCACGTCTCCCGCCTTTAGCTTGACGCTGGCGGCGGGAAAGTCCGTTCCGCTGGTGTTTTCAATGGTTACCCATCCAACCAGATCAGCCATTTCGGAGCCCGTCTCGGCAGAGTGCTCTGGGGGTGACAATGTTGTAGGTCGCCTGCCAACTGAAACCCCGCGTGATGTAGTCCAGTTCGGCGGGAAAATGCGCAGCGGTATCCGAAGCGATGCTCCAACGCAGCGTGGGTTTCAGCAGGAGCGAATCGGCTGACGCGGGAAAGATCGGCAAGCCTGGAAGCTGAAACTGCAACTTGCCGTTGACCTCAATGATTGGCTGGGCGCCGTTTTTATCGGGTGCGCGCACTATCTTTCCAGGGGTCATTTCCAGGCGTTGACCTTCCTGATCGCTGCGGTAGATTAGAGTCTGGAAGTCAATGGTACGTCCCTCGTACTGGCGCAGCAGAGCATTTTGATCAACAACGGCGACGTCATAGTTTTGTTCGAGAACATTGACTGTCTTGCCGCCGTTCTGTCCGCGGAGCACCACCGAGTCCGGCTCCAGTTGCCGGGTGACCTTAGTAGTCGTCAAATCGGTGGCGCCTGCCTTTAGATCAAGGTCGATCGTCGACCGCACTACCGCGAAATCCTTGTAGACGGTGATCGCCGCAGCATCCGATTTGTGCAGGGTCCTGATTGGCTCGCTGAGAAGATCCAATGGTAGGCAGGAATATAAGCAGGGTCGCAAGACACAATGAAAAACGCCAGCAAGCAAATAAGAGCTTCATTTTGGTCACCAACCTTCAATTCTGTACTCAGAACGAGCCCAGGTCCGATTCTTGCATGAAGAGTGCATACTTTTTGCTGTCAGTGTGTGCTGGGTGGTTTTCCTTAGCCTTTGGGCCAACGCAGGCGTACTACTACTGGTCGGCCACTGCGTTGGCGGGCGATCCGACCATCGCGTGGCTCGTCAACTTCGGCGTTGGCAGCGTCGACATCGGCGACAAGGTGCTCGACTTCTATGCGCGCGCGGTTCGTAGCCGCCCGTGAGGGCTGGATGATTGGATTATTTGTCTATTGGACACTTTGAGGGGGTCTGAGGGACGTTCCCGGGACGAAATAACCCCCATTGTTCTGAGCTGCAGGATCGGATGGAATTTGCGTGGCCAAGCCAGCTCTAGGAGGCATCGCCTCCCGATTCAAACAGCTCTACTCCCGGAACTTGGCGAAACTTCCCTCCCCGGTGACGGATTTCGGTGACCTTTCTCGGTAGGGGTTATTTCGTCTGTCCTTCAATGCCTGTCCTTCAATGCCCTTCTTCAATGCCCTTCAATGCCGAGTTTGTTAGCAGAACCGTTTGTGGTTTCGATTCTTTGTTCTTGTGACGGGCTGGACATCGCCTCTTGATTTTGCGATATGATTCTCGAATCGGAAAGGAGTCTGCACGCATGGATGAAGATCGCAAGCCGTGTCCGGTCTGCGGCGAAACCATCAAGGCCGTCGCCCTGAAGTGTCGCTTCTGCAATACCGATTTGGAAGCCTTTGCCGCCAAGAAGGAATATGAGATCGAAAAGCCACTGTTTGCCGGGCATCCGGCAGTCATCTACAGCATCGGCCAATTCGTTCCGTTTCTGATATTGCTGGTCCTAGCCATTGTCATCATAATCGCTGTGATCGAGTACGATAACGTCCATCTAGGACGCAGCGTGGCTTTTGCTTTGCTTGGTTTCTCACTCCTCAGTGGTCTGATGTATCTGCGTCTTTACCTGAACAGCGTGACGACCCACTATTCGATCACGACGCAGCGAATCACTATGCGTCAAGGTATACTCTCGCAGAAGCAAGAGAACCTGGAGCTATTCCGGATCGATCATTTCGAATTGCGCAAACCGATAACATGGCGAGTACTTGGTCAGGCACATTTGCATCTCTTTTCGTCGGACGCAGAGTTTTCGCAGTTTTCGATATATGCCGTTCCCAACCTTGAAAAGCTTGCGAACACACTTCGTGAATGTCAGTTGCGCGAGCGAAGCAGACGCGGCTTGACGACGTTCGTCAAAGCTTAAAGCAGCCTAGTTCGGATCTTCATGCATTGGAGGATTGACCTTACTCCACAACGAATCGCCTTTCTTGGAAGCTTTCCGAGCTTTCCGGGACAGGGTGTCCCTTCAATGCCCCCTTCAATGCCCAAGGCTGTGGTAAGATTTCCTTGTTTCCTTGTTTTCTTTACAAGAGGTATCCATGCTTGCTAAAAAAACTACCAAGAACCAGATCACTCTTCCCAAAAAAGTGGTCGCCCGCTTCACCGGGGTGGAGTATTTTGACGTAAGCACCGACGGTGCGTGCATCATCCTGCGCCCGCTGCAGAAGAGCCGCGCGGATGAGGTGCGGGCTCGCCTCGCCCAGTTGGGAATTGAGGATGGGGATGTCACCGCCGCGGTCTCGTGGGCACGCAAACACGCGTGAGCCCTCGGGTGGTCTTTGACACAACGGTCGTTGTGTCGGCACTGCTATTTACCAGCGGCCGCCTTGCTTGGCTGCGTGCGCATTGGCGTGCAGGAGATGCCTTGCCATTGGCCTCTCGCGCCACCATTGAGGAACTCACCCGCGTACTGCGATACCCAAAGTTCCAACTCTCCTCCGATCACAGGGATGAACTATTGGCTGAGTACCTTCCCTATTGCGAAATAGTTAAGGTGACAAGAAAATCCAAGTTGTCCTGCCGGGACAAAAGCGACCAGCCATTCCTCGACCTCGCCGAAAGTGGGAAGGCCGACCTGTTGGTCACCGGAGATCGAGACCTCCTGGTTCTGGCCGGGCAAACGCGGTTTTTCATTGAAACCCCCGCAGCGTATCGTGCGCGGGTATCTGGTCTGCAGGACGACACATTTTCCTGAGGGAAAAGGTGGACAGACGGACAGTGTGTCCCCGAAAAGGTTAGACGCCGAGAACCGGACGCTTACATTCCGTCTGTGAGGGTTTCAGATGAAAAGCGGACGGGGATAGCTATCATGTCCCCTTATCTACCTGTTTTCGACTCATCGACGCTGATCCTGACCGCCAAGATCGAATTGCTGGATCTGTTCCTGAGTGAAATCGGGATGGAAGTTGCGATTCCAAGAAGTGTCGAGGAGGAATGTTGCGGCGGCAAAAAGACGTTCGACGCTTTCATGATTCAAAAAGCGGTGGATGAGTCGAGAATCATCGTACGGGGCGTGAGAAACAAGAAGGTGGTGCTGAGATTGAAAGCGGACTTCAGCATGGGACAGGGAGAATCGGAGGCCATCGCTCTTGCTTTGCAGGAAAAGGCGCGACTGGTGGGCGTCGACGACAAATGCGGGATCAACGCCTGCAAGCTGACAGGAGTTCCTTTCATCACGGCAGTGGCTATCTTGTTGCGAAGCCGGCAGAAGGGCCTGATCGACAAGGACGATGCGCTGAGTCGTCTCTCGTCACTCGCCAAACACGGACGATACAAGAGTTCAATTCTGGAAGATGCGAAGCGAAGGCTGGAGGAACAGTTATGACCAAGACGATGAGTATCCGCATGGACCGAGACAATTACGAGTTCCTCAGTGCGATCAGCCGTGAAGAGCGGAGCGACCTGTCGAAGGCAGTGCGAGACCTGGTGACGCGCGGCAGAGTTCTGCTTGCCGTTGAGAAGTACAGAAAGGGCGAAGCATCGCTCGGGAAAGCCGCCGAAGTAGCGGGTTTGCCTGTGGGGCAAATGATGACGTTGCTCGGACAATTTGCGGTTCGGGCGAAAATTGACCAAGAAGATTACCGTCAAAGCCTGGAGAACCTAGCCAAGGTCTGGTGAGAAGCCCCGACAACGATGGTAAAAACATATCGGACCGTAAAAATGTCTGCAACGCTGTCATTGATAAGTGCATGGCGGATTGCATGAACTAACCAGATCCGTGCGTTGTTCCGTTTTTCTGCGATTGATCTGCCTCATGAGCAGACTGGAGATCTTGGTTCATCGTTAGCTCAGGAGATGAACAGCATTTCGCACGGGGTTGAGCTATCTGTTCCCTTATTTCTGTCCAATGGATCGATCGCTTGGATTGCCTCTTGCACCCATTGCCGAGTTGAGATTAAGGCAGAAGAACTTGCCTTTACGGGAGAGTGTTTCCTAACCTCCTATTCCATGGGTTTCCGAAACGATAGACGATAACGGTAATCAGACGGAAACAGTTTTCGTGTGTCAGGGCGCCACTAGAGTTCAGAAACGTCGTGCGCTGGTAGTCGGCGGCGGCGCGAACGGCCAACCGTCGGGAGAGGGAGTGCTCGACCCCTCCGCCCGCGGCGTACGAAAAACGAGTTTTTCGTCCACTTAAGTAGTAAGTTCTGTCGACAGGAACGGCCCCGTCAACCCAGGCGGCGCCGGCCAAAACCTGGACGAAGATGCCGTTGTTACCTCGGTCCACTGGATAGAATACAGGGCCGACCAGACCACTAATGACATCGTCGCTGTGTCCCGTACCCTGCACGTCGCCACTGTGAGCGAAAAGGGAGTCCACCGCTGCACCCCAATGAGGGGCAAACCTCACGAGGGCATCCGCATTTATGCCGTTGAGTACCGCACGTGGTAAAGATTTCCCGGCCATGTCGAAGTAGACGTAACCGAGACTCGCGTCGAACGCAGGCCCACTCGCCGCGGGGGAGGCTCCGCTGTTTTCCAGGCGAGTTTGCCCCAGGAGCGGCGCGCCGAGCAGGAAGATATAAACGGAGATCCTTCGTAAGCTTTCCATTCCCATTGCTATTCAACCCTCAACTTGACTGTGGCGGTGTGCGACAACGTGCCTGATGTGGCCGTGACGGTCACATAGGTGGTGGCTCCGGGCGCAAAACCGTATCGCGTACCCCCGCAGCTACACACAAAAATCAGCAGTAAGCTCACGCCTCCGGCCGTTAGGAGCTTGTTGGTCATGGGGCTGCTCTTGGCACCGCAGCGAAAGTCGAAAATCAAAACGAATAATCCGAGGCAGCAGGAAATTTGAAGCGCAGCGAAGATGAGCGATGGGGGACCCGAGCGGCGTTGATCCAGGCCCGCCGTTTGAGCTGCGGAAATGGTTAGAATCACCACGCTCGCGGAAGCGCCGTTTGGTGTAATTGCCGGTGGGGCGAAACTGCAACTTGTGTCCGCGGGCAGGGTGGAGCAAGTGAAGGTCAGCGTTTGATTGAAGCCGCTCTCGGGAGTAACTGTAACCTGCACCGTGGCCTGCTGGGTGGGAGTGAGGACAACGCTATCCGGCATAGCTCGGAGCTGAAAGTCGCTAACCGTCAGAGTGGCACTCGATGTGTTCGCACGGTAGTTCTTATCTCCTCCGTAGACAGCGGTGATCGTGTTACTGCCCGCGGCCAACGAATTGGTTATGAACGAGGCTACTCCCGAAGCGGACACTGACGCGGCGCCTAACACAGCCGTGCCATCGGAAAATGTGACCGTGCCGGTTGGCGCCGGGGCACTTCCCGAAGCGGGACCCACAATCGCGGTCAAAGTGACATTTGCACCCAGCGAAAGCGTCGGATTTGTACCCGTCGGAGCCGTCGGATTTGCGGACAGCGAGATGGGCGCGATTGCCTGGGTGATGCTCAACGTTCCAGCGACTAAACCGAACGTGTAGTAGCTCGCGGTCAGCGTTCCCAGTCCTGCGGTGATGGGATAAGATCCGACCGCGGAAGAAATGGTCGCGCTCGTGGACAGAACCGGAGATCCGCTCACCGCGCTCTGGGTGTCCCCGTTCACAAAGCCGGTGATGGTGTAGTTAAACGTTGGGTTCGCCGTCTCCAATACCCGGCTGTAGCTGTTGGCTGTCACCGTCAACATCGCGGGGTTTACCAGTATGGTCGCCGTCGCCGTGCGGTAGTCGGTGGAGCCGGCAGGTGTGAAAGTCACACTCAGCGTCTGCGATCCCGTGCCCAGCACCGTCCCCGCCACCGGCGAATAGACGAACGTCCCCGGTACGCTCGCCGTGGCATCAAGCTGCTTTGCCGACAACGCTGTGCCGTAATAGACGGCCGAGGGATTCGACCAAGTGATGGTCGGCGCCGCTTTGTTCACCACCATGGCGAGCGCCGAAGACGTGGCCGGAAGATAGTTCGAGTCGCCCCCGTAGGCGGCCGTGATCGAGTACGTACCGGCGTCCAGTGCGTTGGTCGAGAATTCGGCAATCCCGCTACTGTTCAGCGTACCGATGCCCAGTTGCAATCCGCCGTCGCGAAAGGCGACTATGCCGGAAGGAGGAGCACCGCCGCCGGTAAGCTTCGCGGTGAAGGTTACGGATGTACCCCAAGGGGCTGTGAGGGCAGACGACGTTAGATTTACAACCGGAGTTGCCTGCATCACTACCTGCACAAAGTTCACCTGCTTCTGACAGACGGCCGTCTGTGAGCAGAGCGCCAAAAAGCCGCTGATAAGAAGCGCGAGCAGTGATGTGAACCTAATGCCCAGCGGAGATCCCCAGGGTGAAAGCATCGGCGCCGCCGTTGTGGAGCGGCGCCGATACAGGTGTTTACTGGTAGTTAGAGTCACCTGAATAAGTGACCGTGATAGCGTGCGTTCCCGCGTTGAACGACGAAACGCCGGACGCTGGAATGGTGATCGTTGCGTTGCCGGAACCATCGAGCGCCGGTGTTCCGAGTGTGGTGCTGGTGGTCGTGTCCACAATCGTAACCGAGCCGGTGGGTTGGACGCCGACGGACGACGATACGTTGATGGTCAACGTCACAGAATCGCCGTAGACGGACGGATTGAGCGAGCTGGCGACGGTGGTGGTGACGACACTGCTTGAATTCGCCTTGGCCATCGAGTAGGTGATCGGCGTGGAGGTATCGTTGGCGGCATTGAAGTTGCTGTCGCCACTATAGGAAACCGTGAGGGAATCGCTACCGGCAGGCAGAGAGCTCGCCCCGGACAGAGTGAGCAGGTAGGTGGACGTATTTCCGCCGCCAACCTCAGCCAGGGTCCCTGTGCCGATTTGGGTTCCGTTGTTATAGAACGTAACCGTCCCGCTGGGGTACAAGGGGGAGCCGCTGTCTTGATTCGACAACAGCGCGGTCAAGGTGACAGTGCCGCCGTAAACCGCGCCCGAGGAGGGCGAAGGGGTCAGGGTCAGATTGGCAGTTGCCTTGCCGACAGTGAGCGCGACGACATTCGAGGTGGAGGCCACAAAGTTCGCATCTCCACCGTATTGGACCGTAATGGAGTGGGAGCCATCGGCGAAACCCGTGTTGTCGGAGTAGGTGACAGTCCCTGCCCCGCCGGAGACAGAAGGTCGGGCCAAGCCAATGGTGGAGACGTACGGACCGGGCTGAGCTGCCACCTCAACCTGCGCTCCCCAGACGTTGATTGGGGTTGCGTAAGTGGAAGCGGTGAGCACAGCGGCAAAACCCGTGCCGGCGCCCGCTGGAAATGTGTAGGTCAGCGAGCAGCGCTGCCAGGTTGAGGTAACCGAGCACGGCGCCGACGACGTGGCTGCCGTGTACGGGCTGTCCGTGAGGGTCAGATTCAGTGTGGTCGGAGAGGCAGACATGGCCCAGATCGAGAACGTCAACTGCTGACCGGCGTAGCTCGTGCCGGGAACGGCATATAGAACAGTCGAAGTGCTATCCGCAAAGGAGAGCGTCGTCGCCGTGTTGGTGCTGCCATCCGGTCCGTTGGCAATCAGCGGCGTAACCGTTGGAGCGGTTCCGGTCGTCGTCCAGCCATGCCCAGTATTCACTTGGGAAAACGGCAGCAGGTTGGAGGCTGAAGCAGACGAGATGGATTGCGGGCCGCCCAGTGCAGTACCCCCGTCATAGAATTGGACTGTCTCGGCAGGGGCCGGTGCGCCGGCCGTGTTCAGGGTATAGGTGAACGTGACGGGAGCCCCGGCGGTGGTACTGGCCGAAGGAGATGCCGAAAGAGTACCAATCGTGTTCCGCTTGTTAACGGTCTGCGTAATTGTGCCTGTGGACTGCGCCAATGAGAGCATTGCGGAGCACCCGAAGAACATCAGAGCGAGAGTACCGGATGTTTTCATGGGCCCTTAGCCCCCTTTAGCTATTTCTCATTGGGTTGCAAGTTGGTTGATGTTGTGCATCGGCCCCGGTCGACGCAGTACTTACTCATAGTTATCGTCACCGTTGTAGGCCGACTGGAGAGTGTGGCTGGCGGCGGCCATTGCCGAAGTTGAGTACGTTGCCTTTCCCGTGCCGTCGAGAGTGACTGTGGTGAGTGCGTTGCCGTCTTCGGTGACTGTGGCGGTCCCGGTTGGAATCGCGGAACCTGAGCCTGTAAAGGTGAACGTGAAAGTGACCGTGTCCCCGTAGATCGAGGGGTTTTCGGCCGATATGATGGTGACGGTCACGGGAGTCCGATCGACCACTTGCGTGATCGCAGAGCTGGTTGCGGCGTTGTAGTTGGAGTCGCCCCCGTATTGCGCAGTAATAGAGTGGGGGCCGCCGGCGAGCGATGCCGTGGTGAAGATGGCGGCGCCGGAGGAGACCGATCCTGTGCCGATGGAGGTTGCTCCATCGAGGAAGGTCACGATTCCGGTGGCGGACGCCGGAACGGTCGCCGTGAAGGTGACGCTGCCGCTGTAAGTGGAAGGATTCGATGAGGACGAAAGGCCAACGGTTGGCGTTGCCTTCGACACCGTGAAGCTCGCGTTCTGAGTGCCTGCGGTGTAGTTGCCGTTGGCGGCCTGCGAAGCCTGGAGGACCACCGTACCCACGCCCGTGATGGTCACCGTGGAGCCGGAGATGGTGGCCGGGCCGCTGACCACCGAATAGGTGATCGCGCCCGCGGAGTTCGAAGTGGCCGAAACGGTGAAGGGCGCTACGCCGTAGGTCTGGTTGGAAACGGTGAAGGTGATGGTCGGGGCTGCCTGGTTGACCGTCACCACTCCGGCCACGTAGCTGATCGAGTAGTTGGCAGCGGCGGCTCCAGAGCAACTGGTCGAAGGAGAAGATCCCGCCGCGCTGGTGGTCGTGTAGGTGGTGGTGCATGTCGGTTGGGTGGTCAGCACAGAGCTGGTCTGGCTGTTCACGAAGGCGCTGTAACTCGGCGTGATGGTGGGCACGCCAGCGCCGTAACTCACCGTTGCACTGGATGCGGTGATGGTCAGGGGAGCAGCCGATACCGTGAAGCTGGCATTCTGGGTTCCCGCCGTGTAGTTGCCGTTGGCCGACTGCGAAGCCTGGAGCACCACGGCGCCCACGCCGGTGATGGTGACCGTGGAGCCGGAGATGGTGGCCGGGCCGCTAACCACCGAATAGGTGAACGCGCCCGCGGAGTTCGAAGTGGCCGAGACCGCGAAGGGGGAAACGCCGTAGGTCTGGTTCGAAACATTGAAGGTGATGGTCGGGGCTGCAGCAACTCCCGTGCCGCTCACCGCGATTGTTTGTGTACTGCTTGAAACGTTGAGCGTGTTGTCGGTGAGCGTGATCGTGCCGTTGAGAGAAGCGACGGAGGTTGGCGTGAACTCGACGCCAAGAGCGCACGCGGCGGCGGAAGCCAGCACCTGACTGGAGTTGGCGCAGGTGGCCGAGGCGCCGCCCAGCGTGAAGTTACCCGACGAAGAAGAAATCGACGCGATGGTCAGTGTGCCGTTGCCGGTATTCTGGACGGTCTGGTAGCTTGCCGCGCTGGTGGCGCCGTAGGCTGTCGAGGGCAGACTCATCGCTGCCGGCGTGGACTGCGTGACAAGCCGGATTCGGTTGTTGCGGTAGTCCGCAATGTAGATGTTCGCGCCTGGGGTCATGGCAGTGCCGATGGGAGTATCGAGTTCCGCGCTGGTGGCGGGGCCGCCGTCGCCGCTGTAGCCGCCGGCTGTGTAATTGCCGGCGATGGTATTGATGATCTGGGTGGTCGCATTCACCTCGCGGATGCGGCTGTTGCCGTAGTCGGCGATGTAGAGGTTGCCGGCGGCGTCGAGCATGGCGTCCAGAGGCTGGTTCAGATTCGCGCTGGTGGCTGCCCCGCCATCGCCGCTAAACGTCTGTGTGCCCGTGCCGGCCACGGTCGAGATCAGCCCGTTAGCGGCCGAGACCATGCGTACGCGGTTGTTGGCCTTCTCGGGAATATAGAGGTTCCCCGAGGCGTCGAATGCAGGCCGTCCGGGGGAGTTGGTTTCGGCGCTGGTGGCCGCAATGCCATCGCCGTTGTATCCAGCCGTTCCATTTCCAACAATAGTGGTAATAATTCCTGTCGAGATCGTGACCTCGCGCACACGGGCATTGCCCACGTCGGAGATATAGAAATTCCCCGCGCTATCGGTCATCACGAACTGCGGCGTATTCAGTTCCGCGCTGGTGGCCGCTATGTTGTCGCCGTTGTAACCCGAAGTCGTGTTCCCCGCTGCGGTCGAGATGAAGCCGGTAACCGCGTTCACCTCGCGCACCACACTGTTGTTCTGGTCGGCGATGTAGAGGTTGCCGGCTCCGTCCAGCGCGATGCCCCCTGGACTGGAGAGCTTGGCGCTGGTGGCGGCGGCTCCGTTGCCGGAGTATCCGGAGCTGCCGCAGGTTCCGGCATAGGTTGAGATGACGCCCGAGGTGTTCATCTTGCGCACGCAATAGTTCGAGGTATCGGAGATGTAGAGGTTGCCGGCCGCGTCCAGCGCCACATCGCGCGGCTGGTTGACTTCGGCGCTCGCTGCCTGGCCGCCGTCGCCCGAGTAACCCGCCGTGCCATTGCCCGCGATGGTGGAGACAATGCCGGGCGGGAACGTGCCCCGCGGCCCTGTTCCCGAACCCACCAGGTACGACGTGCCCAGCACCGTTGGCGTAGAAGTAGAGAGGACCACAGCTCCAAGGCGCAGTCCAGGAGCGGTCGGGGTGAATGTGTACTCGACCGTGCAGGCCTGACCGACGCTGTATGCCGTACCCGTAGCGCAGGTGCCGCCGGTGACATAAGCGTAGTCAAGGCTTGCAGCGCCCTGCGTCAGTACCGAGATCGTGCCCAGCGTACCTGCGGTGGCGATGTTTACGGTGGCCGTCTGGGTAGCACTGGTTGAGCCCAGGTTGGTCGCCGGTGCGGTGTAGGCCGAAGCAGCGGCGTTCACCATCACCGTATCGGAGACCGTCGCTGCTGCCGAGTAGTTGGCTGTCGCCGCGGAGTTAGCGGCGATAGTGACCGTGCCGGCGTTGGTGTAAGTGATGGTTGAGCCGGAGATGGATGCAGTGCCGGCGGTG
>Ga0182024_10015489_pt1 | contig 14583 bp, 19 predicted proteins | sample P32metaG_FD_120480 | JGI IMG/M metagenome (GOLD analysis project Ga0182024, IMG submission 120480) | Permafrost microbial communities from Stordalen Mire, Sweden - P3-2 metaG (Illumina Assembly) | ecosystem: Environmental > Terrestrial > Soil > Wetlands > Permafrost | place: Sweden: Stordalen... | reverse complement strand
CTTTGTACCGCCTCCGTGAACGCCGAAGCGCTCCCGTTGACGGGTCGAACCTGGACGCACACCACGATCACGAATGATCGTAGATGCGCATGCTGTTGAGTTTTCAAAGACCGCCGTGCCTCTGTGGGGAGGACATCCCCGGAGAAGACTGTCTCGCCCGGCGTCCGAAGACGCCACCAGGGCGAACGAAGGACTATAGCGCGAAGCGGGAGCGAGCGCAAGCCCGGCCGGCGATCAGGTGCGCAAGCCGCGGGGTGGGATCGGCGGCGTGTCTACTCGTTGCGGGGGCGGCAGCGGCTGGAGGCCCGGCGCGGCGGCGAGGACGTCCCGGAACACGCACAGACACACTCCCCGCGGCCGTGCCGCTGAGCGATACAGCAGACCCTCGAAGCCTCCGCGTGCAGCTGCTCGCCGGCGCGCTGGAAGGCGGGCCACTGCTCCCTGTTGGGCTCGGAGGTCGGCAGTTCGAGCGCAGTGAGCGTCGCGGTGCTCGTCAGGTCCGCAACCTTCCGCAGGTTTGCGCGATAGCGCCACAGCTCGCGGGGCAGGCTGCGTAGCGGCTCCACCTCGTGCTCGGCCAGCCACCGGTACCACTCCGCCCACACCGTGCTCTCCTCGGCGGCCAGGTAGATACCCTCGATGACTGTGCCGCGCTGCCAGCGTCCGTCGGCGGGGACCGGCGGGCGACCGAGCGGCCCGGCGCCGGCCGGCGTGTGGCGCAACCAAGTGCCAGACACCGGCACGCTTGGGACCGCCACACCCTCCACGTCGCTCAGGAGAAGGTCGGCGCCTCGAGCCCCGCAACGATCCGCGAGAGCTCGTCATACCCGCCGCCCGCGAGCACGTCGATCGGCTTGCGATGACCAAGCGCCGCGAGCGGGCGGTTGAGCCACACCGGGATGTACTCGTGCTCGAGCACGACCGCGAGTCGCTCCGTGATCGCCGAGAGCTCCACGAGACGTTCCGCACGGCGTCCCCTGGGTGCGCGCGTGCGACGCAACCAGGCACTAACCGTCGAGAGTCCCGCCCCAGTCGCCCGCGCGATATCCCGCTCAGTCAGCGGCGCGAGCTGCCTGATCCTGATCGCCTCGTCTGCGTATGCCAAGCTCACATCCAAACTGTAGCACGAAACGGCAGTAAAACGGAAGTTTCGTCAGGGCGCCGTCGACCATTGCTTGGCCCATCGGACCGAGCCGAAAACCCAGAGCTCAGAGGGCCGTAACTATTCGACGATGGGCGGCAGCTCGCTGTACTGATCGAGCCAGTTGCGATAGGCGGCCCGGCGCTCGTCGACCGGGTCCGTGTCCTCCCAGAAGTAGGTCGGCAACTTGTCGCCGTCGAAGATGAGCTTCGTTCCGGTCTTGGCCGAGAGCACAACGCGGCGGCGGCGGCCGAGGGCGTACCCGAGCTCCATCGTGCAGTTGGGGCGCATCCCGGTTAGGTCAATAATCACGAGGCTAGCGCGGTGAAGTGCCGCAAAGATCTCGACGTTCATGAAGGCCGCCTCGGGTTTGCCGCGGCCCATCTCGACCATTGTGTATCCGCGTTCGCTAACGACGTGGTCGACGACGTCGCGGAAGAAACTCTCGACCGCGAGGTAGTCCGGATCGTTGGCGTCGAGGAGGCGAACGAAGAAGGCGGTGGGTGGCTTGAGGTCGCCGATCAGGGAGGCGACCTGGCCCGCGAGCGACGTGGGGTCGGTATCGGAGGCGAGCCGCAGAGAGCTTAGGCGTGCGGCCTCACTGCCGACCCCAGTGCGTAGCGCGAAGAACCTCGTTGGCGCGTTGAGGGCCTGCTCGTGTAGGGCGCGGCTGCCGCCGCTGCCGTCCTCGTTGTAGGCGCCGAGCTCGGTCCAGATGGGGATCACGGGCTTGCCCTCGTCGCGGTAGAGCTCGGCGAGATGCTCGGCCCCGGCCCCGCCTCCGAGTACGAGCAGGATGTCGCCGTGTTGGACTTGGCGCTCGCGGATGATCCCGGCCATCCGCCACCCGGGCGGGGCGACGACTAGCTGGAAGTCCGAGCGGCTACGGCAGGCCTCCCAGATCGTTGCGCGCTGCTCCGGAACCTTCTCAAGACCGCGCTGGCTTGCAATGGTTACGAACCGCTGCGGCCTAAGGGGAGGCCAGGCCGGGGCGGGGTTGGGAGACTCGGCGAGAACTTCCAGCGCTGTCCAGTCGAAGGTGCACGGGAGCCCAGCGTCGCCTACCGGTTCGGCGCCGGCGCCGAGCACGAGGCCGCCGCCGCTGTTGATCAGCTGCGTTGTGAGTTCGCAAACAAAACCGTGCGCCCGGGCGAGCAGCTCGCGGTCACAGTCGGCGGAGGCACTGCCGGTGATGTGAATACGGAGGCCCGGCATCACGCGTCGAGCATGACCGGGGTTGGCTCCAGCTCGGCGAGCGCGGCAAGGAGATCCTCGGCACTGAGGGGGCGCGCGGGATAGGCCCTGCCAACGGCCGCGGGCAGGAGACGGGTCTGGATGTCCGAGAAGGTGAAGCCGGGAGCGCCGTCATGACTCCCAGTGGCGGCGACGAGGTCGTCCAGCGCTTGAGCGCCGATCTCCACACCGGTGAGGTCGCCTGAGAGCAGTTCGCGGCGCTCGTTCTCGTCCGGGCGCTCGAAGCGCTCAAAGAGGCTCGCGCGCCGCAGGATCGCCGGGTCGAGGGCGCTGAAGCGGTTGGTGGCGAGGATGATAAAGAGACGCCCTCGCAGGGCGCGGGCCTCGTCGATCGCCTGGATCAGGGTGTTGACACCGACCCGGTCCTCGTGGTGGGCGCGCTCGGCGCCGCGGTTGAAGGCGAGGGCATCACCCTCGTCGATGATCATCGCGACGAAGCGCTTCTTGCCAGCGAGCGTCGTCGCCTCGGCGAAGGCGTCGCCAATCAGGCTGCTCATCTCGCCGACGTGGCCGATTCCGCGGACGCGCGTGCTGAGCTTGAGCAGGAATCCGTCGGTGTCTATCTCCTGACAGAGAACAGCAGCGGCCGCTTCGGCGGTAACGGTCTTACCAGTGCCGACATCGCCGTGGAAGATGACCAACGGGTAGCGATCGCCGAGGGCGGCGGTCAGCGCCTGGTCCGAGCCATGGTGCTTCTCAGCCCACTTCCTGACTCCGTCGATATCGGTGAGCAGGCGCATCTGCTGGCCGATGCGCTCAAAGCGGCGCCGGAAGCCAACAAGGCGCTCAGCGCGCGCTTCGAGGTCCGCGTCGGGCAGTTCGCGTTTGAGCTCGAACTTCGTCTCGGTCTCGGCCATCGCTCAGCCCGATCCCGTATAGCGGGTGCGATCCATGCCATAGGCGCGGCTCGAATAGTGGCGGTCGGTGGAGCCGGCCAGGGATCCGTAATTTCCGTCGAAGTCACTGGGTCCCCAGCCGGGGAGGTGCTCGGCGCGGAAGGCATCCTTCTGGGTCTGGGTGAGTGCTTTCCATTGCTCGCTGTAGAAGACGGTGATCTCCAGGCTGTCGCCCTGGTTGGCCTTCCAATACATGTCGCCGGGCCGTTCGCTGGTCCAGGAAGAGGCGTTGGTCGAGGCCCTGTAGACAGCGGCCTCGCGAATGCCGCCGGCTGAACTGAGCAGGCGGACGTGAATCGCAGAAAGGTATTGCTCCTCGGCGAGGGCGCCGATCTCGATGATGGTGGCGTCGACGAAGGAGCGGCTGTGCAGTTCGGTCGACTCTGCCGCGATCCGGTAGTCGGCAGCGAAGGACGCGTGGACGCGGCGGATGTCTTCGCGGTTGAAAGTGTCGGAGTAAGTGTCGGTCATCGCTACTCGATTGCGAAGCCTTCGCCGAGGAGCTCCTTCCAAGCCGAGACCGTCTCGCCCTTCCCGGGCAGCCCGTTGGCCCAGGTGATCGTCTCGTAGGCCGTCCGCGCGCTCGTCACGAGTGCTTGCAGCTCAGTCGAGGTCATGCGCGCAGTGATGTTGTTGGCGTTGTTGGCCGGGTCGACGATTACCATCGGCTCAGAGAAGCCGCCGGGGTCGGCGCCGTCGAAGGCGACCCCGGCGGAGAGGTCCCGGATGATGAAGAGGAAGACGCGGCGGAAGCTCTCTTCGAGGGACGGCGCGGAGCCGTCGCGGTCGATCAGATAGCTGAGCAGCAGCTCGAGGTGAAACGACTGGATGCCGTCGAGCTCCTGCCAGTTTCGCCAACGCTTGGCCATGCGCAAGGTCGGGGCGAGGAAAGGATCGCGCGCGGCGTGGTCGCGGTAGTGGTCGATGTGGACCTTGACGCTTGTCTTGACCCGGTCGCCGGCGCGAGAGTACTGGTAGCCGTAGTTGGCATCGGCATCGAGGGAGACGATCGGGACGAGGTCGACCTCGAGTCCGGATTCCCTGAACGTGACCTCGACGATGCGCCCGCCGGAGTCGTCGAAGTCCTCGGTGCTCTTCTGTGGATAGGCGGCTTCGAGTAGCTGCTTGATCAGCTGCAGAAGGTGGGCGAGGTCGAAACTCTCGGGGTCGTCGACGTCGAAGTAGACGCCGATGTCGGCGTCTACGGGCTTGCCGGCGCGGGGTCGGTTGCTCGTGCCCTTCTCAAGTGAGCCGGCGCGGCGGAACTTCTTGATCCGGTAGGAGCCGTCCTCGTGGAGCTTCGCTTCGAGCGTTTCGAGCAGCCGCCCCACCTGTTTGCGGTGCTTGTTGCGGTCCTCGCCGGGCAGGGCGAGCTTGGCGGACACGTAGTCGCCGAGCTGCTTGTCGGTCAGCTTGATGGCTTCTCACCTCCCAGCCAGGTGAAGAGGCGGACGAAGATCTCTGCCTGCTCGATCGCATCGTCGAGGGCGTTGTGGGTGTGCGGATGCGAGCCCCGCAGCTCCGGCGGAAGATCGTTGCGTCCGGCATGGTCGAGGGTGACCTGCGCCTTCTGTTGGTAGATCGTCTTGATGTCGAGGGCACCCGAGAAGCCGAAGGGTGACTCGCGGGCGTAGCGGACGAAGTACCAGTGAAGGAACATCCAGTCGAAGACGACCGGGTACCCGACGAGCACGGGTCGCGCACCCCCGGCCTCATCGGCCTGGGCAGCGACCCAGTCAGCCGCGTCACGCATCGCGGCTTCGGGCTCGACTCCATCGCGCACAAGTGCGTCACGATCGAGGCGCGCCGCCTCGAGGGCCGCGGGCTCATAGTCCTCGGCGATCGGCTTGAGCTCGCGATAGAAGGTCTGCTGGTTCGGATTGCGGGGCGTGAAGACCTCCCCGTCGAATGTCGCCGCTACCGCCAGCCCGAACGCCAGCATTGAGAATCGTCCTGGGATCGGGCCGTCGGCCTCAATGTCGGCGGAAATATAGATGTCAGTGATGTCAGCCATTGCGCCCCACGAACATATGTTCGTCTATCGTAGGGAAAGGGCCAGACGCCACAAATTCACGCTCGACTCGGTGCGCCGAGCGAGGATTGTGCACGTAACGTTGTGGCCGCGTGAGGATCATGCCGCGTCCGCGTCCTCGTCCTCGCCCGAAGCGGGCCATTGCAGCTTGGCAGCAACATTGTGCGTATGCCCGCCCGCCTCGTCTACGGCAGTCCACGACAATCTGCTGTTCATCAAGATCTCCTTCTACTTGCTCCATACGACTCAATGCGTAGGAGCTTTACACCTGCGTCGGACGGATCAGTTGGGCGTAGCTGATCGGCGGTTAGAAGGCCGCTGGCGCCCGCTTTCTTTGCTGTGGATTACAGCCATTGTCGAGATCAGCCGCTCGCTCCGAGAAAACCATGTGGATGTCCACAGGGTTTCCCACAGGAGGACCTGTAGATTTGGCTACGTATTGATGCTTATGAACAGCCGGCACACAGGGCATCGTGTCGTGCATGGTCATGCACCCGCTACAAGTCCGGGCACAGCCGATGCGCCCGTCCACGATCAAGCCCTCCACGCGCCTGCTGCGCGCCGCTGCCGCCGAGCGCGCAGACGTCGTTCGCCAGCGCGAGCGACTGTATGCCAGGCGGGAGACGCTGATCGCGCAGGTGGATGAGATCGATGCTTCGCTGGCGGTGTTGGATGAGCGTGAGAGCCTGCTTGGCCGCTTGGCGCCCGAGTGCCCGTCGACATCCGCAACGAATGGCGCCGAGCCAGTGCAACCACATGCACTCCAGCGCCGCGCGGCGGCGGCGCCGGACGACGTAGCGACGAACGGTGATCGGACCGAACTGCGCGGCCCCGCTATCCGCGAGGTCGCCGTGTCGCTGCTGGCGGCCCGCGGGGGGCCCGACGCCCTGCACTACCGCGCTTGGTTCGACCTGCTCATAGATGCGGGCTATCAGGTCGCCGGCAAGGATCCGCTCGCCGTCTTCCTCACCCAGTTGAGCCGCTCACCGCTGATACGCAAGAGCACTCAGGCGGGCGTCTACGAGATCGACCGTGACGCGCCACACCGGCTCACCCGGCAACTCTCCAGCCTACAGACCAAGCTGAGAGAAACCACCAACGCGCCATCCACCCCCAATCTCGGCGAGATCCGTGCGCATCGCGAAGAGCTCGTCAACGCGATCCGCCATGTCGAACGCGCACTCGAGGAGGCAGAGCGCGTGCTCGACTTCGACGCCGCTGGCGCGCCAGCCACGGCGCCCATACGTGCAGTCGGCTGAGAACCAGTACCCAGCCGAGAGCCAGCGATCCGTGCCAGATCGAGGGTAGCGCCAGAGAGTACCGTCGTAGTCCGCGGCTACGCTTCGCCCACTATGTCCGACCCTTCCACCCGCTACAGCGGAACGCTCGAGCTCTCCTGGACCAACAAGCACCTGCGGCTGTTGGCCGAGGAGGATGGCGCCTACCAATGGGTGCCGCCGTCCGACTACAGGGTCGCCGAGGTCCGACTCCTCGACGAGGCCGACGAAGCCGAGCCCGCCACTCACCCCAGAATGATCGCAGTCGGCAGATCTGCTCGCGAAACGTATCTCCCCGCATCGGGACAGTCCGAGTCCTGGCGTACTGTCTGTCGCATATGATGGAGCCGCTTTTCACTCTGGAGGCCGAGGACGCGCCAGTTTTCGAGCGTCGTTCAGCCCGCAAGAGTCACGGGGTTCATTACACGCCCTCGCAACTCGCCGGCTTCGTGGCACGCCGAGCGCTCGCCGAGCTTCCCAGGCGGGAGCAGTTCGTCGTGTTGGACCCAGCGTGCGGCGACGGCGAGCTGCTATTGGCCGTCGCCGCTGAGGCCGAGACGGCGGGGCTGCCTGCCCCGCATCTCGTCGGAGTCGACCGGGACGAGGAAGCCGTGGCTGCGGCCAAGGAGCGCCTTGGCAAGGCTCCCGCCGCAAGCGTCGTTGTTCGGTGCGAGGACTTCCTCGCGGTGGGGATGGAGCAGGCGGGAGAGCTCCCATTAACGTACGACCTCGTTATCTCGAACCCGCCCTACGTGCGAACGCAGGTGCTCGGCGCTGCACGTGCCCAGGCACTCGCTCGTCAGTTTGGCTTAACGGGCCGCGTCGACCTGTACCATGCCTTCGTCGCGGCCATGACCGCTAACCTGGGTGAGGGAGGCGTCCTCGGCCTGCTGTGCTCGAACCGCTTCCTCACCACGAAGGGCGGCCACTCACTGCGGTCTTTACTGTTGCGGCACTACGAGGTTGCAGAGGTGTGGGACCTTGGCGACACGAAGTTGTTCGAGGCCGCCGTCCTGCCCGCCGTGGTGGTCGCCCGGCGTGTGAACAACCCCGTCGCCGAGCCTGGAGCGTTCGTTCGTGTGTATGAGGACACAGGGTCCTCGGAGAATGCTACGGACGACAGCTCGCTGCTGAACGCCCTCGAAGCCGAGACTGAGGGGGCGGTGCAGGTCCTCGACCGGCGCTTCACCATCGAGCGGGGCGCGCTTCTTGAACCGAGTGCTGAACGGCCTTGGTGTCTGACCTCATCTAGCGGCTCACACTGGCTTGGTGTGGTCAAGAAGCACTCCGCCGCACGGTTCGGCGACATTGGACCTATTCGCGTTGGCATCAAGACGACCGCAGACAGCGTCTTCATCCGGCCATCGTGGGACGACCTTCCAGAAGAGATGAGGCCAGAGGAGGCGCTGCTCTATCCGCTCCTGACGCACCGAGTGGCTGCGCGCTGGCGGGCAGAGGACAACGCAGGGCGCGCGCGGTCAGTTCTGTATCCGCATGAGATCAAGGAGGGACGTCGGCAACCTGTTGACCTCTCCGGCTTTCCTCGCGCAGCCACTTACTTAGAGGAGCATCGGGTGCGACTCGAAGGCCGAGAGTACGTGCGCAAAGCTGGGCGCGCCTGGTATGAGATTTGGGTACCGCAGCAGCCCGACGCATGGGCTGCACCAAAGCTCGTGTGGCCTGATATCTCAGACCGGCCTCGGTTCTTCCTCGATCGCAGCGGTTCCATCGTGAACGGCGACTGCTACTGGCTGTCCTGCGGTAACCAGTCGGAAGCAGAGATAACACTAGCCTTGGCGGTGGCGAATTCGTCCTTCGCCTTGCAGTACTACGACCTGTGCTGCGGCAACCGCCTTTATGCAGGACGGCGGCGCTTCATCACGCAGTACCTCGAAGATTTGCCGATGCCAGACGCAAGCTCCGCCGCTATGCACGACATCGCAGAGATGGTCAAGCAGATGCAGCTGCAGGGTCCCGCCGCGGTCCCAGAGGTCGTGGCTGCGGTTGAGTCCGCGCTCGATGTCGCCGTCTTCGAGCTATTCGGACTGAAAGAAGTCGTTCGGTAGGCGCAGTTGCAGCTTGCGGTTCTGCACGAGTCCGCCGAAGCGTTGGAACTCCCCAAAGAAGTCGGCACCGGTTGTCGTCACAACGTGCTCGATGCGGAACACGTCGTTCTCGTGTAGTGCGTACCCGATGAGGTATCGAACGTCGCAATGCCGGAGGCGAGGCGAGAGCGTCATGGCCGGCTCCTGACTGTCTGGCGTCACGAGGCCGAGGTCGATAGTCCCTGCCAACTGGAGCTTCACCTCAAGGGCCTGGCAGATGATGTCGGGGAATCGTCCTGTGTCTTCGTAGCTCCCCAGACCCAGTACGCCGCACGCGGCACGGTGAAGCTGCTCTCCTCGTTGTCTCTCACTCGGGGAGTACGCCAAGACGCGCCCGACGAGCCCTAGCAGCTTCTCGTGGAGAGCTGACACGCCGAGGACCTGGCCGTGCCTCGGCATGCCCGCCGGCAACAGTTGGCTCAGCACATTGGCTCCAAGGTGGTCCGTCGGAGCAAGCTCAGCGATGAACGCCTCAGTGTCGCGGGACGACACCAGGGTGCTGCCGGTCCTTCCCCCGCGCCGCTTCGCCTGGTACTTGCTGGTCAGGGTTCCGGTCTTGTCGAACATGGCCAGCTCGGTTCCCTCGGCGACGCGAACCGCCACCACCTGGTTGTTTTGGTCAACGCGGACGACGGCGTAACGACGGGTCGGACTGACCTCGGCGTTCCAGACCTGCAAGTTGTTGCTCTGCTGGACGTACACGTCGAGGTCTTGGCCCGGAAAGCGCGGCTGTGTCTTTCGCAGCGTTTGCGGAACCGGATAGCCCAAGGCAGCGGCTACGGCTTGCTTCGCAAGCTTTCCTCTCGTCCTGATGGGCGCGTCAAAGACCTGGCCCAACAGCTCTTGGCGGAGTAGCGCCTCCAGCTCGGCTTTCGTGTACACGACCTCGGGGTACTCTGTCAGCGGCTCGTAGATGTCGAAGCCGAGGTCAGTCACGGCTTCGCGGATAGCGAGGGCGTCGTCAAGAGCGGAAGACACGCCCCAGTGGTTCGGGCTAGACGCGCGAGTCCCTCTCAATGGGGCCGCAACCGGCCGCACGGGTGCTGACAAAGCGCAGCGAACTCCCCACCCAGCGGGCCTTCTCGCGCTCTGGGCGGTGCGAAAGGTGCGAACGGGTTTCGGTACATGGACCGCGTGTCGCCGCCGGTTTCATCGACCTCATCACCAAGGAGCAACGCCGCTGCGCCAGCAAGCCGTCCCACGAAGAGGTCATCGACATCGTCACGCTCGCGCCCATACGCATCGCGCGACCTACTACCAGTCAGAATCGCCTCGGCAAATACGAACGCGGCGTGGGCTACGAATACGCCAAGTCCATGTACGTCCAGGACTGGTTCGACAGCTCCACCGAGCGGGACGTGGCCAACATCCTTGACGACGCCGAGGAGATCGCCTACTGGTTGCGTCTGCAGCGCGGCGACCTACCCATCCTCTGGCACGGCTCCGGGCGCGAGTACAACCCCGACTTCATCGCTGTCGACACCAACGACGTCCACTGGATCATCGAGGTCAAGATGAACAAGGAAATGACCTCCGCCGAGGTCCAAAGCAAGCGCGAGGCCGCGATCCGCTGGTCCCAGCACGTCAACGCCGACGAAAAGGTCACCGAGACCTGGCACTACCTCCTCGTCTCCGAGGATCACGTCAAGACCGCCAAGGGGTCCTGGACCGCGCTGCGGCGGCTCGGCGAATAAACAGCACCACACGCCCGCGTCGCAACAGTGCGTTGATCGTCGTCTGGCCCCTGGTGGAGTAGCCCTGACCACGCGGCTATGCGGCCTTCGGGCGACCTACGAAATGTAGCCTTCGATCCAGGAGCTGGCGTTTTCGGTGTTGGAGCCACCGCGAATGCAGCCGCCGCCCCCGGCTCCGTGGCCGCACCGCCAGTTGCCGATCGTCCACGTCCGTTTGTACTCCGCCCCGCTGCCATGTTCGACGCCGCCGCCAGAGAAGAAGGTGCGGAGAATGCTCTGGGCCTCGCCGCAGGACACCGGCCCCTTGTGGATCTTTACGTGGAAGATCTGCCCGCCGGCGTCAATCTGGGTGCAGCTATGCGCCTGCTCGGTGAGCGTGATTACGCGCGACGCAGACGAGGTTGCTCCGGTGGCGTCCGTGATCGTCGCATGTACGTGCAGCTCCACGGAGCCGTAGCGGTTGAGCGTGGAAACGAGCAGCGATCGTCTCAGGTCGCTCGGGGAGAACCAGACCGCGAAAACGGGGGCTTCGTCGCCTTCGGCTTCCTGTTCTTCGGTGAGCGGCACCGGGTTTTCCGTCATCGTGATCGCCGGCCCAGTCGTCGGGTCAAGGCCCGCTATGTGCTGTCCGCCCGCGTAGGCGCGTTTCGTGAGGCGGATGCTGCACGGCAGCGCCGCACATGACGCGCTGAACGCGTTGACCCGGCTCGTCGGTGCTTCGACGTTGCCGGGGCCGTAGTTCGTGAGCGTGTCGCCGTCCGCTGCCGCGCTACCTGCAACCGCCAGTCCGATAAAGCCGGTCGCCGCAGCGAGTCGCGTGAACCGTGACGTGGCACGCCCGATGCGAGCGGATGAGGGCCGGCTGGTCACCTGGTCTAGGAGGGTTGGCGAAACGATTGGCGAAAGTCGCCAGCGCGCTCAGATGCCCGTCGCTTCGCTGGCCGATGGCGCGTAGTACGAGTTTCCTGCAAACGATCCGGTGAGCGTGACCGTATCCGCCAGTGGCGCGCTGACCGAGGTGAGGGCGCATCCAGAGAACGGGACCACTGCTTCCCCGGTGAAGGTTTGGTCACCGGCGGTGGAGGTCACGACTACCGTGCAGTTCGCGGAGGAAGTCTCCATGAACGACCCGATGGCTTGTCCCTTGGTCGTGTCCGTGATGGTGAAGGTGACCGGCTCGGAAAGTTTCAAGGTGCTGCCGAACAGATTCGCCGTCACGTCGATATCGGTCGGGGTGCCGGTGAAGAGCAACGCATTTATGGAGATAGCGGTCGGAATAAGGGCGGCTACCGGCGGTGCCGGGAACGCGGGCAGTGGCGCTGGGGTCGGCGCTGGGGTCGGCGCTGGCGCTGGGGTCGGCGCTGCTGCGGGTTTCGGCGCCTCATAGACGCAGAACGTCTCCTCGGCGCGGACTGTCTTGCCGTGCTCGCGCTTCTTGACCCGCTCGACCTTCTTGACGTAGTACGCCCGGCAGCGTTCGTGCTTCGGGTGCTTGAGGACGTACTGCTTGCCGGTGCTTGCCGAGACGACGGCTGGGAGGGCCAGCGCGGCGAGGGCGAAAATCAGCGCCGTACGCGCCGTACGCATGAATCTCATCCGGCAATCCTACGCTCACAGGGGCTGGGCTTGGCGCCCGCCACATATCCCGCCCGTGTGGAGGCACGGCAACCCCCGCCGGCGCTGGGAGAGGGCAAAGTCCGACACGACCTTTCTGCTCGGCTGGCGACGGAACCTCATCGGTTCCTGTTCCGCGAGACGTTGCTTGTGATGCTCGCTGGCGATGCGCTGCCGTACCGGGCGCTCATTGGGCGTTCGGAGGCTGCCTGCAAAGAGCGCAACGACGCGCATCACAGAAACCCGCACTCGCTGAGTGCCTTCGGGACCACGTTGAAGCCACCGTCGGGCGAGGCTTCGAGGAGGAAGGCGCGATGACAGTCCGGCACATGAAGACCTGACTCCTCTTGACCACTTGCGACGAGGTGCAGATAGACAGCTGGTGGTCCTGTTATCGACCACTCCCGTAGGTGGTGCTGGGCGAACTCAAGAGCGAAGTTCTCACCCAACCGGCTTCTAGTCGCCAGGTCGATGTAGGCGCGACAATCGTTGCCGGGCTCGACTGTGGTCCCCTGTAGGGATCGCACATGGCCCTCGCCGTCGTCGTGCATCCACTTGAGGTAGTCCACATGGACGTTACGGGCAGGTTCGCGGATGCCTCTAAGCTCGTGAACCCTGACCTTCACGGCCGTCAACGGGCGCGGGCGAAGATCACGAACGTGTAAGCGGACAAGCGTATGCGCCGTCGTATTCCCGACGGGCGATGCCGAGCCAGTTACCGCTGGCACAAGTGTGTGCCAGGTACCCAGAGGTACGTCCTGCTCCGTGGCCTCGAAGTCATAGACGCATGGTGTCCCGACGCCCTCGAACACCAAGTCAAGCGCGGGCTTCTTGTGGGCCGCTGACTCGCGGAGTCCCGAGATCACGGCAACTACGAGCAGAACCACGCCGATGCCGCCACAGATGCCAGCTACGGGCCAGAACCAAGACGCTGGCGCGAAGGCATGACCAGCCGCTCCGTCCGCCAAGACGGCTCCTATCAAGGCTCCGGTCAAGGTGCCTCCCAGTAGCAAGAGGAGATCACGCCGCATCTTTAGCGCCTCCCTGCATCAACGGCATAATCCCAAACCCTTATAGCTCGCTCACTGACATCGCAGCGAAATACTAGGCAGGACACGGCTTTTTGATCTTGAAGTAAGCGACGCCGAACCCCACGGAGGGAAGCAAGTGGGAGTCTCCCAGATAGCGGGCGCTGATGCTGTAATTCCCTGGAGGCGCAGGTTTTTTGCCCCAGTTGTATCCGCCCGCCTCCGTTACTTCTGATTCCGAACGTTCCCGATGGCCACGCCATACTCGACGCCACACCTGCTTGATGTAGCCGCCGATATTCGTTTTGCCATTCACGTAGACATGAGGCAGGAAGTGACAGCCACGAACTGTGACCTTCACAGTTGTGGTCGTCGGAGCGCGTGGCGGCGGGGGGAGCACTTCTCTGCCCGTAGTTCGATTGAACGGATGCGACTGCCCCACAAGAGTGCTTTCCGCCCCTTCATCGACGTAGAGACACACGACGATTTCGCTCCCCAAGCTGTAAGGACTGAATGCGAAGTTGGCGAAGACATAGCCCGTGATGCCTTTGGCTTCTCCCGACCAGACACCATGCGACGAGTCAGCCACAACCGGGCGTCCGGCGCTCGCAGAATATGCCGTCGCTTGGCCGAACCAGTAGCAGTCACCTTCGCTGGGGCATTCATGGTGTATTTCGGCATGTACCTGTAGCTCTTCGCTTTCCGGCAGCGTGCGTATGGTCGCGCCACCGCTGTCGGCGTCCGCTGTGACCGGGATAGCGAGCAAGAGGAACGTTGCCAAGACAATGAGGATCAGTATCGCGCGCCGATTCATGGTGCAGAGCATACGCCGAGCCGAGCGGTAGCCTTTGGACCATGGACGACCCGATGGAGCAAGCGCGACAAGAGCACGAGCGCCAGACGGAGCAATCAACGCGATGGGCTGCGGGCGAGATGAGCCGTGCGGAGCAGGCGCAAGGACTGAGCCGGGAGGCCATGGAGAAGTACGCGCAAGCGGCAACCGAGGCCGCTGAGGCGCGCGTCACCCGCGAAAAGGAAGCCCTAGAGGAGCTACGGGCCATCCGCAAAGGCATCGACAAGCTCGTGGCGGCGCAAGGACTCCAAAACGACTGAGCACCGCCCATGCCGATAGACGAGAACAGCCCCCCGACTTCCCCACCAATCCCGACAACGCAACCACCGCTCCCGCAGGAGGAGCGCGCCAACGTGGTCGAAGTAGTCGAGGCGGCTAGCGCGCTCGTTATCGCTGCCTCGGCGATAAAGCATTGGAGCGATCCCCCGGCGAACACGCCGCCGACTGAGCCATCCCCGCCCGCTCCAACCGCTGAGCCGTCAGAGCCGGGAGGCTCAGAGCAGCACTAGGAGGGTTTGGCGAAACGATTGGCGAAACTCAGGTAGCGGGTCAGTCTGGACGTTGATCTAGGCGTGGTACCACTCGACGGTAGCGGCTCCCTTTGAGCAGTCCCCGCCTTCCCCGTGACCGGGAAAGCCGCTGCCGTCGCCGAAGCACGTCCAGCCCGGTAGGCCGTAGAGCTTCCAGCG